>Ga0129324_10000294_pt1 | contig 36440 bp, 32 predicted proteins | sample CPBDNA_7_FD_96879 | JGI IMG/M metagenome (GOLD analysis project Ga0129324, IMG submission 96879) | Freshwater to marine salinity gradient microbial communities from Chesapeake Bay, USA - CPBay_Spr_15_0.2_DNA | ecosystem: Environmental > Aquatic > Marine > Coastal | place: USA: Chesapeake Bay...
ATGGGGATTAACGTTGTGAGATTGAATAAAATACAAGCTTTATTATGGGTTGAGATTGCCTTAATTTGTAGCTCATGGGGGCCGAATGTCGCTTATGCAGACCATTTGCATTTGGATGTGATTGATGTGGTGTCGGATACTACGCCTGAACTCAGGCAAGTGAAAGCGAATGAAACAAGTGATTCCGCTAAACTATTTAAAGATGAAGCGGGGATGAGCTTTTATCGTGCTGGCGGTGTTTCTAGTTTGCCAGCTATACATGGTTTAGCTGACGATAGAGTGCGCGTGCAAGTGGATGGCATGAATTTGATTTCCAGTTGTGCCAACCATATGAACCCTCCACTATCCTATATATCTCCATCCGCTGTAGAGCAATTGACCGTATTTAAGGGCTTGTCCCCTGTTAGTCTTGGTGGCGACAGTATTGCTGGTACGATTTTAGTTAACTCGGCAACGCCAGAATTTGCGGCGGCAGGTGAAGGTCTATTGACCCATGCTTCATTGAACACGTCCTATAAAAGTAATAATGATGAACGTGGTGTTAATGTTTCAGCAAGTGTGGCGAATGAAGAAGCCTATGTGCGCTATATCGGGTCATCAGTTGAAGCCAATAATTACCGTGCCGGTGGTAATTTTAAACCTGCAGGTTCTGCCGCAGCAGGCAGAGACTTTTTAGATGCGGATGAAGTAGGCTCCAGCGCTTTCCGAGCGATTAACCATGCATTAGCCTTTGGCGCCAAACGGGACAATCACTTGTTTGAGGTTAAATTAGGTTTGCAAAATATGCCCCAACAAGGCTTTCCTAATCAACGGATGGATATGACGGGAAACCAAGCCCAGCAATATAATTTTCAATATAAAGGCAGTTATGATTGGGGTCAATTAGAGGCGCAGGTTTATCATGAGCGTGTGCGACACAGCATGCAGTTTGGTGAAGATAAGCAGTTTGTTTATGGCAATGCATCTGGTATGCCGATGGATACCTTGGGTAGAACCACAGGCTTAAAGGTTAAAGCCAGTATGGAGATTTCCCAACGTGATTTTTTACGGATTGGTGCAGAGTATCAGCGCTACCGTTTGGATGATTACTGGCGCGCATCGGGGACTGGCATCATGATGTCTCCGAATACGTTCCTGAATATCAACAATGGCCAACGTGATCGATATGACGTGTTTGCTGAAATCGACTCTCAGTGGACTCAGCAATGGTTTACCCAAGCAGGGTTGCGCAGTAGTCACGTCAAGATGGACGCAGGTTCTGTGCAAGGGTATAACAACACTACAACTGGCATGGCGCCTTATGGTGTTGCTGCTAACGCGTTCAACGCGGCGGATAGAAATGAGACTGACCACAATGTTGATATCACTTTGTTGGCACGGTTTACCCCAAACAACTCGGAAAGCTATGAGGCTGGTTATTCGATGAAGACACGTTCTCCTAACGTATATGAACGCTTTGCATGGTCAAATAGCAATGGGATGGTCATGAACATGAATAATTGGTTTGGTGATGGCAATGGGTATGTTGGTAATCTCAACTTGAAGCCAGAAACTGCACATACGGTCAGCATGACAGCAAAGTGGCATGCTACCGAAGATAAGCATTGGCTACTTACAACCACGCCATATTTCACTTATGTCAATGACTTCATTGATGCTACTAGCTGTGCCGCTGTTGGTAAAACTTGCTCCTCTAGAAGCGATGGATTCTCTAACCTGAGTTTGTCTAATCAGTCTGCAAAACTCTATGGTGTTGATTTAAGCGCTAAAAAAGAGCTAAAAAAAGGTGGTGCGTTTGGTGGATTAAGTGCCAGTGCTTTAATTAGCTATGTTAGAGGTGAGAACACTACAACCAATGACGACTTGTACAACATTATGCCACTCAATGCCAAGTTGGGCTTGAATCATCATTTGGGCGCTTGGAAAAACCAATTAGAATTAGAAATGGTAGCGGCAAAAAATCGTGTGCAAGCGATTCGTCATGAGGTTGAAACAGGCGGCTATACGCTACTGAATTTCTACACCAGCTATGAATGGAAGCAGGCGCGGTTTGATTTGGGCTTTGAAAATATTTTTGATAGAAAATATGCCGACCCACTTGGTGGCGCCTATCTAGGACAAGGTAAAACAATGTCTACAGATCAAACGGCGCCGCAACAAGGCGTGCAAGTGCCAGGTATTGGCCGCTCAGTGAATGTGGGACTTACTTTGTTTTATTAGTTTTTTTAAATCATTCGGCGTCTATTTTTGAGTGTGAGTTAGACGAAGTTGTTCAATAGACAACAGTTAGCTACGCTGTTTAGAAAGGAGTCTGTCGCATCAAAGTCAGTTTCGATTATGGACAGTGTTGGGCTAACTGCTGAGATGTTAGAGTGAGCAAGTGTGCACATAGTTTGAGCATCTTTAGGCTTTATAAATGGAAGTAGACAATGGAGTTAGGTTGATACGATGAAAAATAGCATATTAAGCATAATGATAGTCGTAATCACTTTGCTAGTTGGCAAAGGATTTGCGCACGAAGGTCATATCAAAAACGATGCATCCAACCTAGCAGTTAGCCTTGTCTTTGATCAACAAGGGCAGTTGTGGCGTGCTCATGTGCTTGATGGATTTGTTTTTGTTGATCAAAGTAGCGATCGAGGCAAAACTTTCTCCAAGCGAGTGAAGGTCAATCAGCGCCCACAAAAAATTGCAGCAAAAGGAGAGGAGCGCCCTAAAATCGCCATAGCACCTAATGGGGATGTTTACTTGACATGGACACAAGGACTAAGTAAGCCTTCTAGTGGCTACATATGGTTTTCACGCTCAAGTGATGGTGGTGAGCATTTTGATGAGCCAATGATTGTGCATCAAGATCGTGCGGAAATTACCCATCGGTTTGACGCGCTTAATGTTGCACCTAATGGTGTGATTACAGTGGCATGGGTGGATGAACGGGATCTAGCATTAGCCGAAATAACAAAAGACAGATCTGCTGGTGCAGCAATTTATTACGCGCGTTCTTTTGATAGAGGTGCGACCTTTGAAAAAGAACAAAAGTTAGCGGATAGTAGTTGCGAGTGTTGCCGAATTGCCATGACGAATAAGCCTGATGGGACTGCTGTTGCAATGTGGCGGCATGTATTTGAAGGAGGTGAGCGCGATCATATGATCGCTGAAGTACCAAAAGCGGGTATGGTACCGCAACTAAATCGCGCAACATTTGGGCACTGGAAAATAAATGGTTGTCCGCATCATGGCGGTGCGCTTGCCATCGGTGAGAATGCTTCAGGCTGGTGGGGTTACCACTTAGCCTATTTTGACGGAAAAGATAAAAAACCGGGGCTGTATTATAGCCGTATGGATGGCAATGCTTGGGTGACATCCCCCGCTAAGAAATTTGGTAATCATACTCAGCAAGCTAGATATCCCACTGTGTTGAGCATGGGCGATAAAGTTTGGCTGGCTTGGTTGGAAACAGGAGCAGATAATATGAATAAGGTGATGGGCTTGACTTCATTAGATGGAGGCAAGACTTGGTCCGATGCTGGTATTTTGTTGAATGCTGGTCTCCAGACGGATGATCCTCAGTTGCTACAGTTTAAAGAGACGGTTTTTTTGGTTGTTAACACTAAAGAAGGGCTTAAAGTGCGCGCGCTGCAGTAATTAGCTTTAAGCGGCTGTTAAGCTTAGGCTTCTGTAACAGGCATTGCAATTAACAGGGTCACGCCATGTAGACGAAATGTCGGCTGCTACGGAAGTGTTCGCCAAATCTTTAATAACCCTAATATAGATATTGCTATTGAAAATAATCCAATCATCCGCATGTTATAAATAAGTTAATTGTATTGTTATAAGGAGATTGGATATGCGTTTTGATAAGCTTACGACAAAATTTCAGCAAGCACTTGCTGATGCACAAAGCATAGCACTTGGTGCAGATAACCCAACCATCGAACCTCAACACTTATTATTCGCCTTATTAAATCAAGAGGACAGTAGCGCAGCAGCGCTACTCAGGCGAGCTGGAGCACAGGTCAACGCAATTAAAAAGGCGCTCAATGATGCAATTGAGCAGCTCCCAAAGACAGCAGATAGTAATGGCGAAATCGCTATTTCTCGTGATTTGAATAACCTACTGAACATCTCAGATAAGTTCGCCCAGAAGCGAAATGACGCTTATATTGCTAGCGAAATGTTTTTGCTAGCTTTAGCTAACGATAAAGGTGAAGCAGGCCAGTTACTCAAAAAAAATGGACTCACTCAAACGGCACTTGAGGCCGCTGTTATGGCTGTCCGTGGCAATGAGAGTGTCGACAATCAGGAGGCGGAAGGGCAACGTGAGGCGCTTAAAAAATATACGGTTGATTTAACAGAACGTGCTCGTGCGGGTAAATTAGACCCAGTCATTGGACGGGATGATGAGATTCGTCGCACTATCCAAATTCTCGGACGCCGTACCAAAAATAATCCAGTATTGATTGGTGAGCCAGGTGTTGGTAAAACGGCAATTGTAGAAGGATTGGCGCAAAGAATTATTGATGGCGAGGTGCCTGACTCTCTTAAAAATAAAAAAGTATTGACGCTCGATATGGCTGCTTTATTAGCTGGGGCTAAATATCGAGGTGACTTTGAGGAGCGGTTAAAATCTGTGCTAAAAGAGTTAGCACAGGATGAAGGCCAGACCATTGTCTTTATTGATGAGATTCACACGATGGTCGGTGCTGGTGGTGCTGAAGGTGCGATGGATGCAGGCAATATGCTCAAACCTGCTTTGGCACGTGGTGAGTTGCACTGTGTGGGTGCGACAACACTGAATGAGTATAGGCAATATGTTGAAAAAGATGCGGCTTTAGAACGTCGCTTTCAAAAAGTCTTAGTGGATGAGCCGAGCGTAGAGGCAACAATTGCTATTTTGCGCGGCTTACAAGAAAAATACGAGGTGCATCATGGCGTTGAAATTACCGACCCTGCGATTGTAGCGGCGGCAGAATTATCTCATCGCTACATTACCGATAGATTTTTGCCTGATAAGGCGATTGACTTAATTGATGAGGCAGCAAGTCGTATTAAAATGGAAATAGATTCTAAACCTGAGGTAATGGATAAACTGGAACGTCGCTTGATTCAGCTCAAAATTGAGCGTGAGGCGGTGCGTCGTGAAAAAGACGAAGGAAGTAAAAAACAGTTTGAACTAATAGAGGAAGAAATTAATAAATTAGAAAAAGAATATGCTGATTTAGAAGAGATTTGGAAGGCGGAGAAAGCACATGTGCAAGGCTCTGCTCAAATTAAAGAAGCTGTTGAAAAGGTCAGATATGAGATGGAAGAAGCTACCCGTAAAGGTGATTGGCAAAAGGTCTCTGAGCTACAATATGGCAAATTGCCACAGTTGGAAGCGCAATTAAATCAGGCTATTACTTCGGAGCATGACACCTTAGCCTCCGACCATTCGCAGATCAAACACAGAATGCTTCGTACTGAGGTGGGTGCGGAAGAAATTGCGGAGGTTGTGAGCCGTGCAACTGGTATTCCAGTAAGTAAGATGATGACTGGAGAGCGTGACAAATTGCTTACTATGGAAGCAAAATTACATGAGCGAGTGGTGGGGCAAGATGAAGCGGTTCGCTTAGTATCAGACGCAATTCGTCGTTCTCGTTCTGGGTTAGGTGATCCTACACGTCCTTATGGTAGTTTTTTGTTTTTAGGTCCAACAGGCGTAGGTAAAACAGAGTTGTGTAAATCGTTGGCCAACTTCTTGTTTAATTCAGAAGAGCATTTAATTCGAATTGATATGAGTGAGTTTATGGAGAAACACTCTGTTGCACGGATGATAGGTGCGCCTCCAGGTTATGTCGGTTATGAAGAAGGGGGAACGCTAACGGAAGCTGTGCGTCGTAAACCTTACTCGGTTATTTTGCTAGACGAAGTAGAAAAAGCGCATCCAGATGTGTTTAATGTGCTGTTGCAGGTGTTAGATGATGGACGCTTAACCGATGGGCAAGGGCGTACTGTAGACTTTAAAAATACTGTGATTATTATGACCAGCAATCTTGGTAGTCAAATGATACAAAGTATGAGCGAGCAAGATTATCATGTGGTGAAGTTGGCGGTAATGGGTGAAGTCAAAACTCACTTTAGGCCTGAGTTCATTAATCGCATTGATGAAGTCGTTGTATTCCACGCTTTAGGTGAGGAAAATGTTCGTGAGATTGCTAATATCCAATTGCAATATTTAGCCAAGCGTTTAAATGCGATGGATATGACACTAACGCTGACAGATGAGGCAGTAACCGAGATTGCTAATGCTGGGTTTGATTCTATTTATGGCGCAAGGCCTTTAAAACGCGCGATACAAAGTGAAATTGAAAACCCATTAGCACGAGAGATTTTGGCAGGTCACTTTGTAGCCAAAGATACCATCAATGTTGACGTGAAAGCGGGTAAGCTCATCTTTAATAAAGCTTAAATATTGCAACACACCAAAAATAAGGTACAAAAGATTGGCAATTAACTTGAATGTACAATTCGTGTTGGCGTAATGAATATCCTTACTTACGCCTTGCCGTATCTTGTGTAGCTTAAATTGGCTTTACAGATAGTCTGTTGGTCTTCGACAGCTTGATGGTCGTCTTATTTTAACCAGCTCCAATTATAGGGAGGTCGAAATGGTAATAAAACAAACATTATTGATGTTGCTATTCAGCTTGCTTTTAAGTGCCTGTGCGTCAATGGGGCAATCTTCACAGTCATCAATCAAGCGTATATCTCCAGAAGCGCTGCAAGCCTTGATTCCTGAGGCTGTTGCAAGTTATACACTAGAGGAAATCGTGCAAGATACAAAACAAGCCAAATCGCCTGAGGATATTATTGAAAAAATCAAGGCGAGTGATTCACGTTATGAATTAAGTGTAAAAGAAATACTAGCTTTAAACCAACAGGGTGTTGATGTTAGCGTGTTAAATTACATCCAAGAAAATAATGAACTCGCTAAACAAAACTATATAGCTGATGAGATTAATAAGGCAAACAATGAAAAAGAACAAGCGTTGAATAGATTAAATCAGGAGCGTCTATGGCAGATGAATCGTTTTTATGACCCGTTTTGGGGCCCTTTTGGCGGACCATTCATGAGTCCTTTTGGTAGGCGGTTTGGTGGTGCTTATTTTCAATATCCATTTTTTAGATGAACCCGAAGCGAGAATTTCGCTTTGCTATTTGAAGCAGAGGATTCCGTTTAATTTATAGAGTAAAAATGATGCGACAATTTACGAATACCATAGCAGTCAAAGCAGAGGGTCGTCGGCTTTATGACATCACATCGGATGTGTTAAGTTGGGCACATCAACATTCTGTCGGGACAGGTTTGTTAACCTTATATATCCAGCACACTTCCGCGAGTTTATTAATCAACGAAAATTACGATAGTGATGTATTGGTTGATATGGAGGCGTTTTTTAATCGATTAGTCCCAGATGGAAATGATTTATTTATTCATACAATTGAAGGCCCTGATGACATGCCTGCACATGTGCGGACAGCATTGACACAAACTAGCTTATCTATTCCTCTCGTTGATGGAAAGTTAGCGATTGGACAATGGCAGGGCATATTTTTGTTTGAACATAGACATATGCCAGCCACACGCCGAATCGTGATGCATTTAATCGGTGAGTAATCTTATTCAAGTATCAAGTATCTGATTTATCGGATACTTAAAAGGGGTATAAAATTGTTTCGGTATCAATCGGTATGACGTCGTGCACGTTTCCTCAACTTTGACATACTATGAGTGAGTTAATGTGTGGATGGATATGTCGAAAAAATTGTCGAAATAGTTGTTTTGAAATAAGTGCTTAAGTAAAAGGAAGTCGCATTTAGGCAAATTACCAACAAATTAAGGACATCTGACTACGAAATTTGTAAAATACTAGTGTGGGACAGTTGTAAAGTGACATTAGTTTTGTTATTGTCGTAAGGGAAGTGCGGTTTTTTAATAAAAATTATTGGGAGATGATTAATGAAATTAACTTATAAATTATTAGTCCCTGCGTTATTGGCAGGTTTGTTATTAGTAGCGTGTGGCGAAAAAGAGACTGCTCCAGTTGAAGAGATGGCAACAGAAGCAGTTGCGCCAGCCGAAGAAATGGCAACTGGCGATGCTGCACCAGCTGAAGAAGCGGTTTCACAAGAGCCAGGAGGTTACGTACCAACACCTGATGAGCTTATTCCAGGTGAAACAAGAGAGTAATTTTTATTTAGTTTAACCTAAGTAAGAAAACAAAAAACGCACTTTTTAGTGCGTTTTTTATAGATGCTCGAGTCATAGATCTTAACGTAATTTACTCCATCCTAAAGGGTCGAAAGGGATGCTTTTTTTGCGTAGTTCGTAATAAAGGCCATGGGTTTCATTACCGCCAGTATTGCCAACGGCAGCAATTGTATCTCCGCCTTCTACCTCTTCTCCTACATTTTTAAGTATCGATTGATTATTGCCATATAAACTCATATAACCGCTGCCGTGATCGATAATCACTAAATTACCAAAACCTCGCATCCACTCTGCAAAAACGATACGGCCGCTGGCAACCGATTTGACAGGAGAGCCTTCTTGCGCACGAATAAATAATCCTTTCCATGAAAGACCGCCATCTTGTCGATTTCGACCAAATTGATTCGTTATTTCGCCTTTAACTGGTAAAGCTAATTTCCCTTTCAGGGTCGCGAATGCTCTGCCTGAGTAGCTGTTGTCTGGTGTTGCTTGGTTGGTCGCGACGATGGTTGATGATGTTTGTGAGTTTTTAGGTGTCGCTTTTTTCTTTTTTGCTTTTTTTGCTAGTGTGACCACAAGTTGAGAAAGACGCTTTTCATCTCGTTTTAGTTTGCTGATTTGTCCACGTTGTGCCGCGATTTCCTTGGCAATAGTTTTTAATACCAAGGATTTTTCTATTTTTTGTTTTTGTAGCGCTTGCCGTTCATTTTCTTGCTGCATCTTTAATTCAGCTGCTTTTTGTAAGGTAGCTGTTGTCTTGCTATTGAGTTGATTAATTTCATCAAGATTGTTTTGCATATCATGGATGAGTTTGGTGTGTGCTTTGGCAATGTAGGCTTGATATTTTAGGTCGCGTGAGATTTTGCTGGGATTTTTGCTTTGTAATATTAGCTTGGTATAACTTTGATTGCCTAATGTATAGCGTTGAGCCAATAATTGGCTTAATTGCTTTTGTTGCGCCGCAAGTTGATTACTAATCAAAAGCGATTGCTTTTTGAGTTGATTGAGCTTGGATTCGTTTTGTTTTTGCTCAAGCTGAATATTATGTAAGGCTTTATTTGCAAGGCTAATAGCCGTTTCTGATTGTTTTAAAGCATCCGTAACATCGTTCTTTTCCTTTTGAGATTGACTGAGTTTTTGCTTAATCTGATTAATTTTTTGTTGAATGCCACTAATATCTTGTTTGGTTGCATCTATTTTGTCAACGGCGTAACTTGATTGTGACGTCAGTGACAGACAGGCAACAATCATGCACGCGAAGACAGGGCTAAAATAAAAACGACCTTTAAATAAAGTGCTAATCATTAAGTATTGACAGTAAATGTAATTAAATTCCTGCCTGTCATTTCAATTGGTTGCGGAATGCCCATTAGGTGTAGCAAGGTTGGTGCGATGTCGGATAGAGCACCATTTTCTGCTAATTTGGCTGGACGACCAACATAAATCAGCGGCACTAAATTGGTGGTATGTTGAGTATGTGGTTGATTATTTTGATAATCACACATCAGTTCGGCATTACCATGGTCTGCAGTAATGATTACTTCACCACCAGCAGACTGCATCGCTGTAACAACGCGACCAATGCAGGTGTCTAAGGCTTCGACTGCTTGAATAGCGGCATCTAAAAAGCCAGTATGACCAACCATGTCGCAGTTAGCATAATTACAAATAATCGCATCATATTTTTTTGCGTTAATGGCTTCGACTAGCTTGTCGGTGACTGCAGGCGCGTTCATTTCTGGTTGCAAATCATACGTGGCAACCTTGGGAGATGGAACGAGGATTCTATCTTCTCCTTCAAAAATATCTTCCTCGCCACCGTTGAAGAAGAACGTCACATGTGGATATTTCTCTGTTTCTGCAATACGTAACTGAGTTAATCCTAGGTTTTGTATGTGTTCGCCAAATGTATTTTTTAATGAAAACGGTGCAAAGATAGGCGTTGCTTTTTTTTGTTTTTGGTCATGTTGCGTTAGTGTGAAGAAGTGCGCAAGTTGCGGCGTCTGCTTGCGATTAAAGCCATCGAAGTCATGATTCAGGATTGCATCGGCAATTTCTCTAGCGCGATCGCCACGGAAATTCATGAAGACGACGCTGTCGCCGTCTTGTAGTTGAATGGCTGGCTTTTCTAAATCATGGATGGCAGTGCATTTGACGAACTCATCATTTTCATCACGAGCATAAGCGTTTTCTAATGCTTGGCTAGCAGAAGTGGCTGAAAATTCAGCTTCACCTTCCACAATGACTCTGTAGGCAGGTTCAATGCGCTCCCAACGTTGATCTCTATCCATCACATAAAACCGACCACAGATGCTGGCAATTTGCCCAACACCAATAGCGGCTATTTTGGCTTCAAGGGCCTTAACATAAGGTGCAGCACTGACAGGGGGGGTGTCCCTTCCATCTAAAAAAGCATGTACATAAACTTTTTTAAGGCCTTGTTTAGCTGCCATCTCAAGCATTGCATAAATATGATCTTGATGGCTATGTACGCCGCCGTCAGACAATAAGCCAAAAATATGCAGTGCTTTATTGTGAGACTTCAGAGATTCGATGGCGCTTAGGAGCGCTGGAAGCTTAAAAAAGTCTCCCGTTTTGATGCTATTGTTAATACGTTCAAAATCTTGAAAAACAACCCTGCCTGCGCCAATGTTGAGATGACCGACTTCAGAGTTACCCATTTGCCCCTTAGGCAATCCAACATAGTGTTCTGAAGCATTAATGAGTGTGTTTGGATAGTCACGTCTAAGTTTGTCTAGATTGGGAGTCTTGGCTAATGAAATGGCGTTGTCTTGGCTATCTGCGCGATAACCAAAGCCGTCTAAGATTAATAAAATGACAGGAGTAGTCGACATATTTAAGTATTCACATAAAGCATGGGTTTACTTGCATTATAATGGCTGGGTCGGTAAAAAAACATCAATCATCAATAAAACTTGTTTGAACGATTTAAAATCCGATAAAAATCAATTGATCAACTAAATAAATAAGTGAAAAGATACTGTGGAATTTATAACGAGTAATGCAATTTTTATTGGATTGGCTGTGGTTTCTGGCGTGGCTTTGATTTGGCCAATGCTAACAAATAACCATTCAGGTGTGCCTAGTGTTTCAGCGTCTGAGGCTGTGTTATTAATGAATCGAGCAAGGTTGTTTATCTTGGATGTGCGCGATGAGGGTGAATTCGTCCAAGGTCATATTAATGGTGCGAAGCATATTCCCTTAGCAAACTTAGAAGTAAGAATAAAAGAGCTTGTTAAACAGAAAAATAAGCCTGTGTTAGTTTATTGTCAAAGAGGCGGGCGTTCAACCAATGCCTGCAAAATATTGGCTAAGCATGAGTTTGCACAAGTGAGCAGTTTGCAGGGTGGTTTAGATAAATGGACTGAGGCTAATATGCCTTTAGTAAAGGATTGAATGATGGCAAACATTACTATGTATACAACAGCTTATTGTCCATATTGTAATAACGCAGAGCGGTTATTGCAAAGCAAAGGGGTGACGGAAATTAACAAAATTCGCGTGGATGAGTCGCCAGACTTAAAGCTAGCAATGATGGAAAAAACTGGCCGTCGTACCGTTCCACAAATTTATATTGATGAGCGACATGTAGGCGGTTTTGATGATTTGCGAGCATTGGACTTAGCTGGCGAGCTTGAGCCTTTGCTGGCTGGATGTGCTTAGGTTAATAATAAACATATTCGATATTAATGCGAATATTTAGATGATTAAAGTGACATAAAAAGCTAAAATAGTGAGTTAAAAATAAACGAGCTTAAATTCATTACAAATTAACAGGACATAACATGGCAAAAGATAATCAAGCAACAGAGAATCAAGCAGCAGAAGAACAGCAAAATGGGCAGGCAGGCTTTGCAATTGAGAAGTTGTATGTGAAGGATGCCTCTATTGAGGTGCCATCTGCACCACAAATTTTTACCAATAGAACTGCGCCTCAGATTAATGTTGAGCTTGCTAATAGTGCTAGCCGATTAGATGAAGGTGTTTTCGAAGTGTCAATCAAGGTAACTGTGACGGCTAAAATTGAAGAGACAACAGCTTTTTTAGTAGAAGTGACTCAATCAGGTATTTTTGCGATTCGCGGCATTCCTGATGATAATTTGGAGGTGGTATTGGCTATTACCTGCCCAAATATCTTATTCCCATACGCAAGAGAAGCAGTTTCTGATATGGTGACAAGAGCTGGATTTATGCCAGTATTACTCAATCCAATCAATTTCGAAGCCTTGTATGCACAACAAAAGATGGATCAAAATACATCGCAAACACCAAGTTAGACATCTGAAAGTTGAGTGCGTGAAATTTTTACTTTCTAAATTCAAATCTTTTTTATTATGCTTAAACCCAAGCTTTGTTTTTTTGAGCTTGGGTTTTTCATTGTTTGCGCCCATACATGGGTATGCCGCTGAATTTCGTTCCATACAATCACCTAAAGTGATTGCCTACGATGCTCCTTCAGTAGAAGCAACAAAGGTTTATATTATGATGGAAGGCTATCCAGTTGAGATTGTGGTGAATCTAGGTGCATGGGTAAAGGTACGAGACCAAGCGCGTGGTTTAAGTTGGGTAGAAGGTAAGGATTTGTCAGATAAGCGCACGGTTTTGGTAACCGATAACGCTGAAATTAAAGCCTCAGAAAATATGAATTCAACCTTATTAGCGACGGTAGAAAAAGGCGTTATCCTTGAGCTATTATCCCCAAATATTAATCATGGTTGGGTCAAAGTGAAGCATCGTGATGGAATTATTGGTTATATCCAAAGTAGTGCAATTTGGGGGCTATTTTGAAAAAAATTGCAGTGTTGGGCGCTGGGGCATGGGGTACGGCGTTAGCGATTCATATTAGCCAGCAACATCAGGTAACGTTGTGGGGCCGCAATGCGGGCCATGTTTCAGGCATGCGTAAGGCACGTGCTAATCCTCTTTATCTTGGTGATTTTGTTTTTAACGACCATTTGGCTGTTGAAGCGAATTTAGAAGCGGCGATTGCTGGTGCCGATTTAATTCTATCAGTAGTGCCCACTGCAGGATTTCGCGATTTACTAAAGGAATTAAAAAGAATTGGTTCCAAACAACCTTTGATTTGGGCGCATAAAGGGCTAGAGCCAGTCTCAGCATTATTACCGCATGAAGTGGCGATAGAAGAGTTAAGCATGAGTCAGCAGTGGGGTGTTTTATCTGGCCCAAGTTTTGCTGCAGAATTAGTGCGCGGGCTACCTACAGCAGTCACGTTGGCGGCAAATGACACGGCATTTTCTTTAGAGGCGGCTAAGTTGTTGCATGGTGGCAGCTTGCGTGTTTATAGTAGTGCAGATGTGATTGGCGTTTCTGTTGGTGGTGCGGTGAAAAATGTCATGGCGATTGCTGCTGGCATTTCTGATGGAATGGGGTTTGGCAATAATGCACGTGCCGCTATGATTACACGTGGTTTAGCAGAAATCACTCGGTTTGGTGTGGCATTGGGCGCAAAAGCAGAAACATTTATGGGTTTGGCTGGTGCTGGGGATTTGATTTTAACCTGTACTGGGCAATATTCGCGTAATCGCGAAGTCGGGTTGCAGTTGGCCTCTGGTCAATCATTGGAAGCAGTGCTGTCTGGCTTGGGGCATGTGGCAGAAGGTGTGAACACAGCGCGTGAAGTCATGCGTAGGGCTGAAAAAATTGACGTTGATATGCCTATTACCTATGAAGTCAATCAAGCGCTGTCAGCAGGTAAAACAGCCAAAGAGGCTGTTATGGATTTATTAGGACGGGAACAAAAGCCCGAGGATGTTTAAAGGCTCCAAATGCTAAGATTTAATGGTGTGTTGGCAAGCGCGAGCTGCTTGATATGTATATTAAACGCCGCCTTCAAAATCAATCTGACGCCAAGCTTCATAAAGCAAGACCGCCGCAGAGTTCGATAAATTTAAACTTCTACTGTCAGTAAGCATCGGCAGCCGCACTCGCCGACCATCAGGAAAGGTGTTTAGGATCGCATCTGGCAAGCCGCGTGTTTCTGGCCCAAACACAAATACATCATCCGCTTTAAATTCGATGTTGCTATGACGTGTACTACCTTTGGTGGTAATTGCAAATAATCGTTTTCCCGCCAATGCCGTTTTGCAGTCCTCCCAACTTTGATGCACCAGCATCGTGGAGAACTCATGGTAATCAAGGCCAGCGCGCTTGAGCTGTTTATCTTCTAGTTTAAAGCCTAGCGGTTCAACCAAATGTAAATGCGCGCCAGTGTTGGCACATAGACGAATGATATTGCCTGTGTTAGGTGGAATTTCTGGTTCAAATAGGACGATATGGAACATTCGATAATTTTACCGTATGAACGAAGGGTGCAGTTAAATTACTGCGTTCTAGCTAGAACATAACAACTTACTTTACTCGCGCCCGCCTTTTTAATTACTTTAGCCAGTTCGTTTAGGCTAGCTCCAGTTGTCATAACGTCATCCAGCAGCGCTACATGTTGGCCAATGTAAGATTGTTTGCATTGAAAAGCGCCCCTCATATTATTAAGTCGGCGCTTAAGTGAAAGACTGGCTTGTGGTGGAGTGTTTTTAACCCGATAGCAGCCGATACTATCAACAGTTCGGTGTGTTCGTCTTGCAATGATTTTTGCGATTTCCAAAGATTGATTGAAGCCCCTTTCTTTGACGCGCTCGTCATGTAAAGGCATTGCAATAATGAGATCAATATCCGTTTGTAGCTTGTGGATGAGTAGTTCTGCAAAGGTTGCGCTGAGGTATAAAGCATTACGGTATTTATAATGTTGGATAATCGCGTCTGCAGGATAGGTATAAGTGAAAAGCGCGTGTGTTTCATCAAAGTGTGGCGGTTGTTTCATGCACTTGCCACAAACCTCGCCTGAAGTGCTAATGCCACAGGTTGGGCAGCACGGCCAAGTGGCTGGCGGAAAATCTGCTATGCATGCTGCGCATAGACTGAGATTGGTGTGCGTTGGTGCGGTACATAATAGACAATTTTGCTTGAATATTAATGTAGTTAAATGATCTAAATTTAACAGTTGATTATTTTTTAACCAGTTGTTCATTATGTTTTTATTATTGCTTTACAGTTAATAATTAATTGATTAATATAGCAAAAATTTACTTAAAAGGGCACTTTATGCGCAAGGACACACCTATGCAAGCACAAGAGAATATTATAAACGTGGATGCATTAAATGCGAATAAACCAACAGAATGTCAATCGGCTAAAAGAAATACCGTACAGCGGTGGTCGATTGAAGAAATTGTCGCTTTATATGAACTGCCATTGAATGATTTGCTATATAAAGCACATACCATACATAGAGAAAATCACGACCCTAACGCCGTGCAGGTCAGCACTTTGTTGTCGATTAAAACAGGTGGTTGTAGTGAGGACTGTGGCTATTGCCCGCAGGCAGCGCGCTATCATACTGAGGTTGAGAATGAGCCGATGCTGCCCATAGCAGAGGTGTTGAAAGCGGCGCAAGCAGCTAAGGATAGTGGTGCAAGTCGGTTCTGCATGGGGGCGGCATGGCGTAGTCCAAAACAAAGAGATTTAGAGCCTGTGCTCAAAATGATTTCGGAAGTCAAAGCAATGGGTTTAGAAACCTGTGCCACCTTAGGTATGCTCAAAGAAGGCATGGCTACGCAGTTAAAAGAGGCTGGCTTAGATTATTACAATCATAATTTAGATACAGCACCAGAATTTTATGGCGATGTGATTAGTACGCGTACTTATGAAGATCGTTTAGACACTTTAGACAGTGTTCGAGAAGCCGATATTAATGTCTGCAGCGGTGGCATTATTGGTATGGGTGAAACGCGCCAACAGCGTGCGGGATTATTGGCGCAATTTGCCAATATGGAGCGTCCTCCTGAAAGTGTGCCAATTAATTTATTAACTCAAGTTGAGGGCACACCATTACATAGAACAGAGGAGCTTGATCCATTTGAGTTTGTACGGACCATCGCCGCAGCACGCATCGTGATGCCCAAAAGTTTTGTGCGTTTATCTGCTGGCCGTCAAACTATGCATGAAGGTATACAAGCGATGTGTTTTATGGCGGGCGCAAATAGTGTTTTTTACGGTGAAAAGCTCTTAACCACTGGAAATCCAGAAGCGGAAACAGATAAAATGCTGTTTGCAAAATTGGGTATTCACGCTATTTAATATGTTAGCTGAACTGCAAAAAAGCTTGGACCAGCGCGCAGCCGATGGTTTGTTGCGACAGCGTCGTTTATTGGATTCTCCGCAAGCTGAATTTATCGAAACTAATCAGCAGCGATATCTATCTTTTTGCAGCAATGATTATTTGGGCTTAGCCAACCACCCGCATCTAATTAAAACCATGCAAGAAGCCACTGGCAAAGCGGGGGTTGGTAGTGGGGCTTCAAATTTAATTACTGGCCATCATCGTTACCATGATTTGCTAGAAAAACAGCTTGCGCAGTTTGTAGAGATGCCCGCTGCCTTGGTTTTTTCGACAGGGTATATGGCCAATATTGGTGTATTAGGTGCGCTTGCCGGGCGTGAAGATGCTATTTTTGCAGATAAGTTAAATCATGCTTGTTTAAACGATGGTAGTTATTATTCATTAGCGGCTTTTCATCGATTTGCCCATAATGATGTTGCTGCTTTAGAAAAGCTCCTGAAATCTAGTACAGCAAAACGTAAATTAATTGCGGTTGACGCTGTCTTTAGCATGGATGGTGACCTGGCACCTTTACGCCAATATTTAACATTATGTGAGCGGTATGATGCTTATTTGTATGTTGATGATGCCCATGGTTTTGGTGTGCTGGGTAAGCATGGGCAAGGTTCACTTAATCATCTGCAATTAAAATCTTCACGTATTATAATGATGGCAACGTTAGGTAAAGCGGCAGGTGTTGCTGGCGCATTTGTTGCTGGCGAGCAAGTTGTGATTGACTATTTAATTCAAACAGCCAAAAGTTATGTTTACAGCACCCCAGCGCCGCCAGCGTTATCAGCAACCTTATCAGCCTCAGTAATGCTAATTAAGCAGGGGGATGGCTTAAGGTTGCAATTACAACAATTAATATTAACTTTAAAATCACATCTCAAATTAACTAAATGGCAGTTAATGCCATCGGAAACAGCTGTGCAACCACTATTAGTAGGTAGTAATCATGACGTACTTAAAGTCAGTGCGTACTTGCAGGGAAAAGGCATACTTGTCCCAGCGATTAGGCCCCCAACCGTGCCTAAAAATACAGCACGCTTACGTATTTCACTTTCGGCCGCACATCGCGAGGAAGATGTGATCAAACTAGCGCATATGCTGAACGATGCAGAAAGCGCATTAGCATGACTTGCCAAGTAGAAGTGATTGGGAAAGGGCCGCCGCTTGTCTTGATTCATGGCTGGGGAATGCACGGTGGTGTATGGAAGCCGCTAGTCAAGCGCTTATCTAAAAATTACATGCTTTATATTATTGATTTGCCTGGCATGGGGCATAGTAGGTCTGTTGAGCCTTATCATTTATACCGTTTAGGTGAAGACGTGGCCGAGGTTATTCCTGGTGTTTCTCATATTCTGGGGTGGTCTCTTGGTGGCTTGGTGGCGCAAAGTATTGCGCTAAGCCAGCCTGACCGAGTAAAGAAATTAATACTGGTCGGGTCATCACCTTGTTTTATCGAAAAGCCAGATTGGCAAGATGGTATTCGTCGTGATTTTTTTCTAGATTTCTCGCTGAGTATAGAAACAGACTATCACCAGACCATGATGAAGTTTTTAACGTTGCAGTGTATGAAGGCGAAAGATGCGAGACAAACCATTAAGCTGCTACGTCAAAGCTTTGATGCAAAGCCAGCCCCATCACAAAAAACTTTACGGGAAGCATTGCATATTCTGCTCGAGACCGACTTGCGTGAGGACGCTTTGAAAATACATAAGCCTACCCTATTGATTCATGGCGATAGAGACACCCTAGCGCCAGTACAAGCTGCACATTGGATGATGATGCATTTACCAAAAGGTGTTTTGCGTGTGATATCAGGCGCTGCACATGCACCTTTCTTATCCCATAGTGAACAGTTTATCGAATCCATCAATCAATTCTTAAAGCCAGTCGAAAACGAATAATGGATCAATATGTCATTGATAAAGCACGTGTTCGTGCTGCTTTCGACCGTGCTGCACAAACCTATGATGCTGCTGCTGTCTTGCAGAAACTCGTGCGTGATGAAATGTTCAGTCGCTTAGACCTGATTAAGATTGCACCCCATCGCATTTTAGATGCAGGTTGTGGTACTGGTTATGGTAGTTTTGAACTACAAAAACGTTTTAAAGCAGCACAAGTTTTTTCTTTAGATTTGGCAATGGGGATGTTAGAAAAAACCCATGCGCAACAGTCATTGTTAAATAAATTATTCCGACCTAAGCGTTTGATTTGTGCGGATATTGAGAACTTGCCTATTGCCGATAACAGCATGGATGTCGTATGGTCTAACCTAGCGATACAGTGGTGTAATGATTTAGATAAAAGTTTTACCGGAGTTGCTCGGCTATTAAAGCCGAACAGCTTATTTATATTTAGTACTTTTGGACCTGATACGTTAAAAGAGCTACGTGCTGCCAGTAACAATGGGGATACGCATGTGAGCCGCTTTATTGATATGCATGATATTGGTGATGCATTAACACGCCATGGCTTTAATGCGCCTGTACTGGATGTTGAACGCTATACGTTGACCTATGACAATGTGCGCGCTGTCATGCAAGACTTGAAGTCAATAGGTGCTAATAATGCAACACAGGGCCGAGGTCGTGGTTTAACGGGCAAAGGTTTTTTTAAACAACTCGCAGCCCAATACGAACAGTTCCGTATAGCGGGTAAGCTTCCTGCTACCTTTGAAGTCATCTACGGACATGCTTGGACGGCAGAAGCTAAAGTAGATAATGGTTTAGGTGAAGGCGTTTCACCCGTTAGCTTTAGGCCAAGAGGCTAAAGGTATGACCACTGCATTTTTCGTTACAGGTACTGACACCGAGATTGGAAAAACCCATGTGTCTTGCTTGCTATTAGAACAATTTGCTGCACAGGGTTTAAATGTCATCGGTATGAAGCCTGTTGCTGCTGGGTGTGAGCTGGTGGATGGTGAATGGACAAACGATGATGTGCAAAGGCTGGTCGCCGCTAGTAATGTCCATGCACCAATGGATTTAATCAATCCTTATCGCTTTAAAGAACCCATTGCCCCGCATTTAGCTGCAGAAAAAGCAGGTGTTAGGATTGATATTCAGCATATTGTGAAATGTTTTGAGAAGCTGAAAACCCAAGCAGATGTGGTGATTGTTGAAGGGGCGGGTGGTTTTTTAGTGCCCTTGAGCGCGGATGGTGACTTGGCAGATTTGGTCGTTGCTTTAGGCATTCCTACTATTTTAGTTGTTGGTATGCGCTTAGGATGTATTAATCACAGCTTATTGACTGCTGAAGCGATTAACTCACGTGGATTAGCACTGCATGGCTGGGTCGCCAATCATATTGATGCAAAGATGGATGTGCAAAAAGAGAATATACAAACGATTAGCCAGCAGCTTGGGTTGGAGCCGATGCTAATTTCGGAGTGGCTTGGATAATCGTAGCTTGGTTCATCCAAACTAAACGTAGCTTTCCCGTCTGTTGTTATTGCCTAGATGACACGTGAGAAGCGTTTATCATTTTCTGATGGCGTTGTTCCAGCAACTATAAATTAGAACCATTTCGTCAGATACGTTAAGTTTTCGCGTGATTGTTTTATTGATAGAGATGATGTTGCTGAATATAGATAGCTACTTCTTCAGGTAATAAATGCTTCACCGACAAACCATGCTTTAAATGTGCTCTAATTTGCGTTGCACTGATGTCAAGTGCAGAAATCGCTTGCATATTGATTAATCCTGCATGGTTTCTGCTTAATTCACTCCTGTTTTCTGTGTAGTGGTCATGCATCAGTGTTTGCAGTTGGTTGGGCAACGCTTGTTGTGGTTTTCCAGGTCTTTGTACCAAGATGATATGCGCATAATCGAGTAACTCCTGCCAACGGTGCCATGTATCCAAGTTAATAAACACGTCACTGCCCATCATTAGACAAAGTGCAGTTTCTTTACCAAACGATTGGCGTAAGCTAATCAAGGTGTCAATGGTATACGACACTCCTGCTCTGTTGCGTTCTAGCTCATCAATTGAGAACAGTGGGTTTTTGGCAATGGCCAGTTTGATCATGGCGGCGCGATGCTCAGCAGCTACAGTTACATGGTCTTTGTGTGGTGGATTGGCAGAAGGGATAAATTTGACTTCATCCATTGTTAAGGCATCGGCCAATGCTTGCGCCATGTGCAAGTGACCGTAGTGAATCGGATTAAATGTACCGCCAAAGATGCCGACTAAACGCATGGAGTTTCTGGACTAACTGCGAATGTGACCATCACCTAATACAACGTATTTGAGTGAGGTAAGGCCTTCTAACCCAACAGGGCCGCGTGCATGAAGTTTATCAGTTGAGATCCCAATTTCAGCCCCTAAACCGTATTCAAACCCATCGGCAAACCGAGTAGAGGCATTGACCATGACGCTACTTGAGTCGACCTCTCGTAGAAAGCGGCGAGCGTTAGTATAGTTTTCGGTCACAATGCTTTCAGTATGTTGTGATGAGTGTTGATTAATGTGGGTGATTGCCTCATCTAAACTAGAGACCACTTTGCATGAAATAATGGCATCTAAATATTCTGTATAAAAGTCTTCATCCGTTGCTACTTTGGCGGCTTTGACTAAATCACATGTTTCTTTACAGCCTCTAATTTCAATGCCTTTACTCAATAGCATATCGGCAATTTTTGGTAAAACATCGTTCGCAATGCTACGGTCAATCAATAACGACTCTGCTGTGTTACAAGTACCTAAACGTTGTGTTTTACTGTTTTCAACAATTCGTAGCGCTTTTTCCACATCCGCTTCGCTATCGATCAAAACATGGCAGTTGCCATCTAAGTGTTTAATTACTGCGATGCGCGCATCATTAGAAACGCGTTCAATTAAACCTTTGCCACCGCGTGGCACAATCACATCTACATAATCCTTCATCGTAATGAGTTCGCCGACTGCTGCGCGGTCAGTCGTTTCCACAACTTGGACTACATCTTTTGGTAAACCTGCTTTTTCTAAGCCTTCGTGCACGAGTTTGGCCAAGGCCTGATTACAATGAATTGCTTCTGAACCACCACGTAAAATGGCTGCGTTACCTGACTTAATGCATAAACCTGCTGCATCAGCTGTCACATTGGGGCGTGCCTCGTAAATAATGCCAATCACACCAAGGGGTACGCGCATTTGTCCGACTTGGATACCACTTGGCATGTATTTAAAGTTGTTCATTTGACCAATCGGATCAGCCAAACTGGCAATTTGTAATAAGCCATCTGCCATACTATCCACTGTTTTTTCAGTTAGGGTTAATCTATCCACTAAGGCGCTCTCCAAGCCGTTGGCTTTCGCTGCTGCAAGGTCTTTGGCATTGGCCGCTAATAAAGCTTCTTTTTCTCTTAAAATGGCATTGGCAATATTCGTTAGTGCCATGTTTTTGATCTTCGTGTCCGCATTAGCAATGTGGCGAGAAGCTTTTCTAGCATTATTGCCTAGGGTATCCATATAGATTTTTATATTGAGGTCTGTCATATCGTTTACACAGTTTTCTTTATCAATTAAGCTTGTTGATTTAATGTTTACTACGGATTTTAGCTAATCCAAAACACAGTCTTGAGAGCTCTAGCCAAGCATCGCCTACCATAATCCCTTTAGCGATTCTATCAATATCGCACAGCTTTTGTAAGGCGGCTTCCAATTGGCGCAAACTCAAACGAGATAATGCGCGTAGCGTCAGCTGCTGACGGTCGCCGTAAATACGTGCATTACTCATGGCTGAATTGATATTTTCGCCATTGGTTTGTGCACGTTTAATGCTAAGCAAAGGCCGTAATACCCAAATGAGAGGATTCATCACTGCGACGGCTTGTTCGCCCTCATCTTGCAAGCCTTGTAAAATACGTGAGGTGCGCCCTGCATCACCAGCCAATATGGCTTCGCCTAATTTGAAAGCGTCATAGCGAGAAACGTTCAGTACAGCGGTTTGAATGTCTTCGGCGCGTATTTCTCCAGCTGGATAGAGTAAACTGAGTTTTTGGATCTCTTGATGTGCCGCTAGTAAATTACCCTCGACTTGGTGTGCCATGAAATCAAGTGACGCCTGATCTGTGCTTTGGCCTTGTCGTGATAGACGGGTGCTGATCCATTGTGGCAATTGTGCTGGGCTAACATCATTAAGTGCTATTAGTGTTGCTGCACTTTGCAGCTTGTTATACCAAACACTTTTTTTGACCTCATGCGCTAAGGCTGGCAGGATAATAATTGTGGTGGTGTCAGGTATTGGCTGTTGGGCTAATTCGGCTAAGGCTTTGCCGCCGTCAACCCCTGGTTTGCCGTTCGGGATGGCAATTTCTAAGATTCGTTTGGATGCAAAAAGTGACAAAGCTTGCCCAAACTGCTGAATGGATTGCCAGTTAAAATTGCGCTCAACAATAAAGCTAGAACGCTCTTCAGCGCCCGCTTTTCTTGCGGCTTTTCTGATGACATCCAAACATTCAGCCTGCCCCAAAGCCTCATCACCAATTAACACATAAAGCGGCGATAAGGTTTTGCTTAAGTGAGGTTCGAGTTGAGTAACAGCTAATTGCATGCCTTATTGCACTTGTTTTTTCAGAGCAGTGATTTTGCGCATGATCCGGTCAATGACATCTCTATGCATGTTTTCGTTAAGTTTTTCTTCTTCCTGATTCTTTGCTAAAAGCGCTTGATTGCTATACGTAAAATCCCGTCTTGATTCTATTGTATTGATTTGGCTCCAAGTAGGCTCACCTATTAATTTGGTACGATAATGTACGCGATAATACAGCTCATATTCGTTCACAGTACCAGTGCCGGCAAGGGAAAGAATCCGTTTTTCATTTTCTTCACCAACGAGCTCAAGGAGCAGTTCGGCCCCTTCAGCTGATGGCAACAGCATGACATTACTAATATTGAGCGATTTTTTAAGATCTGTTGAAATGGTTAACGTGTTGCCTTGAATGTAAACAGATTTGAACGGGATTTCACTTGGTCCACGCAAATGAAAGCCACAGGCTGTCAAGCTGGCGATGGTGTAGGCTGTTAAGATGAAATAAGAGAAAGTTCTCAAAGTTTATCCAATCACGACATTAATGAGTTTGTTCGGGACTACAATGATTTTACGCACAGTTTGTCCATCAACCAAGAATTTCGTTACACATTCTTGGGTAATCGCTAACTGTTCAATTTCTGCCTTGCTTGTTGTTTGCGAGACTTGTAAATCACCGCGCAATTTGCCATTCACTTGAATCATGAGTTTAACCTCATCTTGTACCATGGCGGATGCCAAAGCTTCAGGCCAGCTTGCATTTAGGATGTCATCGCCATAAGCCAGTTCTTTCCATAATGTTTGTGCGATATGCGGTGCTAATGGGGATAATAAACGCAGTAAAATTGAAAAGCCTTCATGTGCAACACTTTGCCAATCTGGTTCTGCTTCTTTTTGCATTTTTTCTAAGGTATTTAATAACTTCATGCTACCAGAAGCGACAGTATTAAATTGTTTTCTGTCCAAATCATAGCTTGCTTGTTTTAAGCCTAGGTGGATGTCACGCCTCGCAGCAGCTAAGTGGCTACTGAGCTTTTCTGGTAATGCTGCTCTTGTTTCTTTAGTGAGAGCATACCCAAATCCCCATACTCTTTTTAAAAAGCGATGAGAGCCCTCCACACCACTATCTGACCATTCTAATGTCTGTTCAGGCGGTGCCGCAAACATCATAAAGAAACGTGCTGTGTCAGCACCATATTGTTCGATTAAGGATTGCGGGTCAACGCCGTTACGTTTTGATTTAGACATCGTGCCCATGCCTTGAAAGTCAACAGGCTTGCCGTCAGCGAGTAAAGTGGCTCCTATCGTTTTGCCATGAGCATCATTTACTAATGCAACTTCTTCTGGAGCAAAGTATTCAATACCACCTTTATCCGTTCGTCGTGAGAATATATGGTTGAGTACCATGCCTTGTGTCAGTAAATTAGCAAATGGCTCATCGTAATTCACTAAGCCAAGATCGCGCATGACCTTGCTCCAAAAGCGCGAGTAAAGCAAATGCAAAATCGCATGCTCAATTCCGCCGATATATTGGTCGACAGACATCCAATGGTTTGTTTGTGCATCCACCATGGCTTGATCTGTTTGGCCACTTGCGTAGCGCGCATAATACCAGCTTGAATCGACAAAAGTGTCCATGGTATCCGTTTCGCGTTTGGCTGGTTTACCGCAACTAGGGCAGGCACAATTAATGAAACTGTCCAGTTTATGGAGTGGATTGCCTGAGCCATCAGGAACGCAGTCTTCAGGTAATTGAACAGGCAATTGATGATCTGGTACGGCTACATCGCCACAATCGTCGCAATGAATAATTGGAATTGGACAGCCCCAGTAACGCTGACGAGAAACCCCCCAATCTCGTAGGCGCCAATTGATTTGTTTGTCGCCTAATCCTTTTGCATGTAAATCGCTAGCGACAGCTTCCACTGCCGCTTCATGATGTAAGCCATTATATGGACCCGAATGAACACAAATCCCTTTGTGGCCGTACCACTCCTGCCAAGCCACATCTGAGAAGCTTGTTTCAGCTAAAGCAATGACTGGTTTAATTGGCAAGTTGTATTTTTTTGCAAAACCAAAGTCACGCTCATCATGTGCTGGTACTGCCATTACTGCACCTTCGCCATATGACATTAACACATAGTTGCCTACCCAAATTGGGATAGCTTCACCAGTGAGTGGATGGCTGACCAGCAAGCCTGTGTCCATGCCTTCTTTTTCCATGGTTGCCATATCGGCTTCAGTTACTGAGCCTAGTTTACATTTTTCAATAAAAGTAGCTAGCGCTGGGTTGCTTTGTGCGGCTAAAGTTGCCAGCGGATGCTCTGCGGCAACTGCGCAGAATGTAACACCCATAATGGTATCAGCGCGTGTGGTGAACACCCAAAGTTTGCCATCATCAATTAATGCGTCATCATTATTTTTGATGGTGTGTGTAAAGGCAAAACGAACGCCGACACTTTTGCCTATCCAGTTCGCTTGCATGGTTTTAACACGCTCAGGCCAACCTGGTAGCTTGTCTAGGTCGTCTAATAATTGCTGCGCATAGCTGGTAATATTGAAGTAGTAGCCTGGTATTTCACGCTTTTCTACCAATGCACCTGTGCGCCAGCCGCGACCCTCAATTACTTGTTCGTTTGCAAGCACTGTTTGGTCAACGGGGTCCCAATTAACGGTTTGGGTTTTTTTATAAGCAATGCCTTTTTCTAACATGCGTAAAAATAACCATTGATTCCATTTGTAATATTCAGGTTGGCAGGTGGCTAGTTCACGTGACCAATCAATTGCGAACCCAAGTGATTTGAGTTGCTTACGCATGTAAGCAATATTGTCATAAGTCCATTTAGCAGGCGGTACATTATTTTGAATAGCCGCATTTTCAGCAGGTAGGCCAAAGGCGTCCCAGCCCATTGGTTGCAAAACATTAAATCCCTTCATGTGGTGATAGCGACTTAATACATCACCAATCGTGTAGTTGCGCACGTGACCCATATGCAACTTGCCGCTTGGGTATGGAAACATGGATAGGCAGTAGTACTTTGGTTTTGCGCTATCAACGTTGGCGGCAAAAACTTGATTTTCGTCCCAATCATGTTGCGCTTCTTTTTCGATGGTTTTAAATGGGTATTGCTGTTGCATAGCGTATGTTGAAGGGTTTAAATAAAAGCATCATTATACTGCAAGGACTGCGCTTTGGTATGCTAATACCTAGCGTGGAATTTCTGAAAGCTTAGGGTTAAATTGGCTCGACTAAATCACGATAGACGTGCCAGCTTGCATGACCTACTATCGGCATGGTGATTATTAAGCCGATAAAATGGGTAGTAAAACCAATAGCAACGAGCGTCACAATAGTAATAGCCCATAGCAGCATGGGAATAAAGTTACGCTTAACAGCAATGAGACTAGCAATCGCGGCAGTTACTGCATCTGTATTTCTATCGGACATCAATGGAATGGCGATTACGCTGACAGCATAAACAAAAACGGCAAAAAATCCACCAACTGCAAAGTAAGCGATGGCAAAATTTGGTTGTGTAAACGCAAAAACAACTTGCACAATTTCTAGAAAAGTGGGTAGCCCACCATGAAAAAATAAGGCAAAAATAACCAATGAGGCGCGTGCCCAAATCAATAAAATGACAATCAAAACACCAGCAAAGATGGCAACATTCATCAAGTTGGAACGCCAAGAAAATAAACTGGGAATTAATGTTGGTTTTTGTGATTGCTCGATGCGGCGACTTAAGTCGTATAAGCCCATTGCAAGAAAGGGGCCGAGGAGTAGAAAGCCAGTGGTTAGCGAGGACAAAAGCCAGCTTGCCTCAAATAACACCATATGCATTGCAACTCCTGCGCTTGCAAAAACAAGCCCATAAAACAGGCTGGCCATCTTGGCCTGCAGGAGGTCGCTTATGCCATATTGAAGCCACTGAATGATATTGCATGCTTCAATTTTTCGGATAACTGGAAAGTCTTCAATGGAAGTTTGCGTTTTGTTAACTTCGTTCATTGACCTGCGCCCCTGTAACAAAATAAACCATTATCAAATCATGTTTATTTATACAGGGGATTAGATGCTTAAGCAAGAGCAGTAAAGATGCTTTCTTTAATCATATTCATTTCACCTAGACCATTTACCTTTACATGTTTTGGCGCGCCACTTGCGCCACTACTTGCCCAGTTAGCATAGTAGTCCACTAGTGGTTTAGTTTGTTCATGATAAACATCCAATCGTTTTTTTACTGTTTCCTCTTGATCGTCATCACGTTGAACCAAGTCTTCACCTGTTAAATCATCTTTACCTGCAATTTTTGGTGGGTTGAATTTAACGTGATAAGTGCGACCGCTTTCTGGATGGCTGCGGCGGCCACTCATGCGCTCAACAATCGCGCTGTCAGGCACATCGATTTCGACAACATAATCAATCATCACGCCTGCTTGTTTCATGGCGTCGGCTTGTGGAATCGTGCGTGGAAAGCCGTCAAACAAAAAGCCATTTTTACAGTCGGGTTCTTTAATACGTTCAGAAACTAAACCGATAATCACGGCATCAGGGACTAAACCACCGCTATCCATATAACTTTTGGCTTCTAAGCCTAATGGTGTTCCTGCTTTGACAGCAGCTCGAAGCATGTCGCCTGTTGAAATTTGTGGAATGTTGAAGTGCTCTTTGATAAAAGTGGCTTGCGTGCCTTTGCCAGCGCCTGGCGCACCCAATAAAATGATTCTCATACGTCTCTCTCTAAGGTGATTTTAATAAATAGCAAAAAAATGAAACAAAATAATTAGTCAGCACTATACAGATAATTGCACATGACAACAAACTCAGCAACGCTGAGGGTTTCAGCTCGGCGTTGCGGGTCAATTCCCAGCTTTGTGAAGTCATCATCGTTTAAAAAAGATTTTAAGGTGTTGCGGATGGTTTTACGTCTTTGCGAAAATGCAGCTAGCACTAATTCGGCAAATAAAGTCGTATCTTTTGCCACGAATGGTAAGGTGGCGTGCGGTATGCAGCGCACAAAAGCAGACTCCACTTTTGGTGCTGGATTAAAGGCTTCTGGCGGAACAGTGATTAAATATTCCATTTGTAAATAATATTGCAACATAACACTTAATCGTCCGTAAGCGGACGTTGACGGCGCTGCGACCATGCGCTCAACCACTTCTTTTTGCAACATAAAATGCATATCTTGTATGCAGGATAAATGGTCAAGCAGATGAAAGAGGATAGGAGTTGATATGTTGTAAGGCAAGTTGCCAGTAATGCGTAAATGACTGCCAATAGCCGAGAAATCAAATTTCAACGCGTCTACGTTGTGAACGGTGAGCTTGTTTTTCGCATAGGCTGGCATTTGATATTCAAGATGCATCCAATTCACGATGTCGCGATCAATTTCGACTGCTTGTAATGCTGTGACGCGGCTGAGTAGCGGTTTAGTAAGCGCACCTAAACCAGGACCAATTTCAATTAGTGTTTGTCCTTCCTGTGGGTGGATTGCATCCACTAGACTATTGATCACACTTTGGTCAGTTAGAAAGTTCTGTCCAAATCTTTTTTTTGCTTGATGCTTCATGGTTTGCCCAGTTGATTGCTCGCTAAAGTAATAGCTAGATCGATGGCTGTTTGTATACTGCTAGAATGGATGCGACCAGTACCAGCTAAATCTAGCGCAGTACCATGATCAACGGATGTGCGAATAATAGGTAAACCTAAGGTGATATTGACGCCTTTACCAAAGCTAGCATACTTGAGAACAGATAACCCTTGATCATGATACATGGCTAAAACCGCATCAGCATGAGCGAGATGATGTTGCGTGAATAAGGTGTCAGCAGGCAATGCCCCAATGAGTTGCATGCCCTCTGTACGTAGCTTTTCTAATACGGGGTTGATGACAGTGATTTCTTCATCGCCTAAGTAACCACCTTCACCCGCATGCGGATTGAGTCCAGCCACTAGGATGCGTGGCTGATGGATGTTGAATTTGTTGACTAAATCTTCATATAAAATGCGAATAGTTGCTTCTAATGCAACTTTGTTAATTGCGGCTGGGACTTGAATAAGCGGTAAATGTGTTGTCGCCAGTGCAACGCGTAAACCACCACCAACTAACAGCATAACCACTTGCTTGGTCTTTGTTTGTTCTGCTAAAAATTCTGTGTGGCCGCTAAAGTTGATGCCTGCTTCATTAATAATGCCTTTATGGACTGGCGCAGTCACTAATGCATCAAATAGATTGTTCTCACATCCTTTAATTGCTGTATGAAGCGTATCAAGCACATATGGGCTATTTTTTGCGTTTAAGATGCCAGCCTGCACGGCTTGTGCTGTTGGCCGATGTAAAACTGATAGCCTAGGTTTTTGCGGTGCCATTTCCGCAGTGGGAGCCTTGGATAAAGTTGCCTGAAAAGGCGCTAGCGTAACATCAATATTAAGATCGCGAGCTCTGGCTGCGAGCATATCGATATCTCCGATAATCGTGATCTCCGCAGCAAATGATTGTTGTGCGAGCATTAAGCACAAATCAGGTCCAATGCCAGCAGGCTCGCCAGAGGTGATGGCAATACGAGGAAGGTTGGCTTTCAAGGCGGGCTTAACTCAACTTATTTAAGATAAATGACTAAAAAGTGTCTTCTAGTCTAAGCTCTACAAACGCACGGTCACGTAGCTCGTGTAACCAATCTTGATAGGCTTCTTCTGATTTTCGTGTAAAAATTTCTTTACGCGCCTGAAAACGTGCCGCTTGGTCAGTCATGTCTTGCTTTCGGCGTTCCAGTACTTGAATAATATGCCAGCCGAATGGTGTTCGGATTGGTGAGCTAACTTCTTCTTCTGCTAGACCATTCATTTCTTTTTCAAACTCAGGCAGGGTATCACCCGGATTCACCCAGCCTAAATCTCCACCTTTACTGGCTGAACCATCTTCAGAGTATTGACGAGCGAGTTCTGCAAAGTCTGCACCATTATCTAAACGTTCTTTAAGGGTAAGCATTTTTTGCTTGGCCTCTTGTTCTGAAACCACTTCATTTAGCTTGATTAAGATGTGACGCACATGCGTTTGCTCCACAATTAAAGTCGAGTCAGCGCTACGTTTTTCATTGATTTTAATAATATGGAAACCGTTAGGGCTGCGGATAGGTTTTGATACTTCGCCAACGGTTAGGTTTTTTAGAAATTCTAAAAATGCAGGTGGAATTTGATTGCTACTTCGCCAACCCATATTCCCACCTTCAAGTGCATTTGGCGCATCTGAGAAGGTTGCGGAGACTTGTTCAAAGTTTTCACCTTTACTTAATTCAGATAATGCTTGTTCGACTTTAACTCGTGCTTTTTCTAAATCTTCAGGCGAACTCTCTTCAGGAGTTCGAATTAAAATGTGCGAAAGATTAAACTCTTCTTGTGAGCCATCCTTGCTATTTTCTTGTGTGGTGAGATAGTTGTCTACTTCACCATCACTAACGTTAACGCGACTACTGATTTCCATCTCTTTCAATCTAGCTATCGTAATTTCATCGCGCATATCTTCACGGAAAGCACTATAAGAAATGCCATCATTGGATAAAGCAGCACTAAACTCTTGAACACTCATTTGATTTTGTTCTGCGATTCGTTCTATGGTTTTATCAAGCTGCATTTCATTGACTTTGATGCCTCTTTGCTCAGCCATTTGTAGTTGTATGCTGTCGATAATGAGTCGCTCTAAAATTTGTTTTCTGAGCACGCGCGCATTTGGCAGTTGTTTGCCCTGCTTTTCCAACTGTTCTGATACAGTTCGTACTTTATTTTCGAGTTCTTGTTCAGTGATGGCGTTTTTGTCAACAATGGCCACAATCCGGTCAAGCTTGACAACGTCGTTCATTGCGTTGGTAGTTGGTGCCAAAAGGCTTGTTGCCACGTAGATGCCGACGAGGGTCAGTTGTTTCAATTTGTATTTAAGGTTCAATAATTTCATCGCGTGTTTTGTTGCCTATAAAAATTGGGTAGCTCTCCAGAGCTCAAATATCCAGGAATATCACGCCGTAACAAGTTTAATGGATTTGAGCCGATTGAGCTGAGTCCGCCCAGTTCAAGCTGAATGAAGAATCCGTAGTTGGCATTGGCAGTTGCTGTTTCAACGCGCTGCACAACAGCTCTAGTTTGCCAGCAACCGGCATCATATTCTAGTCCCGCTAAGCTTTCAATGAGTGTTTTATCACGGATTGAATAGTTAAAACGACCTACGCCATACCAGCCTTGCCCGATAGGCCATTGACCAGATAAATTAATTTGTTCTAAAAATTGCTGGGTATAGCGATAACCTGCATTAATCAGCTTCCCTGGTTCTGGATTGTATCGCGTATATAGATTTGTTCGAACCATGCCGCTTTCCTCTGTATTGTATTGCCAGAAGGCATTCAAATCCCATTTATTATTGAGTCGGGCTGTCGTGACTGCAATAATGTCGGAAGAGTTGACTTTTGAAACAACAGACCCTGGCAAGGTCACTTCTTGGTCTGCAAAGTAGTAACGTTGCCCAACTGTTGCAACCAATCGTTCTGTTCCAGTGTTGCTGTCTATGATTCGCGAGGTCATTGCTAAGCTGACTTGGTTGGCATCGTTAATTCTGTCATTGCCCGCAAACTGGTTCTCGCTAAAGAGCGTGGTCATGTTTAAGTTTGTGACAGCTGAATCAAAAACGGGTAGCAAATTCTGCTGTTTATTCGGAATGTAAACATAAAACAGTCTTGGTTCTATGGTTTGAATGTAGCTGTTTTCCTTAACATGGACATCCCGTTCAAAATATAGCCCGCTATCTAAACTAAAAATAGGTAGAGTACGCGTGGCTGAGTTGTTGGCAATATTGAGTCCGTTAAGCTGAATATTATTGTCTTTCAAATCGTAGTAAGTTGCATTAACCCCAAGCTTGGGCGTTATAAATCCATATGATGCAGTTAGCGGCAAGCTTATGCTGGGATAAACGACTAGGCGACTACCAGTTGCTGCAACTGGTGCGGAACCGTTTCGATCAAAAAAGGTGTATTGACTATACAAATCAGTCTGAATATTTTTCCAGTCTTTGTCTGCCGTCAGAGTAAGTTGCGGTAAACGTTCATACGGAAAGCTGATTTTATCTAAAGTTTGGTATTTTTGTACTAAACCATTAAAGCGCCAAATGTCACCAACATAATCGACACGACCAGCTTGGGGTAAGTTAACTTGACTGGTGCTAATAATACGGGTCGACATGTCGGAAAAATATTCATTATCAGATACTTTTTCTATGTTATAGCCTGCAGACCAGCCATTACCAAATAGATGGGTATGGTTAAAGTTAGCAAAATATCGTTGTTGACCAGTAATGCCATCGTTGTTTAAATATTCGATGTTGTCGGTGCCAGAATAAGCTTCATCCAAGTATCTAAAGGTGCCTTGTAGCTGGGTGCCGCGGCGACTCAAATAGCGTAAGCCTAATGTGGCGTCTTTGTTAGGTGCGATATTTAAATAGTAAGGTACCGATGTTTCAAAACCACTACGGCTTGTTGAACCGACTGTTGGAGCAAGAAAACCTGACTTTCGCTCTTCATTAAAAGAGAAATTCATGTATGGCGTATACAAAAGTGGTATCCCTTTAAACTCTACATACGCATTTTTAGCAGATCCAGATTCAGTCAGTTTGTCTAATTCAATCTCATTAGCTTTGATGTACCAATCGTCAACCCCAGCCGCACAGGTAGTGTAACGTGCGTTTTTTAATCTTGTTTTTGATTGACCTTCAAAAAAAACAGCTTTTGCATCACCTCTTGATGCGCTGAGCCTTGGGTCAATTACTGGTTGCTCTGGGAGTGGGGTATTTCGATAATTGTCCTGATAAAGTTTTGGATCGTCGGTAATAGTTGTTTGCGTGTTGAGCAATTTTGATTGTGCATAAACGCTTGGGTCGTTGTATGGCTTGAGTTGTTTGCTTGTATTGCTCAGAATCTGTTTTTCTAGGACGACGCTCGCATCTTTCATCTCGCCGATCGTATCGGTTAAGCGCATTTTTAGTGCTGGCCCAGTAATGACGGTGTCACCAAAATCAATTTTTACGTTGCCTTCTGCACGCAACTCATCATTGAGCAGATTGTAGGTGAGTGTATCGCCATATATTTTCTGATTATTCCGAGTCATGACTGCATTGCCGACCGCATGCATTTTTCTATCGAGATATAAATCAAGACTATCCCCTTCAATTTCAACTGCGCCAGGTAATGCTACTGGCTGAATAGTTTCTGGGATTTTAAATAAAAATCGGGTCAAAGTTTCAGCCATTGAAGAAGCGCTAAAGCTTAATAAATACAGCGCAATTGCTTTTGTAATTAATTGGTTAGAGCGCTTTTGATGTATACGGAGAAGTGTCAATGATATTTGAATGATAATTTTTAATAGAAATAGAGATGAATACAGTATTATCCTCACGATTGCTAAAGTTTCAGAAAATTGAGGCTTTAACAATAAAAAATGTAGCTTTTTAACAACATCTTAGCTACATTATAAAGGCTAATTTTACATTAAAGAAAGTTGTTTGTGGATAGAAATAAAGAATTAGAGCAATGGTTAGCTGGTGTGCTTGCTGGAGAGATGTTTTCCTTGACTACTGCCTCGGCTGATGCAAGTTTCCGTCGTTATTTTCGTGTACATTTAGATGACAGAACATTCATCGCGATGGATGCGCCGCCTCATCAAGAAAATTGTCAGACCTTTGTGGCTGTTGCGCAATTGTTTTTAGACTGTGGTTTAAATGTGCCTGAGGTGCTTGCGCAAGATTTGCAACAGGGTTTTTTACTACTAAGTGATTTAGGTAATGACACTTATTTATCAAAATTGACTAAAGAGAGCGCCCCATTATTATATGGGGATGCGAGCAAGGCTTTAATCAAATTACAAGTAGCTAGCTTGCCAGGTGTGCTGCCAGAGTATGATGCTGAGTTACTCATGCGCGAAATGCAGCTATTTCCAGATTGGTATATTAAACAGCACTTAGGGACTGAGTTGGATGAGGCGCAGCAGGCAGTCCTACATCAGACGTTCACGACCTTAGTTAATCATATTATGCGACAGGGGCAGGTTTATGTGCACCGCGATTATCATTCGCGCAATCTAATGGTGTGCGCTAACAATCCTGGTATTTTGGATTTTCAAGATGCGGTTTATGGACCCATTACCTACGATTTAGTGTCTTTGCTAAAGGATGCTTATATCAGTTGGGAAGAGGCTGATATGATGGACTGGGTTGTGCGCTATTGGGATGCGGCCAGAAAAGCAAAGTTGCCAGTGCCTAGTGATTTTAGTGAGTTTTATCGTGACTTTGAGTGGATGGGAGCACAGCGCCACATTAAAGTATTAGGAATATTTGCACGATTATCACATCGTGATGGAAAAGATGGTTATTTGAAAGATATGCCTTTGGTCATGGACTATTTGCGTCGGGTATGCGGGCGGTATTTAGAGTTGCGTCCTATGCTAAAACTGCTTAATACGCTCGAAGGCTATCAAGAAAAAGCAGGTTACACTTTCTAAGAGGCTTGATTTAACTAATGTGTCTGATTAAATTAAAGATGATGAAATGAAAGCAATGATTTTAGCCGCTGGTCGCGGAGAGCGCATGCGCCCGCTTACAGACCATACGCCAAAACCATTATTAGTTGTCGGAGGAAAGCCGCTAATTGTTTGGCATTTGGAGCGCTTAGTGGGTGCTGGATTTCATGAAATTGTGATTAATCATGCTTATTTAGGTCAACAAATAGAAGCTACGCTCGGTGATGGCAGTCGCTATGGTGCTCAAATCCGCTATAGCCCAGAGGCGCGCGCGCTAGAAACAGCGGGCGGCATTGCCAATGCGCTACCGCTTTTGGGTAATCAGCCGTTTCTTGTTGTGAATGGTGATGTATTTTGTAGCATTGATTTTGCATCACTTAAAACCGCTTTAAATACGCCTAACTTAGCGCACTTGGTCATGGTGAACAATCCACCGCAGCATGTTAAAGGAGATTTTTCATTGCTAGCGGGTAAGTTAAGCGCTGATGCAGGAGATAAGCTCACCTTTTCAGGCGTGGGTGTTTATTCACCATCATTATTTCAGTCCATTGTTTTAGGTGAAGCAGCTAAATTAGCTCCTTTGCTTACACAAGCAATGCGTGCTAGCTTGGTAACTGGCGAGCATTATCTTGGCGTTTGGCATGATATTGGAACACCAGAGCGCTTGCAAAAAATTGATGCACTGCTGCGCGTTGGTTTCGCATAAAAAGGCCAAGCAAACTATTTGAACCTAATGCACAAGCAGCGACCAAATAGGCTAGAATGTGTTTGTCGGTTGCGTGCGCAAGCAGGGATATAAAATTAAGGGGTTTTAGTTGAGTTTTTCAATACATGAGTTCACTACCAGGCGTGAAAAATTATTGGCTAGCATGGGCGAGGGGATTGCGATTGTGCCCACCGCTGCAGAGGCGTTGAGAAACCGAGATAGTCATTACCCTTATCGATTTGATAGTTATTTCTATTACCTCACTGGGTTTAAAGAACCAGAAGCGCTGGTGGTATTAATCGCTGGAAGCGCGCCAAAATGTATTCTTTTCTGCCGTGAGAAAGACATGGAACGTGAGATTTGGGATGGCTTTCGTTATGGGCCTGCAGCGGCGCAAGAAATATTTGGATTTGATGAAGCCTATCCGTTTAGCCAACTAGACCAAATGATGCCGCAATTGATCTCAAATAAAGCGCAGTTATTCCACAGCTTGGGTGCGAATGCGCATTGGGATATTAAAGTAACACATTGGTTGAATCAGGTGAAGGATTTAGCTCGCACAGGCATTTCAGCGCCTGAAGTGATTAGAGATGTTCGCCAATTGGTCGATAAGCAACGCTTGCTAAAAACACCTTTTGAAATAGATTTGATGCGCTGTTCTGCCAATATTGCTGCCCACGCGCATAATCGTGCAATGCAAAAAACCAAAGTCGGTAAAAGTGAAAATGAAATAGAAGCGGAATTTTTACACGAGTTCTACCGCAAAGGCGCTCAAGCACCCGCTTATACCAGTATTGTGGCTGGCGGCTCAAACGCCTGTACTTTACATTACAATGCGAATAATGCTTTGTTGAATGCTGGGGATTTGTTATTAATTGATGCTGGTTGTGAGTTAGATGGCTATGCATCAGATATTACGCGTACCTTTCCTGTGAATGGTAAATTTAGTGCGGTGCAAAAAGATTTATATGAGCTGGTCTTAGCCGCACAACTAGCCGCAATTGACGTGGCAAAACCGCAGCAGCATTGGAATAAAGCGCATGAAGCCGCTTTGGAGATATTAGCGCAAGGCTTTATTGACTTTGGTTTGTGTCAAGGTAGCAGAGATGAAGTTTTAGAGAGCGGAAGTTACCGCCAGTTTTATATGCATCGTACTGGGCATTGGTTAGGTTTGGATGTGCATGATGTTGGTGACTACAAAGACCCGCAAGG
>Ga0129324_10000296_pt1 | contig 36427 bp, 34 predicted proteins | sample CPBDNA_7_FD_96879 | JGI IMG/M metagenome (GOLD analysis project Ga0129324, IMG submission 96879) | Freshwater to marine salinity gradient microbial communities from Chesapeake Bay, USA - CPBay_Spr_15_0.2_DNA | ecosystem: Environmental > Aquatic > Marine > Coastal | place: USA: Chesapeake Bay...
CTCGACATCGGTTACGCGTCGAAGGGTGCGACGGCGATCGTCGAGAAAGCTGGCGGTTCCGTCAGTGTTGTTGAGAAGAAGCCGCGTCCTGCCGGCAAAGGCCGCAAGCGTGAGCGTGTGTCGGCTGAGCGTCAGGCGAAATACGCAGCCGCCATGGCCGGCAATGTCTCGACCGAAACTGAATCCGCTAAGAACGAATAACAGCGCATGGCCTCCGCCGCCGAACAACTTGCATCAAATATGAATTTCGGCGCCTTTTCGAAGGCGACGGAACTCAAAAAGCGTATCTGGTTTACCCTGGGCGCGCTGATTGTCTACCGTTTGGGCACCTTTGTGCCGATTCCGGGGATCGATCCGACAATCCTGCAGGATATGTTCAACCAGACCGGCGGTGGTATCTTGGGCATGTTCGACATGTTCGCCGGTGGCGCGTTGTCGCGGATGACGATTTTCGCCCTAAACATCATGCCGTATATTTCGGCCTCGATCATCATGCAATTGATGACGGCTGTGTCGCCGACCTTAGAGGCGATGAAGAAAGAGGGCGAAACCGGTCGTAAAAAGATCAACCAATACACCCGTTATCTGACAGTGCTGATTTGTATTCTTCAGGCGTACGGCATCGCGGTCGGGCTTGAGGGTATGACATCCGGTGGCGCTGTTGCCGTGGACAACCCGGGTTGGTTCTTCCGGATGACCGTTGTCATTACATTGACCGGCGGCACCATTTTCTTGATGTGGCTGGGTGAGCAAATCACGGCGCGCGGTGTCGGCAACGGAATCTCGCTGATCATCTTTACGGGTATTGTCGCGCAACTGCCGACGGCCTTGGCTGCGACCTTAGACTTGGGGCGCACCGGCGCGCTTTCGACGGCGATCATCATCGGTTTGCTGGTGATGGCGGTTGTCGTGATCTTCTGTATTGTGTTTGTCGAGCGTGCGCAGCGCCGTATTCTCATCCAGTACCCTAAGCGCCAACGCGGCAATAAGATGTCGGGCGGCGATACGTCGCACCTGCCGTTGAAGGTGAACACAGCCGGCGTGATTCCGCCGATTTTCGCAAGTTCGATCTTGCTTTTGCCGATCACCATCATCCAATTCTCGGCCGGTTCCGGGCCGGAGTGGATGAGCACAGTTGCCGCTTATATGGGCCGTGGTCAGCCGCTGTATTTAGCGATGTATCTCGGTATGATTGTGTTCTTTGCATTCTTCTACACGGCCGTTGTGTTCAATCCGGCTGAGACCGCTGATAACCTGAAGAAGTATGGTGGTTTTATTCCGGGTATCCGCCCCGGCAAGAATACCGCGAATTATCTCGATTGGGTTTTGACCCGTTTGACCGTTGTGGGCGCCGGGTATTTGGCGATCGTATGTTTGATCCCGGAAATCCTGATTTCCCGCTGGTCCGTACCTTTCTACTTCGGTGGGACCAGTCTTCTGATCGTCGTCACGGTGACCATGGATACGGTCACCCAGGTGCAGTCACACTTATTGGCACACCAGTATGAAGGCTTGATCAAGAAGTCGAAGCTGAGGGGGCGGAAAACATGATCATCATTCTTTTGGGCCCTCCGGGTGCCGGAAAAGGAACACAGTGCGAGCGCCTGATCGAGCGTTATAAGATTGTTCAGCTTTCGACCGGTGATATGTTGCGCGCCGCCGTCGCCGCCGGTACCGAGCTTGGTATCCAAGCGAAGTCAGTAATGGACGCGGGCGAACTGGTTTCCGACGATCTTGTCGTCGGCATTATTGCAGACCGAATCGAAGAGCCCGACTGTGCGAATGGCTTCATCCTTGACGGCTTCCCGCGCACCGTTGCGCAGGCAGAGGCCTTGGATGCGATGCTGGCGAAAAAAGGCTTGAAGCTGGACCACGTGATCAGCATAGAAGTCGACGAAAGCGCGCTTTTTGCGCGCATTGAACAACGCGCCGCCGAAACCGGTGGTGCACGAAGCGACGATAACGCCGAGACGCTGAAGAAGCGGCTCGTCGTCTATCACGAGCAAACCGCCCCAATCATTCCGTACTACCGGAATAAAGGGGCGTTGAAGGTAGTTGATGGCATGCAGGAAATCGAAGCTGTTTCGAAAGATCTGTACGCTATTTTGGATTAATGGGCAGGGAACGAAAGACGCACATCTGAGTTGACTTGCGGTGCGAGATGAATATAATCTGTGCTCTTCAATCACCCGGTGTCTGTGGACTTCGACCCAAAGTTTAAGGAGTGCGAGCTTTGGCGCGTATTGCTGGTATAAATATCCCGACAGGTAAGCGTGCAATTATTGCGCTGACCTACATTCATGGGATCGGTCGTACCACGGCCAAGAAGATTTGCGAAGCCTGTGGCATCGCTGACGACCGCCGCGTAAGCGACCTGTCCGATGACGAGGTAACGCGGATTCGTGATCTCATCGACCAAGAATTCACCGTTGAGGGTGAACTGCGCCGCGACACGGCCATGAACATCAAGCGTTTGATGGATCTTGGTTGCTATCGTGGTCTGCGTCACCGCCGGCAACTGCCGGTGCGTGGTCAACGCACGCACACCAACGCCCGGACCCGCAAGGGCCCGGCCAAGCCGATTGCCGGCAAGAAGAAAGCTTAAGGGCGAGATATCATGGCCAAAGCAGCTACAGCGACGCGTACCCGCCGCCGCGAGCGGAAAAATATTGCGGCAGGGACTGCGCACGTCAATTCGACGTTTAACAACACCATCATCACCATCACCGATGCCCAGGGCAACACGATTGCTTGGTCGTCGGCTGGTGCACAAGGCTTCAAAGGGTCGCGTAAATCGACCCCATATGCGGCACAGGTTGCCGGTGAAGTCGTCGGTAAAGCGGCGATGGAACACGGCATGAAAACCCTCGAAGTTGAGGTTAAGGGGCCAGGTTCCGGTCGCGAGTCAGCGCTTCGTGCGTTGCAGTCGGTCGGTTTCAACATCACGGCGATTCGTGACGTGACCCCGATCCCGCACAACGGGTGCCGTCCGCGGAAGCGTCGTCGGGTTTAATACCTGACATGCCCGGTAATTGCGGACCGGGCGACAGTCGAGCGGGACAAGTAGGTGTGTGGCTTAAGCACGCACTTTTGTCCCGGGTACGTACCAAGGCGACGTCCTGCGCAATGCAGAGACGCCTTCTAACTTTGTGAGCGCGAGGTTCCGGAAGTGCTTCAGAAGAATTGGCAAGAACTCATTAAACCGTCGAAACTCGATATTCAGCCGGGTGGCGATCCTTCGCGTCAGGCAAGTGTCGTCGCCGAACCGCTCGAGCGTGGTTTCGGTCTGACCCTTGGCAATGCGTTGCGTCGCGTATTGCTGTCGTCGCTGCAAGGTGCTGCGGTGACCGCTATTCAAATTGATAGCGTGTTGCACGAATTCTCTTCGATTGCGGGCGTTCGTGAGGACGTGACCGATATCGTCTTGAACATCAAGTCGATGGGCTTGCGCATGGATGCCGAAGGCCCAAAGCGTATGGTCCTCAAGGCCGAAGGGCCTGGCGAAGTGACTGCGCGTCAAATTGACACCGGCGCAGACATTGAAATCATGGATCCTGATCTGGTGATCTGTCACCTGGACAAAGGCGCGACGTTGAGCATGGAGTTCATCGTCGAAGGTGGTAAGGGCTACGTGCCGGCATCGCAAAACCGTCCGGACGACAGCCCGATTGGCCTGATTCCAATCGATGCCGTGTTCTCGCCGGTACGCAAAGTGTCGTACAAGGTGGAAAACACCCGCGTTGGCCAAGACACTGACTTTGATAAGCTGTTCTTGGACGTCACTACCAATGGCGCCGTGACGCCGGATGATGCCGTCGCTTTGGCTGCACGTATCCTGCAAGATCAACTGCAGTTGTTCATCAACTTCGAAGAGCCGTCGCGCGAAATCATCGACGAAGGGCGCGACGAGTTGCCGTTCAATCGCAACTTGCTGCGCAAGGTTGACGAGTTGGAATTGTCGGTGCGTTCCGCCAACTGTCTTAAGAACGACAACATCATCTATATCGGCGATTTGGTTCAAAAGACCGAAGCCGACATGCTGCGGACCCCGAACTTCGGCCGTAAATCTTTGAATGAAATCAAAGAAGTGCTGTCGCAAATGGGCCTGCACCTGGGCATGGAAATCTCCGAATGGCCGCCGGAAAACATCGAAGAAATGGCCAAGAAACTCGAAGATCCTTTTTGATCTGACGGAACAAATTCGGGCGGTGGCATGATGTCGCCGCCCGCAAGAACCAAGCAACAAGCCCGCGGGTAAAATGGCACGCGCGGGCGCTGATGAAGGAGCCTAAGACATGAGGCACGCTGGTGGTTACCGCAAGCTGAACCGCACATCGACGCACCGTAAAGCCATGTTCGTTAACATGACGGTATCGTTGCTGACCCATGAACAGATCAAAACCACGCTGCCAAAGGCGAAAGAACTGCGTCGCTATGCCGACCGCATGATCTCGCTCGCCAAAAAAGGCGGCCTGCACGACCGTCGCCGCGCATTTTCGTTCCTGCGTGATGATGCGATTGTCGCCAAGTTGTTCTCAACTTTGGCTGAGCGTTACAAGGACCGTCCGGGCGGCTATACCCGTGTTCTTAAAGCCGGCTACCGCTATGGCGACAACGCGCCGATGGCTGTGATTGAACTGGTCGACCGTGATCCCGACGCCAAAGGCGCGGCTGACCGCGCTCGCGTCGAAGCGGAAGCCGAGATGGCTGACGAAGAATAAGATTTAGCCTGCGACATGATCGTATGGCCGGAAGCCGGCGCTCCTTGGGGCGCCGGTTTTCTTTTACGGGCATTTCTTTTGCGGGCAACGGGCATCGACAGGGGCGGTCGTGTGGCTTATTTAACGTCTATGCAAAGAATTATCTGTGTTGTTCTATTCGCCGTGATCTTGGTGCCGAGTGGCTGGGCGCAACAGCGTCAGGTGCCGGAAAGTCAGATGCAGGTGCAGTTGTCATATGCGCCGTTGGTGGAGAAAACAGCACCGGCGGTGGTCAATATTTATACCCGCAAGATCATCACCAACCGTCAGGTTACGCCGCTTTTCAACGACCCGTTTTTCCGTCGTTTTTTCGGTGATTTCGGGCTGCCTCTCGAAAAGGGTAAGCGCGAGCGACAAAATACCCTCGGTTCCGGCGTCATCGTCCGCTCAGACGGCTTAATCGTCACCAATGAACACGTCATTGAGGGCGCGGACAAGGTCATCGTTGTGCTCTCCGACCAGCGTCAATTCGACGCTGAGTTGGTGGTGTCAGACGATAAAAGCGATTTGGCTGTGTTGAAGATCAATCCCGAAGGCGAAGCGTTACCGGCGCTTGAGTTGATGGATTCTGATGATGTCAAAGTCGGGGACTTGGTACTCGCGATTGGGAACCCGTTCGGTGTCGGGCAGACCGTGACCAGCGGGATTGTTTCCGCCGTGGCACGGACCATCGCCACCGACACGATTTTGAAATCGTTTATTCAGACCGATGCCGCCATCAACCCCGGTAATTCCGGGGGGGCCTTGGTCTCTATGGATGGGCGGTTGGTGGGCGTAAATACCTCGATCTATTCGCAAAGTGGTGGTTCGCTCGGCATCGGCTTTGCCGTGCCGTCGAATATGGTGCGTGCCGTGGTCAACGGCATGACGGCGGACGGTCGCTTGGTGCGGCCGTGGCTCGGCGCATATGGGCAAAAAGTGACGTCGGATATCGCAAGCTCGATTGGGATGCGTGTGCCACAGGGCGTCATTGTCAATCAAGTGCACGAGGCCGGTTCGGCAGGGGCTGCAGGGCTCAGGCCCGGTGACATCATTTTGGCCGTCAACGGTCACGACGTATTTGGCCCCGAAGAGCTGGCGTATCGGATCGCCACGTTGCCGGTTGGTGACCAAGCGGTGCTCCGAATTCGTCGCGGCGCAGAAACACTGGCGTTAACGACGGATCTTTCGCCGCCGCCGAATGAACCTGAAGCCAATCTTACAGAATTGAAGGGCCGCCATCCGCTGGCCGGCGCCGTGGTCGCCAACCTGTCGCCAGCGATTGCCGAACGACACAATCTCGATCCTTTTAACAGTGGCGTCGTGATCTTGAAAATTCGTAGGGGCGGCGTTGCGGATCGGTTGGAGTTCCTGCCGGGCGACCTTGTCAGGCAGATTAACGGCCATGATGTGGCACAGGTCTCGGATATCGGCGATGCGGTCAAAGACGGCGGTGTGGAATGGCGTATTCGGGTCGAGCGGGACGGCAAACCCTATGATCTGATATTTCGAGGATAACAGGGCCTCCCTTGGCCGGTACAACAGGATACGATAAACTCCATTTACCTATTTAGCGGAGAGGATTTCAGCCATGAGCGGTCAAGACATCACGATTTCAGCAAAAGATGGCGGTACATTTTCTGGCTACCTCGCGTTGCCCGAAGGCGGCAGTGGCCCAGGTGTGGTGGTTATTCAAGAAATATTTGGCGTCAACGCAGTGATGCGCGAAATCACCGATGATGTCGCCTCGATGGGATATGTGGCGTTGTGCCCGGATCTGTTCTGGCGGCAAGAGCCCGGCATTCAAATCACCGATCAATCCGAGGCCGAGTGGGCGCGTGCGTTCGAACTGTTCAACGGCTTTGATCTGGATAAAGGCGTTGACGATTTGGACGCGACCATTGAGCACCTGCGCGGCATGGATGCGTGCACCGGCAAGGTCGGCTCGGTCGGCTTTTGCCTGGGGGGGCGGTTAGCATTCTTGACCGCGACCCGCACCGGTGCTGATGCCGCTGTTGGCTATTATGGCGTGATGCTCGAAGAACATGTGTCTGAGCCGCTCAAGGCGCCTGTCCTGCTGCACATCGCGACTGAGGACGGTTTCGTGCCGAAAGAAAATCAGGCCAAGGTGCACGCGGCACTGGACGGCAGCGGCATGGCGACGTTGTTTGATTACGAAGGCAAAGACCATGCGTTCGCGCGCAAGGGGGGCGAGCATTACGACCCGGAAGCTGCCCAGTTGGCCCGTGAGCGCACATCGGAATTTTTTGCAGCGCATTTACGCTAAGTCGGCAGTTGCCGGCCACAGATAACAACGGATAAGGGACCTGTGCGTTGAGCACTTTGTTCGAAGCAGATGCACCGCGTCCGCTTGCCGACCGCTTGCGCCCGGCAAGTCTGGATGACGTGGTCGGTCAAGATCATATTCTTGGCCCGGAAGGTCCACTTCGGCGCATGATTGCGTCTGGTAAGCTGGCTTCGGTGGTCTTCTGGGGGCCGCCAGGGACCGGCAAGACCACAATTGCACGCCTTCTCGCGCAAGAGGTCAGTTTGGCCTTCACGCCGCTCTCAGCTGTGTTCTCGGGCGTTGCAGATGTGCGCAAAGCTGTCGACGAGGCAAAACGCCGCCGGGAAATGGGCCAAGGGACGCTCTTGTTCGTCGACGAAATTCACCGTTTTAACCGGGCCCAGCAAGACGGCTTTCTGCCGTTCGTCGAAGACGGCACCGTAGTGTTGGTGGGGGCGACGACGGAAAACCCGTCGTTCGAGCTCAATGCCGCATTGTTGTCGCGGGCGCAGGTGCTGGTACTCAGGCGTTTGGACGACGACGCGCTCGAGCTGCTATTGGTCCGGGTCGAAGAGGCTGAGCGCCGTCCGTTGCCGGTCGACGCAGACGCGCGTATCGCCCTGCGCGCTATGGCAGATGGTGACGGGCGTTATCTGTTGAATATGGCCGATATCTTGATGGCGATCCCGAAAGATGCAGCACCGCTGACACCTGATCAGTTGGCCAGCGCGGTGCAAAGCCGCCAGCCGATCTATGATAAAGGCCAAGAAGCCCATTACAACCTGATTTCGGCGTTGCATAAATCGCTGCGGGGGTCAGACACCGATGCGGCGCTGTATTGGTTCTCGCGGATGCTGGCCGGTGGAGAGGACCCACGTTACATCGCCCGCCGACTGGTGCGGTTTGCGTCCGAGGATATCGGCATGGCGGACCCCAACGCGCTGACGCAGTCGATTGCTGCGTGGGAAGCTTACGAGCGCTTGGGATCCCCCGAAGGTGATCTGGCCATTGTGCAGTGTATTATTTATCTGGGCACCGCACCGAAATCGAACGCGACGTACCGGGCGCAATCGGCGGCCAAGCGGTTGGCCAAGGAAACCGGCTCGCTAATGCCGCCAAAGCATATTTTGAATGCGCCGACGAAACTGATGAAAGACATCGGTTACGGTAACGGCTATGCGTACGATCATGATGCCGAAGACGGTTTTTCCGGTCAGGATTACTTTCCGGAAGGTATGCGGCGGCAGAAGCTGTACGGTCCAAAAGATACCGGTTTTGAGCGCGAGATTGCCAAACGCCTGCAGTACTGGGATACACTGCGCCAGAAGAAAACAGCAACGAAGACCGCAGCGTCGAATAAATCCGAAAAGGACTCAGACACGTGAACGCCTCGACTTTACTTTTTGTCGCCATGGGCGGCGCCGCTGGCGCGGTCGGGCGCTATGCCGTGATGTCCGCCGTGGGTGCGACGTTTGGGCATGGTTTTCCGCTCGGGACCATAACCGTCAATATTTTAGGCTCATTCCTCCTGGGCGCCGTCGTTGAAGTGTCGGCACTGGTTTGGTCGCCGAGCCCGGAACTCCGCGCCATGATCGTCGTCGGCGTGCTGGGGGCATTCACCACGTTTTCGACGTTCTCACTGGATGTGGTGACATTGATGAACCGGGGCGAGGTTGGCGCTGCGTTCGCATATATCGCGGTCTCGGTGGTGGCCAGCATCGCGGCGTTGTGGCTCGGGCTGACGCTCACCCGCTTGGTGCTGTCATGAGCGGCGTGCACATTGCCGTCGTGGGGAATGGCGAAGGTGGACAACGGCTCGACCGTTGGCTGCGGAGCCGATATCCAAACCTTAAGCAAGGCAAGCTGCAAAAACTTTTGCGCACCGGACAAGTCCGTTTGGATGGGGCGCGGGCAAAAGCCGGCGACCGGGTATCTGATGGCCAAGAGGTCCGCATTCCACCGAACATTGATGCCGACGATACGGCAAAAGGTGCGGGCGGCAAGGGCCGTAGCGGTGCAATCGGTGGCCGCATGGATATGGCGAAGGCGGCCAGCCTTGGTGATGACCTCAAGGACAGAATTCTCTATCAAGATGATGATATCATCGCGCTTGATAAGCCGCCGGGACTGGCGGTGCAGGGGGGCTCAAAGACCGTCACTCATATTGATGGCGCGTTGGACCGATTGAAGTTCGGCGCCAATGAACGCCCGCGCTTGGTGCACCGCTTAGACCGCGATACCAGCGGTGTGCTGCTGTTGGCGCGCTCTCGGGCAGCTGCCGCGGCACTTGGGAAATCGTTTCAATTACGCGAAACCCGCAAAATATATTGGGCCATCGTGATCGGTGTGCCGGACCGGGCCGAAGGCATGATTGATGCGCCTTTGGCAAAGCGTGCCGGGGATCGTGGCGATTTGGTTCAGGTCGACCATAGCAACGGTAAGCCGGCCAAGACCGGAATGCGCATTATCGACCGGGCAGGTAAAGAGGCTGCGTGGCTGGAACTAGAGCCGTTGACCGGGCGGACACACCAATTGCGGGTGCACTGCCAGTTGATTGGTACGCCGATTTTGGGCGACGGCAAGTATGGACCGCGAGAAGCTGGGCTTTATGACCACGGCATTGAGCGGAAGTTGCATCTGCACGCGCGTATGTTGCGTGTTCCATTGCCCAGCGGCGGCAGCGTCGATATTACGGCGCCGTTGCCGGTGCATATGTTGGATACCTTCCAGCATTTGGGATTTCATCAATCTGACGAACGAGCCGAGCCGATTGACCTTTGACGTGCCATTGTATGTCGGATTCGAGTAAACGTTTAGATTTGACTGTTTATTTGTGCAAATCTTTGGATATGTTCGGTTTTTTTTGATGCGGTCGACGATTTTAGCTATGCGGTGGCTTTGTATGAACCGACCAGATAAGGGGACGACTTGCGCCTATTGTTGGTAGAAGACCACGAGCGCTTTGCGGTGTTCGTGAAGGAAGGCCTAGAGAAAGGTGGTTTCACGGTCGATGCCGTAAACTGCGCCGGTGATGGTGACGCAGCGATGGGCACCGTTGATTATGATGCCGTCGTGCTTGATCTAGGCCTGCCCGATCAAGACGGCCTAGATATTTTAAAAAAGTGGCGTGAAGACGGCGATGTGACGCCGGTGCTGATCTTAACGGCCCGTGATGCAGTGGAAGATCGTGTTAAAGGCTTAAATGCCGGCGCCGATGATTACATGCTCAAGCCATTCGCGATGGAAGAATTGGTGGCGCGGGTGCGCGCTTTGCTGCGCCGGCCTGGGGGCGTGTTGGGTACGGTGCTGCAAGAAGGTAATATCGAATTCGATACCACCGCCCGCGAAGTCCGCATCAATGAAAAAACCGTATCGATTTCCAGGCGCGAGATGGAGGTGCTTGAGCAGCTTTTGCGTCGCAAGGGCCGGGTGTGCCGAAAGATGTGCTCGAAGATAAAATTTACGGTTTCGATGAGGAAGTATCATCAAATTCGGTTGAAGTGCATGTATCGCGATTGCGTAAACGCCTTATCGGTGCCGGCGCTGACGTCAGCGTGCACACAATCCGCGGGGTTGGGTACCTTTTATCAGGAGAGGATGGTCCATCATTAGCGAAGAAGGACACGTTGACTTCGACGCTGATTATTTGATGCAGCTGGCGCGACAAAAGTCAGCCGAGAGTCGTACGCGTCTATCAGAAATTGTGGTCGATCTGTTTGACGAGTCGACGGGGGTGCTGAGCGATCATCAGCGGGCGCTGATGTACGGCATTCTTCAATCGATCATCAAAGAAATTGAAGTCTCGGTGCGTCAATCTGTGGCAGGCCGTTTGGCCTTGATGTCCGATGTACCGCGCGATCTCGCAATCACGTTGGCGAACGATCAGATCAGTGTTGCTTTTCCCATGTTGTCGAAGTCAGGCTTGCTGCGCGACACGGATTTGATTGAAGTCGTCCAGCACCGCACCGAAGCGCACATGCTGGCGATAACCGTGCGCCAGACAGTTTCGGAAAAAGTGTCTGATGCATTAGTAGAAAGCGGCCGCGAGCCGGTTATTATTTCGCTGCTCAAAAATCCGAACGCAAAGATATCTTCGAACACCATGGAATATTTGGTCGAGCAATCAAAACGCGTCGACAGTTTTCAAGAGCCGATCCTGCACCGTGATGATCTTGATCCGGTTTTGGCAAAACGTATGTTCTTATGGGTTACGGCGGCCCTTCGTCAGCACATTATCGAATCTTTTAACTTAGATCGCGCCGTCGTTGACGAGCTTTTGGAGCAGGCGACGACGGAAGAAATTTCGGCGACTTCCAGGCCCATTAAAAGCAAAGTCTCGACGCTTGCCGATGCGCTGAAGGATGAAGGGCTGGTCAACGTTGAGATGTTGTTGTCTGCGTTGAGTGAAGGCGAAGTGCCTTTGTTTCTTGCACTGTTTGCGAAGGTGTCGAAACTTCGAGAGCACCTCATTCAACGATTGATTTTTGAACCGGGTGGCGAAGGACTTGCGATTGCGTGTCGCGCGATCGGGATGTCAGAAGACGAGTTTCTGAAGCTATTTGAATATGCACATTTGGCGAAGGCCGGAAATATCGCGGACATTGAATCGCAGCTGCCAGCATTGCGGTCATTTTATCAGCGCACACCGCGCAAGGCGTCAATCGATGTTTTAAAAATGTGGCATCGTGGGTCTGATTATCTGGGCGCATTGCGTGAGCTTGAAGTGCGCTTGAAGGATTGTAATGCAACGTAAGCCGAGAAATTGGCCTTCAATTACCGGCTCTCAGAAGGAGCGGTCGACCGAGGCGTTTCGACGGCTTGAAGATATGACGCGGCTGATTTCGGATTGGGTTTGGGAGACCGATGCCGACGGCGCGTTGATTTATGTTTCCGAGCGTATGATCGACCGTCTCGGGATTCATCCAGTTCAGGTTATCGGACAGCGTCTGGATCAGATCGGCCAGTTCGTTCAGGACGGTCAGCTTGTGCCGGCACCGGATCAAAAACGCCCCTTCAGGGATGTGTATTTTGAAGCCAAAGGGCATGACGGCAAATTGCGTCATTTTGCGGTTTCCGCCTTGCCGCGTTTTGATCATGAAACCGGAGATTTTTTTGGTGCGACGGGTATTGCTAAGGACGTGACGGAGCTGGTTCGCGTCGAACGCGCGAATAGTCGCCTCGCTGACGCAATTGAAGTTTTGTCCGGCTATTTCGCGCTGTATGACGAAGATGATAAGCTCGTCATTTCGAACTCGCGGTTCCGTGATTTTAATCGGGAATTTAAAGAGGCGTCGCGGCCGGGGGCAGGTTTTGAAACCCTGTTACGTAAAGAACTTGAAGCTGGGCGGTATCCAGATGCGTCAGGTGAAGGCGAGGAGTGGATTAAGAACCGACTGCAGCGACGACAAGCAAACATTGGGCCTCATGAGCAAATGTTGAGTGGCGGTCGCTGGCTGTACATTGATGAAGAAAAGCTGCCTGACGGCGGCACTGTGATGATGGCGCATGATATTTCCGATCTGAAGCGCGCCATGGAAGCCTTGCAGACCAGTGTGCAGCATCATCGGGAATTTTCCGCGAATGTTGCACACAAATTGCGCACGCCGCTGGCTGTGCTGCGTGCGAATCTGGATAGTCTTGGCAAAACCTCGGAAGTGAAATCCTTAAAGCACGAGGTGGATGTGCTGGCGCGCATGGTCGAGCAGCTTTTGACGCTCACGCGCTATGAATATTTGGTGCTGCCGCAGAATGCGTACGTTGATTTGTACATGGTTTTGGTGGATGTGATATCGGCGTTGGCGCCGATGGCTCTTAAAGAAGATCGCGCGCTCGAGTTGGATGCCGACAACGAAAAAATATGGGTTCGCGGCGACGCCGGCGCGCTTGAGCATGCATTGCGTAACTTGATCGAGAATGCGGTTAAGTATTCATCACGTGGATCGACCGTCCGCATTGTTATTGAGCGTGACCCGTTGACCGTCCGTATTATTGATCAAGGACGCGGCATTCCTGAAGATCAGCGTGACATTTTGTTCGAACGGTTTGCGCAGAATGATCGTCGGGGGGCCGGGGCAGGGCTTGGTTTGAGCATCGTTAAGGCGATCTTTGACGCGCATGGTGCCGAGATCGATATTTCGGATACATCGGGGGGCGGTGCGACTTTTTCCATCAAGTTCCCAACGCTTGATGAACGCGCGCGGAAGAGTGTTTGCGTTTAAGAGCTCAGCGCGCTGAGTTCCGCACGATTATTCACACGTCAGGTAGTTTTCAGGTTTGCGGTCTAAAAATTGTTCCGTCGATTCTGTAGCTATTTAGGTGTGTAATTTATGTTCGCTCGTTTGAAAGTTCTCTTTGTTTTTGCGGCAATGTTGTTCGTCGTAAACCCTGCGTTTGCTAATCATGTCAATGTTGAACTCGCGAGCATTGGTGCCGGTGACCCCGTTGTCGTCAGTGTTGCGTATGAATGCAGCGGCGAAAATCCAACATTTACCCTCGTTAATAAGGGCGATGATTGGGCGAAGGTCGCAATGATTGAGATCGTGCGTATTGATGATGACACGCGGATCTTTCGTCGGTCCATGCGCATGAACGCGGGTCAAAAAGCAACATTTCGGTTGCCGTCCAGTAAAGTCGAAAAAGGTGAATTCGGGTTGGTTCTGCGTCCCTCGTGGTACGAGCGAGAAGTCGGTTACGACGCGCGGATCCGCTGTAGCTAAATCTATCGCCGCTTCCGGGTATCCCGGGGCGGTCACACTCCCCCTCGGGCCGCCACATGGTGACATGTGCCGGCCCATTTTTTAGAGATCTGGTGCGTTTTGAACGCACCGAGACAACCGTTTAATTGTCCGGTGTACTTCCTATATAAAAAACGACGTAAAGTCGATTATACGACATGGGGGAGTGATCATGGAACGGCTCAACGGGGCCATTCACGGCGCAGATATCACGGTAATTACGATCTACTTTTTGATTGTCGTCGTGATTGGGGTTTATGTCAGCCGACAAACCCAGTCCGGTGATGATTTGTTCCTGGCTGGCAGGTCGTTGACGTGGGCTGCAATCGGGCTCTCGTTATTTGCTTCAAATATTTCAACAACCACCATCATCGGTCTGACCGGCTCTGCGTACGCGGATGGCATTTCCGTGTCGGCATATGAATGGATGGCCGGTGTGCCGTTGATCTTGTTGGCGTTTGTTTTCGCGCCACTATATTTCAAATCGCGTATTACGACGGTGCCGGAATACTTGGAATACCGATTTGATCGGCGCGTCCGGCAGTACTTTTCTGCAATGACCATCCTGCTGACGGTGATCATTGATACGGCCGGCGGGCTTTACGCCGGTGGCGTCGTTATGCGGACGTTCTTTCCGCAATTTGATTTATGGATCTGGTGTGCCGCCATCGGGCTTTTCGCCGGTTTGTACACCGCTGCGGGTGGGCTTCGGGCTGTCGTTTATACCGATGTGTTGCAGGCAATCGTTTTGATCGTTGGGTCTTCGGCGATCACCTATGTCATGTTCGCGGGCATGGATTTTTCGTGGGAGAAGGTCGTGGCGGCGGCGCCCGTAGATCATTTTTCAGTGGTGCAGCCGACGCATGATCCGCAGTTGCCGTGGCCCGGGCTTTTTACGGGCGTTGTGCTGTTGGGCTTTTGGTACTGGGTGACCAATCAATATATTGTCCAGCGTGTGCTTGGTGCGAAAAACCTGCAGCATGCTCAGTGGGGCGCGATGTTGGGCGGTATGCTCAAGTTTTTACCGCTGTTCATCATGGTGCTGCCGGGCGCGATGGCGATCTCGCAGTTTCCGAACATCCCGAATAAAGACATGGTATTTGCGGTGATGGCCACGGAAGCGTTGCCGATCGGTCTTACCGGGCTCGTACTTGCGGGATTGATGGCGGCAATTATGTCGAGTGTTGATTCCACACTGAACTCTTCATCGACTCTGATCGTGCATGATTTTGTGTTCAAAAACGGCACGAAACCCGACCCGTATAAAAGTCGCCGCTATGGTCGCGTGACTACCATTGTGCTGATGCTGATTGCGATTTTATGGGCACCGCAGATTAAAGATTTTGGTGGCCTGTGGTCGTATCTACAGCAGGCATTTTCAATATTAGTGCCGCCAATTGCGGCGATTTTTTTGGTCGGCGCATTTTGGGGCAGGGGAACGGCGTCGGGGGCGCTATGGGCGTTGATTGCCGGCCATGTCGCCGGGGGCGGGCTGTTTTGGCTCACCCAAGCCGGGCTCTGGCCGCTGCATTTCACGATCAATGTGACGATCATGACGGCGTTCTCTGTGCTGGTTTTCGTGGTGGTCAGTTTCGCCGGCACGGCGCCGTCCTCAGATGTTATCCGAAATACGGTCTGGCGGAAGGACATGGCATTGGACCCCAAGACCGCCGGAAGTCCAATTTGGACTGACCCACGGGCGCACGCAGTGTTGGTCTTTGCCGGCGTTGTCGGGATCATCGTCGGTTTCTGGTAGCCGCACATTGTGTCGTGACGCAAAGAAAAACGCCGGACCCACGAGGGCCCGGCGTCTTAAATCGTGGTTCGTGCGTTGATCAGCGCGTGAGCGAGATCACGACACGGCGGTTGAGAGGCTCTTTAACCCCATCGGCCGTTGATTTGTCTGGGAAGGACTCGCCAGCGGACGAGCGCTCAACCATGTCACGCGCGACACCGTTCAGCATCAGTTGGTTGCCGATGGCTGCGGCACGTGCACGCGACAGGCCGGCGTTGTACTCGTCGCTACCTGCTTTGTCAGTGTGGCCGGTTACGACGACTTTTGATGCGCCTGCTGCCAAAGCGGCTTCAGCGGCTTCTTTGACCACGGCTTCGCCGGTCGCGGAAAGATCAAAGCTGTCGAAGTCGAAGTATACGACGAATGGACCAGGCATTTTGGTCGCTTTCGACGTAGCATTGGTCATCGCAGGGCGCATACCAGGAATTTTGTCGAGCGCCGCATTGAAAGCTGCTTTGCAAGCGTCGGCATCTTTCTTTGGGCCGTCTTCTTCTTCCTGGAGCCAGCAATCGAACATGGCTTGTGCCCGTGCCGATTCAGCCGGTGCCCATTCCTTGCTGCCACCCAGCAGTTCTGCGCGGAGCGCTTGACGTGCTGCTTCAAGTTCCCATTGCGCGTCGCCAACGATGGTGCGTTCTTTGATCTCTTGTGGCTGAACGTCTTCGCCGTTTGCAGCGGCGATGGCTTTGTTGTTGAAATAGTTGGCGTCTTCGGTATCCCACTCTTCAGCTTCGGCAACTGCGAGCGCGACATATTCTGCCTGCAGGGCCTTGTGGAAGGCGCTGCCTTTGTTGGCCATTTTCATGGTGGCGTCGGTGTTTGGGCCTGCTGCACAGGCTGCCAGCAACGGCAGGAGTGCAATGGCCACGGCGAATTTAAGGAATTTCATGTTTAGTCCCCAATGTTGTTGTGTCGTGGGATGATAGTAAGCTTGAAAGGTATCTGGTGGACGTGGACGTTAAACCGGTCAAATGAATGACCTGGATATGATGGTATTTAACACCACGCATCGCGCAGATGCTCAGTTTGAATTCTGTACAGACAACCCTCCCGATGGACGTGTCTTGAAGACCTTTTGTTGTCTTCCACGTTCCTTCTTCTTTTACAGATCTATTGTGCCGCTGTTGAACGCCAATAATCAAGAGTTACTGCCTAATATTACTTAGGTAATTGCCGCTATCGCGCGTTGTGATAATGGCCTGCGGCGAGTATGCTAACGACAATCGTAAATCAGCGGAATACCACTATGGAGTTCACTTTGGCTGCAACTGCGTCGTTGCCGATAAAACTTGTTGTGTTTGATTGTGACGGCACGTTGGTGGACAGTCAGCATGCAATTACGGCATGCATGGATCATGCTTTTTCGGCTGTCGCACTTACGCCACCGCCGCTTGGGCGTGTGCGGCGGGTGATCGGGCTGCCATTGGCAGAGGCGATTGCCGTGTTGGCAGAAGACGCCGCAGCGCCGATTGCGCAGATGGTCGACGCGTATTCGACGGCATGGCAGCGCATCCGCCACGATAAAGATATGGAAGAGCCGCTTTTTGAGGGCGTTTTAGACATTTTCGACAAACTCGATGCTGCGGGTTGTTTGATGGGGGTTGCCACCGGCAAATCTATGCGTGGTCTAGAGGCGACGTTGGACAAACACGGCATCGGTGATCGTTTTGTGACGCTGCAGACCGCAGACATTGCGCGCGGCAAGCCGGATCCCGATATGCTGTTACGTGCCATGAATGAAACTGGGGCTGCGCCCGCCGATACCATTATGATCGGTGACACGACATTTGATATCGCGATGGCCTGCGCCGCAAACGTGCGCGGCTATGGTGTCAGTTGGGGCTATCACGCGCCCGAGGAATTACGGCGTGCAGGTGCGCATGCCGTCTTGAATAGTATGGCCGAAATCGGTCCAATCATTGAAATCTCAGAGGAGATCGCCTCATGAATAAGTGGATCAAAATTTTTGGTGCGCTGGTCGTCGTTATTGTTGCGGCCGGTGTTGCCGGTATCGCGATTTTATCGCAAATGGATTTTAATCAATACAAAGGCCTGATTGCAGAAGAGGCCAAAAAGGCGACTGGGCGCGATCTTGTGATCGCCGGTGACCTGAACCTGGAAATTTCACTAACGCCGGCAATTGCTGTTGATGGTGTTTCTTTTTCCAACGCCGCTTGGGGCTCGTGTCCCGACATGGTGACGGTAAAGCGCTTCGCTGCTGAAGTATCATTGCTGCCGTTGTTATCGGGTCAAATTGTCGTCAATCGTCTGTTGGTCGAGGGTGTGGACCTGTTGGCCGAGACCGACAAAAACGGTGTCGGTAACTGGGAAATGGGGCCGAAAGCCGAAGAAAAGCCGGCCGAGAGTGAAGGCGGCGCAACCACGCTGCCCTCAGTTGACAAGGTTGTGATGCGAGATATCAACGTGACCTACAAGGATGGCGTGACAGGCGAGGAGTATCGGGTCGCTCTGGATGAATTCACCGCCGCAGCGGGCTCCACGTCTGCGCCGGTGGAGGTCGCGGCCAAAGGCAGCTTGAATGAAAACATTTTTTCGCTCGAAGGCACGTTGGGCTCAATCGCGCAGATGACGGATCCTGAAGGTGTGTATCCGGTGGATATCAAGGCCGCAGCACTTGGTGTTGTCACGTCGTACAAAGGCACGCTCGGCACGCCCGGTGGTGCGCTCAGCGTCAATGGTGATCTTGACGTCGTGATTGCCTCGATCAAGCAAACCCTGGCCGAAGCCGCAACCGTGACCCCGGCTGTTAAAGACGTGCCGGTGATGGGTGCCGATAAACTCGATCTTAAATCCAAAGTCGCTTTTGATGGAAAAACGGCGACCTTGGGCGGCATGACGCTGACACTCGGTAAAACAGATTTAGCTGGCAACATCACCGCGTCGCTCGGCGGGGCAAAGCCAAACATTGATGTGTCGTTGACGTCCAACCTGATCGACCTGGATGAAATTCTGCCACCCGGTGAGTCAGACTCACCGGCGAAAGAAACCGCACCAACCGATGGCCGGGTGTTCCCGAATGACCCGCTGCCGTTAGATAGCTTGAAGGCGGTCAATGCTAAGGTCGATTTCAATGGCAAAAAAGTTATCGTGCAGGGCAACCACATTGACGACCTTTCGGTGCGCTTAACGCTGAAGGACGGCAACCTGCAAATCGATCCACTGGCAGCGACCGTTGCCGGCACCAAGATCGGTGGCAAGGTCGGGTTGAACGGGGCCATATCGGTGCCGCAGTTGGTGGCGAAGCTTAGCGCCGTTGGATTGGATTATGGCGAGTTGTTGAAGCAACGAGGCCTGACTGACATCGCGCAGGGCAAACTGGATGCCAATGTCGACGTTAACGGCGCGGGCGGTTCCGTGCGCGCGCTGATGGCATCCTTGAACGGGGTTCTGTTCGTGAAAACCGAAAATGGAAAGATCGACAGCAACGCGCTGAACTTTGCGTCGTCGGATGTGATGTCGGTATTGCCGGGCTTTAACTCCAAAGACGATAAAACCTTGAAGTGTGGCGTTGTGAACTTCGACATCAAGCAAGGTATCGCCAGCGCCAAGGCGATCGTGTTTGAAACCGGCGGCTTGTCTGCGATTGGTGTCGGCACCGTTGATTTGCGTGAAGAGAAACTCAATCTTGTTGTCGATCCACGTGCGAAACAAACCAGTCTTGCGAGTGCTGCTATAGTACCGATTGCGATCACGGGCACGTTCTTAAAGCCGGAATGGGCGCTCGATAAAGCGGCGCTTGTCGGCAATACGGCGGCGACGGTCGCCAAAGGGGCTGCGGCATTTGCAACAATGGGCTTATCTCTGCTGGCGGAAAGCGTTGTGAACCGCGCCGTGAACGCCATCGATACTACCGATTACTGCACGCCGGCGCTGGCCGGCAAAGCGGTCGTCCCGGGCAAAATGGAAAGCGTCGACGGCAGTACGTCCGGGGGCGATAGTGCGCCCGCGCAAAAGCCTGCAGAAAGCAGCAACCCGGTCGAAGGCGTCACCAAGGGTCTGAAATCCTTGTTTGGTAACTGAGCCATGGCCGATGATAAAACCGCCGGTTTGCGCCGGCGGTTCTACGAAACTGTGAGCGTGCAAGGTGAGACGGCACCATTCGGTGTGACCTTGGACGGGCGCCCGGTTAAGACGCCGGGTCGGCTTGATCTTGCCGTGCAAACAGCGCCTTTAGCGGCGGCGATTGCCGACGAATGGGATGCACAAGCGGAACATATCCGCCCGCACACCATGCCGCTGACGCAAATTGCCTGCACGGCGATTGAGCGTGTGGCGGCTGAGCGTGCTGAAATCGAAAAAGGCATCGCGCGCTATGCGGAGACCGATCTGGTGTGCTATCGCGCAGAGACACCGGCGGACTTGGCCGGGCGACAGGCCAAGCATTGGCAGCCGGCGTTGGACTGGCTGGCGGCATCCCACAGCGTTCGGTTGGCCGTCACCACATCAATCTTACCGACGCCACAAGACCAAGCTGCATTGGACCGGGTTGCGGAGATGCTGCGCCCGTATGATCCGCACGAGTTGGCGGTGGTCTCGGTGCTGACGCAGGCGACCAACTCGGTCGTATTGGCGCTTGCGGTGGTAGAAGGCGCGTTGGATGTTGATGCGGCGACTGAAGCGGCACAGCTGGACGAGGATTACCAAAAAGAATTGTGGGGCTTGGACCGCGAGGCGGAAATCCGCTTGCAGGCGCTCCGCGCCGACATCGCGGCAGCGGATCGCTACCTCGCCTTGCACCGCAGCTAATTTTTGCCATGATACCCGAACGGTCGCGTGTCGGGACGCACCGAAGGCATAACCTGACTAATTAAACGGGAGACACCGATGCAGGAAATCATTGCCGAACTTGAAGAGCGCCGCAAACGCGCCCGTCTGGGCGGTGGTCAAAAGCGGATAGACTCGCAACACGCGAAGGGCAAGCTGACGGCGCGCGAACGCATTGATGTGTTTCTGGATCAGGACTCCTTCGAAGAGTGGGATATGTTCGTCGAGCACCGCTGTACCGAGTTCACATGCAAGAAACGCAAACCCCGGGCGATGGCGTCGTCACGGGGCACGGCACCGTGAATGGGCGCTTAGTGTTCGTGTTCTCTCAGGACTTTACCGTGTTTGGCGGCTCTTTGTCGGAAAGCCACGCCAACAAAATCTGCAAAATTATGGATCAGGCGATGAAGGTCGGTGCGCCGGTGATCGGTCTCAATGATTCCGGTGGTGCACGCATTCAAGAAGGCATTGATAGTTTGGCAGGCTATGCCGAAGTCTTTCAGCGCAATGTGCTGGCCTCCGGCGTGGTGCCGCAGATTTCTATGATCATGGGGCCGTGCGCCGGCGGGGCGGTTTATTCGCCGTCGATGACCGATTTTATTTTTATGGTCGAAGACACCAGCTACATGTTCGTGACCGGCCCGGACGTGGTCAAAACCGTGACCCACGAAACCGTGACGGACGAAGAACTGGGTGGCGCGATCACTCACACGACCAAGTCCGGCGTCGCCGACCGCGCGTTCGTGAACGATATGGAAGCCTTGTTGTATTTACGACGCTTCATCGACTTCTTGCCCGCGAACAACAAGGAGCAACCGCCGCATCGTCCGACCCCCGATGCACACGACCGCATTGAGATGTCGCTTGATACGTTGATTCCGGACAACCCGAACAAGCCTTATGACATGAAGGAATTGATTACCAAAGTTGTCGACGAAGGGGACTTTTTTGAGCTGCAGCCCAATTATGCCGGGAATATTTTGATCGGCTTTGCGCGCATGGAAGGTTCAACCGTGGGCATCGTCGCCAACCAGCCGATGGTGTTGGCTGGATGTTTGGATATCGACTCGTCTAAAAAAGCTGCGCGCTTCGTGCGGTTTTGCGATTGCTTCAATATTCCGATCATGACGTTCGTTGATGTACCGGGGTTTTTGCCGGGTACGTCTCAGGAATTTAACGGCATCATTAAGCATGGTGCCAAGCTGTTGTTTGCCTACGCTGAAGCGACGGTGCCGAAAGTCACCGTGATCACGCGAAAAGCTTATGGCGGCGCTTACGACGTGATGAGTTCGAAGCACCTGCGCGGCGACGTCAATTTTGCTTGGCCGTCGGCGGAAGTTGCGGTGATGGGCCCAAAGGGCGCGGTTGAAATTATCTTTCGGGGCGACATCGGTGACGCCGATAAAATCGCCAAACGCACGGAAGAATACCGCACCCGCTTTGCCAATCCCTTCATCGCCGGTGCGCGTGGGTTCATCGACGACGTGATCATGCCGCACGCGACCCGCAAGCGCCTTTGTAAGTCGCTCCGGATGCTGAAAACAAAGAACGTGCAAAATCCTTGGAAAAAACACGACAACATTCCGCTTTAGCGGTCTGACCTAATCGCCCCTTGCCTGTGCGCGAAGGGGGATGGATAGCTAGTTCTCACGCGGCGGCCGACATCGTGCCGCTGGTTAGTTTTCGCGCACCATTAAGACCGCGTCGCCTTCGTGGTGGATCATCGGGTGCGGGACGACGGCGCGCCTGGCCATGTCTTTGAAGCCTTCGCGTTTGTATAGACGATACGCACCTTGATTGTCTTCGAAGCAGATCAGGCTGATTTTTTTCAGACCCTCTGCGCGGGTGCGTTTATAGGCAAAGTCCAACAGCCGCGTACCGACGCCGCTGCCACGGTAATCGTCAAACAAGGCCAGACCGGAAATGTATAAGCTTTTCGGCTCTTCTAATTCGGCATATGGGCGCAGAATGGGGTCAATATCGTCGTCCACGTGGCCCACGTCCTCGCCCATCGGGTAGGCGTGAAGCATGCCCACAGGCTCGCCGTCGATCTCGGCGATGTCACAGTTTTGATACGAGAAATCAACACCCTCACGGCTATAACGCAGGGCGCCGATGTCGAGCAGATCTAGGCCTTCGTATTCCGGCCCCTTCAGCGTTGACCAAACGTAGTCAGCAACGCCTTCTGTTGAAATTCTAAATAATGCCGCGATAACATGCATATCTGCACGCGTGGCTGGCCTAAAGGTCACGTCGTTTGCCGACATGGCGATATCTCCCCAAGTGGGCATAATGCCCGTCACATATTATGATGCCATGTTATTATGACGGCTTTTTGACTATCTTAAGGCAAAAACAACGGGCCGCCTAGTCAACTTGGCAGTCCTGAATAAGACATTATTCTAAATGCTTTTTGGTGGTGTCGCGCCGGTTTGCTCGGTGATCAATCCATAGTGCTCAATCCGGCGATGTCGGGCGAAATCGAACACGCTGACCTTGCCGAATGCAGTGTCATCCAAGTCGATCTGTGCCAGGATGACCTCGTCTTCTTCTGTCTTGGTTACAGCAAGAAGTTCGCCGGTGGGCGCAACGATGCAGCTTTCGGCAAACATATGGTGGCCATCTTCGTTGCCGCATTTTGCCGCAGCAGCGACAAATGTTGCGTTTTGATAGGCGCCGGCCTGCAAGGTCAGTCGATTGTGAAACTTCCGCAGTTCGATGCTTTCGTCGGCGGCTTGAGAATTTTGCGATGGCGTGTTGTAGCCAAGCATTATTAATTCCACGCTTTGCAGCCCCATCACACGAAATGTTTCCGGCCAACGGCGATCATTGCAGATGCACATGCCGAGGTTCGCCGGCACGCCGAAACCATCGCTCGCCCAAACGGGGAAACCCAGGTCGCCGGGCTCGAAATAGCGTTTTTCTAGATGTTGAAAACTGCGCTCAGGGTCGAAGTCGGCATGGCCCGGCAGGTGCACTTTACGATATTTGCCGATGATGTTGCCGGTTTTGTCGACGATGATCGAGGTGTTGAAATGCTGACCTTGCGGCGTTTGTTCGGCGTAACCCAAATAAAAACCGACGCCGAGCTCACGGGCCAAATCGAACAGCCGTTGGGTATTCGGGTTGGGCATTGCGGTTTCAAACCAATGCGCCATTTCGGCGCGGTCTTCGGCATACCAGCGTGGAAAAAATGTCGTCAGCGCAAGTTCGGTAAAGACCACCACGTCGGCGCCTTGTTGCGCGGCGTCACGCAGCATGACGCAAAGGCGATCCAGCGTTGCTTCACGTGAATCCGCTTTTTGTACGGGGCCGGATTGTGCGATCGCCAGGGTTAATGTGCGGGGCATCGCTTATGGGATTTCTGTATCAAAGATCGCGCGATTGCGACCTTGGGCTTTCGCCGTATAGAGCGCGCGATCAGCACGATCGAGAATTTCTTCGATTTTGACCTCGCGACCGATGTCACTGGCGATGCCAATGCTGACCGTATAAGTGATATCACCCTTGTCGCTTTTGACGACACTTTCTTCGACGGCTTTTCGCAATCGTTCGGCAATCACCTTTGCCATATCGACTTGCGCACCCGGCAGGATCACTGAAAATTCTTCGCCGCCGTAGCGACCGACAACATCTGTCTTTCGGAAAATGCTCCGGCAGTTGTCGGCCAAATTGCGCAGCACGTCATCGCCGGCGGCGTGACCATAGGTGTCGTTTATCTTTTTGAAGTAATCCGCATCGACCATCATGACGCTGACGATGTGACCTTCGCGTTTTGCGCGTTCTTCTTCATGATGGGCGAGGGTGAAGAACTCGCGCCTGTTTATAAGGCCCGTTAACTCGTCGCGCGTCGCCATTCCGATCAGGCGCCGTTCAAAGGCTTTACGTTCGGTGATGTCGGTATACAGGGTGATCACGCCACCGCCCGGGATCGGGTTGGCACGGACGCTGAGGATGCGGTCGCCTTCGATTTCGCGCTCAAAAAATTGCGGCTTATTTTCGCGCGATGCGTCGAGTTGTTGCATCAACAACGAACCCGGATCCACCTTGCCGTCTTTTTCTTGAATGCCAACCAATTCATTGAGTGAAGCGCCGACGTTAATATCGTCGGCAATGCCGAGGTATTCGGCCGCGCGCATGTTATACAGCACAAGCTTGTCGTTGCTGTCGATGATGGTGATGCCTTCGGATAATCGGTCCAGACTCTCGATAATGAGTTCCCAGTTTTCCTGGGCTACGATATCTGAGTTTGTCTCTGCCATCTGTCTGCCTGTCATTTATTCTATTTTAATTTTGAGTTTAAAAAATTCGTTCGATCATTGACTGTCGTGCGTGTATGGCCTTTTGCAGCCTCAAAAACAACATAATGCTGTACGTGTCCATCTCTGTTTTAGACTGAAAAAATGCGTACATTTTGCATCTTCTTGCGATTCCGTGAAAAATTATCCAATGTTGCCGTGAAAGCCGCCATAAATCCTTTAATTTTGCGCCCGAAAAGGAAATCCTGAATGGATACCCATGCGAATGTTGCTTCAGTGAACGTGCCTGATTCCGAGATGCAGGCTAGGGTTGAATTGGCCGCAGCATTCCGTTGGTTCGCACGTATCGGCCTGCATGAGGGCATCGCGAACCATTTCAGCTTTGCCGTTTCGGACGATGGTCGGCAATTTTTGATGAACCCGTTTGGGGTGCATTTCTCGAAAATGCGCGCCAGTGATCTGCTGCGGGTCGACGCGGATAATATCGATGACGAAGATGAACGGTTGGACCCAACCGCGATTGCAATTCATGGCGCGATGCATCGACGATTGCCGCATGCACGTTGCATTCTGCATTTGCATCCGCGTTACGCGACGGCCCTTTCGACACTGAAGGATCCGACGATCTTACCGATTGAGCAGACTTGTATGCGGTTTTATCAACGCGTCGCCTACGATTTCGGATTCGACGGCATGGGCTTAGGCGAAGAGGCGGAACGCTTGCCCGGCGTGCTCGGCGATAAAAAAGTGATGATGATGGGCAACCATGGGGTCTTGACCGTCGGTGATACTGTCGCCGAGGCCTTTGACAGTATGTATTTTTTGGAGCGTGCATGCGAGACGCAGATGCTTGCTTATGCCAGCGGCCAACCGCTGAATCCGGTCTCTGGTGAGGTCGCGGAAAAGACAGCGCGTCAATGGGAAGACTATCTGCCCTTGGTCGACAAACACCTTCATGGTGTTATGGATGTCCTAGATGCGGACGAGCCCGACTATCGAAATTGACGATAAGAAAGCAATGAACCCGACACATAAGGATGAAAAGGCGATCCAAGCGCGCCATCGTTTGCGGGGTTTTGTGCTGCATTTACTCGGCTATGTCGTGGTGATGATCGTTTTGGTCGCCATAAATTATTTGTCCGGCAATAAAGACCCCTGGTTCGTTTTGCCGATGGTTGGTTGGGGCAGTGTATTGGCCCTCCATGTGGCCTGGGTGATGAGGTTGTTTGACGGTCTCATGAAGCGCTAAGGCAAAAATACTAAAAAGTCCTCGAAAGCGCGGGGGTGAAATCGTACAAATCTAAATAAGCAACAGCCCGAATACGCGCTTGAAGTGGGGCAGGGGAACAACAGGCAATGTTCAAGAAAATACTGATCGCCAACCGTGGGGAAATCGCGTGCCGGGTCATGAAGACCGCACGCGCGATGGGGATATCGACGGTCGCCGTTTATTCGGATGCGGACCGGGATGCGTTGCATGTGCAGATGGCCGACGAAGCCGTGCATATCGGCGCCGCACCGACCAACGAAAGTTATCTGCTGATCGACCGTATCTTGGACGCCGTGAAACAGACCGGGGCCGAAGCCGTGCATCCGGGCTACGGTTTTCTGTCGGAAAACACCAAATTCGCCGAAGCGCTCGATAAAGTCGGCGTCGCGTTTATCGGGCCCGGTGCCAAAGCGATTACCGCAATGGGCGATAAAATCGAGTCGAAGAAACTCGCCAATGCGGCCAATGTGTCTTGTGTGCCTGGGCATCCAGACGCCATCGCCGATGCCGCCGAAGCGGTGAAGGTCGCCGACAAGATCGGCTATCCGGTAATGTTGAAGGCGTCGGCTGGCGGCGGCGGCAAAGGCATGCGGATCGCGTGGAATGCCGAAGAAGCCAAAGACGGGTTTATGCGCGCCACCAACGAAGCCAAGTCTTCGTTCGGCGACGACCGCGTATTTGTAGAGAAATTTATTGAAGACCCACGCCACATCGAGATTCAGATCATCGCCGACAAACACGGCAATACGGTGTATCTGGGTGAGCGTGAATGCTCGATCCAACGTCGTCACCAAAAGGTGATCGAAGAGGCACCATCACCGTTCTTGGACGCGAAAACCCGCAAAGCCATGGGCGAGCAGGCGGTCCAGTTGGCGGCCGCTGTCGACTACCATTCCGCTGGCACGGTAGAGTTTATCGTCGACAAAGATAAGAACTTTTTCTTTTTGGAAATGAACACACGGTTGCAGGTTGAACACCCGGTGACGGAATACATCACCGGCCTTGATCTCGTCGAACTGATGATCCGTGTCGCCGATGGTGAAAAACTGCCGTTCCAACAAAAAGACATCAAGCTTAATGGATGGGCGATGGAAAGCCGGGTCTATGCCGAAGACCCGTTCCGTAACTTCTTGCCGTCCATTGGTCGTTTGGTGCGCTACCGTCCGCCGGTCGCCGAAGACGACGCTCGCGTCGACACGGGCGTTTATGAGGGCGGCGAAATTTCAATGTACTACGACCCGATGATTGCCAAGCTGATCACTTATGGGCCGGATCGCGCCAGTGCCGCCAAACGTATGCAACGTGCTCTCGATGAATTTTTGATCAAAGGCGTGCAGCATAACATCGCGTTTTTGAACGCGCTGATGAGCCATCCCAGATTCCTGGAAGGCCGCCTGACCACCAACTTTATCGCCGAAGAATATCCGGAAGGCTTTAATCCGGCCGATACCGTGCCGGGTGATATGCGTATGTTCCATGCGGTGGCGGCCGTGATGCACGCCGCTTATCAGGCGCGGGCCGCGCAGATTTCCGGTCAGCAAAGTGGTCATAGTCGCAAGGTAAGCGCGGACTGGGTTGTCTCGTTCGGGGATAACCAAGCCGAGGTGACGATCACGGATGCAGATAACGGCACCGTCGAGCTCAGTATCGATGGTCAGCCGATGGTTGTTAAAACCGACTGGCAGTTGGGCGAACCGATGTTCCGCGCCGAGATTGATGGCGAGGGCATGTGCTTCCAGGTTGCCCGCTCGACCGTTGCTTACATTATCAGTCAGGGCGGCTTCCAAGCCGACGCGTGGGTGCTGTCGCCGCACACGGCGCAGCACAATGCGCTGATGCTGGCCAAAGAGCCGCCGGATACCTCTAAGCTTTTGCTGTCGCCGATGCCGGGCTTGTTGGTCTCGGTTGCAGTTGAAGCAGGGCAAGAAATCAAAGCCGGCGAAGAACTATGCGTGGTCGAAGCCATGAAAATGGAAAACGTGCTGCGCGCCGAACGCGATAGTGTGGTGTCTGAGGTCAAGGCCGAGGCAGGGGCGAGCTTGACCGTTGATCAAGTCATCATGGAATTTGCGTGAGGCCATTTGTCTGAACGCGCTGTCCACGTTTTTATCGAGGGCCGCGTCCAGGGCGTTTGGTTTCGGGGTTGGACGGAACAACAAGCATCCAGACTGAAGTTACGCGGCTGGGTACGCAATCTGCGCGACGGACGCGTTGAGGCGACCTTCGCAGGTTCAGCTGAAGTTGTTGATGAGATGCTCAAGCTTTGTTGGCAGGGTCCACCGTTGGCGCGCGTCGATCAGGTGACGGTCGAAGATATCGAAGCTGCGAATATGTCAGGCTATGAAAAGCGGCAGTCGGTTTAGTTTAAAAAGAGTTATATTTACGATATGGATTCCCGCCTTCGCGGGAATGACGATTGATGAGTATCATTCGTCGTCCATTTTAAACGGTCACCCCCGCGTAGGCGGGGGGGCATGGCGGCGGAAATGAATTCTTCCCTGCACGTGAATGATGGTAGCTAGCCGCGTACCTTCAAATCATTTCCGACGACACAACCTTATCGCGACCGCTTTCTTTGGCTTGGTAGAGTGCCGCGTCAGCGGCTTCGATCGTCGCTTGGATGGGCTGGTCGGCATTAAGGATTGCGGCGCCAAATGATGCCGTGATGGTGACGTCCGCACCTTCTTTGAGGTGGATCGGTGTCGCTTTCAAGGCTTCACGTAATCGGTTCAGGACGACAACGCCATGGGCCATATCGGTGTTTGGCATCATCACCAAAAACTCCTCGCCGCCATAACGAAACAGTTGGTCGTAGCCGCGCAGTTTGGATGCCAAACGTTCTGCCGTCGCGCGCAGCACTTCGTCACCGCTGGCATGACCATATTCATCATTGACGGCTTTGAAGTGATCCAAATCGATAAGCACGATCACTGCAGAGTCGCCGCCGCGGTTCATGCGTGCGTGTTCGTTCGCCAAAGCGTGGCGCATCGCTAATCTGTTTTGGATGCCGGTCAACGCGTCTAGCTCGGAAGACGCCACCGCAAAAGCGTTAATCAGTCGGCGCACCTGGGTTACGAAACCTTGCACATCGTTCATCAATGCAGCGTATTCGACACCGTCTTTGCGCATATCTGCGACACTGAGTTTGGCTGCCCGCTCGCGGATCGCCAACAAGGTTTGGTTGAGGCGTTGCATCGACGGCTGATTCACGAGTCCGTCTTCGCTGTGGGCATTAAACCATTCTTCGAACGTGTCCAAATGTCGCAGACTATCTGCAATCGCGCGCCGTGTGGCCATTTCGTCCAGCCCGACGACGAATGGCGCGTGCCAGTCGGCATTCCAGCGCAGCAGCGCATCGACGGCTTGGTTCAGCGCATCGACGATTTCGTCCGGCGGCATGCTCGTCCGTGTCTCGTCGGATCTGTTCATGTGTTGTTGCAGGACGCCCGGTTGCCGAAGACGTCGGCAAAGGCGCTTTGCAGGGCGACGTCGACTTCCGGCATGGTGGCGGTGATGCCCTGATCCCAGATTGACGTGATACCGTGCTCGTTGATCCCGCAGGGCACGATGCCTGCAAAATGTTCGAGGTCGGGCTCGACGTTGATGGCGATGCCGTGAAAGCTGACCCAACGGCGAATGCGCACACCGATCGCGGCGATCTTGTCTTCGCGGGATGCCGGATTGTTTGGCGCGCCTCGGCGCACCCAGATCCCGACACGCCCGTCGCGGCGCTCGCCCTTGATGGTAAACTGCGCGAGCGTGCGGATCACCCATTCTTCAAGGTCATGGACGAAGCAGCGCACATCGGCGCCGCGATTTTTCAAATCAAGCATGACGTAGGCCACGCGCTGACCAGGCCCGTGATAGGTATAGCGACCGCCGCGCCCGGTTTGATAAACCGGAAAGCGCTGACTGTCTAAAAGCTCGCTCGGGTCGGCGCTGGTGCCGGCGGTGTACAGCGGCGGATGCTCCAACAACCAGATACATTCGGGGGCGGTGCCGGCACGAATATCGGCGGCGCGTTGCTCCATAAACGCCAAGGCATCCGGATAGTCGACCGGCGTGTCGCTGATCTTCCACTCCAAATCCGGGGCGATGAGATTGGTCTGAGCGGGGGGCGGGGTCTGTTGCATGCAGATTTTATGGGCGACCCCAGGCACACCTGCAAGGGGTAAGCGCCAGATTGCCGCGTAAACCCCGTAATACTGTTGTTTTTCGGGTTATTTCTATCTGGATATTGCGCTCACAGGCGGCTTGACCACCCCCCGGCAGCCTGATAAATCATCGCGCAGTGCGGTCGTGGCGGAACTGGTAGACGCGCAGCGTTGAGGTCGCTGTCCTGTAACAGGGGTGGAAGTTCGAGTCTTCTCGACCGCACCAATCTCTCTCCAAATAAATATCATTCAGCGTCATTCTGAACGTGACTCGCCATCTCTATTTATACGCCCAGCGAACACTGAAGCTGTGTGGCGTCAGTGTGTGAAAACAAGAAGCCGTGCTTGTGACTTAATAGGCGCACGCCTTAAGATGCGGCACACTTCACCCCCTTGAGAGGGAGACGTTGCGTGGCCGACAACGACCCACAGACGCCCGATAATGATGAGCACAGTGCTGAGGCTGTCGCCGTGGGTTCGGTGGATGTTGAAGCTCGCATAGAAGACATTATTACCGAGGCCATTGATGCCGGCGACACTGAGCGGGTCCGCGATATTGTGCGTGAACTGCACTATGCCGACGTCGCCGATCTGTTGGAGCGTTTGAGCCGCGAATACCGTGCCCGCGCCGTTGAAATTATCCGCGATATTTTCGATCCTGAAGTGCTCTCTGAACTTGATGAAACCGTGCGCGAAGACGTCGTCAATGCACTCGGCGTCAAAGAAGTCGCAAGCGCGCTGTCTGAACTCGATAGTGACGACGCGGTTTTTGTGCTCGAAGAAATGGATGCGGCGCAGCAGCAGCTTTACCTCGAACATGTGAACGAAGAAGACCGCTCGTTGATCGAGCAAGGTCTGAGCTATCCGGAAGACAGCGCCGGGCGCTTGATGCAGCGCGAAGTCGTTACCGTGCCCAGCCAGTGGAACGTCGGCCAGTGCATTGACTATATCCGTCGCCGCGCGGATTCCGGTGACGACGAACTGCCGAGCGTTTTTTACGACATTTTCGCCGTCGACGGGGAAGACCATCCGGTCGGTGCAGTTTCACTTTCGCGGCTGCTGAGTACGCGGCGCCAAGTGCCGGTGGCGGAAGTGATGGAAGAAGACATGCATGTCATCAACGTCGCGACGGACCAAGAAGACGTGGCGTTCCTGTTCCGCCAGCGTGATTTGGTGTCGGCACCGGTGGTCGATGACAGCGGCAAACTGGTGGGTGCGATTACCGTCGATGACGTGGTCGACGTGATTCACGAAGAACACGAAGAAGACATCATGCGCATGGGCGGCGTGATTGAGGATGACTTGTACCGCGCCGCGGTGTCGACGGCACGGGCGCGCTTCAGCTGGCTGGTCGTCAACTTATTGACCGCGATCTTGGCGTCCGTGGTGATCGGGTTGTTTGATGCGACCATTCAGCAGACCGTTGCCCTTGCGGTGTTGATGCCGATTGTGGCGTCCATGGGTGGCAATGCCGGCACGCAGACATTGACCGTGACGGTGCGCGCCTTGGCGACCAAAGAATTGACCGGCGCCAATGCGTATCGGGTTATCACCAAAGAAGTCATCGTCGGCATCTTCAACGGAGTGTTGTTCGCGGTCCTGAGCGGTTTGGTCGCATGGGGCTGGTTCGGCAGCCCGGTTTTGGGTGGTGTGATTGCAGCGGCGATGGTCATCAATATGGTGATTGCCGGCCTCGCGGGCGCATCGATCCCGATTATTCTGGAGCGTGCGGGCGCCGACCCGGCGATTGCCTCCAGCGTATTCCTGACCACGGTCACAGATGTGGTCGGCTTCTTTGCGTTCTTAGGCTTGGCCGCATTGGTGCTGATCTAGGCGTGGATTTGCCGTGCGACGTGTACTTTACGTTTACGTAAACCTCCCCTAGCATTCCTTTATGACTGAGTCCTATGGTATTGCCGAACTGGCGCGGGAATTCGATATCACCACCCGCACCGTGCGCTTTTATGAAGACAAAGGCTTGCTGTCGCCTGAACGTGACGGGCAGCGGCGCATCTATGGCCCTCGTGATCGGGTACGGCTGAAACTGATCATGCGCGGAAAGCGGCTTGGTTTGTCACTGGAGGAAATCGGCGAGTTGATGGACCTGTATGACGCCGATCCGTCAGAGGTGACGCAACTGACACAGTTTATCGATGTAATTCGCGCTAGAAAGTCGGCGCTCGAAGTGCAAAAACAAGATATCGAAGATTCACTGGCCGAAATGACCCGTATCGAAAAACAATGCGCTGACTTGTTGCAGCAAAAACAAGGCCGCAACGCGGCCGCATCGGAGGAATAATGACCCTAACAGTTGCCATTGCCGGCCTTGGCGCCGTCTGCCGTCCTGTTGCCGAATGGCTTGATCAAGGTGTGCCTGGTCTGACGCTGACCGCGATCTCTGCAGGTAACGAAGCGCGCGCCCACGAACGTATCGCGCATTTCAAACATAAGCCGAAAGTGGTGCCGCTGGCCGAACTTGCACAGCATGCGGACATCATCGTCGAAGGATTGCCGCCGGCATTGTATTTCGACTTGGCCGAGCCTGTGATCGAGGCGGGCAAGGTTTTTGTGTCGGTCACCGTAACCCGCCTTTTGGAACGCCCTGAGCTGATCGAACGCGCCCGCGAGACAGGGGCAAAAATCATCGTGCCGACCGGCGCGTTGGCGGCGTTCGATGCGGTTCGTGCTGCCAGCTACGGCACCATTCATTCGCTTGTGATGGCAACTCGCAAGCCGCCAAAAGGCCTGGTCAAAGCGCCGTTTGTGGTCGAGCAAGGGATCGATTTGTCTGACCTGAAAGAGCCGATGTGTCTGTATAAAGGCACGGTCCGGGATGCGGCTGCGAAATTTCCGGCGAACGTCAATGTGGCCGTGGCGCTCAGCCTTGCAGGACCAGGGCCGGACAATACATCCTACGAAATTTGGGCGGATCCGGCGGTCGATCGCAATACGCACTCGGTCACACTGGATAGTGACTCCACCCATCTTGAATTCACCATTGCCGGCGTGCCGACGGAAGAGAATCCTGCAACCGGCAAGCTGACGCCGCTTGCAGTGATGGCAACGCTGGATGCGATGGTGCAGCCGTTAAAGATCGGCAGTTAAAAGATTTTGCTGCGTTTGGTGAGGAATGCTTCGAGTTCCTTCAGGGGCATCGGGCGGCCAAATAAATATCCTTGATAAGTTTGGCACCCGCGCTCGCGCAGGAATTGCAGTTGCGCTTCGGTCTCAACGCCTTCTGCGACGAGCTCGAATTCTAAAAGATGCGCCATGGTTATAATGCTGGCGACGATCGCTTCACTGCTTTTGTCTTCACCGATATTGCGCACGAACGACTGATCGATCTTTAAGATATCCAGCGGCAGCTTGTTGAGGTAGGCGAGCGACGAGTAGCCGGTGCCAAAATCATCAATGGCAAATCGCACGCCCGCCGCGCGCAGGTCTTTCATTTTTTCGACGGTGCTGTCGATTTGCTCGATCACGATGCCTTCAGTCAGTTCCAATTCAAGTTGTTCGTGTCGAATGTTCCAACGGTTCATGGCGGAACGGACATCGTTGACGAAATCGGGCTGGCGGAACTGCAGCGGTGAGATGTTGACGGCCACGCGAGGCAGGGGGCATCCGCCGGGGCGGGCATTCCAAGCGTGAATATGGGCGCACACGGATTCGATGACCCACGTGCCGATCTTCAAGATCAGGCCGGTTTCTTCGGCAATGGGAATAAATTTGGCGGGAGAAATCGGTCCTAATTCGGGATCGTTCCAGCGCAACAAGGTCTCGGCACCGATTAATTTGCCATCGGTGATTGACGCCTGGGGCTGATAATAGAGCTCAAGCGCATTTTTATCCAGAGCATCATGAAGCCGGCTTTCCAGGTTCAGGCGCTCGTCGGCAATTTGTTGCATTTGCGGACGGAACAGTTGCACATTGCCGCTGCCATTGGCTTTGGCGCGATGCATGGATGCGGTCGCTTGTTGAACCACATCAAGCATTTTGTTGGTTTTATGGCCGAATAGAGCGATACCGATACTGGCCGACATTCGTAGCGCAAAACCTTCGACGTTTATGCTTTGATCGAAGCTTTGCATGAGTTGGTCTGCAATGCGGGAGGCTTCCGACGCTGCCCGAATTTCGTCGGGGCCAAGATCAGGAATAAGCCACATGAATTCGTCGCCGCTGATGCGTGCGATGAGATCGTCTGCGCTGCCTCTCTCTTGCATCCTGCGCGAGGTTTCGCATAGGACTAAGTCGCCAATGCTATGCCCGAGCGAGTCGTTGACGTTTTTGAAGCGATCAAGGTCAATGAACAACAATGCACCGTGATGGCCACTTTGTTTTGATGCGTCTAGTGCTTGCGTCAAACGAACGATGAGATGCTCTCGGTTTGGTAAGTTGGTCAGTGGATCATAATACGCCAATCGGTGGACTTCGTTTTCCGCTTCCTTGCGGGCTGTTATGTCGTGGGCATAAACCGCAATGCCCGCGCACTCGCCAAAAGCGTTCATCGCCGGGTACACGTGAAAATCAAACATGCGGCCTTCTTGCACGGCTTCAAACTGTGCGGGCTTGCGCGTGTCGCGGACGGACCGAACGATTCCCATATGCTGCGGTTCGAGCTGGAAGTTTGCGACCTGAAGTTCTAAGTCGCCGTTCCAATAGGCCATGTAATCATTGTGATTTGCATTGAAGAACGCCCGGAAGATGCCTTCTTGCCCAACGTCAGTCGGCTCTGTAGGCGCGACCGGCGGATCCGTATCGACGGTGTTCCGTGGGAGGGAATGAAGTTTTGCCGATAAGGCTTTCTTGGGCTCTGATTCAGCCGTTGGTGCGATAATTCTACCCATCTTTCAAACCATTCACGTGATCTCGCGACATGCGTCGTATTCCTTGTCGGGCCTCGGTGCTTCAAGACTGATTTGAAATCGTCTACTCAGCTAGTAATCCGAACCTCAGCGATTTGAAGTTTAGTTTATGCTTAATGATCAGGTAGCATGACGTTTGTGGTATCGCTATCGACATTGGGATAGGCAATGAACCAATCTAATTGCCTTGGCGAGAATCATCTGTGGATGGTTAAGTTTATTTGCGGGCCTGAGCCTTGATGCAGCAAACCTTGATGCGTATCGTCGGTCGAAACGGCATCATCGGCGGGCGCTGATAATTGACGTTTACGTAAACGTTAAGTACGATAAGAAACAATTCGCCACATTGAGGGAGGCGCGGGGCACCCCGCAGAAAAAGCATGATTCCCAATGAATATCCGACCTTGGATTTTGACCTGGGCGACGATGCCGACATGCTGCGGCAATCGATCAGTAGATTTGCCGCCGGCGAAATTGCGCCACGTGCCGCCGACATTGATCGCGACAACGATTTCCCCAAGGATCTCTGGCGAAAGATGGGCGATATGGGCCTGCTCGGCATCACCGTGCACGAAGACATGGGCGGGGCCGGGATGGGCTATCTGGAACACTGCGTGGCGATGGAAGAAATCAGCCGTGCGTCGGCTTCTGTCGGTCTTAGTTATGGCGCGCACTCAAACCTGTGTGTGAACCAAATTCACCGCAACGGCAATGATGATCAAAAAGCCCGCTACCTGCCGAAACTTATATCCGGAGAGCATGTTGGCGCGCTGGCGATGAGCGAGCCGGGCGCTGGTTCTGATGTGGTCAGCATGCGGCTGCGTGCCGAAAGGAAGGGCGATCGCTATGTGCTCAACGGCAATAAAATGTGGATCACAAACGGCCCGGATGCGGATACCTACGTGATTTATGCAAAGACCGATATGGACGCCGGTCCTCGCGGTATCACGGCTTTCCTTGTTGAACGCGGTTTCGGCGGATTTTCTCAAGCACAAAAGCTTGATAAACTCGGCATGCGTGGGTCCAACACATGTGAGCTGGTTTTTGAAGACGTTGAAGTCCCGGCTGAAAATGTGCTTGGCGGCGAAAGCAAAGGCGTCAACGTGCTGATGAGCGGCCTTGATTATGAACGCGCCGTGTTGGCGGCGGGCCCGCTCGGCATCATGCAGGCGTGCATGGATGAAGTACTGCCATACATGCATGAACGTAAACAATTCGGCCAAGCCATCGGCGAGTTTCAGTTGATGCAGGGCAAGCTTGCCGACATGTACACCACAATGAATGCCGCGAAGGCCTATGTGTATACGGTGGCTAAGGCCTGTGACAAAGGCCGCACCACCCGCAAAGATGCAGCTGGGGCGATTCTGTATGCGGCGGAAAAAGCCACGTGGATGGCGCTCGAAGCGATCCAGTGCTTAGGGGGCATGGGCTATATCAACGAGACCCCGACGGGGCGATTGCTGCGCGATGCTAAGCTTTATGAAATCGGCGCCGGCACGTCGGAAATTCGCCGCTGGCTGATCGGTCGCGAATTGTTTCAAG
>Ga0129324_10000297_pt1 | contig 36427 bp, 29 predicted proteins | sample CPBDNA_7_FD_96879 | JGI IMG/M metagenome (GOLD analysis project Ga0129324, IMG submission 96879) | Freshwater to marine salinity gradient microbial communities from Chesapeake Bay, USA - CPBay_Spr_15_0.2_DNA | ecosystem: Environmental > Aquatic > Marine > Coastal | place: USA: Chesapeake Bay...
GTAATTATTTTCATTAGCAAGCACTGCTAAACTAGAAGCCACATCTATTGATGCTAAGCTGTGGGCAAATAGCCCTAAGTTTTCGCTTTTTTCTAAAATCATTTCTACTAAGTCAGAATATATTGAAAATTCTAATTTTAGAATATTGTCAGAAACATTTAAGATCTCACTAGCAAGCTCTCTTAATTCACTACTGCTGTATCTAACAGAGCTTGCTAAAGTTTGACGATGAATAAAGAGATCTTCATTCATTTTAGAAGCATGCTGAGGGGTGATATCAATAAAATACCCCAATACATTATTATAATTAATTTTTAAAGTAGAAATACCTGTTTCGCTAATATATTTTTGTTTAAGATTTTGAAGTGCTGTTTTACTATTTAGTTTTAGCTCATTTAATTGATCAAGCTTATGATTATAGCCTTGTTTAATAAAGCCACCATCTCTGGCTAATGCTGGAAGAGAATCACTTAATGCATTATCTAGTTCAATGGATAAATCATCTAGGTTGGCTAAATTTGTTAATAATGCTTGTAGATGGCTATTAATATTCCCAGTGAACTGAGCAAAGATTGCTAAAATTATATTAGCTGCTTGAAGGCTTTGCTTAACAATCCCTAGGTCTCTTGGGCCCGATCTATTAAGGCTAAATCTTGCTATGGATCTTTCAATATCTCCTACATGAGATATTGAGGCAATTATATTTTCAGTTGTTTCAGGGCTGTTTATAAAGAACTCAACAAGATTCAAACGGATGTTAATTGCTTCTACGTCAATTAATGGAGCAGAGAGATATTTGCTTAAAAGCCTTGTTCCTGAGCTGGTTTTAGTTTTATCAATTAAAGATAGTAAACTTCCTTTCCTGCCGCCATTGCTATTATAATTTATTTCAAGATTATTTCGTGTAGCTGAGTCTATCGACATAAATAGAGAGTTGCTTATTCGTTTAGGATGCGAGATTTTAGCTTTAGTTGTTTTTTGAGTTAATTCTATATATTCAAGTATAGATCCGCATGCTATTAGCTCTGCAGGACTATATATACCAAATGCTTCACTAGAAATTACATTATAATATTTTTTAATTTTATGTTCTGCTTTATTAAGCTCAAAAAGACTATTTGCTTGAATAGTTATGATGCGTTTCCAGTCACTTAAGCTAGAAATTATGTTATCTCTTTCATATAGTTTATTGCTAATTAAGATCTCTTTTGGTGCTATTCTAGATATATCATTTGCTAAGGCTATAAAGCTAGTTTTACTTGTGTAAAACTCACCAGTAGAAATATCAGTCCAAGCTAAAGCTAATTCATCCTTTAAACAAGCAATAGAAACTAAAAAACTAGATGCACTGCCACCAAGAAGATTATCTTCTGTTATTGTCCCTGGAGTAATAATGCGAACTACTTCTCTTTTGACAACAGCTTTGTAGCCTCTTTTTTTTGCTTCTTCTGGGCTTTCTAGTTGCTCACAAATGGCTAGCTTATAGCCAGCTTCAATTAATTTATATATATATGAATCACAGCTATGAAAAGGAATTCCGCACATTGGAATATCTTGAGAATCTTGTTTCCCTCGTTTCGTTAAAGCTATTCCAAGTATTGGAGCTGCAATTACCGCATCTTCAAAGAACATTTCATAGAAATCACCCATACGATAAAATACGATAGCATCGCGATGCTCTGACTTAATACCAAAATATTGTTTCATCATTGGAGTTAAGCTATTATCTATATTAAATGGAAGACTTTGTTGCATATTATTTGCTATTCTAAGCGAAGTTTAATTTCGTTCGGATTATACCAGTTAAGCTTTAGATAAGTCAAGCTAGTCTAAAAAATGATAATAATATTTCAGGTTTTTATATTATTTAAAGCTACCTGTTTTTAAAAACTTGTCAGTAAATTGCCAAGCTTTTTTATTACTCGTAAGCCCAACATGAGAAGATTTTACTGTGATATGTTCTTTCATTCCTTCTACTTTTGTACTGTTAACAGAAACTCTACCATCGCTTTCTTTGCCAATGATTTTATTTGCAATAAAATTAAATGAACTTATGCCAGCGATTACTCCTAGTTCATAGTTCACAGAGCCAAATATATTTTTAAATGCAGTCTGATCTGTTATGAGCTGTTGACCAGAGGGGCCATATAATTTTTTATAAATATAAAAATCTTGTAGAAAGTCTGCAAGTTCACTGCCATGGTTTGGAGTGCCAAGCATTACCACGCGACCAAGGTTTTCTACTCTATATACATGAAGATAAGCGCGAATTATTAATCCACCCAATGAATGCCCTATAAAATTAATTTTAGTTACTTGTTGAGAAAATTCTTTTACTTGAGGGTGAATTATTTTGGCTAAGGATAATATATCATATTTAGTCGAAGGAAACTCTACATTCAAAGTTTTATAATTTTTACTTTCTAAGAACTTAGATATTTTTTTCATACAACTATTTGTACGAAAAATTCCATGTATTAATATAATTCCTTCTGTCATAGCTCTTTACTTCTATAAATTTTATTTAATATAGCATAAGTTTGAAGAATATGGTCTTATATAATTAATATTGATATTTTAGGAGGATATTTATGGTATTTAAAATAAACTGGGAAAAATCTCAAACTCAGCATCAATTGCCCAAAGGAATGGTTGAGAAAATGCTTAGCATTGCATACCCTAATAAAGAGCTGAAGTCATCACAAATAATTGCTGGAGGCTGCGCTAATCTTAATTTCAAAATTGAGTTTGAAGGAAAGGAAAATCCAGTTATTTTAAGAATACATCTTCGTGATAAAAGGTCTAGTTACCTTGAAAAAAACATTGGTATTTTATTGAAGAAAGATCTACCTGTTCCACAAATTCATTATATTGGCGAGGTTGATAATTACTGTTTTTCGATCGCTGAATTTATGGAAGGCATAACTTTGCGTGATCTAATCTTCTCAAAAAATATATATAATCTATCGGCTATTATGTATGAAATTGGGTCTTTGCTTGCAAAAACTGCTTCTCATAAGTTTGAAAGCTCAGGTTTCTTTAATGAGAATCTAGAAATAATTGAAGAGTTAGGCTCAGATAGTTTAAAGGAATTTTCTTTATCCTGCTTAGATAATAAAAATGTTAAACAATATCTTCAACCAGAAATCATAGAGAAAATCAGATTATTATTAGCTGATTCTAAGGCGAGTGAAGATAAAAATATAAATTTAGTACATGCAGATTTTGATCCAGCGAATATTTTAGTTGCTGAAGTAGATGGAATATGGAGAGTTAGCGCTATTTTAGACTGGGAATTTGCTTATTCTGGCTCTTGGCTAAATGATGTGGCTAATATACTCAGATGTTCTCATGAAATGCCAAATGAATATAAGGACTATTTTCTAAAAGGAATAAGTGATAACAAGCTTGAACTTCCTGAATATTGGCAGGATATAGTGAATGAATATAACTTAGCATCAATGCTGGATTCAATGACCAGGCATGATTTAGAAAAACGCCCTAATATTAGAGAAGATCTTTGTGATTTAATTAGCCATATTGTTTCTAATTATTGAGAGCTGTTATTTCTTTCGATCATTCTTGAGTTTTGTAGTCAGAAGCTATTAAAAGATTTAGATCTGGACTCTCATTAAAGCTATGTTTTGATAAGAATGACAGAGTGAGAGATTTATCTAGTTTGGGATTTATTTTGTTGAGGCGATTTATTACGAAAACTTTGGACGTAATTAGTTACCTTGGGGCTTGCAGATAAGTCCTTTATCAGTTTATGTGTTTTTACCTTATTCTTTATGCCTTCAGCTCCTTTTTCATTATAATCAGCAATGCAAGAATTTCTGTCAAATTTTTTATCTTTATCTTTGTAGGCATCCATAACATTACTGAGCTTAACTCCTGCTTCTTTTGCAATAGAGCTGGTTAAGTTTTCTGAGGTAATGACTTTGAAATCAACTATATTTTCTTTCGGATGAAATATCATCTTCGATCCATAGCCAAAGGTTCCTCCTCCTTTATCATATTGTAGAGATTCTTTGGTTCTTGGATTTATAACAGCAACAAATCCAGGCCCTTGGCAACGGTGATTTCCATCTTGATCTTTATCCTTATCTGTATATGGAAACTTATTTTGTTCTTTAGTCATTCTTCCAATAGCTTCATCGCTAAAAAATTTATTTTTACTTTGCCCAAATTCTTTAGTTCCAGGGAATCCTGTAAAATATTCTTTGAAATATTTTTCTGAGTCATTAGCTGAGGTAAACATTCCGCCTGCAGCATTTGCTCCATTAAAATTATTTGCATTAATATTTGTATCGCTAGCTGTATCTCGCCAATTTGCTACAACTGCATTATCTGAGGAGGATATATTTTCAGGAAATTTAGTGCTATTAAATTCTAAGCCAGTGTTTTTGGCCGTTCCTTCTTTCGGGTGCAGCATATAGTCATTCATCAATTCTTTATAAGTTTTGTTTTTTCCTTTTTTTGCCTTATAAGCTCCTTCCATTGCTACTCCAAGTAATGCGTAGCCTAAGTTGCTATATTGATGAGCCCCATGCTCTGCCATTGGAAGATCTTTTTCTTCTATAAAAGGAGCACTTTGCGCTCGGGGTTTTCCGTTGCTGTCTCGCGGGATATTTTCTTTTAGTGGAATTCCTGCATTATCTAGTGGAGGAGTGAGTAAGACAGAGAGGTTATAATCTGCATTTATACCCATTTTATTAAAATGTCTTCCTTGATCACGAGTTAAGTCTCCAATTCCTGAGCGGTGAGTGGTTAGGTCTGCTAGAGTTGCGTTTGCACTATCTCCAGAAAATAATTTTAATATCTCTTCTTGAATTCTTGTTTCAGGATATTTTTCTTCAAGAAATTCAGTCATTTTCCTACTACTAAAAAATTCTTTAGCATTTTGTTGTAAATCGATGACTCCATCTTCCTCTAGCATATAAGCAAGCCCGGCAAAACGTATTTTACCAACGCTTCCTTCTCCCATCATTGTATCTTCATCTATTGGACTTGAATTAGGATCTGTAATATCACGAGCTCCAACTGCTTGAAACTCATTTCCTATTTTATGAATTGCTCCAAAATTACTCATCTGCCCCTGATTAAGAGGTGCATCAGAAATATTATCTATAGCCTGCATAGATTGTATGAGTGTTTCTTGAGTGTTAGACTCCTTCATAGTTGTAACTCTTATGTGAGTCTAATCAAGATGGGTATGTTTATGGTATAATTCTTCCATGCTTACTGAAGTTCCTGCTGTAGTTACTATTCTTGCATGCGAGCGTTTAAGTTCCCGAGGTTCTTTTACGCCACAAGCGTGAGCGATAATGGATAACTCTTTTTCGATGTTTCTTGCATAAGCAGCAACTCGAACAGATTTAAGCTCCGGATTTAAGCCACGTTGTAGTTTCTTATTATGGGTGGTAATTCCGGTAGGGCAGGTATCACGATTACATTGAAGTGCTTGTATGCAGCCAAGAGAAAACATAAATCCACGGGCTGAGTTAATAAAATCTGCTCCAGTACATAAAGCCCAAGCTATTTCGGAAGGTGTAATTAACTTTCCACTAGCAACAATTTTAATTCTTTCACGAAGACGGTGTTTTTTGATGATATTTATAGCAATTGGTAGAACTTCCTTTATAGGCAGGCCAACAGAATCTATTAAACTAGATGGCGCTGCTCCTGTTCCTCCTCCACCACCATCGATAACTATATAATCTGGAGCAGACTTTTCTCCTCTTTCATTAATAGAATGGCAAAGCTGTTCAAAAAAGTCAAAAGAGCTGAGAGCTATTTTAAAGCCAACAGGTTTCTCGGTAATGTTTCTTACATACTCAATCATATTAAGTAAGTCTTCCACTTTATTTATTTCAGGATGGCGATTAGGGCTTATTGCATTTTTGCCAACTTCAATTCCTCTAATTTGAGCAATTTCTTCAGTAACTTTTATGCCAGGAAGAATACCTCCTTTACCAGGTTTTGCTCCTTGACTTAACTTTATTTCAAACATTTTTACTTGTGGATGGGCGGCAATTTCTTTTAGTTTGTCTTCATCAAATCCACCGTCCTTATTTCTTACGCCAAACTTGGCGGTACCAATTTGAAATATTAAATTTCCTCCACCTTCTAGATGATATTTAGAGAGACCACCTTCTCCGGTATTTAGCCACATTCCACCCAGTTTTGATCCAGCAGATAATGCTCTTACGGCTGGAGTGGAAAGAGCTCCATAACTCATGGCAGAAATATTAATTATAGCATTTGTGGTATATGGATGTTTACAAAGCGGTCCAATAGTAATAGCAGAAGTTTTTATACCTTCTTCATCCAATGTGGGGAAGGCGCTATTTACAAAAAGTGCTGTCCCTGGTTTATGAATATCTAAGGATGAACCAAACGGAGTGGTAGAATCTATGTCTTTTGATGCGCGATAGATCCATGAGCGTTCTGCTCTATTGAAAGGGAGCTCTCCTCGGTCATCTGAAAAGAAATATTGTCTTAAAAAAACACCCATATGTTCAAATAAATATCTAAATCTTGCTATTACTGGATAGTTTCTTCTGAGTGTACTAGTTTTTTGATATTTATCTGTGAAGTATGTAATAGCGATTGCTATGGAGGATATAATTAAACAAATAATAACGCATGCCCAAATGTATGAAACAGTTTGAAAAATTTTAATTGTTATAGGGGAAAGAAGAGGTTCTGTAATTACCATAATTGATCGCTATCTATGTTTAAATTTAATATAACTTTAATATTAGATGGAAAATTAGATTTGTCTATCAATTAATAGTTGAGGTTGAGTTATTTTTTTACTTATTCTGTTTAGTTGTTAGTCTCACGGGAGCAAAGCTATGGCGGTGATGCTTCGTTATGCCATGTTGTTGTATGGCTTCTATATGAGCTTTAGTGCCATAACCAGCATTTTTATGCCATAAATATTCAGGGAATTTTTGATCCAATTCTTGCATGATTCTATCTCTAGTTACTTTTGCAATTATTGAAGCTGCAGATATGACCTCTATTAGATTATCTCCATCTATAATGGTTTGAATATCAGTGCATTCAAGTTGAGGCGCTTTATTACCATCTATGAGAATAGTATCTGCTTTGATATTCAGATTATCATATGCTCTTTGCATTGCCAACATTGTTGCTTGCAAAATATTTATTTCATCAATTTCTTCAACAGTTGCGATGCCTATCCCCACTTGAGATATCTCCATTATTTGAGGAAATAGTATTTCTCGTTTCTTAGCTGAAATTTTTTTTGAGTCAGCAACTCCATTAATACTATTAGGCATAATTACTGCGGCAGCAACTACTGGTCCAGCTAGAGGACCTCGCCCTGCTTCATCAATCCCAACAATTATTTTTTTGTTCATTTTATTCGCTCAATTAAAAAAGCCCAGATAATTAAATACCCGGGCTTTAATATTAGAAATATTGATAGTTAGGATTATTAGAAATCCATACCACCCATGCCACCCATACCACCAGGCATACCACCAGTAGGCATTTTACCGCCTTTATCTTCTTCTGGCTTGTCAACGATTAGGGCTTGAGTAGTGATTACAAGTCCCGCAACTGAAGCTGCATCCTGAAGAGCTGTACGTACAACTTTAGTAGGGTCAATAATCCCTGCTTTGATCATATCAACATATTCAAGTTTTTGAGCATCAAAACCAAAATTAGAATCTTTGCTTTCAAGAATTTTTCCAGCTATTACAGCGCCATCTAATCCTGCATTTGAAACTATTCTACGAAGAGGTGCTTGTAGTGCTTTGCGGACAATATTTACACCTGCTTTTTGATCATCATTATCTACTTTTACAGAATCAAGAGCGCGAGTTGCATAAAGAAGAGTTGTTCCACCGCCTGGTACAATTCCTTCTAAGGCAGCTGCTCTTGTTGCATGAAGTGCATCTTCCACACGGTCTTTACGTTCTTTCACTTCAACATCACTAGCGCCACCAACTTTCAAAATAGCTACGCCACCTACAAGTTTAGCTAATCTTTCTTGAAGTTTTTCTTTATCATAATCTGATGTTGTTTCTTCGATTTGTGCTCTAATTTGGTTTGAGCGCGCATCAATAGCAGATTTCTCTCCAGTTCCATCAACAATTGTAGTGTCTTCTTTACCAATGCGGACTTTTTTAGCTTGTCCTAACATATCAAGAGTTACGTTTTCTAAGCTAACTCCAATATCTTCACTGACTAATTGTCCACCAGTTAAGACTGCGATATCTTCAAGCATCGCTTTACGACGATCACCAAATCCAGGAGCTTTTACAGCACAAATTTGTAATCCAACGCGTAATTTATTAACTACCAAAGTAGCTAAAGCTTCGCCTTCAATATCTTCAGCGATAATAAGTAGTGGTTTACGTGCTTGCATAATAGACTCAAGAAGTGGAACCATTTGTTGAAGATTTGTAAGTTTTTTCTCACATAAAAGAATATAAGGGTTTTCTAATTCACAGACCATTTTTTCTGAGTTAGTAACAAAATATGGTGATAAATAACCACGATCAAATTTCATTCCATCAACAACATCAATTTCAAATCCAAAAGATTTTCCTTCTTCGATTGTGATAACGCCTTCTTTACCAACTCTTTCCATAGCTTCTGCAAGTTTTTCACCCACTTCGCTATCACCATTAGCAGAGATTGTACCAACTTGTGCGATTTCTTGTTTTGAAGAAATCATTTTGCTTTTCTTTTTAATTTCTTCGCAAACAACAGCAACAGCTTTATCAATGCCGCGTTTTAAGTCTGAAGGATTCATTCCTGCAACAACATATTTGTGACCTTCTTTTGCAATAGCATAAGCTAAAATAGTTGAAGTTGTTGTTCCATCACCAGCTATATCAGCTGTTTTGCTTGCAACAGATTTCATTAATTTAGCGCCTAAATCTTGATATGGATCGCTAAGTTCAATATCTTTTGCAACAGTAACGCCATCTTTTGTTATTTTTGGATCTCCATAGCTTTTTCCAATGATAACATTATTACCTCTAGGGCCAAGCGTACTTCCAACAGTTTCTGCTAAAATTGCCATTCCTTCTAAGATTGATTTTTGGCTTTCATAGCCATTTTTAATTAATTTAGACATATATTATAATACTCCCATTACATCAGATTCTTTCATGATTAATAATTCTTTGCCATTGATTTTAACTTCAGTTCCAGCCCATTTGCCAAAAATGATTTTATCACCAGCATTTAATTCCATAGGAATAAGATTTCCTTGAGCATCTCTTATACCTTTGCCTACTGAAATAACAGTTCCTTCCATTGGCTTTTCTTTTGCGCTATCTGGTAAATAAATACCTCCAGCTGTTTTTTCTTCACGTTTTGTTGCTTCAATAACCACTCGATCTCCAAGGGGCTTAAATGATATAGACATGATGTCCTCCATCTTTTAGGTTAAAATTCTAGTTTATTGTTAGTCTAATATATAGTTATGATTTTCTAACTATCAAGAGCTTCCCTTTTTATTTTTTATATAAGAACAAGTTTATTTATTTGAAATAGATAGCAATAAGATATATCGTAGGAGAATTGAACTACTCTAAGTAAATAAGTAGATATGGCTTTTAAAAAACTTGTTGTTACCTTTTTCTTATTCCTTTCTTGTATTAATATAGCAGAGGCTGAAGAATTCAAGGTCATTAAAGAATCATCTGGTTCTTTTTCTTTGATAACTTTTAAATTGGATTCTGGAGCAAAAATTTATTGGAAGCATCCTGGAGAAGCTGGGTTAGCTACAAAATTTGAGTTTAACGGATCAACTAATTTAAAGGCAGCTGAAGTTCTTTGGCCCACTCCAAGCTTACATAATGATCATGATGTTAGTAGCTATGTTTATGAAGGAGAAGTTTCTTTTCCTATTAAAATATTTCCAAAGGATGCTTCTAAGCCTGTAGACTTAAAATTACAGATTGACTTTACTATTTGTAGTAAATCCTGTTCAAATCATAAGCTGCAGCTTGATAGCGTTATAAATCCCGATGTGCATCTAAGTCAAAATATTGTAGCTGCTTTAAATAAAATTCCGTATATTAGCAATCATATAATTATTCAAAAAGTTGAACAAAATATTATAGATAAAAAGAATTGGTTATCATTTTATTTAACCAGTAATCAAGAAATAAAAGATCCTCTAGTTTTCATGGATTTACCAGAATATGCTTACTTTGATCCAGCTAAGTATGTTTTTAAAGAAATTAAGAAAGAAAATGAATATGAGTATTTGCTGAAGATACCTTTTAGTTTAAATAAAAATAATGATTCTATAGATAGAGCTTATTTTAATCTAGTTACCGATGAAATTGGATCTATTGAATATAGCTATATTAATAACGAGAGCAATAATCACTCTCTTTTATTAGTATTGTTATATGCCTTAATTGGTGGTTTTATATTGAATTTTATGCCATGTGTTCTGCCTATTTTGGCATTAAAAATGTTACAGATAGCTAAATTGTCTGGTAAAGAAGCTAAATTCATTAAGCATGATATGATAGCTCAAGCTTTAGGAGTTATTGTAAGTTTCATAACAGTTGCTTTTGTTACTTATTTTTTAAAGCAGGTTGGTTCTCAAGTTGGGTTTGGTATCCATTTTCAACAGCCTATTTATATAATTACAATGACGTTGATTTTAAGCATTATTGCGATGAATTTGTTATCTAAAAATGAATTTCATATGCCAATTCCTCATTTTATTACTAAGCATATTTCTCTTAAGGAAAGAGGAGTTATAGGATTCTTTTTTACTGGTATTTTATCTACTTTGCTTGCAATTCCGTGTACTGCTCCTTTTGTTACTATCGCTGTTGGGTTTGCTATAACTACTGAGCTTTATAATATGCTCTTAATATTTACTTGCTTAGGTGTTGGCATGGCTTCCCCATATATTATTTTAGCCACATCTCCTAAATTAATGCGTTTATTTCCTAAACCTGGTGCTTGGATGAATAAATTTAAAAAAATATTAGGTATAGTGATTTTTGGGACTAGTTTATGGATGATTTATATAATATATAGTCAACTTGGAATAAGAGTTGCTCTTTCGTTATTTTTACTCATTATCTTACTTAAATTTGTTATAACTGAGAAATTCTTTAAAAAGAGTTTTAAAATTATAATAGCAGTTATTTTAGTGAGTTTATGCTACGAAATTCCATATCTTCTTAATGAAGAGAGATCACAAAAACAGGAGTTAGCAGGTGATGTTTGGCAAGAATATAAGCCCAATGAAATTAATGCTTTAATTAAAGAGGGTGGAGTTGTTGTGCTTGATGTTACTGCATCTTGGTGCCCTACTTGTAAGGTAAATAAATTTACTACGCTTAATAACATGCTAGTAATGAATTTTATGAAAAAGAATAATATTATTGGAATGCGAGCTGATATTAGCGCTAACAGCACTCCACAAATTTTTGCTTTAATGCAAAAGCATAGCCATTACGGCATTCCACTTAATATAATTTATAGTAAGAATAATCCAGAGGGAATTGTTCTGCCAACTATTTTACTGCCTAATATTCTAATTTCAGCAGTAAAAAAAGCAGATCCAAGATTGACAGATTGATTAAATATTATTTGTGCTAGCCTCAATTACAGTCATAAAAAAACTTGGTATTTAGGGTTAAATCATGTTATGGATTGCCTAAACCATTGTGTCATAATAAATTTTTCACCTTTTACTACAGTCTTTCCTGAATGTAATGTTAATGGATCTGCCATGCCATCTTCATTTAGATTATACCAAATTAATGCTTGGCCTGCTTTTGGTTTAAAATATTTTTCTAGCTTAGGAAAATAAGTTTCTCCGCCTTCTTCTACGTCATTTAATGTTATAATACATGTCCATGTTCTGTTACCAGAATGGTTTTGAAGTTGATTATAGTCATCATACGCATCAAAATGATCCTGATAAAATCCATTTTGTTTATACCATTGTCCTTGTATCTTCTCAGAATATTCTGTGGGTATACCCATCATTGAAAGTATTTTCTGCTTTACTGACTGAATGATTACATGAGATTCTTTAGATTTAATGAGTTCGAGATAGGTGGTGAAGCTGGTCCTTATTTCATTGATTTTATGTTCTTCATTGTCCCCTGTTGTGGAGCGAGTATTTTCTTTCTTTTGTATTTCAATAATTTGCTGACATTCTATTTCGGTAATGAAATTTGTAAAAATAAAAAAAGGAATAGGGGTGTCTAACTTTTCTGCTCCTGATTCTTCTAAGCGTTTTATTATATGCTCACAATTTATTGTGTCAGATTTTCGAAAGACATCAGGAATAAATCTTAGTTCATTAATAATGGTGAATATGTCATAGCCCTGCGCCACTAGATCGTTATAAATTCTTTGTTTACTTACGCCCTTGCTTATGTTAGACCAAATCCAGATTTTCCATTCATTATTAAAGAAATTTTTTTTCATTTTGCCTTCTTAAATATGCTACTTATAAAGTTTTAGATCAGTAAATAACACTATATATTTTTTACCAGTTGTTGGAAAGCAATAGATGCTTCTGCAAATTTATTGAGATTCCTGTATTAAATGGGATACAAGTTAATGATGGTTGTTTGATTTTTTATATAATTATTGATTCTATTGCTAAATATATATAATATTAATTCAATTTAAAATAGGATAGTTATGAAAAGAGAAGATATAATTTACGTAGATCAGCATAAAATATATTGTGAAGATCAAGGAGATTCTTTGGGGCATCCGCGTGTATATTTAGAGATTAAAGATGAGCAAGTGGTTTGCCCATATTGCAGTAGAATGTTTAGGATAAAAAAATAATGAGATTAACAAAAGAAGTAACCGATATATTAAGCTATTATGAAAGTGATAATCCAGGAACTAAAAGAAATTTAGCTTCTATTTTAATGCGTGGAAAATTAGGTGGTACAGGAAGATTATTGATTTTACCTGTTGATCAAGGGTTCGAACATGGGCCGGCTAGAAGTTTTGCAGTAAATCCTGAAAGTTATGATCCGCATTATCACTTTAGTTTAGCTATAGATGCTGGTTTAAGTGCATATGCAGCTCCACTTGGGATGATTGAAGCAGGTGCATCTCATTTTGCAGGAGCGGTGCCCTTAATTTTAAAGGTTAATAGCTCAAATTCTTTGTCTCCAGATCACTTATCTCCTTCTCAGGCGATTACGGCTTCTGTTGGTGATGCTTTACGCCTTGGTTGTAGTGCTATTGGCTTTACAATATATCCAGGGTCTGAAATGGCCTATGAAATGATTGAAGATATTAGGGAAATGGCTTTGGAGGCTAAATCTAAAGGATTAGCTGTTGTTATCTGGTCATATCCACGCGGTGGAGAGATTTCAAAAGAAGGCGAAACAGCAATAGATGTTGTTTCTTATGGCGCTCATATGGCGGCATTACTTGGAGCGCATATAATTAAGGTTAAGCCTCCAACCAATTTTTTAGAAAATAAAGATGCTAAAAAAGTATACTTAGAACAAAATATAAAAATAGATACTTTGGCTCAGCGTGTTGCGCATGTTAAGCAAGTATGTTTTAATGGCAAAAGGATTGTTGTTTTTTCAGGTGGCGGGAATAAATCAATAGAGTCTGTCTATGAAGAAGCTAGAGAAATCCGTGCTGGTGGAGGTAATGGATCAATCATTGGTAGAAATAGTTTTCAAAGACCAAAAGATGAAGCATTAAAGATGTTGGCTGAGATTATTAATATATACTCTTGACTAACTGAAAAAAAATGTTAGTTTGTTATGATTAAAAATAATTCTTAAGGAATAATATTATGAGTAAGGCTAAAACAGCTAAAACAGCTAGTAAAAATAACCCTACAAGTCGTGTTAAGGCATCTGATGTGTTTTATAATGAGAAAAAAATTGAACCAGTATTGGTAATTGATGGTTCACGCAGATATATGGCTGCTGCTTTTGAAGATGGTTCAATGCCAATGGATAGTAAGGGTTCACCATTGCCGTGGGCAAGTATAACTAACTAGAATAAAATGTGGCTAAAGTGTATATTTGACAATAGATATTTTTTTGTTACACTTGCAAGCTGTTGTTTCTAAAATCAATTTGAGGAAAATGTGACTAAAATTGTAAAATCAAAGTTTAAAATAAGTCGCCGTCTTGGCGTAAGTGTGTGGGGAGATGGTAAAGATCCTGTAGCACGTAATAGAAATCATCGTCCAGGGCAGCATGGAGCTTCGGGTAACCGTACAGTATCTGTTCATGGTCGTCAGCTTAATGCAAAGCAATTGCTTAAAGGACATTATGGAAGAATAGGTGAACGCCAGTTCCGTAATACTTTTGATAAAGCTTCTAGAATGATTGGCGATACAGCTGAAAATTTCATCGGTCTTTTAGAAAGAAGATTAGACGCTGTTATTTATCGTTTAAACCTTGCTAGTTCAATTTTTGCTGCTCGTCAGACAGTTAGTCATAAGCATATTATGATTAAAAGAAAAAATCGTGATAACTGGGAAGTGGTAAATTGCCCTGCATACTCAGTTGCAGAAGGCGATCAGATTAAGTTAATTGATCGCGCTAAAACAATGCTGCCTATCATGACTGCAGTTCAAGCAATGGAAAGACCTGTGCCTGAATATTTAAAGTTTGATCCTGCTGCATTTGAAGGAGAATTTATTCGCGTTCCAAAGTTAGAAGATGTTCCTTATGCTGCTAAAATGGAACCACAATTAGTTGTTGAGTTTTACAGTAAAAACTAATCTCTAATATGTTAAAGAGAAACCCCTTAATTATAGTTTGGGGGTTTCTTTCATAATTTTTATAGAATATAATGGCAGATGAAATATTTAATAATTCTAAGAAGCCATAAAAAATGACCTCCCAAATTGATAAGCTTATTTACTTGCTAGCAAAAGTCCCAGGAGTTGGGCCTCGCTCCGCAAGGAGAGCTGCTCTACATCTTCTAAATTATCGTGAACAATTAATGATTCCTTTAGCAGAAGAGCTCAAAAAATCTGCATTAGTGATACAAAAATGTCAAATTTGTAATAATATTGATGACCAATCTCCATGTCTGATTTGTAGCAATCCCAAGCGTGATCAAAAAACTATTTGTGTAGTTGAAACTATTAGTGATTTATGGGCAATTGAAAGAGCTGGTATTTTTTCAGGTGGTTATCATGTTCTTGGTGGAACTTTATCTGCAACTCAAGGGCGTTCTCCTGAAGCTCTTAACCTTAATATTTTGGTTTCCAGGGTAAAAACAGACCAGGTGGAGGAAGTTATTATAGCTACTAACGCTACTATGGATGGTCAGACTACTGCTTTTTATATAACTGAATTTTTAGGTGATGAGACCAATGTTCGCACAACTAGGCTTGCTTATGGGATTCCTGTTGGTGGTGAGTTAGATTATTTAGATGATAGCACTTTAGAGGCAGCTCTTTTTTCGAGAAAAGATTTTTAATTTTTTCTTGTTAACTTTGATTAATATATTATACTTCCAATTGTATAAAAATATAATTGTTTAATCAAAGGAAAAAAGGTTTCTTATGGAAAATAAAAATTTAGATCAGTTAGATAACTTGATGCTTTCATATTCGTCAATAATAGGTCCAGAAGAATATAATGCGATTATGACTGATGAGCATTTATATATAGATATTGCGGACAGATATATTAAAAAAACTATTACAGAAAAATCAAAGGATAATAGGCTTCAAGTTGTTGAGCTTGGATGCGGCCCAGCTAGAGTTCTTAGAGTAATGGTTGACATTAATAATATTGATCTTACTGCGGTTGATATTGATCCAGTTTTTTGTGACTATACAAAGAAAATTATTCATAAAAAAAACCCAAACGTGGATATCATTTGCTCAGATATAGGTGATTATAAGCCAACAAGTTTAGTTGATATATTTTACAGTCAAGGTTTCCATCATCATGTGGCCAAAGGCCCAGAGACGCAAAAATATCTCACCAATATATATAATAACTTGAAAGAAGGTGGTTGTTATATACTGAGCGATGAATTCGTTCCTCATTATACAGATAATAACGATAGAAATACAAAATTAGTTATTTGGTATTCTCATATTATTGCACACGCATTAAGAAATAGTTATAATTTCTTAGCAACTGAAGAAGCAAAGACATTGTTAGATGATCTACAAGAGGGTGCTGAAGATAAAGGTATTAAGTCACAAGAGCAGTTAAATCTTGTTTTGAGTTATGTAGAAAAAATAGATGTAGCAGCAAAATCAGATAATATGTCTCAGTCAGAAGAATATGCAGAAAATTTCTTGAATGATTTAAGTCAATTATTTAGTATTAATATTGAATCATTAGAAAAAGAAATGTATCTTTCTAGAAGAGATTATAAAATTTGTGATAAAGTTCTCCGCCAGGAAGTAGAGCAAGTTGGATTTATAATAGAAAAATGTAAATCATTTGGTCCAATAGATAATATTGGAGGAATGTCTGTTTATATATTAAGGAAGTAACAAATGCTAATTAGCCAGATAAATGATTTTTGTACGAAAAGAGTTAATTTGGCTGGTGCATTTTATTTAACTTTTGGTATATTTGGACTAATAAACTATCCTTTGTCCTACTTATTCTATCTATATTATAACGAGAATTTTTCATGCGAAAGTTTACTATTGAGGCTAGTAGCAACTATTTTATGTTTTTTCTTAAGTATACACAAGTTCTGGCCAATAAAAATTAAAAAATATTTGCCATTATATTGGCATTTTACATTGTTTTTTTGTCTTCCATTTATTGGTACATATCTATTGTTTTATAATCATTTGTCACTGAGCTGGCTAATGAATATGGTTCTCGCATTTTTTCTTCTAATATTAGTAGTGGATTGGATAAGCTTTCTAATATTAATTGCTCTTGGCGCAATGTTAGGATTATTAGCTTATGTAGTGTCAGGAGGAAGTCTTACTTTAGAGGTAAAAGAAGAATATTTATCTATGGCAATATATATGTATTTATTTGCGATTATTATAGGTGCAATATTTTCGCGTAATAAAGAGTTGTTAGAAATAGAAAGAGCTCAAACTACAGAAATAATTAAAAGCCTTAATAAAGACCTTGAGGATAAGATACGTGAACGCACATCTGATTTGCAAAAAGCTTTATCTACCAAAACAGAGTTTCTTAATAACATGAGTCATGAAATTAGGACTCCAGTTCATGGGTTTACAGCTATTTCTGAAGGACTTGTTGATTTATGGAGCAGTTTAGGGGACGACAAAAAGTATAAATATGTGGTTGAGATTGCAAATAATGCATCAAGACTGGGTAACCTACTTACTGACTTATTAGATATGTCAAAATTTACAGCTAATAAGATGTCTATTAGTTTAAAGAAGGTAAATTTAAATGAATTAGTTGATGCTGTGGTCACTGAGTGCAATGAGTTATATTTAAAAGATAAACCTATAAATATGATTTTTAATTCTTCAAAAAAAAATATAGTTAATGTAGATAAAAGTAAAATAGAGCAAGTTTTGCGTAATCTTTTAACAAATTCTATAAAATTTACTCCTGAAAATGGAAATATTGAAATAATAATAAAAAGCCAACCTAAGCTAACTAAAGTTACTATTGTTGATTCAGGAGTTGGGATTCCAGAAAAAGAATTGAAAGAGATATTTGAGGTTTTTACTCAAAGTAGCAAAACTAAAACTAATGCAGGGGGGACAGGCCTTGGGCTGAGCATTAGTAAAAATATTGTTGAGCTCCATAAGGGGAAAATATGGGCAAGTAATAATGATGGTGGTGGATCTTCATTTTGCTTTACGATTCCTAAGGTAAAAGAAGATAATTAATTGATAAATTCTTTTCTTAAGAAATAACAGTAACTGTCCTAGTCGTATCCTTTTCTTATAAGCTCTACTTTATACCCTAGCTTCTTATAAAAAGGCTTTGCCTCAAAGTCCATTATGCATACAAAAAGAGCAGTTCTTTATTATGCCCATCCTTTGATTCCTATACTTATTTTCTATCCATAATTCATCAATATGCAGGCATCCATAAAGTATATAACCAGTGATACCACCGATAATCTTTTCATTATTATCTTTGCATAGGAAGTAAAAATCTTCTCCTTTGAGTAAGCCACGTTTTAAATGGCTTTCTGCAAAGATTCCGTTTCTTATTAGATTTAGGTCACTTGATGATGGTTTTTTTTCATAGCTGATTGATATTTCAGATTTTACCATGACATTGTTTATATTTTTTATCTGATCCACATGGGCATGTCTCATTACGTCCAACTTTGCCCCAGCTAGATGAATCATTTGGGTTTCTGTCTTCTGGCTCAACATATCCTTTGATAGCTAGCTGTGGATCAGCTTTCATGTTACTAACTGCTGGATCAACTCTGCTTTCAAACATTTTTTGTTTAGGTTCGTCATCGTCAACTTTTTGTACTTCTGCATGGGATAGTCTTAAAATAAATAATTCCTTTATACTTTTTGTCATTGCTTCAAAAAGATGAAAGGCTTCGCGTTTATATTCATTAAGTGGATCTTTTTGGCCATAGGCGCGTAATACAATACTTTGTCTTAAGTGGTCTAATGTATATAAATGATCTTTCCATAATTGATCAATGGTTGCTAATAAACAGCGTTTTGTTATAGCGTGGAATAATTCATGAGAATATTCTTCCATTTTTTGTTTATATAATTTTTCAATTTCATCATTTAGATAAACAAGAATCTGCTCATCATCCACTTTTTCATGCGCTGCCCATTCATCAATTGCTGGATGTATACCATAAATGCGGAATACTTCTCTTTTAAATCCTTCTAAATCCCAAGTTTCAGGATATGTGTGAGGAGGGGCGTAATTGGAAACAATGCTGCTATTTATGTTTTGATACATATCCTCTACTTCTTCATATATATCATCGGCTCCAAGGATTTCATGTCTTTGTTCATAAATCATTTTTCTTTGATGACTAACCACATCATCATATTTTAATAGATTTTTGCGAATTTCATAATTACGGGTTTCTACTTTTTGTTGAGCTTTTTCTAATGCTCTACTAATCATTGGGTGAAATATAGCTTCGCCTTCTTCCATTCCAAGTTTTTGTAAAACATAAGCCATTTTATCGGAAGCAAAAATTCTCATTAAATCATCTTCAAGAGATAAATAAAATTTAGTGCAGCCTGGATCTCCTTGTCTTCCTGATCGACCGCGCAACTGATTATCTATTCGTCTTGACTCGTGCCTTTCAGTTCCTAGTACAAATAATCCACCAGCTTTAATTACTTCAGCTTTGTTATCATTGGTTTGTTTTAATATTTTATCAGTCTCTACTTTCTTATTTTCACTGCTTAAATCTGTAGATAATTCAGCGATTAGGCTTTCTGGATTTCCACCCAACTGAATATCTGTTCCTCTTCCTGCCATGTTAGTTGCAATTGTAATGCTGCCAGCTCTACCAGCTTGAGCAATAATCATTGCTTCTTTATCATGATGCTTAGCGTTTAAAACATGGTGAGGTATTTTCTTCTTCTTTAACAATGAGGCGATATGTTCTGATTTTTCAATACTTACAGTGCCAACTAGAACTGGTTGCTTTTTATTATAGCATTCAATAATCTGTTCAATTATTGCATCAAATTTTTCTTTTTGAGTGCGATAAATAAGGTCTTCTTCATCAGTTCTTGTTACTTTTTTATTTGCTGGAAGCTCTATTACTTCTAAACTATAGATGTCATAAAATTCATTAGCTTCTGTCATCGCAGTTCCAGCCATTCCTGCAAGTTTAGGGTATAGGCGGAAGTAGTTTTGAAAAGTTATTGAAGCTAAAGTTTGGTTTTCATTTTGAACTCTTAAGTTTTCTTTAGCTTCTAGTGCTTGATGTAGACCTTCTGAGTATCTTCTTCCTTCTAGAGCTCTTCCAGTGAATTCATCAACAATTAATACTTGGTTATTGGCAATCATATAATCAACGTCTTTGCTGAACAATTTATGTGCCTTCAAAGCTTGGTTAACATGGTGAACCATAGGTACATTATGTACATCATAGAGATTGCTCTCTGAAGCAATTAAATTATGTTGCTTCAATAAATTTTCGACGTTTGTCATTCCATCTTCAGTAAGAGTTATTTGTTTTGATTTCTCATCAATTTCATAATCTTCTGCTTTTAAGGTAGGAATTAGCTTATCAATAATATGATATAGCTCTGAGTTATCTTCAGTTGGTCCAGAAATAACTAGAGGGGTTCTTGCTTCATCAATAAGAACAGAATCTACTTCATCAACTATTGCATAGTTAAAGGCTCTTTGAGTAAGGTGATCGGCGCTATGTTTCATGTTATCACGGAGATAATCAAATCCAAGCTCATTATTAGTGCCATAAGTTATGTCGCAATTATAAGCTATTTTACGTTGTTCATCTGGCAGACCATTGGTAACACAACCAACGTTCATCCCAAGAAATTCATAGATCTGCCCCATCCAAGCAGAATCTCTTTCTACTAAGTAATCATTAACACTAACTATATGCACACCATCTCCTGTTAATGCATTTAGATATACTGGTAGAGTTGCAACAAGGGTTTTTCCTTCTCCTGTTTTCATTTCAGCGATCATTCCTCGATGAAGTACAATTCCGCCAAGGATTTGTACATCAAAGTGACGCATATTTAGCACACGCTTAGATGCTTCTCTTACTGTTGCAAATGCTTCTGGTAAAATGTTTTCAAGGGTAAAGCCTTCGCTTAATTTATGTTTTAAATTTACAGTTTGGCTTTTAAGTTCGTTGTCACTCATCTGAGATATAGTAGGCTCTAGAGCATTAACTTGTGCTAGAATTTTTGATAAAGATTTAAGGGCTCTATCATTAACTGAGCCGAATAACATTTTACCGAGTGATTTAAACATTTTTTTTCCTTGTTGTTTATTAAAACTGTCTTTAATTTTTTATAGAAAAACAAAGCTAATGTCAAGTATACTAGCCTTTTGTTGCTTAACTTAAGAATAGTATTATTTTATAAATAATGAGTATTGTTTAATTTAGCTATCTTTTCTAGAGCTTGCATTGAGTTTGTAAGAATATGAGTTTCTATATTTTTGTATTAAATTAATGGTTTATTAATATGTTGCAGTAACAATTAATATTGTGGATATCTTAATTAGGAGGATGATATTATGAAAAGGAAGGCAGAAGAAGCAGAAAGAGATGAATATCCCGCATGGATGTTACAAGAGGGTCAGAATCCTGGTCTTTCAGATGAATTAAACCAACGCGCTGCTAGTTCATATGGTGATAGCGATGGGATCATGTCGCCTTCAGTAGATTTAGGAGAGGTTGTCTATAGCGACTCTACAGGAGTCGAGCATAGAAAAAAAGTTCATATGATACATGCTGTAGATACTATTTTAACAGATGGTGAAAGGGTTTTAACTATTCAAAGAAAGGGGCCTCCTGATCAAGACAAGCTTGCTTTTGTTGGGGGATTAGTTGATCCTGTTGAATTGAAAGAAGGAGAGTCTTCTGCCCAAATTGATATCAGAGAGGATGCTTCTCGTGAGCTTGCAGAAGAGGCTAATGGAATTATTTCTAAAGAGCGTGGTGAAGTTGTAGGTGAGCGTAAAATTATTCGTGAACCTAGAGATATTCGTATTATATCCGGTGTGCCAGCTCATTTTAAGAATGTAGCAAAATATGGAGTAGAGCCAGAAGACTTAATGCTAGTTACAACGCAAGCAGTTTTGTTTAAGGTATCTTCTGATGAATTAGATATAATGCAAAGAGATTTCTCTGCAGGCAGTGATGCAAGAAAAGGTTCAGCCCAGCTATATAAGATTGATGCACTTTTAAGAGATAAATCTATGGGCTTAGATCATGGAGCATTATTGGAAGAGGCTAAAGCTCATATGCAACAACAAAGGATAGCTGAAGTGTCTAGAGCTTCAGGTATATCTACAGCAGCAAGGGTTCTTAGAGCAAGTGGAGTTGAGGTTAATACTAGTGCTCTAGCTAAAGGTCATGGGGACAGAATTACAGGGATGGAATTAAAGAAAGGTAAAGGTCTTTAATTTTAATTAGAGGTAATATTAAAAATCAGTGTAGTGTTTCAATATTTTAAAAGTTTTTTGTTAATGTAATTATAGCAAAATATTATTTTTTCTATAATTGTTAGATTAGTTCTAGAACTATATAATAAGCTGCTTTAATCTTTTACAGTCCTTAAATAATAAATTCTTTACAAAACAAGAGGATTGTGACAATATCCATTATTGATAATAATCAGATTTATAGTTGAATAATGGCAGATTTACTTGATGAAATTGAAGCAGATGCAAAAGAAGAAAAGCATAGCTATATTACAAACAAACTTGTTAAGTTTTTTATAATTGCCGCTATTATTATTATAGCAGCAGTTGGTATTTATGTTTGGAAAGAACGCGCTGTTAAAGAGTTGCAATATAATCTTGGTATGTGGTTTAACCAAGCTATAATAGATGTTGAAAATGATGATTTAGATAAAGCTCTCATTCAACTCAACAAAGTTATTGAGTATCCCCACCAGCAGTATGCTGCTTTAGCATACTTAAATAAAGCATCTATTTTAACGAAACAAAATAAAGTTGAAGCTGCTCAAGAAGTTTTACTTGAAATGAGTAAACAAGAGCATTTTGACAAAGCATTAAGAGATCTATCTAAAATTATATATCTTGGCAATCAATTAAACAATAATCAGTCAGAGTCAGAGTCAGAGTCAGAGTTAACAAATGATATGTTAAATAGCGTCTGTAAAGATACAAATGCCTGGCAGATGTCAGGCTTACAGCTAAAAGCATTATATGAGATAAAACGTAATAATATTACTGAAGCAAAAGATAATTTAAATAAAATTATTGACTCTAAAACAGCGAATAAATCTAGTCATGATACGGCTGCTAATATTCTTAATGTCATTTCTAGAACAGAGTAAAATTCTATGAAAATCCTAACCAAGCTATTATTATTGTCTTTAGCGTCAATATTCTTATTTAGTTGCGCTGAGACTAAAGATCCTCCTCTGCCTGGCAAAAGAGTAAATGTTTTGCATTATGATGTTTTAGAAAACATAGATAAAAGCAGCGCTAAAATAAATATTCCAGCTCAAAAGAATTTAAATATGTGGAAAACAAGTGATGTAGGGCAATTTACTGGGCTGCCAAGCAATTATAGTTTGAACGATAGCATTAAAAAGAAAACTAGTTTTCGTCCAAGTAACTTTAGTCCCTCAATAGAACAGGATTCTGCTGTTTTAATAATAGAGGATACATTATATAGCTATTGTAATGGTGTTATCTCTGCTTTTAAAATATCTGCTGAAAAAAACTTATGGAAGGCAAGTCCTGTTGATAAAGATGAGAAAGGAGATATATTGGGTGGAGGACTAGCTTACCATAATAATGTAATATATTTATCTACTGGTGCTAGAGATTTTATTGCTTTTGATGCTGAAACTGGTAGTGAGATTTGGCGCACTCAAATGCCAAATGTAGTAAGAAATATCGCACTAGTTTATAATAATCAAATATATATCACTAGTATTGATAATAAATTATCATGTTATAATTTAAATGGAGATTTGCTATGGAGGCATAACGCTACAATTTATTCATTAATTAGTTCTAGAATTTATACACCGAGTGTTGTGTACAAAGATAAGCTTGTTACTATTACCACAGCAGGTGATTTAATTATTTTAAGTCGCCATGGTGGTGAAGAAATTAATGAGGTAAACTTATCTACTGAATCAATTATAGGTGATGGAAGTATAGCTAAAGGTGCAATTGTGTCTCCTGTTTTAGATTCACATTTTCTTTATACTCTAACAGGTGAAAATGAGCTTTTAAAAATAGACTTACTAAACTCTAGAATTGTTTGGAGACAAAGTTTTTCAGGCGCTAAGTCTTTTTGGGTTTCTGGAAATACAACATATTTGCTTACTGATAATAATAATCTTTTAGCACTAGAAAATGAAAAAGGTAAAATAGTTTGGTTAGAAGATATGCCTCACCACTACTTTAAAGAAAGCACATCTCGTATTCTTTATGGACCAATTATGGCAGGTAATAATTTAGTAGTAACGGCTGATAATGGTGAGTTTCTTTTACTGTCACCTTATGATGGTTCGCTAATCTCAAGGCATAAAAATGACTTTTCTGTAACGAGAATGCCGATAATAGTCGATAAAAAAATATACTTTATTGGAGTTGGCGGTAAAGTTGCAGTGTGGGAATAAAGATAATGAATGAATTTACAGTAGCTATCGTTGGTAGACCCAATGTTGGCAAGTCTACTTTATTTAATAGATTAGTAGGAAAGAAGCATGCTATAGTTGATGATCTTCCAGGTGTTACACGTGATTGGAGGGAAGGTGATGCTAGTATTGGACCTCTTAAATTTAAGGTTATTGACACTGCTGGATTGGAAGAAAACGCTAAAGATGAAATGGGCAAAAAAATCAAGCAAGTTACTGTTAATGCACTTGATCATGCTCAATTAATCTTATTTGTTGCTGATGGTAAATCAGGGGTGACAAATGATGATATGCTTTTTGCTAGATGGTTGCGCAAAAACCCCAAGAAAGTTATTCTCTTAGTTAATAAATCCGAAAGCTCAAATGCTGCAATATATGTTCAAGATTTCTATCGCTTGGGAATGGGAGAGCCTGTATTTATTTCTGCAGAGCACGGACTGGGTATGGTTGATTTATATACAGAAATTAGCGCTGAACATAATGAATATGTGAAAGATAATGAAATAGACGAATCTCAAAGTAAAAAAGAATCTATTTCAATTGCGATAGTTGGCAGGCCTAATGCTGGTAAATCTACTTTAGTTAATCAATTACTTAAAACAGAAAGAATGGTTACAGGTGCAATGCCTGGCATTACTCGAGATTCAATAGCTCTTGACTATGAATTTGATGGCAGGGCAATTAGATTGTTTGATACGGCTGGAATTAAAAGAAAAACTAGTATTAAAGACGACTTAGAAGAAAATACATATGAAGATAGTAAACGAGCTATTCGTTTTGCTCATACAGTTGTTTTAATGATGGATGCAACTAGTGCTTTTGAAAGCCAGGATGTGGCAATAGCTAATATGGCGATTGCCGAGGGAAGATCAATAGTTATTGCAATAAATAAATGGGATAAAATTACAGATAAAAGCAAATATAATAATGCTTTAGTTGATTCTATGAGGGAGTTGTTGCCAGAAGTAAAAGATGCTCCGGTGATATATGTATCTGCAATAAATGGGCATAATGTTAACCTTCTAATGAAGGCTGCCTTAGATTCGTATGATAACTGGAATATAAGAGTTTCCACTCGTATTTTAAATAATTGGTTACGCGATATGATCGCATCTCACCCGCTGCCTCTTGCAAGTGGAAGAAAAGTTAGAATAAAATATATTACTCAGCATAATGTTCGCCCCCCATCATTTGTATTATTTTCAAATCTACCAGAAGATATCAGCGATAGTTATGTTCGTTATTTAAGCAATAATATGAAGGAAAACTTCAATTTAAAAGGAGTGCCAGTTAGGTTACATCTTAAAAGAAGTGACAATCCATATGCTAATAAAAAGAAAAAATGATAATAACCAATAATAAAGACTATATTAAATTATAGCTGATAATGGTCGCAATCTATTTCAAAGTAATTGAATATACCCATTAGTTTAAGCTCTTCTGCAATATGGTGAACCTGTGAATTTCTTCCATTTAACTTTAGAGATTTTTTAACGATTTTCACTGAATTTAAAATGATAGTTTACATTGTGCGTTGTTCTATAGGTTTTTGTATGTGAGGAAATCTAAGATCTCTTGTTGCTGTTGCTTTCAGTTGAGGGCCTTTAATGTGCGGTAGATTTATAATTCTTTGTTCATTTTCCTTATTAGTTGTTTGAGGATTTTGAGTGGGTATTTCATTTTTAACCTTAGGTAAGTCTACTAGTTGTGGTTCTTTCTTTTTGAGAGTTACATCCGGGGAATAAGGGGGAGTTTTATCAAGTGTTTTGGTGTTTTGAATAGGTAACTCATTTGGAATTCTAGGTGCTTTTACTAGTGAGTCTTTCTTCTTTACTTCTTCTATTTGAGGTAGAAGCGTTACTATAGCTGATTCTTTCTTTTTAGGAGTGGCATCAGGCGCCTGGGCAGTTTCTTCATTTATTAAGCGATTAAGGTTCTGCTTTAGTTCTTGCATAGTAGCTCTTTCTGCTTTTTCTGCTTCTGTTAACTTTAGCTTTGGATTTTCTTTAGCATCTAATAATATATCTAGTTTTTTAGCAAACTTTCTTTCTTGAAATTTAGCGTGGATTAAGTTGATTGGTGTTCCAATGGTAATAACAGCAGTAGCGGCCATTAAATAAAATCCTGAGGCTGGAGGAAACATAATTAAGCCGAAGCTTGAAATTGCAGCTGCTATTTTAACTGTGGCAATAGAACTTGATACAACTGTTGATCTAAAAACATCCTTGCTTACTTTAGATTTCATAAATAAATCTAGCCCTTTATCTTTGTCTTTTATCTTTTTAGATTTTAAAAATTTATTTACATCTTTTTTTAATCTATTATTAGCACAAGCTACGCTTAATTTAGTGAACTCTTTATCATTTAGATTATTTAGATATGTACCTACCTTTTGTCCATTAAGTTTACAGTTTTTCTTTGCATATTTATCAAGAGTGGAGTCGCCAAAAACTAAGAATTTCTTAGCAAAGATATTGTTTACCAGTAGAGCAGAGGTATATTTAGTTACGTTTTCAAAGTTCTTACTGCGCTTCCTAGCTCCTTTTGTTAAATCAACAACACTTGAGATGCCAATGAAAACTGAAGATACTCCAGCTGCCATTACTCCTATCATAGAAATGCTATATTTTGCCATTGCAGTCGCTTTAAAGAAAAGAGTGGTTGTAAGCAATGAGTTAGAGGTTTTATCAAGGCTTGAATCTCTTTCTTTTTCTTTCATGGCTTTTTCTATATCAAAGTCATTGTCTTGAGAGTTTAGTATTTCTATTCTTTGTTTTATCAGATCTTTATTTTGAGTAATAGCTTGGTCTATTCTTTTATTTAATTTATATCTGTTATAAGTGGTAGCTGCTGTGGTTGCAACCATACCTACTCCAGCAATACCAAGGCTTACTAATGAAGTTATTGGGAATGCCACAGGAAACATAAGGCCTGCTGAAAATGTTGAAGCGCTAAGTGATGCTGTGCCTGTTACTCCTGCAAGCATTGTATCTCTAGTGATTTTCTGTGAAGCATCAGTTCTACAAAAGGCTTCAATTAGTTCTTCATCTTTATAGTTTTTAAATCTTTTGTTCTTCTTCTTAAATACCTCAAGATCAGCTCGATCTATAGTAGCTATTTTTGTGGCTATATTTTTATCAATATTTTTTATGAAATCAAAGTTTAAGTGAGCTTTATACAAAGCGCTCATAATAGCAAAAGAAGCAGATGCTGCACTGATAGAAAGTCCTGCTGAAAATGCAGCAATAGACTCAGTGCCTCTATTCATTTGTAGCATTCCACCAAAAATTGACATATCGGGATCGTCAGTCAGTTCATCTCTTTTGTTTGGATCAACAAGTCTTGGGTCATTTGGTTGTAGATTATCAAATCCTACTGTTCCTGGTTGAGAAAGTCTATGATCTGATTCTTCAGTGTTGAGAATAGGTAAGGGTTCGCCAGAAAAGCCACGAATAAAATAAAGAAGAGGGGCTCTACTTTCCCCATGTCCCTGAATATATCTTGGGTCTTTTTCATATTGAGCATTAGTATAGTCGTCTTGTTGGAAGTGTGTTTTATCAATAGCGCCATTTTCATAGTTGTTCATCCCTGAAGTAACAATTATGGTGTCATATCCATTATCATTTAGCCATTGTTGTGATGGCATGTCCGTAGTTTCATTTTCTTCTTGGTAAGCCACTAAATCACTATTAGTAAATAAAGAATCTCCATATTTTTCTTTTATCATGGCATCAAATTCTGCATGCTGCTCTGGAGTGCTATTGTCTTCGTTTATTGCCCCATCTTGGTTTCCAATAGCGATAATTGCAATTGAACCAGGATTTTGATCTTGCCACTCACTAACATCATTTAATTGGGATTCTAGGGTTAATGGCTCAGATCCATCTGATATCCCGCCGTGGTTTACAACCCATTCCCCATCATCATCTACAGCTATTGGATATGTAATATAAGCCATTCCTCCATTTACTTGACCAGTTAGGGTTAATGACTCTGTTGTTGTCATCTGTTGGTTACCAAGTCCGGGGAGGGTGTCTCCAGATCCAGTTCCCACATTATGGGCTACTACAAAAGTATCTTGATTAAGAGGTTTGTCCTTGTCTTCATTAAGAGTGATGTATAAGTCTGAGTCGAATTCTTTAGTTTGAGTGTTATGAACTTGTATAGATGCAGGAAGAGCTGCTGCAACGGCTGCAGAAATGGCTGCAGCCGTTGCAGCGCCTTCAATTTTCTCTTCTTTTCTTTCTTTTTTATATTTTTCTTTTAAAGAAGGATCGCTATATTCTTTACTCATTTCTTCTACATTATTATTAATAGGTTGTGTGCAACATAAGGTTTTAATAGATTACCTATCAGTAGAGCAGGAAATAATTAAATAACTATTAACAATATCTTAATAAAGTTGCTATATTTTTTAAAGTTCATTTTGATATAGGAAGATATAAAATGCCAGACTCAAGACAACCAGAAGTTCCAGAAGAATATGTTGGTGTCCCTGACTTTAAGAAGTAGGGTGTAATCTTTAGGCAATATAAATTAACTTCTTGCTTAAGATAAGTTAGTTTCTATTGCTAAGATTTCGTATTTATGCTATTAAACGTACTTTATATTAATAAATAACTGTAATATTTATGCTAAGATATGTAGGTACTAAACTACGATATAGTTTTTCTATCGTTATTATGAGTTTTATATTTAGTATAATTATTCTGTTTTGTTTATTATTCTCTTATATGATAAGTGATGCTATAAAAGAGGTGGAATATGATCTAAATTCTAGATTAAATTACATTGAAAGTGATTTGGATGAGAGGTTTCTAGACACTAAGAGTGCATTTTTTAATTTAGCTAATTCTTTATCTAAAAAGTTTATTTATGATAATAAGCAAGTTAGAGATGAGTTATTTAGTTATTTTGATGATAGGTCTGAATATCAGTTATCTGTCCCTTTTAGGCCAGTTATTTTTGTGAATAATAATATGGATATTGTTCATGGCAAGATAACCCAATGTGGATTTAGTAAAAATATTCCTAAAATAAAATTTCCTGAATACTTTAAAGAGATTAGAAATAAACCTTTTGAATTATATATGGGTGAGATAATTTATTGTTCTATAATTAAGAAGTTAGTAATACCTCTGGTTATGTCTGTTATTGATAATGAGAATCAGTTTATTGGTATAGTTTGGTCAGGGATATTAATAGATAGATTAGATCAGCAATTAAGTATGCGTTATGCTCATAGCGAATATCTAGGAGATATAAAACTAAAAAATAATAAAAAACACGATATTGAGAATAGTTATACTTTTAATAAAGCAGAAAGTGTTCTTTCCTTTAGCTCTATATTAGAAAGTTTTTCTCAACATCGTAGTGTATTTGTACATAAAGAATTAAAGAATCATCATTTTGTTATAGAGCTAGAGGTCAAACCAGAATATTTTAGAAGCACATTAAATTTAAATATATTATTCTGGGGAGTTTATATAGTAATATTTATAATACTGTTTTATTGCTTATATTTATTTATTAAGTATCGATACAAAAGCCCATTCTTGAGTATTTATCAAAAGTTATATTTTATGAATAAATCATCTAAAGAGTTATATAAAACGAATGATGATATCTATTCAGTTGATAAATTTAATCCTATTAAACTTGCTAAATATATAGATGATCTAATTGAAAAATATTATTTACTACAGGCCTCTACTCTAGCTCCATCAGAAATAGCAATAAAACAAAGAATTTTAGATTTAGCTCTAACAGAAAAACACTTTTTATCGTCTAGCAGAAGCAATATAGTTGCTGAAAATAAATTATATCTTAATAAACTTACCAAGCTCATAGACGAAGAATATAGAATTGCTTCTTTAGAGAAATTTTTAATTCAAATAACTAATTATTGCTGTGAGTTTTATCATGAAGCTAAATTCAAAGTAATAGTCTCTAAAAAAGATCAAAAGAATTTCTCTTTTAAAAGCTCAGCATTAAGCGAAACTATATTTAATATTATTACTTTTGTTATTAGAGGTAATTTTAATATTTATGATGAGACCGTTTTAATTAAAGGAATCTTTAACAATAAGGACAGCTTTCCTGTAATTACAATAGAAGCCACTATCTCCAATGAAGATTCCTCAACTCTTGGCTGGAACTCCGGTCCATCGTATGTTTATTCAGGCTTATTATCCATTTATCTACTTGCAAAAGAAAATAATTTGTTTTTTAATATAAAAAGAAAAGAAAATAAACTTCTTTTTATTCTAGAGCCTCTGAATAAAAAAATTCAGTTTTATAATCAAGCTTTCGAAGGTAATGAACTTATTTAAGTAATATAAATAAGGGTAATTGATCCATATAGAATATCTATATAATTAGTCATATAGTTTAAAACGTTTCCATTGAATAATAAGTATGGTGGATGAGTAAAGTTAGAAGTTTAGAATTATCTTCAGGTCCTATATTTATTATTACTACTGATAATGGAATATAATTTATCGACCATAAAAATATATTAAGCAAGCTAAATATTAATTACTATTTTTCTCATCCGTATGCAGTTATAAAAGAGGTAGTATAGAAAATTTAAATGGTTTAGTAAGGAAATATATACCTAAAGGAACAGATTTTAATGATATTGATCCAGCTCAAGTTAAAATTATTCAAGACAAACTGAACAATAGACCTAGAAAAGTACTTAGATCTTTAATGTTCCCCTAAATTCAGTTATCTTTATAGCAATGATCCGAATGATAGAAATGTTAAAAATTTGTCCAAAGTCAAGATCAGCCGCTAGGACAAGATCTTAGCTTTATTATTTTTTGAGATTATAGTTAGTTATTATATTGCTCAGCATGATTGTTATCTAACAGCTTGAGAATCGTTTCGCCGCTAAGCGTGAATCTTTCGTCACTATCTGTTGGAAGGTAGTAAAAGTCCCTTTCGTTATATAAGTCAAGAAATCTTTTTTCTTCTGCTGTAAAATCTTCTATTTTTTCAAAATCTTTTTTACTCATAGTAATTGCCTGCTTAGTTTAAAATATATAACATGATATTAAATCACTAAAAGTCAAGGTTTGTTTAAGAAGTTAACAAATTGTTCGTTTATTATGTATAAAGTCTTACAAGGAAGCATGAACTTTAAGAGTGGTTTTATTTAGTAGAGAATAATTCCTCTTCAATTCTAATTAGTTCATTATATTTTGCGAGTCTGTCTGTGCGAGATAAGGATCCAGTCTTTATATATCCTACTCCAGTTGCAACCGCAATATGAGCAATGCTGGTGTCTTCTGTTTCTCCTGATCTATGTGAGATAATAGCTTTATAACCAGCTTCTTTGGCTGTTTTTATAGTTGCCATAGTTTCGCTTAAGGTGCCAATTTGATTTGGCTTAATTAAAATAGAATTAGCCATGCCACTTTCAATTCCGTGAGTTAGAATTTTTTTATTAGTTACAAATAAATCATCGCCAACTAGCATTAGTTTATTGCTAAGTTCTTTTGTCGCCATTTCCCAACCAGGAAAGTCATCTTCTGCCATGGGGTCTTCAATATAATTTATTGGATAGTCTTCTGCTAACTTTTTATAATAAGCAACTAATTCATTTGCAGTTAATTTGTTATTATCAACTATATAATGTCCATTAGAGTGAAACTCTGAAGCCGCGCAATCTAAAGCAAGCATTACATCTTTTCCAGTTTTATAGCCAGCTTTTGTTATGGCGCTGATAATATAATCTAATGCCTTAGCTGAACTGTTTAAATTAGGAGCAAATCCACCTTCATCACCAACATTAGTACTATATCCTTCCTTGTTAAGGATGGACTTAAGGCTATGAAATACTTCAGCTCCAATACGAATTGACTCTTTTGCTGAGTTTTGTATTGTAGGCATGATCATGAATTCTTGAATTTCTATTTTATTATCAGCATGAGCTCCACCATTAATTATATTCATAAAAGTTTGCGGTAATAAATATTCATCTTTATTTGGATTTAAATGTCTAAAAAAAGAAACTTTCTTTGCTTTAGCTGCAGCCTTTGATACTGCCAAAGAGACTGCTAATATTGCATTAGCACCAAGATTAGACTTATTTTCTGTTCCATCTAAGTCTATTAATATTTGATCAATTGCTTCTTGGTCAAAAGGTGATTTTCCGATTAAACTTGGGGCTAAGATTTCTGTTATATTATTTATTGCATTTAATACGCCATTGCCAAAAAATCTACTGTTTTCGGTGTCTCTAAGTTCAATGGCTTCTAAACTTCCTGTTGAGGCTCCACTAGGGACTGATGCTCTTCCTAAATAGCTGTCGTCAATTACAACGTCGGCTTCTACGGTTGGCTTCCCACGACTATCCATGATTTCTCGTGCAATTATTTTTGTAATTTTTATCATTTAGTTGCCTTTAAGTTGCTATGATTAGCATGGCAGATCGCTACGGCGAGCGCATCTGCAGCATGTTCGTTGGTAACTTTAGCCTTAGGTAATATTACATTAACCATAAACTGAACCTGTTCTTTGCTAGCTTTCCCTTTACCTACGGTTGCTTTTTTTACAAGGTTAGGAGCATATTCAAAAAAGCTTTTTTGTGCAAGCCCTATTGTTAAGATAGCAGCCGCCCGGGCATATCCTAGTTTCAAAGAAGAAAGATTATTGCTGTTGACAAAAATATTCTCAATAGCGCATTCTTGAGGGTCGTATAAGGATATGACCTTATTTAATTCATTAAATATTATACTCAATCTTTTCTCAATACTAGTTTTTAGGTCAGTTGTAATTACTCCTGATGAAATAAAGGATAATTTATTCTGCTCTTTAGAGATAATGCCCCAACCAGTATTATTAAGTCCTGGGTCTATGCCAAGATATATTATTGTCATTTTTAAATATTTGATTTAGAATTTATTCAGTTAAGTTTATAGTGTCAAAACAACTACAGCAAGCTTTCTTTTGTTATAAATATAGTGGTGATATTATTGCACTGTAAAAGAATATAGGATATTCTTATTAAAAATATAGAGAATTTTGATTGCGTTAATGTTTTGTTAACTATTGTGGATAGATAATTAAACTATGGAAAAGTCTTTAAAATCATGAGATTCTAATGCTAAACTTTAAAAAGAAGTCACAAAATAATGTTAAAGCTGTTGATTCAGTTCCTACTGCTAACAGCAATTCAGTAGTAGAAAATGTTAGTAATTGGTATTCTGATAGGTATAACTCTACAGTTGTTCAAAGAAATATATTGTTTATTTTGCTTGTTGCTTCCATTGCATTAGTAATAATTAGTTCTGTTATTGTAGGAAGTGTATCTTCAAATTTTAAAATTCAACCATTTGTAATTGATATTGAAGAGAAAACTGGTGTTACAACTATAGTTAACCCATTGGTTGACAAAGAGCTGGTAGCAAATGATGCTTTAAATAAATATTTTTTAATGACTTATGTTCGGGCAAGAGAGGAATATTCTAAAGATAGTTGGAGATATGACTATCTTACTGTAGTTAGGCTGTTGTCTTCTCCTCAAGTTTATAATGACTTTAGGTCATTTCTCAATAGCAGCGCTAGTCCACTAGCAATTTATGGGGACAATGCGAGTCTTGATGTTGAGTTTCGTTCTGTTCAATTATTCCCAGGTGTGGTCGATAGAAATGGGATAATGAGTGATTCTCAAGCGGTTATAAGATTTACTGTTTTTCCTGGTAAGGGAGGCGTTTTACAGGGCGTTACAGGAAATAGAATGCATAAGATTCTTACATTAAAATATAGATATGATCAGACTAGAATGAGTAATGAAGATAGAGAGATAAACCCACTAGGCTTCTTTGTAACAGCATACCGTACTGATATTGAAAACAATAAATTGAACTAAGGTTTTTAGGAGATAATAGATGCAAATAAGTAAAATATTATTAAAATTGGTAATAATACTATCTTTTTTGATGGCGAGTATTTCAATTGCAGATGAGCCAATAACTACAGATAATAGAATTAAAACTTATGTTTATAACGAAAATGAAGTCTATCCATTAGTAATTTTTTATGGTTATCAAACTAGTATTGAATTTGCGATAGGAGAGGAATTATCCACTATATCTATAGGTGACTCTTATTCGTGGAGCATTAATCCAATAGGAAATCGTATTTTTATAAAACCGTTAGAAGAAAACATGCACACAAATATGACTATTCTTACTAATAAAAGGTCATATCAATTTGATTTATTTTCTAAAAAATCTGATGGTGATTTTGACAAAGAATTAGTATATGTAATGCGTTTTTACTACCCTGAACAAACAAGTAATATCCAAGGTGTTCAGGTTAATGATGAAAGACAAACACTAACGAATGGTTCATAGATATGGTTAGAAAAAGTAAGAAAAAATTAGAAGAAGAAAAAGATCAAGAGAGTGAAAATGAAGAGGCTATTGTTAAATCAGATGATATTCCAGAAGAATCCACTCAAAATTCTACATCAGAATCAGCCGATCAATATAGTGACTTAAGAGAAAAATTGTTGAATGAATATGAAGCTCAGAAATCTAGTGCAGATCAAGTAGATGAAAGTCATAACACAACGGAAGAACCTAAAGCTGAAGATAATGTCAATGAAGAAAAAGAACAAGATAGTGAAAGCGTGGATTCTATAGTTCATTCAGATGATATACCAGAAGAAACAAGTCAAGACTCTGCCTCATCTGGGGCTAGCCAATATGATGATTTAAGAAAAAAATTACTGAAAGAATATGAAGCTCAAAAGCCTAGCTTAGTTAAAGAAGAAGGTCATGAAGACAAAGATCATGAAGACGAAAATCAGCTGGTAGAAGAAGATCACGAAGATGAAGATCAGCTGGTAGAAGAAGATCATGAAGATGAAGATCAGCTGGTAGAAGAAGATCACGAAGATGAAGATCAGCTGGCGGAAGAAGATCATGAAGATGAAGATCAGCTGGTAGAAGAAGATCATGAAGATGAAGATCAGCTGGTAGAAGAAGATCACGAAGATGAAGATCAGCTGGCGGAAGAAGATCACGAAGATGAAGACTATGCAGATAAGGGATATATCGGTGAAGATAATTCTGAACAGGGATCAGATGATTTACAAGAAGATCTAAATGCTTCCTATGACAATACAGCCCCCGATGTGGATCAAGATCAATCTGGTGTTGCAGTTAGTAGTAAAAAAAGTTTAGCGATGATGGTGATTCTTGCGTTAGTGGTTGTATTTATACTATATAGTATTTTAAAACCAGAGGTGAGTATTGACAGAAAATCTCAAGTGGATAAAAATGCACCAATAACAGTTCCTGTAGCTGATACAGGTCAAGCAATTATTGTGCCAGAGATACCTCAGATTCCAACTGTTCCTAGGCTTTCTGCTCCAACTCCTCCTCCGGCTCCAACTCCTCCAATGGTTTCAGACCTTAATGTGGTGAAGCCAATAGCAGCTCCTATTGTAGCTTCTACTGCTTCTGTATTTAAGAAAGAAGACCCAGCAGAAAAGGCTCGTAAAAAAGCTAGGCTTTCTTCAGGAATCATGGTAGGTGGTGCATCTACTTCAAGTAAGAATAAAAACGTTACTAGAGATGGGAAATCTTTATCTATCTTAGCAAGAAATAACGATCAAATTGTTGCAACAAGTATAGGTGATTTAAGAAGAGTTATAGCTCAGGGAAAAGTTGTTGATGCAGTTTTAGAGACGGCAATCAATACCGATCTTCCAGGGTCTGCAAGAGCGATCATTTCAAGAGATATATATTCTGAGGGAGGAAAAAATATTCTTATTCCAAGAGGTTCAAGATTACTAGGGGTATATTCTTCTAATGTAACCTTTGGAATTAATAGAATCAAAATGAATTGGTCTAGATTAATTAGGCCTGATGGTGTTGATATTAGTATTTCATCTCCTGGTATTGACCAAATTGGTCATGCAGGTATGGCAGGTGATCTTGATAATCACGTTGCTAAATCACTATCTGTAGCTGTAATGACTAGTGTTATAGATATCGCGGCAGGTGTTTATGCTGATAAACAAGCAGAGCTCACTACGGTTAATTCTACTGTCCAACCTGCTACAGGTACTGCGCAAACTACTAATGCAGATGGAACACTTTCTAATACTCAAGCTTCTACTAC
>Ga0129324_10000298_pt1 | contig 36392 bp, 38 predicted proteins | sample CPBDNA_7_FD_96879 | JGI IMG/M metagenome (GOLD analysis project Ga0129324, IMG submission 96879) | Freshwater to marine salinity gradient microbial communities from Chesapeake Bay, USA - CPBay_Spr_15_0.2_DNA | ecosystem: Environmental > Aquatic > Marine > Coastal | place: USA: Chesapeake Bay...
AGCTTTTAAAAGAGTTCAACGACTCTACTCGTGAGTTAGGCAGGCTTTTATTAAATCAAGATGACAGTCTTAATCATGAAGAGTGGAAAACTATTTGTGACAATGCCAAAAATAGAGTTGATACGATCTTAAAAAAAATAAACAGTCTCTAAGGATGGATTATGTCCGACTCGAAGAACGATAAAGATAAAGGTAAAGACGGAGACTGGGACTTCAAAGTAAGCGAAGAGCACCTAGAACAAGTTAAAATAAAGCGTAAGGCCACCAAAGCTTCGGGATCGGCAAAAACAATCGCTCCTGATCAACTAAAAAAAACAAAGAAAAAGAAAACCCTCGAAATAGATCAAGTAGAAAGAAAGAGAATCTCTCGCTCAGCAATTGCGAGAAGGGATGCGGCCTTACAAAATTATGCCGAATTGATGCCTCCATCAATTCTCAATCGAGGAATCGCAACCATAGTCGATTTGGGGATTCTTGCAGGCCTTGGGTACTTGGGGTATTTCCTTCGGCCACAGCTTCATTATCACTATGTTAAGCTGCTGGCAGAAAGAGGAATGAACCAGACATTAGATCCAAATTTACTTGATAATGGTCTTATCGGAGTATTTGTCTTTATCTCTGCTTTCTTGATTATCTACTTTCCGGCCATGGCCTTTAAGAAGACTCCTGGGAAATCGATGATGAATATCAGAATTGGTCACGCAACGATCGGAGTTACACCCGGGAAGTTGGCGATCTTGATGCGAGAACTTATTTTTAAGCCAATCAGTATTGTTTCGGTTATTGGGTTATTGATTGGAATAAAGAATGATGGCGCTCGCTGTCTTCACGATATGCTGACAGGAACCGCCCTTTATATTGATGATTAATCGAAATTTAATTTTTGAATAAAGTCTGATTGTGAGCTAACGGCACTGAGGGCAGTCGCTTTGTCTATTACTCTATTTTCAAAGAGTGACATTATATGTTGATCGAAAGATTGTGAACCATTACCGCCAGGACCATTACCTTCTTCGATAATATCCACAATCCTCTCTAATGGTTCATCACCTTCAATACACTCCCGAACCCCTGGAGTTGTAACCATAATTTCTTGGGCAATAACGACACCTTTTCCGTCACTTCTTTTAAGCATCCTTTGAGAAACGATAGCGTGGAGGTTAACGGAAAGTCGCTTCCTGACATCTTTTTGTTCTTCAGGTGGAAACATGGAAATAATTCTTCCCATTGTCGCCAGAGCATTTGTGGTGTGAACGGTAGAGAATACAGTGTGACCTGTCTCTGCAGCTTTAAGTGCTATCTGAATAGTTTCTGGATCCCTCATCTCCCCAATTAAAATAACATCAGGATCCTGGCGCAAAGCACCTCTTAGGGCAATATTGAAGTCTGCGGTATCTTTGCCAACTTCTCGTTGGGAAATTCGCGCCTTTTTTTGTGGATGTAAATATTCAACAGGGTCTTCAACAGTAATAACATGACAGCTGCGGGTGTCGTTAATATGGTCAATCATTGCTGCTAGGGTGGTAGATTTACCGGAGCCTGTGGGACCTGTAACAAGAATGAGTCCTCTTCTTTCATCAGAAATTTTAGCAAGCACACTTGGAAGTCCAAGAGACTTAAGACTGGGAACCGTAGCATTAACGATCCTCATAATTATGCCAATCTTTCTATCGTAGCGAAAAAAGTTATAACGAATACGACACAGTCCTTGAATCGCAAAACCACCATCATATTCTTTTAAGCGAGAGATTTTCTCAATGAGGTCTTTTTTTTGAAGAACGATCTTAGCAATCTCTTTTACATCTTCTGAAGAAAATTCTTTTGTTTGGATTGGAACGAGCTCGCCACGGATTCGTAGGCAAGGCTTTTCGTCTGTTCTTATATGAACATCGCTGGCCCCATGTTCTACGGCCACTTTAATAAGACTAACTAGGTTTTGTTTCGTAAAGCTCATTCGAGTTCTATTGTAGCCCACGTCAAAAAGGACACAAGGGAAAAGCTGTTGATGCCTTGCGTTGGAAGGTTTAATAAATGGTCCACTTGATAAAAGACACTCGCTCCTTATCAGGTTATATTTTAACCATGACCAAAAAGTTACTTATCATTCGCTTCTCAAGCTTTGGGGACATCATATTTTGCAGAAGTTTGCTCACTTCTTTAAAGGATGAGAGTTGGTCGACAGATTGGCTTGTCAGAAGTGACCTCGCAGGCGCATTAGGCAATGACGAAAATTTGAATCACTGTTTTCGCTTTGATCGTAAAGATGGGCTTCTTGGTCTGATACGTATGAGTTTTGAGCTTCGAAAGAATAATTATGATGTCATCTATGATGCCCATAACAATATTAGAAGTACAATCGTGAGATTTATCGTAAGTTTTTTCAGTCGCAGTCGACTAATTATTAGGCCTAAGGATCGCCTAAAAAGGTTCTTACTTTTTAAATTACGGATAAATAAATTTCCATCCCCATTCAAGGCCATGGAGTCCTATTGGTGGCCTCTTAAGAAAGCACTTTCATTAACCAGTTCCTTGAAGCCCATTAATTGGCCTCAAAAACCAGGTACTGAAGAATGGAAGAAGTTAAAAAAGAGTATTGTATTAGCTCCAGCAACTGCATGGCCTATGAAGAGTTGGCCTGTGGGCCACTGGAAGAGACTTATTGAACTATTACCTCAAGAGTCTTTTATTCTTTTAGGAGGACCAGCAGACACATTTTGTGAAGATATCGCCAGCGTTGCCTCTGACAGAGTTGAGAATTGGGCCGGTCGCTTTAGCCTTGCAGAGAGTTGTGCTCACGCTGCCCATGCTCGTTTTATCATTACAGGCGATACTGGTCTCCAACAAGTTGCCGATTTGGCGGGAGTATCAGGTCTTAGTCTTATTGGACCAACAGCTTTTGGGTTTCCAACGATGGGCTCTTTAAAAGTTCTTGAGGTTGATCTACCTTGTCGACCCTGTACTAAAGACGGCCGAGGAAATTGTCATCGCGAAATCTATCAAGAATGTATGGTGGCCATTACCCCTGATAGAGTCGCTCAAGAGACCCGTGACTTTCTAAATAATAGTTAAGATGGTTTAAACTTTTTACGAATTTTCCACAGAAGGCTACTTATATACGGTCTTCTTGATTCTCCTGAAACAACCATCAACAGCTTTGTTATTTTTAAGTTTTCTGGATCAGAGAAAAGCAAAATAAGCATTTCTCTAATAAAGTTTGTCGAAAGCGTGACGTAATTGTCGGTTCCAACGCCTAGGTTTACACCCTTCTTCTCCCACCATGAAAATGGATGGTCTTTTACATCGGGAAAAGAATTGGTCAGCTTTATATTGCTGGTAGGAAGCGCGACAAGACTGACGTTCTTATTAATCATTCGGTTTAAAATATCATGCTGGTAAGTTTCAATCTCTCTGGCGGTATGAAACTTTGTTTTAATAAAAACAATCTCTTCGGGATCGCTAAGCTTCTCACCAGAAATGAGCTTGTCTCTAACTTCAGGCTCTTGCCATTCCATGTCCATGAGCTCTCGAAATTCAATGCTGGCCGGATCAAGTGTTTTACCTTCGCGGTTATAATCCATGACTCTCTGAAAGAGACGATGAAAATAATAGTTGGGGTTAATCCCTAAACTTAATCCATGTTCTAGCGTATCGATATGCCAAATATTCATAGAGTTATCGACGGATTGAACTCCCTTTCTTAAGGTCTTCCATGTTTCACCATGGTGAGAGCGGATGCGAAAGCCATTATATTGAAGACGGCGAAGGCCTGCCTTCATTTCTTTGAAGTGCTTCTTGCGGTAGAGCTCTTTTTCGTCACCTACGGTGTCAATTTCCACAAGGTGGGGTTCAAGTTCGGGGTTGTCTTTGATAATCTTTAAAAGCTTCTTAACTTGATCTAAGAAGTGTTCTTCCTTAGTCTCGAAGTTTTCCTGGTCATAAAACTCAGCTTCTTTTCTAAAACTAGGGGAGAGAATGAAACCAAATTCAGGATGAAGCTTTTGAAACTTCTTAAAGCCATTATAGAGGCCAAAGACAACATCTTCTTCAGTTATATTCTCAGTGCCTGGAATTTGCTCTGACTTCTTACTTGTTGTTCTGTTCAGAGTGAACTTTAAACGAATATGGCCAACATTGTACTTTTCATAAAGTTCTTCGGCCATATGGAAGGCCGCATCTTCGTGGGCCTGACGATCCACAAGCACAAGCTTTGGTAAATAAAGGATACGAAGGTAAGTCATAAATTGCTCACCATCCTGTAGACGGATGAGGTAATCCACATCCTCGACGGTCTCAATCGGCCATGCTTCCTCGCCATAGACTTCTATGATCTTTTCTTTGTAGATATCTTTATGAGGTCCTTCGAGTAGTTTCATTAAACGAGGATAGATGAAATCAGCGGTAAGAGATCCTGTTAAATGAATATGTTCTTCTCGATATTTAAGGGGAAAGAGGTTAAAGAAGTTAAAAAAGGCATCACTAACCGGATGTCTTAATAGAGTTTCAAGGTCTACTTCATCTTGATGAAAACCCCAAAGTAGTTTTTTAAATTCTTGGATTTGCTTATGAACGACAGGAATCTTACGGATATTTGGAGAGTAGCTTAAGAGCTCCAAGGTATCGTCAATATTAATACCGTTTGTTTCACTTATAATGTTGATAAGTTCGTGAGTAAGTTCGTCTATTAACTGCTGCTTTTGGGGCATGATTATTCCTAAATTTTACTTAGATTCTTTTACCAATATATCATAAGCGGCTTTTATCTGAGTAAAATTTTCCGTAGCAATCGACTCAAACTCTTCTGGAATTCCCTTACCCTTAAGCCGGTCTGGGTGCTTAAGACGAGCGAGCTTTTTATATTGTTTTTTTATTTGATCTAAGGTGGCATCGGAATTTAGACCCAGTGACTTATAGGCACCTACTTTGTCATTTTTTCCGCTAAGGGGTGATAGGGGGGAGAGTGTATGGAAAAGCTCCGACTCCTCTTTAATTTCGTTAATAATATCTAATCTTCTCTTTAATTCTCCATTAGGGCGTTTGAGAAGGCTCAATAACACTTGAACTTCTGCTTGAGGGAGTTTGTGACTTTCACTTTTTATAAGGTCCTTTAACTTGATTTTTCCTTTTTTCTTATCGAAAAAAATGATGATGCCTTTGCTTAAACTTGATGGACTCATCATCCACTTTTTCGCCAACAATTCCCTTAATTTGGTACTTTCAATGAGAAGTTTTGTAAAAGTAAAGCATTCCAAAGTTTCACGGATGGCCTGAAGAGGTTGCAATTGACCTTTGGGATTAAGAAAAGCTTCCCTAGTGATAAGAGCATTGAAATCTTGATTGATTTGAGTCTCTTCAATTCTTTGACCTATGGACTGACCGAGTTTATTTGCAATTTCCTTTAATTCTGGACCTGCTCCCCATTGAAGCGAGTCAATCATGCCCATAAAGGTTTTTAATTCTTGCTTTCGCATTTCTTGAATCTTGGTTTTGGTCTTCAAGCGGCTGAGTTGATTATATTCAGAATGAAGTGCTTCTTCGGTTTTGTTTTTACGGGAACTCTGTGGTGCTAGAGCTTCTCCTTTTGGACCATGTCCATCTGTACGAAGCATCGATTTTTTTTGTTCGATCATATGATCGAAATTGACCTCTTTGTTCTTCTTTCTCTTGGTGCCATATAGAAAACCCCAGAATGTCTGACCAATAAATGGCGCCAACAACTTTGAGGCGACAAAAGTTAAAACACAGAAAGACAAAATTTTCATGAGAATTTCAATTTTGAGCATTCGTTACCTAAGGTTCCTTTTTTTTAGTCATGGTATGATTCTAGGGTAAATTAAGACGCTATAAAATGAAATAGGTGAGTGCTCTAGGAAAATTATGGGTAATTGGACAATTGAAAAAATAAACCTGCCCTTAAAGGTCAACTGGAAAATAGCCAGGGGCTCCATGAAGGAAAAGACCAATATGGTTGTAACCTTTCGTGAGGGCAAACTTGAGGGAAAAGGGGAGGTTGCTTTCACTACTCATGGGGAAGTCACCGTCTCTGATGTGGAAGAGGCATTTGAAGATTTTCAAAATAGAGTTCCTAAAGACATCAATGGTCTTGAAAATATGTTGGAAGAGCTTCATAAAGAAAGAATTCCAAGTAATTTGAGATTCGCTCTTGAGTCATCGTATGTTCATTTTCTGGCTAAACTTATGGAGGATCAGCCCTCTCGTGTCCTTGGCGTAAGGGAGGTTAATAATCTCCCCACAAGTTATTCAATACCTCATATGGAAGTGGAAGAAGTTGAAGATTTTTTCAATAAGCATAATCTAAGTCGCTTCCCTTCTATAAAACTTAAAGTGATAGGCGCTGATGACGTGGCCTTGGTTCGTAAAGTTGGTGAACTCTATAAGGGAGCACTCAGAATCGATGGAAACGAAGGTTTTAAAAATTCATTAGAAGTCCTAGAGTTTTGTAATCACCTTAAAGATTTAAATATTGAACTCTTAGAGCAACCCTTATCCCATAAGGACTTTGATGAGTGTGTAAAACTGAGGGAAAAATCCCCATTTCTCTTAATTGCCGATGAGTCACTTCAAGATGGTCCGGTCGTGGATGATTTTCAAAGAGCTTTCCACGGAGTAAATATTAAACTTCAAAAGGCCGGCGGTTACATTAAGGCCATGAATCAAATGAGAGAGGCAAGGTCTCTAGGTCTAAAAACTATGTTAGGCTGCATGATCGAGACTTCTCTTGGTATTTCAAGTGCGATGCAGATTGCTTACAATGTTGATTTTCTTGATTTAGATGGTTTTCTTCATTTGAAAGAAGAGCCGTTTGGACTCGCCTTTGAGGATAATGGTCACCTTTTCTATTCTTTTTCCCATTAGAAGTAGAAGCGAAATTCTACATCGTAACGAGCATACTTTGGTGTGTTCATTCCACCGAGAATTTGTTGGGCAGAGAGTTGGCAGTTAAAAGGCAGAAAAAAGTCTCCAGACTGATAGAGAGGAACGGTTGAAAGAAGAACACCGGCCCTCACCGTTTGTTGGGTTCTCTCTGTGGAGAGTGCATGAATGTCGTTCGCCAAAGAAAATTCAGAGTCATATTTAGCCTCACCGATGTAGTTGTAAAGAAAACCACCGTTAAAACTAACCCACCTCTTTAATTGAAAACTAGCTTCAGTTCTTATGTCGAGCATATTTCCTAGCTTCTCTTTAAATAGACCATTCTCACGACTATAAGGATAGTCTGCAGATTCAGGAATCCTCATCACTCTGTCGTGAGCAAACTGATAGGTGTAACGAAAGAAACTTTCAAAACTCCAACGAGTATCTGGAACTGTAATACCTCCACCAAACTCTACAAAGAGATCCGCCTGGCCATCACCAAAGGCGAAATCTTGAAGAATGTCTGGGTCATCTTCGCGGCCTGTTGGGAGCACGACTCCACCAGTGACAGCAAGACCCGAGTTGGTCCAATCAGTTAAGCGGTAAATGGCGCCTAATTCCATATCCCCCATGCCTTCTGCTTGCCAGTTGCCAAGAGGCTGATAATTTAGATAGTTCACGACGACAGACTGGACAACTCCACCATTGATATCAGGAATATCTGGAGCGATCTGAGTTAGTATCTGGGCCGCTGTCGAATCATCTAAGGAAGCGGCCACTTCTTGGTAGTTATTTTCTCTTGTTCTTTGAATATCTAAATTTACGCGAGCATCATACCAAGGAAAAGTTCCATAAATGGTAAGACGATTTGAAAGACCAAAGGCGAGGCCTGCACCATCAACTTTTACATCGGCAGTACCCTTGGCCTGATATTCTCCAAAGGTAATTTGTTCGTATGCTTGGGGCGAGACAGATTTTAACTGCTCAAATACGGACTTAAGAGTTTCATCAACATCTTCAATGGCCGAGGCATCCAAATTGAGGCGAAAGAAATAATCTCTCTCTTGTTGTTGACGGTCAAAAGCGGATTCAATTGTTGAGGTTCGGACCTGCTTCAAGGCCAGCATCCGTACCCCTTTTGGGAGGGTATCGTAGTAGGCACCAAAACTTATTGACGAAAGGCATGCCAAAGTTGAGGCAAGCAGGGTCCTAGACCAATAATTTGTGGTTGTTTTCGTCATTTTTGGCATATTGAAATATATAAGATTGTTGCGCGCTGCGCTACTAAAGAAAGAATAGTGAGAAGCTTTTTCACGGTTGAAGAAAGTAATGTAAATTTAGAGACTTACAAGAGTTTTCTATGGGTAATAGTTTCAGGGAATCTAGGCAATAGAGCAAAGAGCTGTTAGAACGCTATGCACAACAAAAAGGCAGGAGATTCTTATCACGAAGAATATTATGAATACCCATTTTAGCTGGAGTTCGGCCATTATCTTAGTAATGACCCTCGGTCTATTAGGCTGTGGCGCCAGTGAAAGTATAGAACCCACTTGGGCACCTGTTCCTATTGATGAGCAGTTAAAGCAAAAACCACTAAGTGTCAGTGTTATAGCTGTCGATGGCCTAAAGGTTGATGGATTTGGAGCCGACTTCGGTGAGGTTTCAGAGCTAGGACCACTCTTTAGAGAGTTGGCTGGAGTCTTTGCCAATGTCGTATTAGATGAAGAAGACGGCCAAAATTACAAAATTGACCCTGTTATTTACTTTGCACCAGAACTTGATCAGATTGAAGATTGGAGTGTTGTAAATCAACTCGGTATTAAAAATTTCGGCTTGAAAATTAACAATGCAGCTGACTACGAACTCGCTAGTTTTGAGTTTATTAAAGAGCTTAGAATCTACTTAGATTTTACTTTGCCAGGTGAGAATCAAATGGATCGTCAAGGCCAGGGCATCCTAGTGGCAAGTTATGATAAAGAAATTGATCGAGAGAATTTAGGGAAGTTAGGTCGTGAACTTGAGCTAAAGATTCAGGATGTAGACTGGAAGGAAATTCTTAAGAGTCAGAGAACATTCGTTATATACACAGAGCTTGTCGTAGACAGTGTCCCACCAACAGATATGGATATTACTGGAAACCTTGGCGTTTCACTCGGTCTTAGAATCGGTTTTTAATCTCCAGGTCAAGTTAATTAAATAAAGCGTATTATAATCAATAACTTGTACCAAACATAGGGTTCCATTAAAATGAAAGGAAATAGGACATGAAGTCTTATAAGGAGATTTTTTTATGGCACGGATGCTGGCCTCTTACCTTACGCTCTCACTTATTATTTCCTCTTGTGCCTCCATTAGACCATTGGATTCTCGTAAGACTTCTGAGAAAAAGACTTCTCAACAAAAGATCACAGACAAAGACATTCAACTAGAAAATATAGCTGCCTTTGAAGAGATTTATGAAGTCGATCCAAAAACTATTCAAAAGCCTAAGAATGTTAAGGTTGCTGTTGTAGATAAAGAACTGATTCAAGCTGAAGAAGAAATTCTTAAAACGTATGAAAAAGAAGATTTAAAGAAAGAAGATCCGGTTAGTACCGTCGCCGAAAGTGAGGCTCCGTTTGTTCTGGATTATAAGCAAAAGCATTATAAGTTTTGGCTCAATTATTTTTCTAAAAGAGAATCAGAGCGTTTTGAAAGGCATGTAAAGAATGGTCTGAAGTTTAAAAAAGTTGTAGAGAGTATTTTAGAAGAAGAGGGCCTTCCTAAAGATCTTTTCTATGTTGGTCTGATCGAATCTGGTTACAACACTCATATTCGTTCTCATGCATCAGCAGTTGGACCATGGCAATTTATTAAGGGAACGGCTAAAAGATACAATTTAAGAGTTGATTCACAACTTGATGAAAGACGAAATATTTTCAAGTCTACGAGGGCCGCTGCCAATTACTTTAAGGACCTTTATAATATCTTTGGTAGTTGGGAACTCGCTTTATGTGCGTACAATGCAGGTGAATATAGAATTATTAATGCGATTAGAAAGGGTAATACACGCGACTATAAGGAACTTGTTGCTAAAAAACTTCTTCCAAAAGAGACAATATTCTATATTCCAAAGGTTGCTGCCGCCAAAGATTTGATCCTAAGAAAATACGGTCACTTGAAAGAAACTTCAAAAGCGTCGGTGTATCAAGAGGCCACGGAAATTGAAATTAATAAAGGTGTTTCTCTAAAGCGTTTGGCAAAGTCATTAAAGATTTCTACAAAACTTTTAAAGACGTTGAATCCAGATTTTCGTAATGATTACATTAGCAAAAGACGTCGTGGACACCGCCTATTTGTACCAACGAATGTTGCAAAACTTGCGGCAACAAATATCAAATCTTTTCCTAAGGGGGAGAGTTATCGAAGAGTTGCCACTCAAGAGAATGTACACCGTGTGGCAAAGGGAGAGAGTCTTTATAAAATTGCCCGTATGTACAATACAACTATTCGTAAAATTAAAAAAGATAACCGTTTAAGAAGAAATAGAATCTTTGTGGGTCAAAAGTTAAAAGTTCGTGGACCTCTAGAAGCAACAACTTATCGCGTGAGAAAAGGAGATAACCTCTCTACGATTGCTGCAAAATTTAATATCGGCCTTAATGATTTGAGGGGTTTTAATGGTCTTTCCAAGAATAAAATCTTTATTGGTCAAAAGCTTAAATTAAAGAGTTCAGGTAAGCGGGTTTATGTTGTTCGCCGCGGTGATAATTTATACCGTATCGCTCGTAAGTTTGGCCTAAGTGTAAAAAGAATCGTTCAGGCGAATTCACTGAAGGACAAAAGGATTTTCCCTAAACAAAAAATCATTCTACCGATCTAAAAATACCCATTCTTTGGGGGGATCTTAGCGTAATCCCCCTAGACCATCTGGAAGAGATTCCTTTACACTCTATATATGAAGATTGGCTTTGATGCTAAACGCATCTTTCATAACTTTAGAGGTTTAGGTAATTACTCACGAACTTTGGTCGAAAGTTTAGTTAAGCATTTTCCTGAAAATGACTACGTGCTCTTTACTCCTCCCTTTGATGACGCTCGGGCCAGTGAATGGAAGAAGAGGTTTTCAAACTTAGAGATCGTAACCCCTAAGAGTGGATTAGGCCGTGCGTTTAGTTCCTCATGGCGCTCTTTATTTTTGGCGAGGGTTATAAAAAATCAAGAGATTGATATTTACCATGGTCTATCCCATGAACTTCCTCCAGGTCTAAAGAACTCAAAAACTAAGACTGTTGTAACCGTTCACGATCTCATCTTTTTAAGGTTTCCAGATTACTTTCCTTGGATTGACCGCCAGGTTTATTTACGCAAATTTAAACACGCAATTGATAGTGCCGATATTGTTGTGGCGATATGTGATCAAACAAAGAATGATTTAATTCATTTTCTTCAATGCCCTGAAGAGAAAATACGTATCGTTTATCAATCGTGCCATCCAAATTTTTATGCAGGTCTAAGCACTGATAGAAAACTGGAAATTAGAGAGAAATTTAATTTACCGGAGCACTTTATTCTTTACGTGGGGGCCATTGAGGAGCGGAAGAATGCTCTTTCTCTGGTGCAGGCCTTTGCTAGATTAAAGGACCTTATTCCTCATAATCTTATTTTGGTTGGTGATGGCAAAGAATATAAAAAACTTGTAGAAAAAGAAATCATTCACCAAGGTCTCCTTGAAAGAGTATCCATTCATTCCAATATTTCGAGTGAAGATTTACCTGGCTTCTATCAAATGGCAGATCTCTTTGTTTATCCATCTTTTTTTGAAGGCTGGGGCATTCCGAATGTGGAAGCTCTCTTTAGCGGGGTACCTGTCATTACTTCTGAGGGCTCCTGTTTTCCTGAATCTGCAGGGCCAACCTCAGTTTATTGTAATCCTTATAAGATTGAAGATCTTGTGGCAAAAATGGAGAAGGTTCTCTTTGATGATGATTCAAGGGCAATCATGATTAGACAGGGGAGAGAATATGCCGAGCAATTTCATTGGAAGAAGACATCTCAAAAAATGATGGAAGTCTATAAAGAGCTAATGCCTTAGTGTTTCGTTACACTCGAGCAGTCATTACTTATCCATCTACCAACGGTTTTAATCTTATTGTCGGTATTGAGCTGGTTTGTTTTGACAGTACTAATTTGTTCAGTCGGTGATTTAACGTTGACCTCAACCTCTGCACTTATCCCATCTTTACAACTAAATTCTACTTTCGCATAAGTTTTAGAGCTTTTAAGAACTTTATACTTACAGTCTTTCATTTTGGGATTATTTGCCACTTGTTGTTTAAAAACCCCTTCAGGGTCACTGATCATCTCTTTTGTTTGGCACGTCTTAACTGGTTTAACCATCGCTTCCGTTGATTTGGCCATCATCTTCTTAACCATTTCTCTTTGGGCCTCAGGGATTTTCGCCAAGGCCTGCTCCATGATAGCGGTGGTGTCAGTTGTGAACTCCCAAAGGCCTGGCTTCATATCAAGCGGTGTGAAGGCATATAGAGGAAGGGATAAAGAGAAAAGGAGGAGAAACTTCATCATGGTTCTACTTGTTAGTGATTAATGAGAGATTATTAAGTTTTTGTTTCTTGAGCTCATCTAAGACTTTAACGACTCGCTCGTACCTGACGTCTTTATCGACTCTAAGCTCGACAGGAGTTTTCTTGTCGGTAACCTTTGAAAGATCTGTTCCGATATTTTCAAAGGTCACTTTTTTACCATTGTAAGCGATCTCTTTAGTTGAGAGTTCAAGGATAATGGTCTTCTTGGCCTGTGACTGAGCCTCTCCTTCAGTAACTGTAGGAAGGCTTAAGAGTAGGGCCAATTCATCTTTTTTAAAAACAGTCGAAACCATAAAAAAGATAAGAAGCAAGAACACCACATCGATAAGAGGGGTTATATCGGGCATGGCAGTTTCACGTGAGCGTCTTTTCATAACTTAAAGCACCCTTGTAAGAACTTCTTTTTCAAGTTTTGATTCAAGAGCATCAAGCATCCCTAGCAGGTAACTATGACCAACAAAGTGGGGGATCGCAACAATCATGCCACCTACAGTTGTAATAAGGGCCATGGAGATACCTTGGGCAAAGTAACTTGGATCACTAAGACCTTGCTTTGACATGATTTGAAAAGCAACGAGAACACCGATGACTGTTCCTAAAAGACCTAGAAGAGGCGAAATACTAGCGATGATTTTAACAGTATTCAAGCCTCTCTCTACTTGGTTTATATAAGAAGAGACTTCTTGTTTAGCAATTTCAATGAGGGCCTGAAGATCCTGTTGGCCTTTTCTCTCTTTTATTTTGTTACCAATTTCATCAGCAAGAAAACCAGCATTTGATTTCTCTTTATTAAAAAGCCAAAATTTGGTGATCATAACAGCAAAACCAATGATATTAAGAAGAACCAAAATATACATAATGGTTCCACCCTGTTGGATGTATTCGTAAAGTTTCATATTGCTCCTTCTCTGCAGCTCTCAATCTCTTTATGGCGTGAAGTATTGTCTCTTATAGAAGGAGTTTTGAAAAGCCACTTTGAAGATGATCAATAAGGGCCTGCTCAATATTTGATCGTTCTAGTCGCTTATTTAGGAGAGTTTCTAAATCAGTCATCGTTTCCGTTGTGAAGCCGCAGGGACTAATTCCTTTAAAAGCAGAAGGGTCATTATGAAGGTTAAAAGCAAGGCCATGAAAGGTAACCCACCGACTAACGGCGACGCCAATTGATGCTATTTTTTTTGGAGGCGTTGCTTCTACCCAGACACCAGTGTAGTCAGGCTTGCCACGTTCGGGATTTCCCGATGCCGCTATTTCTAGTTCCTTGAGAACCGCGATCATCGCTTCTTCCATAACCTCTAGAAACCCCGCAATATTTTGACCGCGTTTTTTTAAATCTATGACGGGATAAATAACTATCTGCCCAGGTCCATGGTAAGTGGCCTTGCCGCCTCTTTCGATATTATAAATATCACCCTCCCAGCCAAGAAGGTCTTCTTGAGTGGACTTTTTACCAAGAGTCACAACGGATGGGTGAGAGCAGACAATGAGGGATTCAACTTGTCCTGATTTTACAAGTTCTACCTGTTCTTTTTGAAAGTCATAAGCTTTTAAATAATCAATGAGACCAAGATTATGAATCTTAAGCATTAGAGACTTGGGTAGCTAGGACGAGTTTCTCTGATCTCTTCTTCCTTGCGCTTTTTCTCGATGATGCCTTTCATAAAGAATTCACCGGCACGGTAAGAACTACGAACCAGTGGGCCTGAAGCGCAGTAGAGAAAGCCCATTTCATCGGCCACATCTTTCCAGTGATCAAATCTTTCAGGCTTCACATATTCTACGATGGGCAGATATTTTTTATGGCGATTCGTCGGGGCCAAATATTGACCAAAAGTAACGACATCACAGCCTACTTCTCTGAGGTCTCTCAAGGCCTGAAGAATATCTTCATCACTTTCACCAAGCCCCAACATAATAGAGGTCTTGGTGTATTGATTGGGATTAATTTCTTTGGCAAGGCTTAGAGTTTTTAATGATTTTCTGTATTGCGAACGACGATCTCTTACGCTTGGAGTAAGGGCCTCTGTTGTTTCAATATTATGGGCGAAGACATCAGGTTTTGCAGCTAATATGCGGGCCACATGTTCTGGCACAGCATTGAAGTCTGGAGTTAGAACTTCAACAACCATTTGAGGGTTATTTTCCTTAATCGCTTCTATTGTTCTGGCAAAATGGTCAGCACCAAGGTCTTCAAGATCATCTCGATCCACACTTGTGAGAACGATATAATCAAGCTTCATTTTAGATATGGCATAACCAACTTTCTGAGGCTCTTCTAAATCAAGAATTCCTTTTGGGTTTCCTGTTTTTACAGCACAGAAGCGACAGGCGCGCGTGCAAGTGTCACCCATAAGCATAAAAGTGGCTGTGCCTCCGCTCCAACACTCTTCAATATTAGGGCATATGGCCTCTTGGCAAACTGTGACGAGCTTTAACTCGCCGAGCATGTCTTTGATATTATGATACGACTTACTCGTAGGTGCCCTGACTTTAAGCCAATCAGGTCTCTTTGCTTTTGGGTCTGCCTTAATATTATTCATATTATCACTGTACCTTTTTTTAATATAAGAGGCCCTAAAACATCATAAACACAGGGACTTTGTCTAGATAAAGGCGGCTATTCGCTCTTTAAGTAGTGAGAAGAATGATCTTATGGCTTGTTGCATTATGTGAGGGCTTTACAGTCTTTCAAAGAGTTAGGTCACTAGGAAGAAGGGCGAAATAATTTGGGCACTAACTTCGATATTTGTGATAGTTCAAGAACCTAACCAAGCCTCTTTAAAAGCTATTTATGATGAAAAAAATTCTTTTACTCACTTTCTGTATGACCACGACTTACGCACAAAGTGTCGTTGGCGATAATTGGAGAGTTGATCCTGATACTTATGAAGAAATTGTTATTGGCTCCGTTAAGGCAGAACTCGCCAAAGAAAAGAGGAAGTTATTCGTTACGAAAGATTTAGCCCCTTCTCTTGATCCAAAAAAAGACGTAGAGCCAGTTTTTGGCGGTGCCTTTGATGAACCTTCTCAGGAGACTTGGCAAAAGGAAAAAGTAAAAGAGAATTATAATTGGTATAAAGATAATAAGAAAAAAGAGCAGCAGTGGATAAAAGATAAAAAGAAAATTTTAGAGAAGTGGAGTACTGAAAAAAACGAATTTAATAAAAATATTAAGCGAGTAAAGAAATACCTGATCCCAGCAAAGACCCTGAAAAGAGAAAAGGTTCAGGAAACTCCTAAAAAAAAGTCATCATCAGAAGAAATGGTCTTATTGGGAGCTTCATCTCCTTCTGTCATAAAACAAAATATTCTTTCAAAGACCTTCGCTCTTCCTATTCGCCATCAAGGAGAGCGCTCAACTTGTGCGGCCTTTGCTTCCGTGAGGGCGATGGAGATCAACCTCTTTCCTAAACGATTAAATTTATCAGAGCAATTGTTCTTTTATTTAAGCCGAACTGACTGCCAAAAAACTAATTGCACTCTTGCTGGTAGTTGGGCAAGGATTGGTTTTGAAGCCCTTGCAAAACAAACCGCCTTTATGACTGAAGAGAAGCATTGCCCATATAGCTATGAAGTAAAACCCGAGAACATCACTCATTTACCTTTGAAAGAGAGCTGTTTTAATGGGAAATATTTTTTAAAAAGTTATACTTCCATCAACAAAGTTGAAAATATCTATGAAGAAGTGAAAAACCGTAAACCTACGGTTATGGGATTTTATGTTGATGACCTGTTTCTCATCAATGATGGCTTGATTTCAATGGGGTTAAAAAAAGGGAAGAAAATTGAGAAGAGTTACGCTCACACTGTCTTGGCCATTGGTAGTGTGCCCTTACCAAAAGAACTTCATCAAACAGAAGGGGACTATTGTCACTTGGTTGTAAATAGCTGGGGAAGTGGTTGGGGAATAGGTGGATACTCATGCCTCACCAAGAAATGGATAGAGTCCCATATTATAGAAAACCCCTCCCTCTCCGTTGGAAAAGTCTCACGCCACTTCAAAATCTCTTCAAAAGAAATATACCAATAGGTGCCTGGTTGAGTTTGGAGATGGTTGAGAATTGGTATCTTAAATTACTAAGGGATTATGGCGCAAATTAAAAATTAAGAAAATTAAGTACGTGGTACTATTTCAGAAAGTGCGTCACCCTATGCCCCATAGTAAAAATGAGCACTATTATTAGGATGTTTTTCGCAATATGTACCAAAGTTCTTTTTGAGCTTTCATCATAAAAGGATAAAAGAGCGCTCTCTAATCAATTGACGCGGTCTCAGAAAAAGTACTAAGTACCCCCATACAATACCAAACTCAACCTGGCACATTTTGCTCATTTTGCTTTTTGCTTTTTGCTATTTTGCTCTTATATTTGGGCCATGGTGTTATATTTATAAAATTAGCTATAGTTGATACAATTTCAAAAAAATTATCCCTCCCTATTTGAAAAATGGGAATGAACACTGAGGAACTAATGCGTAAGTTTATTATTTTTTTGATTTATACCCTCTTATCTTTCTCTACCCGTGCAGGGTTAATTTTTTCCGTTAACCGTAATAAGACAACATTTGATTCTCCTGAAGCTCGTGCAGTTTATACTGACGGCACTAGAACAACTTCTTATACTAATCTCTCAGTGGGGTATGATGAGGCAAACTTAGGGGGGAACTAGGATACTACTTTAGTGGAACAGGGATACTTGTAAAAGCAGGATACCAATCAACCAACGGTAACTACATTGAAACGAGTACTACTTCACTCTCATCTGTTGCTAGTACAAATTTAAGTGGTCAGGCAATCGGACTTGCTGGTGCAATAACAGTAAATTCCAGACTTATCTATGATTATAAAAGAGATGATAAAAATATAAGTTTGGCAAAAGTATATAAATTAGGAAGAGTCCATCTCATTCCCAGGGTTAAGGTAGAGCAGAGTGGACAGGCTTCAAATTCAAATTTAGACGAATATTCAGGCACAACTGCAGGTATCAGTGGAATCGATGTAGATCTTTCGAGTGAAAGTACATTCTATGGGCTTGGACTTGACTTTAAAATTAATTTTTCAAGTTTAATTTTTACTTTAGGAGCTGATTTTGGCTTAAAGTCAACGGAGGCAAAGCTAGTGGGGAGCCGCTGTCAAGCATCGGGTGCAAGCAGTGTTGATAGTACTTGTACTGTAGCGGAAAGTGGTTACACCAAAGCAAAAGATGAATCCTCTACTCTTCTGTCATACAATCTCGGGGTTGGTTATAAAATATCAAGTTTCATGTTAATCGAGGGATTTTATACAATGACTCAAGATCCACATTTTCTCGCATACTCGTATACCTATGCCGCAGGAGAAGGATTGGATATTAAATTGGCCGAAGTTGACATTGCACAGATGGGCTTACGACTTACTCTAAGTTTTTAAGAGCACCTACCATAGGTGCCAGGTTGACTTTGGCACGTCTATTTTAAAAGAATACACTCGACACCTTATTGGAGAAAATGGGGGATCAACGTACCTTTTTAATAAACCCATCCGCTTCAATCATTTCCAAATTAATCCCCAATTCCTAAAAGAAATTAACTGAAATTTTACCAGTTACTCCCTATAAGGGTGGTTATGATTGATAAAAAAGGGGCTTTGTTTGTCTTATCCGTCCTTGGCCTTTTTATTCTTCCTCACTCCAGAATGAGGGTAGAAATAGCTTCAACTTTTAATTCATACAGAGACCAACGTTTTGTCGAATTAACAGGAATTAAGCCAAATATTGAAGTAAAATTTTAAAGACTCCTTGAAACTATAATAGAACTTCCGATCTAATTACTCAACTTCACTATAGTAAAGCATAAATTAAGTCGATACGCCTATGTATTGTGTGTAGTTAGTAAACTTGCTTTAAAGGTGAGAAGAGTGAAGGAGTATTTGAAAAAACTTATTTTCGTATATTCGCTAGTACTAGGACTATTAGAAGCTCCTGCGCCTATGTTCGCGCCGTTTATTGCTACATTAGTAACAGGGGATGTGTTTGCTGTAGAGGGGGATTCGCTAAGTCCCGCGGCGAAGGTCACAAAAGATGTTGGTAGCTTGCTTACTTATTATAGAACACTATCAAGTTCCGCAAACCCAAAGAATATAATTGATACGCTTGGCGAAGAAGTAGTGAAAGACACGCAAAGTCTTTTGTTAGATGAAAGTAGTAAAGATTCTCTTAATTCTAATGAAGGTAGAGAGTTACTTGCTTATCACAATAAGTTTTTAAATTATTTTGAAATAAAAAGTAAGTTAGATAAGTGTATGGAAGATACGCGTGCCTCCTGGGGAGAGGAGAGAGTTGAACGCTATGGTCGCAGTCTTGATCAAAGACTAATGAAGGGATTAATTGAGGCAGATGTCGCAAGTTTTGATTGTCATCGCGCTATAGAAAATAAAACAAGCTTGGATGACTTATATAAAGAAACAATAACGGCCGCAGAAGGTGTTAAGTTAAACTCTCTTGAAGAAACGATCTATAAAAACTCTTTTGAATTAATGACTACTGCATGGTTAAGTACAAAGTATAAGTATGATAAAAGTTTTGCAGCAAATAACCACTTATCTATAGATGAATTAAAAGAGATGAAAGAGGGGCTATGTCATCAAGGGGAATGTAGTGATGTACAAAAATCTATCATTGAAAAATCAGCACCAGATCTTTTGGCAAGCTTTGCAGGTAGAGAGTCAGCAAGGTTCTCTAGTGAAGAGGCAAGCGCAGATGTATCCCACAAAATAAATGAACTTAATGACTTAACATCGACTCTGCGAATGGATGCAAGAGGCTCTTGGCTAAAACTAGGTCTAGGCTCTACGCTTGATCGATACGGTGAAGGAACTCTGGCAGCTATAGATACATACCAAAAGAAGTATTTAGAATTATCTTCAACTGGTGCAGGATCATTAATGTGGACAAATGCTTTTCAGGAAGCATCTGGGGCGATGAAAGATGTAAAGAATTGGGACTGGACGGGCAGTGGCTCAGATATTCGTATAACACCGCACACTGGAGTCACTAAAGAAGTCATGGATAAGGCGATAAGCGAAGTCTTGGGTCATGTATCTGGTCAAGCCACTACTGTTAATGAACTTGAAAAGAAAAGGCTTGAGGATAGTGCATCTTTAAAAAGTTCACGAGACTTTAATGAAAATAGAGAAAATGCCATTGATGAATATGTGAAAATGAGCCCCGCTATTGTAGGGAAGTCGCTGGCGAAACATCCTGACAATATTGAAGCTATCTGCACGGCTATTTTTAATTCAATTAGAGATGAGAGAAATGAAGTGTGGTGGGACAACGCTGTTATGTCAGTTACGGTTGCTGCTGGCGTTGTCATTTTAGTGGGTGGTACTGCTTTTTCACTAACCGGAGTTGGAACAGGCGCAGGTATCGCGATGACTTCTTTAGGCGCAGGACTTGCACTTGGCGCATTAGATAGTACTTATACTTATCATAGAATGAATGAAGAGCGAGCTCAGCATAATGACTTATTAAATGTTTATTTTAGCGGTGCGGGCGACGGTTATACTTTGGACGAAGCGAAAGTCGCTCTAGATAATTATGAAACTGCAGTAACGAGTTTTAATTACGCAGTAGGCTTCACAATTTTAGATGCTTCTACATTAGGACTGGCAAGGTTTGGTCGTCATATTAATCCTATGCGTATTCAAAGAGTCGCTGATTTTTATAAAGCTGTAAATCATACTAGTTTTGGAAGAAACCTATCACTGATTATGGAAGACTTTAGCGCGGCTAAGAAAAGAGCATACCGCTCAATCATCGATAAAATTGTTCTTTCGGATACTACTGGAAATGTACTTTCAGCACTAAATCGTATGAGTAAGGGGAATTTAGAGTTTCTATTTGATCGATACTACGGAATTCATAGCTTATGTCGAACTGAACTATGTCCAGCTCTTGATAATGCAATTCAAACTGTTGGAAGTAATAATACAAGGGTACTATCAAGAGCTGAAATTAGTGACATGACAAATGTGTCTCGCACAAGCTTTGTAACACCAAGTGGAGATGCTTTTACGACAAGACAAGCAGTTGTTCGAGAGTTGCCTCCTAGTAATTTCAAAATTCAATCTTATGATGGGTACTTCGCGGATGTAAAAGACATAGGAAGAGTTAAAGTTATTACTCAACAACAATATGATCAACTTCCTGACGGAATGGTCTTATATTCTTTTATTCGAAATGATCCTTATAGCCCTAATCCACAGCGACTTGTTAAAGGCCAAAATAATTTTGACTTTACTAATAATGACCTTAGATTTGGTTTTATGGCGTCGGATCAATTTGAAAGATTAGCGGAACTACAAAAGACCAATAGTATCGTGCATACACCTCCCAGAGGTTTTGATCTTCCTGAAACCCAAATAATTACAAACGAAAATGTTCGTCTTCATTTGATTACACGTCAAGAAGCGATGTCTCTTCCTGATGGAACTGTGTTTATTGATAAAGATGGGCTTGAGATAATTAAGGGGATTCATGAGCTTCCGGCAGCAGAGTCTGGTGACTTAATGTCTTTTGGTTTTCGTACATCGGATATCGATGCGCAGCGAGCTTATTATTCTAGAAAACCTAGTGATATTACCGATGCAGAGATTAACAGTTTTAGAGGACTTCACCGAAGCCAGCTTAGCTATTCCGATCTTACAGAGCTTAGCGGGCGAGCAATTGATCCAGTAGAAACAAGAATGCAAAATCTTCGTATTGTTAATACGACTTCTGCTAATAAAGGTATTAATGGGGCACAGATGGCCACTTTAGAAGATGGAACGCGCGCTGTATGGAAACCACATGTTGAAAAACTAACTTCAAATTATAGAGCAGAAGTTTTGGCCTATGAACTTGATCGCTTGTTTGCTTTTAATCAGGTGCCTCAAACCGTTGAGCACACGCATAATGGAGTTAAAGGTTCTCTACAACTTTTTACTGATTCATCTTCTGAAGTAGTCGCAAGTCCAAGAAGTTTAAGGTTACAAAGTCTTTTTGATTATATAATTGATAATAGAGATAGGTTAGACCCTGGTAATCTCAATTATTTAGTTGGTGCAGACGGAAGAGTTATATCTATTGATAACGGTCTAAGCTTTACTGGCCTAGGTCCTCATAGAAAAACTTTTGATCAAAGACAAAAGGATATTATGATTGTATTAGACTCTGCTGAAGGTAGGCATGTCGTCGAGCGTATGAAGCAAACAGACCTTGATAAACTATTTACTGAAGTTTCAGAGTACCTTGGAGAAGAGGATGCTAGAGCTTTAATTGATAGAATTAGGCATATTATCAGTCTTTAACGACCTTTTATGTGTGAATATAAATAGCTTTCTTAATAAACCCATCCTCAATTATTCCCAAACACATCCCAAATTCCTAAAAAAATTAACCAAAAATTTCCCCATGCCCTCCTATAATAAAGGTTATGATTGATAGAAAAGGGGCTTTGTTCGCCTTATACCTAATCATACTTGTTCTGTGACAGGCTTCCCTCCTATAGACACTCTCTAATACCACTTAAATGCAATCCACTGACTGGTGTACAACCTGGCCCGCCCCAAGAGTGGGGAATCACTTGATATTGAATTTCCTCTAGGCTCACCTGATGAAATCCTTCCTCCGCACACCTCTCCAACGCTTTATCAATAGCTTCGTCTAGGGCAGCTTGTTCAAGCTCTGGACTTGACTGAAATCCACATATAGACTGACTACTTCTAAAGCTAAAGGGTTTTGCGGCCATGGCATGACCAGTCATCAACGTAAAAATAATTAAAAACTTCATATTCACCTTCTCTAGTTTATCTTGGTTCTCTTATTCATGAAACTCAAGATAGCAAACTTACTTAAGACTACCTAATCAGGATAGGAATATGAGATATTCCATAATAGCCGTATAAAAATGATAATTTTATATACACTCTACCTTTTAAAAAAGGCCGAAATATAGAAGTGATTCAGGCATACAATGGTACATTTAGTCACCAAGGTAACATGAGGTATGCACTAGAGTTTAAAGTTCCTACTGGAACAAATGTTTATGCTGCCAGAGGCGGCAAGGTTTTGAAGACGTACTATAAAAGTAACATTGGCGGGCCCAATAGATAATACTCGGGGGAAGGAGAACTTTATCTATATACTCCATGATGATGGGACCGTCGGTCAGTACGCACACTTAGAAGAAAATGGTATTCTCGTAAACGAGGGAGTTTTTGTAAAGCAAGGTCAGTTGATCGGAAAGTCGGGGAATACTGGTTATAGTACAACTCCACATCTTCATTTCGTGGTAACTAAGCGAAATGTTAATGTACCTCCAATTGGAGGAGCTTTTTTATTTATTTCAACAAATTTTTACATGAGTGATGGTGAGCCTAGAGTTTTAACGGAAGGATTCTTCACCGTTCCTTAGTGTTATATTTTTTAGAACTGTCTTAATAAACTCATTCTTTCCAGCTTCGTATAAATCAAAAGAACCTTGATCCTGTTGATTGAGTGCTATCTTCATCTTTTCATATTCTATAGCAACTTCAGGTTCAGCATTCAAATAGTCTCTAAAATCGAGATAGTCTTTAATATACTTTGAGGTTTTTTCAAATATATGAATTTGAGATAGATGTGAGGTTCCATCGGGTGAAAACCTGACAAAGTAAAGTCTTTCATCTACATCAAAATAATCTTTCGATATTAGGCCAGCCCTTTCAAACTCATCTTTGAAGGCAGTAATTCCATCTAAAGTGTGAACTTCAACTAGGATGTCTAGTGTAGGTTTTGCATGAATTGAAGTTATAGCTGTTGAGCCAATGTGATGAATTTGACTTAAATTACTTTTTAAGAGCTTTGCTAAACCCGCTTTTTCTTTTTCAAAGTATTTTTCCCAAGCAGGTGAGTAGGGAAGGAGGTCAGCTTTTTTTTGTTTCTTCATTTTGATTATTTAGCTAAAGAGAATGCTTAATGCAAGATCCAAGTAAAATATATCATCCACTATCATTTCAAGATTAATCCAAATACCTAGTACAAATTAATTTAAATTTGTATCGTTACCCTCTATAACGGAGGTTAGGATTGATTTAACTACGACCTGTTCAATTGTCTCGCAGATGTAGGTGGTCTCAAGGGAAAGTTTTCTGCTGTTTTTTAAATCACTGTGTTCGTTGCATTTCTACAAGTGGAAAATTCATGAGAGTTAAAAGAAAGAATGAGGCCTAGGCTCAAAACAATACTCTTTATTTTTTTCTCCTCCTTAAAGAAAGTTTTTCACTATTTCTTATCACTTTCATGATAAATATTGAGGACTTGTGTAAACATTACCCCTCGATCTAGAGGAATAGACCATCAAAACTAGGCTCTTATTACATCATTATAGGGAGAAGTCCTATTCCTCTGGTGAATAGGAATAATTCGCAGAATTGCCTACCTCAGTAAGGCACTCTGTTCTATCTTTCGCCTCGAGCCATTAACATATCTAGAGGAGATAGCATGAAACTTGTCTTAATTGCTCTTTTGGGATCCATATTCACAATAAATTCTTTTGCTAATTCAAACCTTAGAAATTCATTAAACTTTGCCGGGGATTACGACCTAGTATTCCGGGAAAGTAGTCCAAACTTTCCTTCAACAGCGAGAATTCAAAAGCATGAAAGTGTTTTTTATGCAGATCTTCTACCAAGAGAAACTCGTTACCAAATTATTGGCAGCAATATCTATCCAAGAACTGAAGAGAAATATAAAGTTGGCTACTACGCCTCACCTGTAAAATATGTTCAAAAGCGTTTTAGAAAAGATTCTACAGGGAATTTTAATTACCAGATTATGGAATTCACTGCTCAAGTGGATGGAAATGGAAAGCTTTTTGCCTCACTATTTACAGCACCTGATCGTGGATCTAATTTTCAAACAGATTTAAAACCTTTCTATGTTTGTGTCTTTAAGAAGATCTAGGTTCCTAAAACTTTTAGTAAGGTTGAAGGGGTTATTGTCGAAAATATAATTATGCCAGTAATCCTTTCAGAATTCCCCAAATTATGCCCTTACTTAAGTAAGGACGCTCTCATTTCCAGCCTTGAAACCATAACCCTCGATCTTTAAGTTCATTGGGCCTGATTTGATAGACTGCTTTGGTGGTGACTGCTTCTAAGCAAATAAAGTCCACAATTTGACTATCTTTTGAATTAATTTCAACTTTAGGAACGATAAAGTGCTTTTGACCTTCTTTTGGATTGGCCGCTGTCCACTTAGAATTTAGAAGTTTCTTAAGGTTCATGGTAGCCTTGGTGTTGGGTTATTACTTTTTAAAGATTAGCTATAGCACAGGTCTAAGCTCAATCTAGCATTTGGAAACCTCCGAAATGTCCTTTGCCTTTGTTATAGTATGAAAACAAACTCATTTGCAGTCAAAAACCAGGCATCGGTCCCTTATTATTATTGGCAATGGCACCAATTCGAAGACCAAGAATAAAAGTCTTCTTTTTATTGAGGTTAATAGCGCTCATTTTCACACTAGAAAAAAGCTCCGTTGTTTGAGATAAGGCCCCATTATTAAGTCCCACAACTTGTCGGTGGGTGCCTTCAATTGCACTAAAGCGCACTCCATAAACACTCTAGTCTTTATGGGGAAACTGGCCAACTTCACATTCAATGGTAAAACTAAAGTCGATTGGGCCAAAGGCATTAGGGGAGTTGAATGTTAAGAGAAAAAATAATGTGGTTAAGTATATTTTTTTCATTAGTTTCTAGGGAGTCCAGCAGGTACACAAGGTTCAAAGCCGAGCATTTTTCCAGTTTGGTTTTCAAAGTTTACAACAACACCATCATCGTTCTGGGGTGATCCACAGACAGAAATTGGTCCAAGATCACAGTAGTGGGTGGAACCACTTTTCACTCGAATCTTTTTTAGTTTAGGCAATGCCACGTTTTGACAATTAACCTTAGCAATAATGGATTTCCCTTTCTTGTTTTGAGCATTCATCCTTGCACTTAAACGTACTTGAGAATTACCAATCTCATCTATTTTTATTGCAACCATTATCCTTCAAAAAAAAACGCGGTCTCTATCTGCCATCAAGGCGAGCGATCAGTTTTTACATCCTTAATTGCTTTGGAGATAAATCTCTTTCCTGAAAGGTTTAATTTATCAAATTAGATGTTCTCCTTATTTGCAAGAATTTTTATTTTTACCCATTTTTAATGATAGATAAGAATTTCTCCATTAGAGGATTTAGTTTTAATTAAGAGAAATGACGTTTATATATTTTTGCTAGTTTCATAGTTTAGTATTAAGAAATTTATCCTGTGAGGTTAAAAGAATTATCTCATAACCAATGTTGATATATATCGTTTTAAAATGTTTAGAATAAGTATACATTTTATCGTTATATAAGTTTCTTTCTGAAGGCTATGAGAATGTTATGGGAAATTTGAAAAAGAACGCAAAAGAACTTCATTACGATCATAATGAATGGTTAAGTAGTCTTGCTGAAATCAGGGGCGAGCTTATTACTTTGGCCAAACAAAATCATAATGGACTTAAAAGGGACATTGGTTCTCTGTTGAAAATTACTACGTATCTTGAAAAAATAATACGTAAACACGAGAATACAATTGCGTTGGCATTTAAGACTTGCGGCATAGATGACCATACACAAATATTTCTTGACCATGAAGGGATTAGGGAAAAGATGGATATCTTAAAATTTAAACTTGATAATCTTAGAAGCATTTTTTGGAAATTTAATAAACATAAAACGACAACTTAACTGATTTTTAACACTTATGTGACTTCAGTGATTTTTAAATAGACTAAAAGAAAAAAACTGCTTTTAATCAATTTTCTACATAACTGTAATCAAAGATTTTTCTCTTTATGATTGTTACCTTTTATAAGACTTTATTGAAATAAATGACTCTCATTAAATATTCGAGGAAGGAGGAAAATTCATGAAAACGTTCATAGCAATAATTAGTATGTTACTTTTGATCTCGCCACTTTCATTGGCCGACAATATCTCTAGTCTGGAAAGAGAGATTATACCTCCCTATTTGAAGGGAATACCTTGGCAAGGGAAAACGATGAAGCATGGATATTTAAGGTGGAGTGAAAAAAAACCTTATACACCATTGTTGGACTCTGAAGCTTCTAGGCGGGGTGAACGACTATACATAAAAAATTGCTTAGAATGTCATGGAACTAGTGGTTTGGGTGACGGACCAACTTCAAAAAAAAATAGATTTAAGGCCGCAAATTTAAAGAAAGTTTCTAAAGATTTATCAAATCATTTTTTAGCTTTCCAAATTGAAGTTGGAACTAAAGACATGCCTTCATGGTTTGATGTTTTAACGGAAGATGAAATTTGGGATCTAACTCATTATTTGCATGACCTTGCCGTGAAGAAGCAATGAAGTTTTTTATTACAACAATGATTACAGCCTTTTTCCTTATTAGCACTTCTCCTGTTTTCGCTCAAGGAGTTAAGAACTTGAAGGCGATGGGAAAAGCATTTACTGAGATTGCTAAAAATACATCTCCGGCAGTTGTTTTCATTGAAACCGAAAAAAAACAACAAATAAGTAGTCAATCGCCATTTTTTTTACCATTTGATGATATAGATGGGTTCTCATTTGAAAATAATATTTTCAAGTATTTTTTTAAAGAAAATATCCCGCCTAGAAATAAGGAAAGGGAAAAAGGTAGAGAGAGAACACATAAGGTTCTAGGTCAAGGTAGCGGTTTCATTTTTTCCAAAAGTGGTCATATATTGACTAATAATCATGTTGTCGGAGATGCTGACAAAGTTGTGGTCAAATTACTTGATGGCCGTAGTTTTGAGGCAAAAGTAATCGGCACAGATCAACATTCTGATGTTGCAGTGATAAAAATAAATGTAAAGAATTTAACTGTTTTACCTCTTGGGAACTCCAACTCTCTAGAGGTTGGTGAATGGGTACTCGCTTTAGGAAACCCTTTTGGGCTTTCACATACTTTGACTGCTGGCATTGTCTCAGCTAGGGGAAGAAGCTCAGTTGGAATAACTGATTATGAAAATTTTATTCAGACAGATGCTGCTATAAACCTTGGTAACTCAGGCGGCCCTCTAATTAACCTTGATGGAAAAGCAGTTGGTATGAATACTGCTATTTTTAGTCGAACAGGTGGCAGTATGGGGATTGGCTTTGCAATACCTATTAATATGATCAAAGGGATAAAGGATCAGTTAATTAAAAAAGGAAAGGTCATTAGAGGTTACCTTGGTATTGTAATCCAAAACTTAACAAAGGATCTTTCGCAACAATTTGGTATAGAAGGAATTAGGGGTATACTCATTTCTGATGTTAAGGAAAATACTCCTGCAAAAAAAGCTTTATTAAGAACTGGTGATATTATTATTAAATTTGATGGTAAGGAAGTTAATGAAGTTGGCACATTTCGTAATATGGTGGCATCAACTCAACCTGGTGAAAAAAAACATTTAACGATATTTAGGAATGGAAAAAATATAAAAATTAAAGTTAAAATAGGGAAACTTCCAGCCAAACAAGAATTTGCAAAAAGCCAAAAGTTTCAAGAAAATGAATTTGGTTTTTCGGTCGACAACCTTACTCGTGACCTTAGGCAACAATATGGTATTTCTGGAAACGAACAAGGAGTTGTCGTTAGTGAAGTTGATCCTTTTTCTGTAGCGAAATTAGCAGGGATTAAACCAGGAATGTTGATAAAAGAAGTAAATAGAATGAAAGTAGATTCAGTTTCTGATTTTAGAAAAGCGATAAAAAAAACCAAAAGAAAGAAGAGCGTTTTGTTACTCGTACAAGATGGTGAATTTTCACGATATATAACTCTTTCAATAAAGTGAAGCGAAGTCTTTTGTTTTCCAATAAGAAGTACCACATATATAGGAATGAAATTAATTCACCCATCATCAATAGAATCAATTTTTTTGGCAATTCCTACAAAAATAACTGAAAAATTTCCCTGTTACTCCTAGTGTGATGGTTTTTTGATCGAAAAGGTTTTTTATTTGTCTCATCTGTATATTTCCTGAAAAATTTACTCCATAAACACACAAACAGAAGTGCACTCTTTAACATGGCGATCAACACTTTTAAAAAAATTCACCTTAACAATACGAGACAGAAATAATTGATACTGATAAACTGGTGCTTTTTGACGGCATTTCAATTTGCAAGAAGTATTTAGTTTCATGAGTACATCATTTGAACTCATGCCCTTATCTTTACAGAGGTTTTCCAATTCATAATTCATCTCTCCATCTAGTTCTTCATAAAACAACCAATAATCCTCTTTAAGTCCATACATTTTCCAAAAGGATTTATAAACGGGGCCATATTGAGAGACATAAAGTTGTCCTTCAGGTAGATAGCTCTCGCATGTTTCTGACGATGCATAAAATGAAAATAGTAAAAGGAAAAATAATAAAATTTTATGGTGTAGAATTTTTAATCTCCTCAGATTTAGAAAACCTTTGATAGGAGTATATACAAAAAATATGCCAATTAATTAGAGACAAATTAAGGCTTTAGAGTTGTATCTCGGTGAAATATGACTAATTATCTTACAGTTGTATTCTTTAATCAATAAAGTAATTAATCGTTCCCCTTAGCATGTTGATTACAATTGATAGAAAAGGTTATTTATCTTTAAGTGATTTCTCGATCTCATGTGTTGCATGAGCAACAAGGGCCAATCTTCCCTTTGTTAGCTCAGAAGCATTAATAGAGTTCCATATCTGTTGAGATTCTGAAATAGGTGGAATTTCTTTAACTTGGTGGATGATGGACGCAGCCTTCTCTGGTGTAATATCGAAAAGCTGTGTTATTATTTGGTTAAAGACTTCTCTACCACAACGTCCATTTTTGTAATACACGTCCCGCATGGTTGAGCCATTAATACCTCTTGAATCGGCCCAAGCGATAGCTTCTCTTGCATCTGCAAATTTCTTTTTGAGATATGCACCTAGCACCTCATTTACAAAGAAACTCTTATCGTCGTCACCCTGAGCCAAATTTAATCCCTTTGTCTTAAGTCTTAACCGTTTGATTTTATTACTTATAGTATAATTATTCTAGTGCAATATGTAATATCCATATTTTGTATACTAATATCCAATGTACAAATAATGTTATTGTGAGAAGGAGCCCTAAGATATGAATAATTCAAGTAATAAAAAGAAAGTTAAGATAGATGTCCCTGCGCTAGAAAAGAAAAATAAGCTAACCCTTAAACAGGTAACGGAGGATATCGGGGCATTCATTCACTTTTTAAAGGCAAAAGCAGATTACGGTATTACTCAAAATGAAAATCTAGAAAAAGAATTAAGCTCTGTATGGATGCTCATTTCCAATAGGGTTGATGTTATTTTTAAAGAGGGTGTTACTGACTGTTACCTTGAAAAAGAAATCTTTTCACGAACCCTTCTCATTATTTCTGAACCTGTTGAAAAATCTCAAGAAAACACGCGTCGACGAGAGCTAATTAAATATTTTAGTGGTTGTATTCAACAGGATCAGCTTGATCAAGTAGCTAACTTCTTAGATCGTCTTGATGAAGAATCAAAGCAAATCATGATCGATGATTACCAAAATTTTAAAAAAAATATTGATTTATAAGAGAAATAACTCGGTTGATTTTTATGAAAAAATATCAAATTTTAAAAAAAATTACTACTGACTCACCCATTATGATTTTAGGTGATAGTGAGACGCTACCAAAATCTTCTCATCGGCACGAATTCGCCAGATTTGTTAAGGCATGCTATTTCCGAAGAAATAAATTCATACTTGGAGCATAAAGATGTCAAATACGCTCCAATTTGAGATTTCAAGAAAAAAGTGTTTTGAGAGGCACTTAAAAAAGCTTTATCAAGAAATTCTTGATGATAACCTTTTTGAACTTAAAGATGAGCTGGCTCGTATGGCCTATTATGGACATCGACAAGGACAGTTTTTTCGCCTCTTTAGAGAATATCAAAAAATATCTCCCGAAAATCTTTCCCAAAAAATTGGTCTAAGCGTCCTTAAAATACGAGAAATAGAAAATGGCGATTTTGTACCAGGAGTTAATCTAACTGCGCTTTACGCTGATTCTATTGGCGCAACTCAAGAATTGAATTACTTTTTAAACTTTTTTGATGAACTGCTTTAATTTCTCTTAGTTGATGTTCTGTCTTTAGACCAAAAGGTGCCAGGTTGAGTTTGGTAGCTTACGGGATTGGAGGCATCCAATTCCCATTGGATAGATTCCTTAATGGAATTAGAATTAAGCAAAATGAGGATTTTACTATGAGAATATTTAAACTAATTTTATGCACAATTATTTTTTCCGCGCCTACTTTTGCTCAATTTACTAGTGCCTCTTTGTTTCCTGAAATGAAGGCCATTAACCCTGCGGTCATTGGTCAAAGGTCTATTGGAATATTTTCTGCCGGTATCGCTCGTGAAAATTATGAAAAAACACAAGACCTCTCAACTGGTAGCTTTGGAGCTGGAGCATCTGGTAAGTCAGATATCGAAATTAGTGATTCCCGCCTTTTTTATGGTGGTAAAAAAGGTGGATTCTTAACATCTGAAGTCTTTATTACTGTTGGTTCTGGTGAAAAAAAAGATACAGTCTAGCGGGAGGGGAGCTCTGAGACTGTCATAAACTCTGTAACGAATCAATTTTTCAATGTGGGATTTGGACTTGGAGAACATTTTGGTGTCAGTGTATCTCGCTTGGTTTTTGAAAATGATCAGTCTTACAATTTTAGCTTTGGTGGCTCTAACGTAAGTGGGGCCAATAATTCTGAAGTAGAAGGTCTAGTATTAAGAGGCGGTGTACTTTTAAACCTTGGTTTTGATTTAGGTCTTTATTATGAACAAGTACAAGCAACAGTAAAGAGCCAAGGTACTGATGATTCTTCTGACCAAACAACACGTTATCCAAAAGTAGGCATCGGATTTGGTTTTTCAGGAAAGTCAGCTCGTATGGAAGTAGGTTATGAAACGGATCTTAAGTCTATCGACGATCCGTCGACTGGGGAAAGCTATACGGCGAATAAAATCTATGTTTCATTTGAGGGCAGGTACGGGGGGTTAACACTTGGTTACACCGGAGCAATGTATCGGGAAGGGTATTTTGAATTAGAGAATCTACTACGGAACAACCTCGTGTTTATAGGAACCAGAGATGAAGACCGTCTGGTAAATACCATTAACTTTGCCCTTGGAAATACCAAGGGCCATAGCTTCTCTGGAGGCGCCTTCTTTTCCAGCGTTGAAGCTCCTGAAAACGGTCAACTTTTTGTCGATGGTAATAAGTATGCTACCAAAACTGAGTCACTTGGTGTTTCTTTGAAGTATGGTTATTCTTGGTAGCAAAAGAGTAAAAGGTGCCAGGTTGAGTTTGGTAGCTGCTTGCATAGGAAAGAGTCTAAACCGAACTCTTAACATATCGATCCGCAATCAATAAGTTTCTTGCAGAAGACCGAGTAGGAAAACCTATTTGCAGGAAGGGTTAAAGATCTCTTCGCCTTCGCTGAACCAACAGTTGGAGCACAGTCTCTCATAAACCTTTTGACCAAAACCGAGGTAGTAGTAAGTCTCTTCGCACGTGTATGGAGATTCCTTTCTACTAGTAAATTCTAAAGTGCTATAGCATAGGATGCCAACAAAGTGATTAATGCATTTTAGAGAAGAGATCTTTCCATTTGATTCAAGGAGTTCTGTGTTGATTGTGTCCTCTAGGTCATTAACAATTTCGCTGCTAACGTTCGCGTGGGACAAAAAAGTAAGGGACATCATCAAAGCTGTTATTAATATTTTCATGGTGAAGTTTCCTTTTCTAAATTTTTAAAGCTCACAGCTTATACAAGGTATGCTTCAACGTGTAAAGATCTGTTATCTTTAGGGTTAGCAAAAGAGCAAAAGGAGCAAAGCAAAAGGTGCCAGGTTGAGTTTGGTAGGTGTTTCAATAGTAGCGAAGCGACTTTTTTATATACCCATCCCAAATCAATCCATAATTTTTTCTCAATAATTTTCAAATGTTAGGGCACGATTAATTTTAATAATTATCTTGTTAAAATATATTGCAGATCAACTTCCTATCTTAAGTTATATGCAATGCTTTCGTTTTTAATGTTTGATAATAAATTTCTAATAAAGAAAGATTTATGAAAAAAGAAATTTGGATAGGAGGCATGACGGTTGATCTGGATCGTTTGTCCAAAGGATTTAATGTTTTGCTTCCTTTTTGGGTTCTTTTTTTTGCTTTCTTAGGTTATCGATTTAATTTTAATTTCCACTTCTTGACCGTGATCCTCTTTTTCGCGGCAGTAGTTAATTTTTATTTTTTGTTTATTCAGAAACGACACACTCTTTTATCTAATTTTGGATTGATGGCACAATTTCGATACTTTTTTGAAAGTATTGGTCCAGAGTTAAGACAGTATCTATTCCTTTCCGATGTCGAGGAAAAACCGTTTAATCGAATCGAGAGAAGTGAAGTGTATAGGAAGTCCAAAGGAGTCGATGACACCTTTGCGTTCGGCTCGCAATTACTTTTTAATCAATCGGAATTTAAGCTTCGCCATTCATTGTTTCCCGTCAGTAGAAGTGTCATCCAGCCCTTTTCTTTAACATTTGGTGAAGAGAGGGGAATTAAGAATACATATACATTAAAACGGCCTGTAATTATAAGTGCAATGAGCTTTGGTGCGCTTGGTGAAAGAGCCGTAAGGTCCCTGGCAAGAGGGGCCAAGAAAGCCGGTATATTAATGAATACAGGAGAAGGAGGGTACCCAAAATATCATTTATTAGAAGGTTGTCACTTGATCTTTCAAATGGGGACGGCCAAATTCGGTGTCCGAAAAGATGACTTTACACTTGATGATAACAAACTTAGAAAGCTTGCTTTTCTTCCTCAAGTAAAGATGATTGAGATAAAGGTTTCCCAAGGTGCGAAACCAGGAAAAGGAGGTCTACTACCTAAAGAAAAGATTTCAAAAGAGATTTCTGAACTACGTGGGGTGCCAATGGGAGAGGACGTTATTTCGCCTTCTTTCCATGTAGAATGCACAAATTTAAATAAATTGGTTCATTTTATTAAGAGAGTTCAAAGTATCTCAGAATTACCAGTTGGAATAAAACTTTGTATAGGTAGAGAAGATGAATTTAGAGAACTCATTCTCGAGTTGAAAAAGGAAGATATCTTTCCTGATTATATTACTATTGACGGTGCTGAAGGCGGAACAGGTGCGGCACCAAAAACCTTCATGGATGATGTAGGGGTTCCTATATTTGTCGCCCTTCCGATGGTTAATCGAATTCTAAATGAAGAAGGGGTAAGGAATAAATTAAAATTAATGGCCGCTGGAAAGCTTATTAATTCAGGAAGACAATTCATGGCATTCTGTATGGGAGCCGATGCTATCTATACCGCAAGAGGATTTATGATGGCGCTTGGTTGTATTCAAGCCCTCCAATGCAACAGAAACACTTGTCCCGTTGGTATAACAACACATGATGAACATTTGCAAAGGGGACTCGATATCGAATTAAAATCTGAGCGAGTCTTAAGTTATATGAAAAGTCTCGAACATGAACATGTGGAATTATTACAGGCCTTGGCCAAGAAATCGATTTCTGAATTAAGCATATTAGATTTATATACAGAAAAAGGATTAAGTTGAAAAATGTAAACTTCAAAGATATTAGTTCAAAAGAAGTCGTAGTTAGTTGGATTTGCCAAATAATAATTGCTGTAGTTTTAGCGAAAGCATCATTATCAAAATTTATGGATGATGAAATGACAATTTTAGTTTTTAAGACATTAAAAGGTATGGAAAGTACGAGATTCGTGATTGCTACTATAGAGGCCTTGGCAGCATTTTTATTATTAACTAAAACACTCCCTCATTATGGTGCCTTACTTGGGTTAGGGACGATGATGGGGGCCTTTATCGCTCATTCTACAGTCTTGGGTTTTACCTCTAATAAAGAATTAATGATGATGTCTATACTTATGCTGTTCGTGACTGCTTTATCGTTTGTTGTAATTTGGATCAATAGAAAAAGATTTCCTTTTATCGGTCAAACCTTTTAGTTATCTTTATTAAACCCCATAATATGGGTTATTTGGCGTGTTATTTTAGAGTTGTGGCATATTACTAACCACAATGATAAGTGTGAAAAAAAAGAGAATGACAGAATCTTGCTTAGTTAACTTGAACTTTGGTCTCGGCAATAAAGCTAATCTTCGCAACATGAGTGAATCCTTTTTTATTAATTTTGTAGATTTTAAACTTATTAAGTTCCTACGAAAACGATACTCGTCAGTATTTTTTATGAAAAAAAATCTCTTTGTCCCATAATGGATGTAACTTTTCTCCTTTGCTCTTTAGAACTGTTTAGAACTGCAAAGGCCTATCTGAAAATCTTAAGTAGTTGATTTTACGTACGGAGGGTAGAATAATTTGAATTGGACCCTCAAAAATGCCGATAAGTAACTTGGAATGAAATATCTTGTAATAACTCTTCTATTTCTGGGCCTCACGAACTCCGCATACGCTGGATTAATGGAATCGCTTGCTTCTCTGTCGAGTAATATTTCTGGTAACGATTGTAACCAAAGCTCAGCTCAGATTACTGAGGAAGGTACATGCGACCTTGGAGAGGCTCCGCTTAATCCCTTGCCTGGCGCTACTGATGACTTAGCAACAACAATTACTGAAAGTACTTATTTTGTTGAATTGGCTGAAGTGAGAAAGTCTGACTTTGTATGTGCCGTTCAATATATTCAAAACATTAAAAATGATTCACAAAAACTAGAATCATTAAAGAATGATATTTCTGAAAAGCTTATCTCTTACTCGGAGTTAAATGCTGATACTGTAAATCTCATGGGAACGATTGGCCGATTGGCACGGTCCGTACGCTATATACGAAACACTGAAGAAAAAGCATCAGCAGAGGCCGAACTTGTAAGTTTGAGAGAACAACTTCAAAAGATGCAAATAGCGACAGCGGCCATAAGGAGCTCTGTTCCTTTAATCCATCTTGAACCGATTAATGATTTATTTCAAGACTACTCAACAAGACTTAATGGACCTTCTGTCCAAATTAGAAATGATCGTACTCCAGCAGCTGAAACTATGGCGGAACTCGATCGAGTGCAATTCTCTAGAGATTTAAATGAGTCCTTGGATAGTACCTTAAGCTCTTTAGGTAACGATATTTCCACATTAAATTCAGGAATTGAATCTGGAGGAGTGAGTTTTGATCGAGCTATGCGAGAGAGCCTCGCACAAGATCTAAGCCTTCTTGAAACATACCAGCTGCAAAACCCTAATAATCCTCCTGAGATGCAAGAGCTTACCTGTAGTGTTGATCAACGTTATGGAAGTGGTGCTCAGACACGCGATCAAATTCTTAATTTTGGTTCCATTGGTTTAACCTTGGCCTCACTTGGAATTGGCGGAGTTATTCGGGGAAGTGCTGCCATTGGAGCAAACTTCTTTAACGGCGCAAGAGTCGCGGCCCTAAGTGGTATGTTGTCTATGCGGAGTGCAAATGTCTTAAGTGCTATTGCGATTGGCCTAGATGCTGGTGCAGGAATTAATGAGATCGGCAGATCTTGCTTTGGAGACTCTTTAGAGAATATGGTTCGCTCAAGTCCTGGGACTTGTCAGGAGCCAACGATTGAACAGAATAATCAAGACAACTGTATTCTTGCTTCTGGTCTCACTGCTTTAGGGATTGGTCTCGCTAGTCCTGCTGGTCAACAATTGTTAGCTCGTGCGATTACACCTTTAAGTCGTTCGACACCTCAGCTACCTCGCTCCCTCATCGAAAGGTCCCGACCTTATACTAATACTAATCAAATACCTGGCGGGGGTTCTGGCGCTTTAAGCACCGGAGGGCTAAC
>Ga0129324_10000299_pt1 | contig 36344 bp, 30 predicted proteins | sample CPBDNA_7_FD_96879 | JGI IMG/M metagenome (GOLD analysis project Ga0129324, IMG submission 96879) | Freshwater to marine salinity gradient microbial communities from Chesapeake Bay, USA - CPBay_Spr_15_0.2_DNA | ecosystem: Environmental > Aquatic > Marine > Coastal | place: USA: Chesapeake Bay...
CTATAGAGCCGTGGTAGACCACCACGTTGATAGGCTGGATGTGGAAGCGCAGTAATGCGTGTAGCTGACCAGTACTAATAGCTCAATTGGCTTGATTTATGCACTGAAAAAAATTTTTAAAAATATTTATATTAATTACGATCAAATTTATGAGAGTTGCTTGTATTCAACTTAAAGACTGGGGAAGATTATAAGCATAATTTTTCAAAGTTAATTAGCTACATACATATAGCTATAAAAAAAATCAGATTTAATTATCACACCTCCGGCAATTTTATTGTATCTCATCTAATTCAAAAACTTTTAATAATACATGTTCCTCAAATTGATAAGTTGAACGATGAAGCGCAGTAATGCGTGTAGCTGACCAGTACTAATAGCTCAATTGGCTTGATTTATGCACTGAAATTTTTTTAACCTATTGATATTACAAAATCTTTCTCTAGAGTGTTTATTTTCAATTCTAATGAAATTAAACTAATGCTTTTTGATATTACAAATAAAATAATTATTGTTACAGGAGGTAATTCAGGCATTGGTCTAACGATTTCAAAAAGCTTAATTAAATTTGGAGCAGTAGTTATTAGACTTGATAAAAAATTTAAATCAAAAACATTTAATATTATTAAAAAAAATGTTACTAATCTTGATATTGAAATAGATTTATCAGATACAAAAAAAATTCCTAATCTATTAAAGAAAATAAAAAAAAAATTTAAAAGAATTGATGGATTGATAAATTGCCATGGAATTACTAAAGAAATTAATAATAATACAGATTTATCAAAAAATTTTGATGAAATAATAAATAACAATTTAAAGTCTACGTTTGTACTAAGTTCGTTGGTTTGTAAGCAAATGTCAAAAAAAAATGGCGGCTCTGTGGTAAATATTACAAGCCTTGGTGCACATCTTGGCTTTCCTAATAATCCCTCATATCAAATGTCTAAAGCGGGAGTTAGGCAGTTAACCAAATCTCTAGCTATAGATTGGGGCAAGAAATTAGTTCGAGTTAATAATATTTGTCCAGGATATATAAAATCAACCATGACAATGAAGAGTTATAAAAATTCACAAACTTATAAAAAACGACTAGATAGAATGATGCTTAACAGGTGGGGAACTTCAGAAGATATAGTAGGAGCAACAATTTTTTTAATTTCTGATGCATCATCATATATCACTGGTTCAGATATTTCTGTAGATGGTGGATGGGTAGCGAAAGGATTATAAATGATTACTAATATTAGACATACAGGTATTACAGTTCAAAATTTGGAAAAATCAATAGATTTTTTTATTTAAGTAATTAAATACAATCAAAAAATGAAAAAAAATTAATTAAAATTCATAAATAAGAAAGTAAAAAATATTAACATATTAAGATTATGAGCAAGATATTAGCCTTCATACCAGCAAGAGGTGGATCCAAAGGTATTCCAAACAAGAATATTAAATTATTTAATGGCAAACCTTTAATTGAATGGACAATAAGGTCTGCGTTAAAAAGCAAAAGTATTGATAAAGTTATTGTAAGTTCTGATTCACAAAAAATTTTATCAATATCAAAAAAAATTGGAGCAGAAGTGGTTTTAAGACCAAAAAGTATTAGTGGAGATTTTGCTACTACAGAAAGTGCGATTAAGCATTATATAAACATAGTGAAAGAATCGTTTGATACAATTGTTTTACTTTCACCAACCAGCCCCATTAGAAAAATCAAAGATATAGATAATACTGTAAAAGAATTTAGATCAAAGAAACTTGATAGTTGTTTTTCAGCCTCAAGATTAAATGATTTTTTAATTTGGAAATTAAATAAAAAAACAAAAAAGTTTAGTAGCATAAATTATGATTATAAGAATAGAGGTGTGCGACAAGGTAGGGAGTTAAATTATGTTGAAAATGGATCAATTTATGTTTTTAAATCTGACTTAATAAACTATAAAAATAATAGACTTAGTGGTAAGATTGGAATGTATTTGATGGATTTTTGGCAAAGTTTTGAAATAGATGAAAAAAGTGACTGGAAATTATTAGAGACAATATATCAAAAATTTATTCTAAAAAATGATGGAAGATAGTAATACAAAAAACTTAAAAAGTGGAAGAGTTGTTTATATGAATGGAGTTTATGTTCCTGAAACAGACGCGAAGATTTCCATATTTGACTCTGCACTGATGTTTGGTGACATGGTTTTTGAGATGACGAGATCATTTAACAAAAAAACTTTTAAATTAGATGAACACATAGAGAGGCTTCTTTACGGTGTTAAAATCTACGAAATACCTCTTAAAAAATCCGCTCAAGAACTTAAAGAAATATGCCTTCAAACAATCGAACAAAATGAACCCTTTTTTAGTGACACAGATGAACATCGATTGATGATTAATATCAGCAGAGGGCCTTTAGGAGTTTATGCACCAATATTTGACTATAAACTTGAACCAACGGTGGTGGTTGCAGATTTTCCTCTTAAATGGACAGTTTCGTATATGGGAAAATTATATGACGAAGGTATAAATGCTGTTTTGGTAAACCAAAAAGCAATGCCATCATATTTGATGGATCCCAAAATCAAAAGTAGAAGTAGAGTTTTTTATCAAATGGCAAATATTGAAGCCTCAAAATTTAAAGGCAAAAATAATTGGGCCTTACTTATGGGTCTAGATGGACACATTGCAGAAGGAAGTGGTGATAATTTTTTTATTGTCAAAAATGGAGTTGTGATTACTCCAAAACCTAGAGATATACTAGTAGGAATAAGTAGAAATTATATTTTTGAAATTTGTAAGGAAATTGATATTGAATGTGTTGAAAGAGATTTTGGTCCATATGAAGTAAATACAGCCGATGAGGCTTTTATGACAGGAACACCATTTTCAATTTTACCAGTCTTTAGATTTAATAGTTTAGATATTGGAGATGGAAAGTTTGGCAAAATTACTAAAATTTTAATAGATAAATGGGGAAAAAATGTTGGAGTTAATTTGATCAAGCAAATTAAACAATTCTCAGATGAGTGCATAGAAATTAGAGAAAAAACAGCTGGAACAACTAATCCATATCAATTTTCATCAAAATAAAATTTAACAAAGATGAATTAAAATAATTTTTTTTAAGAAATTAATTAGTTTATATAAATAATATTTTATAAAAAGACCTAAGCCATTAAGGTTTTTTGGCTATAGCAACTAACGTATCTGTAGCATTGATTCGAGCGAGAGAACTCTGATAAGCTTCAAATAATAAATCTGACTCTAAAATAGATAGTAATGATTTATGTCCACCACCTTTACCATTCGTAAGCCAATTTAAATGATTGGATAAGGGATACCTTTGCACTCCTTCTACTTGAATATCTGTAAAACCAACAAACTCTAAAGTTTTTTTCAAAGATTCACGTGTATGAAGGACTAAATGTTGGCTCCACAATGTGAATTGCTTAAATTCTTCACATGCTACAACAGACAATAAAAAGTCGTTTGCGTGTGGAACTTCAACCAAAACTTGTCCACCACTTACAACTTTTTTCATTAGTTCTGTCAAAGTCTCTAATGGATTAGGAAGATGTTCTATAACATGGTAGGAAACAATCACATCCAATGAATTATCTTCAATAGCATCCAGATTATTTACACAAGAAATACCATCATTATTAAGTGTATCAACACACTCCTGTTGAAGTTCAATTCCCATTACACTTTCACAATATGGCTTCACAAGTCTTAAAAAATCTCCACTTCCACAACCGAAATCTGCCACTCTTTTTCCAGAAACAAACTTAAGGTTAGATTTAATTCGTCTTTGAGTGGAAGTAATTTTTTCAAAGTCTGGTTTTCCTGTGCTCAGCTCAACTGCCATATCTTTTCTATAAGCACCATCTACATAAGTTTCATCACCTGTATAAAAATCATCGATGTAGATGACTCCACTAATGGAGTCTTTCCATACGTTTAATCCATCCATATCTCTTGTTCTATCATTAAATAGAACTCTACTTTTTTTCGAAGAAAGTCCAAGTTTCTCAAGTGTTGGAAAGATTGATGTTTGCATAACAAATTTTTGAATATTAATATTTATTACGATTTAACGTGTTAATTTGTTATTGTAAACTACAAAAATTTTCCTCTATTAAATTAGTGATAACATCTATTAATACCCTCTTTAGTTTGTTTGTTTTCTTATTTTTTTAGTTATTAAAGTAAAACCACCTCTCCTAATTATGAGCTGAAAGTTTTCATGATAATAATTAATTAGTAATTTTTATACTACTGTGATTAATTTCCACACAATATAGAGTGGAGTAAAGCTGCTAAAATTAGAGCTCTACTTGATCAAATTAATCTGTTTGTGTTTAAAAATACCATGCTGTATAAAAATTAAATGGCAAATGTATTGGACTGTACTTTACGTGATGGCGGTTATTATAATAATTGGGATTTTGAAGAAAGTCTTGTTACCAGCTATTTGCAAGCAATGGATGCTTTGCAAATTGATTTTATTGAAATAGGATTTAGAACTTTAAAAAATGATACTTTTAAGGGTGCTTTTGCATTTACTACTGATAATTATTTAAAAAGTCTGAATATTCCAGTAGGTCTAAAGAATAAAATAGGTGTAATGATTAATGGATCTGAAATTGCTGATCCAAAAACACAAATTGCTTGTTTAGAAAAATTATTTAGTCCCAAATCTAAATCTCCAGTTACTTTGGTTCGTATTGCTTGTCACATTCATGAATTTAATGATTGTTTACCAGCAGCAAATTGGTTAAAAAAAAAAGGTTATTTAGTTGGCTACAACCTGATGCAAATATCTGATTGTCCATACGAAGAAATAACAAGATTGGCAAAAGATGCAAGCTCCTACCCAATAGATGTTCTATATTTTGCTGACTCTTTAGGAAATTTAAACCAACAAACTACAACCAACATCATCCATGCTTTTCAAGCTGGTTGGAGTGGGCCACTAGGTATCCACACACATGACAATATGGGGCAGGCAATAGCCAATGTTAAACAATCAATTAAATCTGGTGTGATATGGATAGATAGCACAATTACAGGTATGGGTCGTGGACCTGGAAATGCTCAAACTGAAATTGTAATACTTTCGCTTGGAGAACGTTTTAAGAATCAACGCAGTTTTATTAAGTTGTTTAAACTCATACAGCAATATTTTAAACCTATGCAGAATTATTATGGATGGGGTATGAATCCATTTTATTTTCTAGCTGGTCAAAATAATATTCACCCAAGTTATATTCAAGAAATGATGCAAGATAATCGTTATAATGAAGAGGATATTTTAGCTGTTATAGATCAATTGAAAATTAAAGGAGGTAAAAAATTTAGTTTCGACAATTTAGAATCTGCACGCCATTTTTATCCAAGTGAACCAGAGGGAAGCTGGGAGCCAGAAAAATTACTTAAAGATAGTTCTATTTTAATTCTTGGGTCAGGACCAGGAATAAAAAAATATCAAAAGGCAATTGAGAACTTTATAGAAAATACCAAGCCGTATGTTATAGCTTTGAATACTCAGCAAAATATAAAACAAGAATTAATAAACGCACGTACTGCATGTCATCCAATGCGATTATTGGTTGATTTTCCAGAACATATTAAATTACTACAGCCATTAATTACCCCTTATTCTATGCTACCTTTAAATATAAAAACAGCACTTAAGGATAAAAAATTATTAAATTTTGGAGTTAAAATTAATAGAGAAGGTTTTGCTTTTCATAAGAATTACTGTGAAATACCAACATCTTTGGTAATTGCATACACAATATCAGTTGCTAACAGTGGTAAAGCTAAGGAAATTTTACTTGCTGGTTTTGATGGATATGAGCATAATGATCCACGTCGTAAAGAAATTAACCAGATGTTAGCAACCTATCAAAATACAAAAAATTCAATACCTGTTAATTCTATTACCCCCACACCCTATGATGTATCTGTTAAATCAATCTACAGTTATTGAATATGAAAGTTATTGTAGTTATCCCCGCTCGTTATAGTTCCAGTCGTTTTCCAGGTAAACCATTGATTAAGTTGCTTGGCAAACCAATGATAATATGGGTTGCTGAATTAAGCTCCAAAGCAGTAGGCAAAGAAAACGTTTATATCGCCACTGATGATGATCAAATTCAAAAAACTGTCATTCAAAAGGGTTACAATGTGGTGATGACTTCAAAAAACTGTCTTACAGGTACTGATCGATTGGCAGAGGTCGCTAAAAAAATAGAAGCTGACATTTATATTAATGTTCAAGGTGACGAACCTTTAGTTGATCCTATAGATATTCAAAAAGTGATTGATCTAAAAAAACAATATCCTAATGATGTAATTAATGGTTACACGAAGATGGAAAAAGACGAAGACCCACAAAGCTTGAGTAAACCAAAAATCATATTTACAGAGGATAAACGTATGGTTTATATTTCTCGTCAACCATTACCCGGATTTAAAGATCCAAAATACACTTCAAAAGTTTACTACAAGCAGGTATGTATTTATGCTTTTAACCGTGAAGAATTAATTAAATTTGGAAATTTTGGGCGCAAAAGCAAATTAGAAGAATCTGAGGACATCGAAATTATTCGTTTTCTTGAATGGGGAAAAATAATCCGCCTTGTAGAAACCCAACCTGAAAGTTTAGCTGTTGACACTCCAAATGATGTTGAAAAAGTTGAAAATGTATTAAGAGGCGAAAGATATAAACCTTTTTAAAATTAATTTAAGATACTAAAAAATAGTTTGGAAAAATAGATAAAAGTTATACTTTTTATTCCTATGTTAGGTTTAGTAAAATCAGATAATTAGATTTTAGTTTTAGACATTTTATATTAATAATTTAATTAAATATGAAAATGAGATTACTATACAAAAAAACATATTAATTATTTAGCCAAAGCAATTTAAGTTTATAAATAGTGGCAAATTGATATTTTTATCTAGACATATTTTAAGTACAGGTTAGTGTTATATCTTTAAAAAATGAATAATCAATTAGATCTAAATAATATAAACAAGATTTTTACAGAATCAATTGCAGTCAAGCAAGATTTAATCAAAAATGGACATTTAAATGTACTTACTGTTATGGGTGACGAAATTGTAAAAGCTATAAAATCTGGTTCAAAAATTTTACTTTGTGGCAACGGTGGTTCAGCTGCAGATGCCCAACATTTAGCTGCTGAAATGTTAGTGCGTTTAAGACCTAGCTATAACCGAAATCCCATACCAGCTATAGCATTAGCACAAGACACCTCAACGATTACTGCCTGTGGAAATGATTTTGGTTTTGAATATTTATACGAGCGATTAGTTAAAGGCTTAGGAAGATCTGGAGACATACTAATTGGTATCACAACTTCAGGAAACTCTGAAAATATAATTAGAGCAATGAAGCAAGCTAAGAACTCAAGCATAAAAGTTTTTGGATTTCTCGGATGTGAAGGTGGTGAAGCTATTAATTTTTGTGATGAAGCGCTTGTTATACCTAGCAATGAGACAGGACGCATTCAAGAGTCACACATCACAGCAGGACATGCTTTGATGGAGTATGTAGAAAACAAACTTATAGACAATAACTATCTACATCTAGAAGAAAAATAAAATAGCCAAAATAGCAAGTGATAATTTTATAAAAATTTCATAAAGATATGTTGGATATTTGACCAATCAATGCTAATGATATTTTAAATGTCTATATTTAAAATTGCTGAAATAGGAATAAATCATAATGGGGATTTATCTATTTGTAAAAAATTAATTGATGCTTCAAAAAATGCAGGTTTTGATGCAGTAAAATTTCAAAAGAGAGATATAAACCAAGTTTATACTCAAGAACTTTTAAATTCTCCAAGAACAAGTCCTTGGGGAACTACTCAGCGAGATCAAAAAGAAGGACTAGAATTTGATGAATCTGAATTCAAGGAAATTGATCTTTATTGTAAAGAAAAAAAAATTGAATGGTTTGCTTCTGCTTGGGATTTAAATAGCCAAAGTTTTTTAAGAAAATTTAATTGTAAATATAATAAAGTTGCATCAGCAATGATTGTTTATGAAGATTTATTACATATGATTGCAGATGAAAAAAAACATACATTTATATCTACTGGCATGTCTGAATATAAAGATATAGATAAAGCAGTAGAAATTTTCAACAAAGCAAGTTGTTCATTTGAATTAATGCACACAGTTTCAACCTATCCAATGAGAGATGAAGATGCAAATTTGAATTTGATCAAAACTTTGAGAGACAGATATAAATGCAATATTGGATATAGTGGGCACGAAAGTGGCTTAGCAATATCTTATGCAGCTGCTGCACTTGGTATTTCGTCTTTAGAAAGACATGTTACATTAGATAGAACAATGTATGGCTCAGATCAAGCAGCGTCTATAGAGCCTAATGGAATGCAAAATTTAATAGGTGCAATTAAAAAAATTGAAGCAGCAATGGGTGATGGTGTAAAAAGTTTAACCGAAAGAGAAAAACCTGTTGCTGAAAAGTTAAGAGCACATTTAAATTGGAAAATTTAACTAATTTTATTTCTTAAATATCCAAAAAATTAATTTATGTACTTTAATATTTCGGATTGAATTATTGTGTAACACTTTTTAAATTACTTGCTGCAAAGTAAGAATAAGATTAAATTAAACATACAATAATATGAATTTTTTTTTTGGAGTTAATAATAAATTTTTTAGTTCAGAAATCCAAATACCACTGTTTCAAAATAGAAATTTTAAAAAGTCTAGTCTAAAATTATTTAGATGCTATCCCCAAAAAAAAAGATGGGTTTTACAAGAAATTATCGATAAAAAAATAAATGATTATTTTTTTATCTTAAAAAATAAAGATATTTCAAACAATGAGATATATTTTTTAGCAGATAATAAAATTTATGATAACTTTGATGGTAAAAAAATAAAAAATTATAATAATTTTAGTAAAACCAGTCCTGGTTTTAGGGCAAATTTTAAAATATATTTAGACCAGGGTGGTTTTTCATCTTATCAGTCAGAATATCCACATTCAATGATTTCAAAAAAAGGATCAATTTTAAGTTCTGTTAGCTCAATAGCAAATCCAGAAGCAGATAAAAATTTTATTTTAATAAAGAATATATACGAAGATCCAATCGAAGAAAATTTTAAAGCATATTTGGTAAATTATAAGACTAAAAAAGTCGAAGAACAATTTGAAATCAAAACAAATTATACAAATTGTATTGAATTGAATAATAAACTAATAAAACCAGAAATCTTTTTAGTGACTGCTGGATATTTAGGAATACCTATTTATGCTTCGATTAAAGATAAATTTTTATCATTTGAGCACACTCATCCACCTCATGAATATATTTTGTCTGAAGATAAGTTTATAAAAGTTAGAAATTTAAAAGAAGAAATAAATGAAATTATTTATTAAATTTTTAGCAAGAACTAATCTAGCTATATTATTAAGAAACTTACTTAATTTTAAACCAGTTTATTCAAAATTACATAAAAAAAATTATCCAACCTGTGTTAGTGATGCTTTTCTTTGGAGAACAGATAATGGATATAAAACTAAATTTAAGTATTCTGATATTTTAGGTTTATTTTATAAAATTAAAGACTCTTGGGTTGAAATTCACTTTTACTCTAAAAATAATGAACTTATTAAAGTAGAAAAAATAAATAATTTAAATTTATCAAATGAACTTGAGATAAACCGTGAGTATTTGGGTAATTTAGAGGATTACGGATCATTTTATATTTATCACTTTTCAAAAAATAAAAAATTATTAAATAATAAAGATATTATTAGTAATAGATGTTATCTAGGGTATTCTCTAAATAATAATTTACACTCATTCATTCATGGTAACACTAAGGTAAAATTCACTAGTATAAATTCAGATAAAAAAATTATTTCAAGTGATATAATTAAAATATCATTTTTTAAAAATCAGGTGTATACCATTCAAAAATATTTTGATGATTTTGATAAAAATGAACTAGCTTTTATAAACCCAACTTCTAAAACTATTAAATTTTCTCTTGAAAATAATAGCTTTGAATTGAAACCTCATTGCGCCCTGATTAAAATAATACATGATCCTATCATATCAATAAAATCTAATTGTTTTTTCTTTAGGCCAACTGTCTTTAGTTATAAAGGTGAACACTTAGATATTCATCATTCATAAAAACACTAATAGTTTTGCTAATTTTATTATTTAGTAAATATTTGATTGTAGTTACATAAAGATAAATTAAATTTTATTAATTCTACTTTAATAAATCATTATGAATATTTGGAGAAAAAAGAGGTTCTTATAGACGTTGTATTTATACCACAAGTAAGGTCTCCTTTACGTGAAACTCTGGATATTTAGAGATAAATAGAAAAATTAAAGCATAAAGGTTATGATTCAATGCTTTCATGTTGTGCTGTTAAAGACCTCTTCATTTGGCAGGAAAAATCACCTAGAAAGTATTAATTACGACTATCTAAATCGTAAGCGAAGACAAGACGTCCCAAAACAATTTATCAAAAATGGCTCTTTTTATATTTTTACACCTGAGGTAATTCGAAAATTTAAAAATTGATCCGGTAAAAAAATTAGTTTTAGTGAGATAGCTTTGTGGAAAACATTGAGTTAGATATCGAGGTGTAAATAAAAGTATATGGCAAGGAGGTGGAGAGCTTAAATTCTAAAGATCCAACGCCATATTAATTTAAAAAATAGTTTAGAAATTAAAAAAGTATTTTTAGATATTTCTCTTTCCTATACTTTGTTTTTTTACTAAATTTTTTTGTGAAATAATTGCTTTTGATGTTGAACTATTATTAGAAGTATTATTCAAATCTAGCTGCTCCCACTCCATTTGCTTTGTAGCAGGATTTTTTTTAAACCATAAATTTCCATACAATTGTGTTCTTTGTGTTTTTAGATGATTGTATGATGCTTTTACGCCATGAAATGTATTGTTGGATGGAGAAAAAAGAACAATAGAATTATTTTTAGTTTGTTGTTTGACTGTTTCTGCCCAATCCCAAGGTAACCAAGCTCGATCAATATTAGGGTTTCCACTCCAAAACTCTTTAATATAAGCATATTTTTTTTTTAATTTCAGATAATGAGTGTGATGATCCATTTTTTCTGATTTAGAATTTGGATTAATATTTACCATAAATGTAGCAGCTTTTTTTCTTATATCTGGGTGAGGACTAATTTCGTATCCATCTAAATATTTTTGAATTCCATTATCAATAGTACATTCATTAAATTTAATTAAAAACTTTTTAGCAATTACTTTGTTAAATTTATTAGAATTCAAAAAGGCATTTAATTCATTAAATAAATCTGAAGAAAACTTATATAAACGCAAAGCAACACCAAACCCTCCACATGCTGAGTGATGAGATGATTTTTTTCCATTTTCGTGCCAATCAATATATTTGTCTAAATCAGTAGTGCATCCAGGGAACTCAATTGGCTTAAAACCTTTTTGGATTAAACCATCAATTAACTCTTTATCATTTGAAGCATCCGGTGCACATATTTCTTGTGAATTTAAGATTTCGTCAAAATGTTCTTCAGAAAAAAAATTTTCTATGTATACATGCTTAAAAGGTTCTTTGATAAAATCTGCTTCAAAAATTTTATTTGAAAGATACCTGAAGTCGTATTTAGTTCTCATTCCGTGTAAAACAATTAAGTTATTAATTTTATTTGTAATTTTTATAGTGCTTTAATTATCCAAATTCAATAATTTAATAATTTAATATTAATAATTGTAATTTGTTAGTTATTTAATTTTTAAAAAAAGAAAAGATATAATTCTTTTTACTCACTAAGATAATATCTTGAGTAATTAAAGAAAATAAAATAAATATATTTAATGACAAATAATAATTATTTAACCATTATATAATAAAGTAATTTTTGACAATTATATATTCAGGGGCCCCAGGGTCTGCATCAAACACTTTAAAAAATAAATTAGAATCAATTTTAAATTGTAATGCACAAACACCCAAAGCTGGCAAAGGCATTGGCCATCTAGCGATCAACATACCGCCGCTGGAAAAAATACTCCAAAAATTGAAATTAGGCTTTTTGAAAAAAAAACCTAAATTAATTTATGGCCATATTTTCCCAACGGAATTTAATATGACTTTATTAAATAGACACTATGATATTAAGGAAATTATTATTTCATATAGAAATATATACGATCAAATAAATTATTTCTATAAATGGCAAAAATATAGATTAAAAGGTCCCTTAACTTTTGTAGAAAATCCAGTTCTACAAAAAAAAAATAAATTTACATCAGACAATTTTGACATTGATTTAAATTTGTTATTACTTTTAAACTTCTATAAACAATGGTTTGGTTTAATTCAAAATCATTTAATTCATAATGTAACGCTAATTAGTTTTGATGAGATAGTTTCTAACAATGCCAGCTATCAAGAAAAAATTTTATTTATATATAAAGATAGATTGAAGTATAATGGTCATATACGGTTTGATGAAAAAATAGAGGCCAATGTTTTTGAAAAAGAAAAATTTGTAATTCATCCTAGACACCTTAAAATGATTGAAGAATTTATTACATTTAATAATAATATAGATTTTAGTTTAATCACAAACTAGGATTTGATACTATAAATATTAATAGATATACTCTTTAAATATATTGTTCATTAACATCTAGTAATCTTAAAAAAAATTGCTATTAAGTAAAATAAACATGATTACGAAGAAAATTAATTGCGAAACACACACCAATAAATATTTAAAAAGTTTTTCAAAGCATCCAAATAATCTAAAAGTTTGTAATAGATGTCTTTTAATTTTTAAAGATAAAAACTTTGAAGAAAACTATAAAACTGTTATTTCTTTTAAAAAATTTAATGAGACTAGTAAATACAATGTTTCAAATAAAAAAGTTGATAATGATTTAATTTTTTTAAATAAATATTCAAAAATTTTGAATATTAAAGAAAAAATTGACGTATTGGATTATGGCTGTGGATATGGATGGTTTTTAGAAGCTCTTCAAAAAAAGAATATTAATGGTTACGGTTATGATATAAATGAATTTTTCTATAAAAATTTGATCAAAAAATTTGATATGTTTCATAAAACAAAAGATATCGAGGATTTTAATAAAAAGTTTGATATTATTTTTGTAAAAAAAGTTTTATGTTTAAGTCCAGATATAATTAAAGATTTTATTTTATTTAAAAAAAAACTTAAAGTTGGTGGACATTTAGTAATATTAGATCAAGTTGCAGAATTTAATCGCGATGCTTATCATAGTTTATATTTTCAAAAAAATTCATCTCATTCCCACCTATTAACTATGGAAAGTTTAATTAAAATAGCAAAGGCTTTTAATTTAGTGCCTGTTTATAAAAGAAACATTTTAGGCAATATTCAGTTATTTTTAAAAAATCAAAATAATGAAATCGCGGAGATTAACAATGAGGGGAATTTCTTTTTTTATAGAATTAAAATCAAAACTCACCTATATCTTGGCTTTATATTTATTTTCTTTCATAGAATTTTTCAATTTTTGAGAGATAATTTTATAAAATAACAGTAATTTTTTGTTGAAAACTTATCTAATTACTTAAAAAAGCATGTTTAAAATACCTCCTTCAAATCTTCACAAAAACATTAATCATACTGTGGGCTATCTGTTAATGAAATTGTGGCAGGATATCAGTAAACGACGTAAGTATCAGTTTTTACTTTTATTTTTTTTCATGTTATTTGGAGCTTTGACAGAAATTATGACTATTGGCATGGTCGTACCATTTTTGGGAGTCTTAACAAATCCAGATCTAGTTTTTTCTTATCCACTAGTTAATGAATTTGTGCTGAAGCTTAATATTAATTCATCAGAAAAATTAATTTTACCAATGACAATTATGTTTATTTTGATGGCAACTTTTTCTGGTATAATACGTTTTTTTTTGCTTTGGTTGAGTACACGTTTATCTATGTCAACTGCTGTTGATTTAAGTGTGCGAATTTATAAACGAACTCTTCATCAAAATTATGAAACTCACTTATCAAGAAATAGCAGTGAAATTCTAAGCGGCATTACATTAAAAACAGGTTCAGTTGTTTCATATATTATATTTCAGTGTCTTGGAATTTTAACTGCAATGATTCTTTCGTTATCATTACTAATTACCATGATTTTGATTGATCCTTTTATTGCAATTGCATCATTTGGAGGATTGGGTGTTAGCTATATCGCTATTTCATTTATAATTAATAATAAGCTACACAAAAATGGTCAATATATTGCAGATGAGCAAACAAAAGTTGTTAAACAAATTCAGGAAGGATTGGGAGGTATTCGAGATATTCTTATTCATGGAACACAAAATGTATTTGTAAATCTGTTTCTTAAGTCTGAAAGTAAACTTAGATATTCAATAGGAAGCAATAACATTTTATCATCTGGTCCTAGATTTATTATAGAGACACTTTTTATAATTTTATTTGTAATACTAGCTTATAAAGTATCTTTCAGGCCCGGTGGTATCTCTGAAATTATCCCAATTTTAGGAGCATTTGCATTAGCTGCTCAAAAATCATTGCCTTTGTTAAGCAAAGCTTATCATTCTTGGTCAAAAATAATTGGCAATAGACCAGTTTTAAAAGATACCCTGGACTTATTAAATCAGCCAACTAAAAAAAATGAAAACAAAGAGAGTGTTAAACCTTTACAATTTAATAATGAAATTCAATTAAGTGAAGTCAGCTTTAAATATAATGAGAATAAAAATGAAGTTTTAAAAAATATTTCAATGACTATAAAAAAAGGTTCCAGAGTAGGATTAATTGGTGGTACTGGTAGTGGAAAAAGTACCCTAATAGATATAATAATGGGGCTACTTGTGCCTTATAAGGGTCAAATTTATATCGATAACACAATAATTGATTTAAAAAATAGGAAATCATGGCAGCGCAATATAGCTCATGTTCCACAAAGCGTTTTTTTATCTGATAGTAGCTTTATGGAAAATATAGCTTTTGGTGTTGACCAATCTGATATTGACTTAAAAAGAGTTAAAAATGTAGCAAAACAGGCGCAAATTGAAGATTTTATTTCGCAACTACCAAATGGCTTTAACTCACTTGTTGGTGAACGTGGAGCACGTTTATCTGGTGGCCAATGTCAGCGCATAGGAATTGCGCGTGCTTTGTATAAAAATACAAGTTTACTAATTCTTGATGAGGCCACTAGTGCCCTTGATACAAAGACTGAAAATACTCTTATGGAGATAATTAATAATCTTGATCAAAATTTGACCATAATAATTATAGCACATAGAGTTTCCACTCTTAATAAATGTGATATTATCTATAAAATTGAGAATGGAAAAATTATCAATCAAGGTAATTATGAGAATATGATTAAAAACAATTGATCATTAAATATTATTATATCTAATGAATAATAAATTTCTTGTTACCACTGCTGACGAAAGAAGCTGGGCTAAAGATAAATCAATCTTATTTCTAGGTGAGTGGTGTAAACGTTTTTCTAAAAAAAATAAATGGGAGAATATTAACAGTATAACAATGCCTTACCATTGGAGTGATTATAGTAAATTTAACCAAGATCATAAATATCTTGATACGTTATATGAAAAAGTTTTACGATCTGTCGTCAAATGTTTAAATGATCTTCATGATATTAATGGATCAGTTAGATATTGGAGAACTATAATAGGACCATGGTTATACTATTTTGTTCAGATATTTTATGATCGTTGGAAAATGATAACTAATACTATCTCTGAATATAATGTAGCTGAAACAATTATATTTGAATTAGATCCAAAAGACATGATTGCAAATGATATGTCAGATTTTAACGATGCAAGATATGGAAGCGATATTTGGAACCATTGGATATATGGTGAAATTATTAAACAGCATAGCTCTGTAGATATTACTTATTTAAAAATTTTAAACAAAACCATTCTTAATAAAAAAAAAGTCTCTTCTTACAGCACTAAGGATTACTCATTAAAATTGTTAAAATATTTTATTAATAAGCTAGCTAGTAGTTTTAAAAAAATTGATTATTTTTTTATAAATTTTCCCAAAATTCAGCAATGGAATTTAGAGATATCATTAAAACAATTTCCTACTAGTTGGTATTCACCTTCGATAAAGAACTACAAGCTAGATATGCACAAAAGAAATAATATTAAATTAGAGATGAGAACGGACAACAAATTTGAAACATTGCTTTTGGATATAATTCCTAAACAAATTCCAGCCTCATATTTAGAGGGCTATCTTCCAATACTTAATTTGACTAGAAAAATTGACTGGCCTAAAAATCCAAAGGTTATTTTAACTTACTCTTCTCATAATAAAGATGATTTTTTTAAAATTTGGGCCGCTGAGAAAAGTAGAGATGGAAGTAAATTAGTTATAAATCAGCATGGTGGGCATTTTGGGGCAGGCAAGATTAATTCTCATGAAGATCATGAGATTAAAATTTCAGATCAATATTTTACCTGGGGTTGGAATAGTAAAAAATATAGTATCACGAAATCTATGCCATCATTAAATCTAATCACAAAAAGTAAAAATTTAACCCCAAATCCAAAAGGAAAAATGCTTTTAGTTTTATCCTCATGTCCCAGATATAGTACGTGGATGTACAGTAGTTTCTTTTCTTCACACTTCACTTCTTATGTTGATGACCAGATAAAATTTATAAGTAGTTTAAGTGAAGAAATTCAAAAGCAAGTTAAAATAAGATACTATATAAAAAATCATGGGTGGGATGAAAAAGCACAAATAAATCAGAAATTAAACATCAAAGAAGAAGAGTCACCTAAAAATAAACTAAATATAAAAAAATCAATTAATCAAAGTCGGCTGTACGTAGCAACATATAATGCAACCACATTTTTAGAAGTTTTAGCTGCAAATTTTCCAACAATTATTTTTTGGAATCCTGTCTCCTGGGAACTTAGAGATGAAGCAAAACAAGATTTTGACAAACTTCATGAAGTTGGTATTTTACATTACACTCCTCAATCGGCTGCAAAAAAAATAGAGATTATCTGGAATGATATTGAAAGCTGGTGGTTTGATCCAGAGTTACAAAGAATGAAAAATCAGTTTTGTGAAAAGTATGCAAGAACATCCTCTTCCTGGTTGCCTCAATGGAAAAAAGAGCTTACTATGATTTCTAAGGACAAAGATAAATTTTTATAAATTTAGAATAAAAGATAAAATAATAAAACTTTTCTTTATGATTCAAAATAAAATAGATCATTAAATTAATGAAAATAGCTCTACTAGTAGTTGATAACCCCCATAGAGAAATGCGTGGTATGGTTGGTATTTCAAAACGGTTAAAAAAAAAAAATATTTTTACTCATATTATCTCAAAAACTTCTTTAAATGATTGGTATGCAATATTTAATCCTGACATTGTAGTTTTGCCAAGGGCAACCCCAACCTTCATGCCATTTATTAAAAAAAATCATTTACAAACAAAAATAGTTATAATTCCAAGTGAACATGGTTCTGGCTTTGAGAATAAAATGCTAAGCAATATTTTTGGGCGAAGTTTCGTACACACTGGAAAAATTAATAGTTCAATTGAGCTTGCCTGTTTGATATTAGTTGGTGGTGAAAACCAAAAAAATTGGATTTTAAAAGCTATGCCTATATTATCAAATAAAGTTAAAGTTGTCGGTACATTAAATAGTGATCATTGGTTAAAACCACAAAAAAATAAATTGAAAAAAAATAAAATAGGTATTTGCACATCGTTAAAATCACTTTTCTTAGCCACAAGATTTACTTCAACCCACAAGTTATTATATGATCACCTTTCTCCTGATTATAAAGCTAATCAGTGGCGCCTTGAGTATATAAACTTTGAGCAGCATTATTTGAGTGTCATCTTTGAGGCAATCGATAAACTCACTGATGCTGGATATGATATAGATATAAGACCACATCCCCATGAAAATTTTGAAGGTTGGAAGCACTGGTTAAAATCTGTAAAAAATGAAAGAAAAATTTCTTTAAATAGAGATATAGATATTACCAGATGGATTGACAGTAAACATATATGTATTACCTCTTTTAGCACAACATCCCTTGATTGTATTGCTAGAGGAGTTCCTGCAATTTCACTAGAAAAGTTGTTTGTAGATAATATTGCAAGGTTACCTAAAATAAAAACACCATTAACATCGGATTATTCATGGAATCCATCCTCACTTGAGGAGATGATGAGAATGATTGAAAAAGCAAGTAATGGTAAATTAGAAGTTTCACCTAATATTAAATCTTCAGAGAACTTCATGAAAAATAATTTTTATTGGCCACGTGATAAATCATCAGCTACTCTTTGTGCAGATGAAATATTTAATCTGATAAATAAAAAAGATATACAAAAGAAAAGAAGATTAAATTTTTTACTAAAAATACCCTTGCTTTTACTAAAAATTATTTTGAGAGATTTGAGAGATTTTTTTGGACCAAGAAAATCTAACCTTTTATTTGTATTCTCATTCAGAGTTTGGTATTCATCATTCAAATTCAATAAAGATTTAAATATTTAATAAGAATAGAAAATTTAACAATAATTAACACTAATTTTTTAGTATAAAATAATGGACAGGCTTGTAGCAGTCATACCCGCAAAAGCTAAATCAGAACGTTTGCCAGGTAAGAATGAAAGATTATTTGCTGGAAAACCTCTTATTCAACATACGATAGAACAAGCATTGAAAAGTAAAGAGGTTGATAAAGTTTATGTTTCAACTGATAGTGAAGAAATTGCAGATATATCACGTAATCTTGGTGCAGAAGTTCCATTTATGCGACCTCCTGAACTTTCAAATTCTGATGTTCATTCTGTGGTGCCAGTTTTACATTTACTTGAAAAAATAAACGCAGTTAAAAATTTTGATTATGTCATGGCTTTATTGCCAACTTGCCCACTTAGGAAAGTTCATCAAATAAATGAAATAGCTAAATTAGCTAAAATGTCAGCGTGCAATGTTCTGTCTGTTGTGGATACTGGAAAAACAGAATACCATTTAAAAATGATAGACAAACTTGGTCATTTAACTAGTTTAGTTGGAGAGCCACCAATAAATTTTCAACATGGGGGTGATAGCAGGCGTGTGTTTTCATTAAATGCATCATGTTACTGTGGACCATTGATTAATATATTTAGAAATAAAAGTTTTCATTGTGAAAAATCAAAGGGCTATATCATGGATGAAATTACGGGTATGGATATAGACACACTGGAACAATTTGAAATTGCTGAAGCACTTTTTAAAATGAGAAATCAAAATAAATAATTAATGCAAAAGAAACTTATAGAATATCCCTTTACTATTGGAAAAAATGATAAGTCTAATTACATACCGGAGAACTGGAATGGAAAAACCTTGTTGCATATCGCTGTTCATAGAGGATGGAAGGGAAAAGATGATACAAATTTAAACCTTAATGCTGGTGATACAGCTTTAAATCCATTAGTAAGAAAAATTATTGATACAAAAGCAGGAAATTTTAGATGGATCCTCAGACAAGTTTGGGAACCAATTGATTCAATAATAATGCAAAAATTGCAAGATAAGATAGATGGTATTGTGATTGGAGGTGGAGGTTTATTTTTAAAGGAACAACCAGGAACTGATTTAAGTAAGAGTGGATGGACCTGGAATTGTAATATTGATGCATTAGATAAGATGATTAAACCCACTATTATTTTTGCAGTTGGGTATAATAGATTTCGTGGTCATGATGATTTTGGTGATACTTTTTTTCAACATATTAATAAATTAACACAAAAGTGTAAATTTGTTGGTATGAGAAATCAAGGCAGTATTGATGCTTTAAAAAAATATATTGATAATAGATATGATAAATCAAAAATAAAATTACAAGTATGTCCAACAACATTGATTTGGCATTTGATTCCAAAATATCAAAAAATTACCAAACAACATGATAGTAAAAATAAGAAGACACTCATTTTAAATGCAGCTTTTGACCGTAGCAAACTTAGGTATGGAAGTAAAATTGATGAAATTTTATATTCAATTTCAAACTCAGTTCTGAAAGCTCAAAATGAAAATTGGGAAATTAAACTTGCAGCTCATAAGACAGAGGATAGAAATATCGAAAAATATCTAGATAAAGTTGGTGTAAACTATGTAACTCATGACCTTTCTGGTGGTTCACTAGATGATGTTGTTAGCTTTTATGCTAAAAGTGATTTAGTAATTGGTATGCGTGGGCATGCCCAAATGATACCATTTGGATTACGTCGACCAATTATTTCTATAATAAGTCACGATAAGATGCGTTTTTTTTTAAAAGATATAAATTGTCTAGAATGGGGAATAGATGTTAAATCACATAATTTTGAAAAAAAACTTGATATGTTAATATCTAATGTGCATAAAAATAAAAAAATTTATTTGAAAAAACTATCAAATGTTCAGGAAAAATTATGGAAAATTACTCAACCTAATCTTAAATTAATTAAGAATATTTTTTTAAATTCAAAAATAAATTTTTAATTAATAAAATAAATGAAAACATTAAATGAATTATTTTCTTTAAAGGGACAGCACATTATAGTTTCAGGGTGTGGTTTGTTAGGATCTCATTTTGCAGAAGCTTTATTAGTGGCAAATGCAAAGGTAAGTTTACTTGATATTAATAAAGAAAATTTAAAAATTGCTTCTAACCATCTTAACAAGAATTATAAAGGAAAACTAAAAACATATTGCTGCGATATTACTTCTAAAGAGACTTTGAAAGATACAATAAAAAGCATTGAGAGTGATTACCCTATTTATGGATTAATTAATACTGCTGCAATAGATCCTAAAACGGATCCAAAAAATACTAGTTCAGTTCCAGGTGATTTCTTGGAATATCCTGTTGAGAGTTGGAGGCTATCAATGGAGGTTAATGTAACAGGCTCATTTTTATTAACACAAGAAGTTAGTCGATATTTATCAAAACGTGGCGAAGGTTCAATTGTGAATATATCCTCTACTTATGGCATTGTAGGACCAGATCAAAAATTATATGAAGAAGGTGTTCCTGATAAATCATTTAAAAAACCAGGAGATTATCCAACTTCAAAAGCTGCAATAATAGGCTTCACCAAATATTTAGCAGCATATTTTGCAAATACAAAAATAAGAGTTAATTGCCTTGTTCCTGGAGGTGTATTTAATAATCATAGCCAAGCTTTTGTTAAGGCTTATTCGTCAAGAACTCTGATGGGAAGAATGGGTAATCCCAATGATTATTCAGGTGCAGTAATTTATTTACTTTCAAATGCCTCTTCTTATGTTACGGGCACAAGTCTTGTTGTGGACGGTGGTTGGACAGCAATCTAATATTTGTAATTAATAATTATTTACAGTATTTAAATTAATCATTTATTATGTAATAAATAAGTATGTCTTTACAAGAAAAAAATCAATTAATGTTTCCTTTTTCAAATGATAAAGTCATGTTTATCCAATACAATATAGAAAAACTTGTAGTTAAAGAAGAAGTGAATTTAAAAAGTTGTGCGGGCTTATTAAAAAAAAACCCTGGTATAATTGTTGTCAATCAAAGAAACGAATTAGTAGGCACGATAACTAATGGTGATATTCGAAGATTAGTAGAGGATGGTAAATTCCAAAATCAAACATCTATTACAGCTGGAGACGCATGTAACAGCAATTCAATTTATGCAAATGTTGAAGATGCCACTGAAACTTTAACACATTTATTAAACTCTATTATTGGTTTGTTACCACTTGTAGATTCTAATAAAATTGTATGTGCATTTGCTTATTTGGGTAAGCCTATTTTTCAAATAGGTGAAAAAATTATTTCGTCTGAAAATGAATATGTTTATACCATTGCTGAAATTGGAGTAAATCATAATGGCTCTATAAAAATAGCGAAAGAATTAATAGATTCTGCAAAATTTTCAGGGTTTTCAGCTGTCAAATTACAAATAAGATCGAATGATTATTTCACAACCTCAAATTTTGATAGTTTAGACTTGGGTGCTCAGTATATAAGTAAAGAGATAAAAAGAACATTTATTGATTTTAATGGCAATGTAGAGCTTATTAAATATGCTAAAGAAATTGGTATAGATATAATTTGTACACCATTTGACCACCTATCGTTAGATTTCTGTATAGAAAATAATATTGATGGTATTAAAATTGCTTCTTGTGATCTTATAAATACACCATTAATCAAAAAAGCTGCAGCTACGGGATTACCTCTAATAGTCTCAACGGGTATGTCTTGGGAAAGAGAAATTATAAATACATATAATCTCTTATTATCTTATAATTCAAATTTTGCTATGTTGCACTGTAACTCTACATACCCAAGTCCACCACAAGACATAAATTTAAATTATATTGAAAGGATGAAAGAAATCACTTCTTGTATTATTGGTTATTCCTCTCATGACTCAGACCCACTAGTTAGTGCACTTGCAATTACTAAAGGTGCAAAAATTATTGAAGTACATATCACACAAGATAAATATCAGTCAGGAACAGACCATAAGGCGTCAATACCAATAGATGAACTTGAAAACTTTATAAAAATTTTACAAAGGACAAATGATTATTTGGGTAAACCATTTCCTCGTTCACCATCTCAAGGTGAATTATTAAATAGATTAAGTTTGAGCAAGAGCCTCTGTTTATCACGTGACTTAAAAAAAGATGATATAATCAGTGATAGTGATTTAGTTCTTAGATCTCCTGGTAATGGTATTGCTCACGATCAGATTAACTTAGTTATAGGACAAAAACTTAAAAGTGACATGACCAAAGGTGAGATGTTAAAAAAATCAGATGTTGGCATAGATAATAATGACTATGACCCGTCAACATTAAAGTTTGCTATTAATGTTTTGGAAAAAAAAGGTTTAGTTACAGGAATACCAGTTCGTTATCATGATTTTGCTATTTTGAAAAATGAAATACCAGCGAAATTTCTTGAGTTTCATATGTCTGATTCTGATCTTGAATTAAAATCAAAAAATATGTTTGTTGATAAATTAGAGTATGAACACCTGTTTGTGCATGCGGTTGAACAATACTCTGATGGTTTTATCATAAACTTTGCATCAACTGATAAAAATATTATTGCAGAGTCAAATATTAGATTTAGCAAATTAATAGATCATGTTGTTGCTCTAAAAGAACAATATATTAACCTTAAACATTGTTCTATAATTTTAAATATTGGAGGATTTTCAAGTAAAAAAATTGAAAAAAAAGATGAAATACAAGATTTACATGAAAATGCAGTGGCAAATTTGTTGGAAATAAAAAAATTAGCAAATGATAATAAAATTGAAATTTTATTACAAACATTTCCACCAATGCCATGGCATCAAGGTGGTGTTGCTCACCATAATTTGATGGTCTTGCCAGAGTCTATCAATTATATTTCTAATAAAACTGGCATGAATGTTTGTCTTGATATATCTCATAGTTATTTAGCTGCTTTTGATGCAAAAATAGATATGAGCTTTTTCATCAATCAAATTAAAAAAAATGTCACTTATCTTCATATATCTGATGCATCAAGATTATCACAGGAAGGTTTGCAAATTTTAGAAGGAAATGTAGAGTTAGCAAAAATACTTAAAATTCTTTTAAAAGATAAAAAACTTTTCTTTTATATCCCTGAAATTTGGAATGGACATGCAAATTCAGGTGAGGGTTTTAAAATTGCAATTTTAAGATTATCAGAAATAATTTAATAAAAGGGATTAAATTGGATTTTACTAAATTACGAGTTGGTGTAATTGGCACAGGATCAGTAGGCAGAAGACATGCTAGAAATTTATTGGCTTTAGGCATCAGTGAAGTTGTTTTATGCAGCGAATTTCAGGGTGGAGGAGATTATTTAGAAGAGCTGAAAACACTACCAATTGTTCATGATTATAAAGAATTATTAAAAACTAACCTTGATGCTGTAGTAATATCAAATTCAACCTATTTACATGTTAAATATGCCTTGTTAGCATTAAACCATAATATAAATATTTATTTAGAAAAACCAGCAGGAATTAATAGTACCGAACTAAAAGAACTGATCGAATTGAGTAACACAAAGAATGCTGTAATAGCATTAGGTTACCAACTTAGGTTTAACAAGTTGCTACAAACTGTTAAGTCACTATACGAAAAGCAGGTTTTTGGTCAAATTATTTATGTAAATTGTAATATGGGAGAGTATTTACCATTTTATCATCCTAAAGAAGACTATCGCGAAGGATATGCGGCAATAGAAAAAAAGGGTGGAGGTGTTTTAAGAACTCAAATTCATGACATTAACTATTTGAGATGGATTTTAGGTGAACTTCAACTGATAGCTGCTCATGGTGGAAAGGTTTCTTCTTTAGAAATTGATGTAGAAGATAGCATAACAGCTTTATTTAAAACTAGAAATAATATTCCAGTCACACTTCATATGGATTACCTTCAAAAGAATGCTCATAGGGTATTGGAAATATATGGTTCAGATGGAGGTTTGCTCTGGAATTACCATAAGAATGAAATAATTAGATGGAAATCATCTGGAAAAACCGAAATTATTAACAGTGGACAGCTAGATCGCAACCAACTATTTTTAAGCTGCATGGAGGATTTTATTAGTTGCATTAGTGATAGGAATAAACCCAAAAGTAACCTTTTAGATAGCTACGAAGATTTACTAATAGCTGATAATATAAAAAAAGTCATGCATATTTAGTATAGATCAAATAACTTTTAATCTTACAATATTAAAATTACATAAGTTTTGTTTGCTATTTTAGAAACAAATAAGTAGTTTTTATTAATTAAGCATTATGCCTCTTCTTACCTTTGCTTTATAATAATATAATGAGCTTATTAATTGTTTATCAAGGACATGAGAATATAAAAGACCATGCTGATTACTCTTATTCTCTAGATATAGGGCAAGTAAAAAATACAGTATCATTAAATAATGCTAATAAACTAAATGACATTGCATTAAAACTTAGGGATGAATATTGTGATTTTATTTTTTCAATTAATAAAGATTATTTAAAAAATAATCTTATTTATAAGAATAAACTTTCATTATATTTTATTAGTGATTTATCTAACAAAAGAACAGAATTATTTGAAACATTTTCAATAGTTTGTCACATTGATTTGTTAAATGATTATATCAAAAAAAAAGATATTAGGAAAGTTAAATTTATTAATTGTAATGATAATTTTATTAACTCCTTTAAATCAAAAATAAATCTTCAAATAGTTGAAAGCAAATCTAAAAACCACAAGGTTAATAAAATATATTTTTTAAGACAAGTAATTTTTTTTACTAAGTTTTTATTTGTTGCTTTTTTTATTAAAATTATTTTTAAAAATTTGAGACCAAAAAAAATAAAAAATATCTTTCTTTCTAGATTTCCACTTCATTTTGATAAATTTTTTAATGAGGATAAGTATGGTTTATTGGTTCAAAGAAGTGACTATTTTTTGATTTCAATTCTCACAGATGGTATGCATCAGAAATTGAGTATAATTGAATGTATAAAAGAAATAATAAAACTTAAAAAAATTTCAAAAAAAAAAAAAATTTTATTTCTTGATAAAGAAGTAAATATTAAAGATATAATAAGTAACTTTTTTTATAGTATTTATGTTTATTATCGTTTTAGGGGACTTTATAAAAAAAAATATTTTTTTAAAGGTGTAGATATATCAAAATATATTTTTGAAGAGATAGATAGCTCTTTACTAAGAATACCAAGATTAACATTGTACAAAAATGCTTTAAAAAAAATATGTAGAAATAAAGATATTAATAATTTTTATTATCATTTGCATGAATACAGCTATGGTAAATTTGTCTCTTTTGTCCTTAGCCAATACTATCCCAATATAAATAGAATTGGTTTTCAGCATGGCCCAGCATCAATGAGAAAGCTAATTTATTTTTTATCTAAAGATGAGGTGGATTATACATCAAAAGATAGAAGGTATTTTTTACCAATGCCAAACATAATCCTTGCTGAAGACCAATATTCTGCAACTGTATATAATTCTGGAAATTATAAAAATGTTCACATCATGGATGACATACCTAGGCTTGCTTATCTAAAAAATATTAAAAGAATTAATATACAAAAAAACAGTGTTTTGGTTGCTTGTGGCTTACATGATAGTAGCTATATATTTAATTACTTAAAAAATGAAATAAGAAACAATTCACATAAAAAGTATTATTTTAAATTTCACCCCAGATCGAATAATAGATTAATATTGAAAGTTATTATGGAATCAGGTTTGTCGAATATAGAAATTTGCAAAAATAATATTGTTAAATACCTCTCAATGGTTGAAGAGGTTATTTTTACTTATAGCTCTGTTGGTCAAGAAGCTTTTAAACTTGGTATAAAAACACGAATAATTTTATTACCCGGAAGAATAAACGAAAGTCCAGAGTTTGATATATGACATTAAGTAATAGTAGTAAAAAACAATTAGATTTTTTTGCTTCCTGTCTAAAATTCAAAGTTTTAACATTAAATTACTTTAGGTATATTAGTGAGTAAAAAAATTGTACATCAGCTTTCACTTTCAGATATAGGAGGAGTTCAAAGGTCATTTGCTTTATACTTAACATATGCTCTAAAAAAAAGTAATTTTCATCACTGCATTTATAGTTTTCATGATATTTTAGATAATTTTATCAATATAAAAAAATATCATTTTAATATTAATAAATCATTACATAATAGACTAAAGTTTTTATTTTATTTATATTCAAAAAAATATATTATTCATTTTTATAATAATTTAGGTAGCAATAATGTTAATAAGTTACTAAAATTTTTACCTTCTTCAAATATTATTTTTCATGAAAGAGGCAGGGTTTGGAACGCAAAAGATGAGGATCACACTATTTATCAAAATAATTCTTCAAAAGCTAAAATTATTATCGCAAACTCAAATGCTTCAAAAATAATGTTATCAAAAAGATTTAATATTGACTGTAACAAAATTAACGTAGTTTATAATGGATTTTTAAGTAAAAATATTAGTCATAAGATTGTAAATAATCAGAGATACAGTAAAAAATTTAGTATTGGTTATCTAGGAAGACTTGATACCCCAAAAGGAGTGCATGTGTTATTGGAATCAGCAAAAAAGCTTCCAGATTATGATTTTTTTATAGCTGGAAAAGGAGCTTGGGAAGATACTTTAAAAAATATTGCTAGAGGATTTAACAATATATATTTTATGGGAGTTATAAAAAATCCATTAGAATTTATATCTAAAATGGATACGATGGTTGTTCCCTCAATTAGAGAACCATTAGGTAACACTGTAATAGAATCAGGTTATTGTAAAAAACCAGTTATTGCATCTAATATAGATGGGATTGCTGAGATAATTGAGAATGGAGTTAATGGTATACTTATTGATCCTAAAAATACTCTTTCATTTAACAAGTTACCAAAAGGTGCGGTCCCGATCCCAAAATTTGTTGTTAATCCCAAAACTCAAGAATTAGATAGTCCAAAAGAAATTGACTCTATAAAATTGTGTGAATTCATTGTCAAATTAGAGAACAACCCAAAACTTAGAGAAAAATATGGTGAGAATCTTTATCTAACAGTAAAACAAAAGTTTTGTATTGAAGATTACTTCGAAAAATTAGAAAAAATTTATCAAAAAATACTATTAAATTAGACTATGATAAGTTTTACAATAAATTGTAATAATGAATCTATAAATGTTTAAACAAATTTTAAAATACTTAACATTTATATCTACAATTATTTTTCTGCACTTTATTTTTAGGTCTGATTTTGTAGGTTTAATTAGTATTGTTTTAGTTTTTTTTGCAGTAGTGCTTATGTGTAATATTTGGAGGCCAGTAGCCACAATATTGTATACTGCGCTTGCTGTTAGAATTGCTGTAATGATTCTAGGCACTTACTTTGTAGTTCTTCCAGATAGTTGGGGTGATACAGATAATTTTGAAAAACAAACTTGGATATGGTCTCAAGGTAGTTTTTCTGATATTTTAAGCCAAAATCCAGGACCTGATGCATTTTTTTTTAGCTGGGTATCTTCATTTCTTTACTCATTATTTGGACGAAATGTATTGATGTTAGAATCAATAAATTTACTCTTTGGTATTGGGTCAGTCCTATTAGGCTGGTTACTTGCAAAAAAATTTTGGGATAATCGTACTGCAATAAAAGTTTGTTGGATATTAGCTTTATTTCCTACATTAGTTATGTACTCAGGTTATTACCTCAGAGAGTCCTATATTTATTTTTTTTTAACATTAGCTATGCTTGGTATAGTTGGCTGGATTAGGACTGGAGATATGAAGTCATTAATTATAACATCCGGAAGTTTCATTGTATGTTTTTACCTTAACGGTGTTTTAATTTTAGGTTTTTTTGTTTTTTTAATCATTATTTCATTTACTACTTTAAAAAATTTTTTCAAAAGTATTCGACGAGGCTATATACATAAAAAATCTTTTGTTGTTTTATTTGTAACAATTCTTTTTTTTGGATCTTATTTTACAAATAAATTTTCAATTCCAAAGTTAGGAGAATTTAAACAAATTATACAATCTAAATTGATACTTGAACGTTTAGTATGGAACACAAGAGGTGATGCTGCTTACCCAGAATGGACAATCGTCAAAACATTAGATGAGCTTATTTATGTGGCTCCTTATAAAATTGTTAATTTTATGTTTGGACCATTACCCTGGCAAGTAAAAAAATCAGTCCATGTGATTGGAGTTTTTGATAGTGTAGCCTGTATTTTTTTATTTTATTTAATTATTTGTAATAGAAAAAATATTTTAAAAGATGAAGCTCTTAAGGTTATGTTTTTAATATTACTCGCATATATAGTATTTTTTGGAATTGGTGTAGGAAATTTTGGCACAGGGATTAGACATAGATCAAAATTTATATTTCTTTTATTAATATTTGCGGGACCTTTTATTCCTAGTATCAGCATTTTTAGTAAAAATAAGTTAAAAAAGTAAAAAATATTAATTATAATATAAAACTGACATTATAAGAGAAATGAAAATCATACATATTATCACTGGTTTAAGTGATGGGGGTGCAGAGCACACTTTATATAAAATTTGTAAAAGCGATACCATGAATAATCATATTGTTGTTTCAATTAAAGGAAGGGGAAAATATTTTTCATTATTAAAAAAATTAGGTATAAAGGTCTATTGTCTAAATATTAAGTTTTTTTCAATACATAAATTTTTTTATTTAATAAAACTGCTTCGTACCTTGAAACCCCATATTGTTCAAACCTGGCTTGTTCATGGTGACTTCATAGGAGGTGTTGCTGCAAAATTAGCTGGTATAAAAAACATAGTTTGGAATGTTAGGTATTCTAATTTAGAAATAGGTAAAGCAAAATTAACTACAATTATAATTATAAAACTCTTAACAAAACTATCTTTTGTAATACCTAAATTTATTGTAGTCGTTTCTAAAAAAGCAAAAAAAATTTATGAGATTGAAGGATATGATAAAAAAAAATTAAAATTTATTCCAAACGGATATGATTTATCAATTTTAAAATTTAATAAATTTAAAAAATTAAGCTTTAAAAAAAATTTTAGAATTAAAAAACAAATCCCTTTGATAGGTAATGTTGCTCGTTATGATCCAAAAAAAGATCATTTAAATTTATTGAATGCACTTTCGTTAGTTCGTTCTAAAAATATAGATTTCTTTTGTATTTTTGTTGGTACAAATATAAATAATAACAACACTGATTTAATTTCTGAAATTAAAAGATTGAAATTATCTAATTTTGTAAAATTATTAGGCCAAAATGATGATATTTTACAGATTATGAATGGGCTAGATATCCATATCCAAAGTAGCAGTTATGGAGAAGGCTTTCCTAATGTTGTGGCAGAAGCTATGGCTTGTGAAACTCCTTGCATTGTAACAGATGTTGGTGATGCTGCTTTTATTGTTGGGAAAACAGGCTGGGTAGTCCCACCTAGAAACTCACTTAAATTAGCCAAAAAAATTGAAAAAGCACTTATTGAAATAGGTAGTAAAAATTGGAACAAAAGGTGTCATAATACAAGATTGAGAATTAAAAAAAACTTTGATATAAGTAAAATGTTAAAATCATACAATAAAATATGGAATAAAACGCTTAACGAAAGCTAATAAAATTAATCATATTAGTAATTATTATTTGTATAATTTTAAGAAATACTAATTTGATTATATTTAATGAATAAAAATCCAAAAAAAATAATTGTTACTGGTTCGGCAGGATTTATTGGGTCTGCCTTATGTCTTCGATTATTAGAACTTGGAAATGAAGTGGTAGGAATTGACAATCATAATGATTATTATAGTCAAGATTTAAAGAAAGCACGAGTTGCTCGTCACAAGAATCATTTAAATTATACCCATTATAAAATGGATCTTACTGATCAAGATAAAATGTATAAACTCTTTAGAGAATATAAACCTGATAGAGTTGTTAACATGGCAGCCCAAGCGGGCGTACGTTATTCTTTAGAAAATCCAATGTCATATATAAATAGCAATTTATTAGGTTTTGCTAATATTCTTGAATGTTGTAGAAATAATAATGTTAAGCATTTAGTATATGCTAGCTCCTCAAGTGTTTATGGTGCAAACACTTCAATACCGTTTTCTGTCCAGCAAAATGTTGATCACCCGCTTAGTTTGTATGCTGCTACAAAAAAATCTAATGAATTAATGGCACACTGTTATAGTCATTTATATGACATTCCAACTACTGGCTTGCGTTTTTTCACTGTATATGGCCCTTGGGACCGTCCTGATATGGCTTTACAAAAATTTGCACATAAAATTATAAAAGGTGATACAATTAAGATATTTAACCAGGGAAATCATCAAAGAGATTTTACTTACATAGATGATATTGTTGAAGGAATTGTATGTGTTCTTGATCAGCCTGCATCGTCAGACCCAAATTGGTCGAGTAGTAATCCTGATCCAAGTTCAAGTAGTGCACCTTGGAAAGTCTATAATTTAGGAAATAATCAACCAGTAAAGCTAATGGATTATATTGATATATTAGAAAAAGCGCTTGGAAAAAAAGCAAAAAAAGAATTCTTACCTATTCAACCTGGGGATGTGCCAAATACTTGGGCTAATGTGGATGAACTTGTAAGACAGTTTAATTATCAGCCCAATACATCTGTAGAAAATGGAATAACAAAATTTACTCATTGGTTTAAGGAATATTATAAAGTTTAAATAAAATTATTATTCAGAGTGAATAATTAAAAAAATAAAAATTCAAACTTAATGAAAAAAACTATACTTATTCTAGTTAATGACCTAAGTTTCTTGATATCACATCGTTATGATATTGTAATTGCAGCAAGAAAAAAGGGCTATCAAATAAAAATTGCATATGGTGAATTAGGTAATTCAACTACTAAAATATTTTTAAATAAAGACATTGAATGTTTTAAGGTTTTTTTACAGCGCAATAGCATTAACCCGTTGATAGAGTTATTTTCATTGTTTTCTATATGGCGAATTTTTTATCGTTTAAATCCTGATCTTGTTCATTTAATAACTATAAAAGCATATTTATACGGAGGTATAGCAGCAAGATTCACAAAAGTACCAAGTGTTCTATCATCAATTGCTGGATTAGGAATTTTCTTTGATCAAAAAAAAAACTTTAATTTTTTTTTACAAAAATTACTTTATCAGGTTTTTCATTTTGCCTTTAATCACCCAAATCAAAGAGTGATTGTTCAAAATTTAGATGACAAAAAAATTTTAATAAACTGGGGTGTGATTGATAAAAAAAAAATTTTATTATTTCCTGGCTCTGGAGAAGATTTATCCAAATATACAAAATTCACTGAACCAAAAAATGTTACAACAATATGCTTTGCTTCACGTCTTTTACGAAACAAAGGTGTTTTTGACTATATTTCTGCAGCAAAAATAATAAAAAAGAAAGGAATTAAGGTTAAATTTTTGTTAGCAGGCAGTCTTGATCTGGGCAATCCAACTAGTCTCACTAAAAAAGAATTAGAAGACATTGTAAAAGAAAAAGTTGTTGAAGTATTAGGCAATCAAAAAGATATTCCAAAGCTATATGCAAAAACAAATATAGTTTGCCTCCCTTCTTTTTATGGAGAAGGCTTACCCAAAACTTTAATCGAAGCTGCTTCTGCTGGCAGAGCTATAGTTACTACAGATCATCCAGGTTGTCGAGATGCAATCATTTCCAACAAAACTGGTTTACTTGTGCCAGTGAAAAACCCACAAAAGCTAGCTGATGCTTTGGAGTGGTTAATTGAGCACCCTCAAGAACGAATTGAGATGGGTAAAGCAGGTAGAAAATTTGCAAAAAAAAAATTTGCTATAGAAAAAATTATTCAAGGTCATCTAGATACTTATGAAAATTTACTTTCAGATAATCCATAAGCAATCTTAGATTGTTTATATTTTTTTATTATTTTGAATAAGCATCTCTTAAAAGAAAAAAAACTATAAAAGAAAATATAAATAAAATTAAAGATGCCAACGATCCAATTAATACAAAGCTAAAATAACCAGCAATAAATAAAATTATATTTATAGATAGTATAAAAAAATTTGTTAAAAATATAGACTTAGTCTTCTTTAAAAATATATGATGTAAGTGATCTTGAGTTGCTTTAAAAAGAGCCTTTTTATTTTTTATTCGTATTAAATTAATTGAAATAAATTCAAAAACAAAAATTACCACAGACCACGCAAGTAAAATAGGATGAACAAGATTTTTATTAGCTAAATATATAAGTGTAAATGACACTATAAAACCTAATAATAAACTTCCACCATCTCCCAAAAATAGTTTTGGAAGGTTAAATAGAGAAAAATTAAAACATAAAAAAATACATATGGGCAATAATATTGTCATTAGAAATAATTTGATATTTTCATCTGATATTAAAAAATATAGAATAACTAAAGTAGAAATTGTTGTAAAACCAAGCGTTCCATCTTTACCATCAAAATAATTAAATGAGTTAATTAAAAATAATATTGAAATTAATGTAAAAGGTATTGAAAAGCTGTTTAATTCTAATTTAAAGTAATTGTAATCACCAATCTGTATTAAGTTATAATTTTCTAGAATAATCAAATACATTATTGGAATTATTTGCAAACTTAATTTGCCTCCAATGTTCATTTGGTATTTATCATCTATAAAACCTACAATTGCCATAATGAAGGATATTGATATGATAATGTTAAGTTTATGTCCAACCACCTTAAATAGAACAATTGAGATGATGTAAATAACACTTATAGCTAAACCACCCGTATATGCCGTAGGTTTAGAATGCTTTTTTCTATTGCTTGGTATGTCTACAAGATTTAATTTATATGAAACTTTTGCAAATAAAATTAAAATCAAAAAACTTAATAAAGAGTATATTGTTATACTGGCAATCATCTATTTTTTTTAATACTTTTAAAAACAAGTTAGTTAGATATAAAATAGTCATCGTTTAATTACAAGCTGAATAGTGTTTATGTATGATTTGAAATACCCAAATATAATGTCTGTTAATTTATTAATTGTATTAATATTTCCTTCTTTAGTTTTAGGCCCTCTTATTCCAGATATAATTGTAAGTTTTTCAGCTGTATTTTTTTTATATTACTCAATTAAAAATAAAAACTATTTTTATTTTAATAATAAATTCCTAATTTTTTTTATAATATTTTGTATTTACTGTACTCTGATTAGTATTTTTGTTGCTGAAGATATTTTATTAAGTTTAAAAAGTTCAGTATTTTTTTTTAGAATAGGAATCTTTAGTTGTTTTATTTGGTATTTAATTGACAAAGATAAGATTATTTTAAATTATTTTTATTATTCTTTATTAATATGTTTTTTAGCTTTAGTTCTTGATGGATATTATCAATATTTTAATGGAAAAAATATATTAGGATTTGAATTACAAGGAACTAGAGTTTCATCTTTATTTGGAGATGAATTAATTATGGGCTCTTATTTGTCAAGATTATTTCCCCTATTATTTGCTTTATTTTTGATTAAAAAAAAAAAAAAGTTTGAAATTTATTTTTTAGGACTATTATTTATTTTAATTGATCTCTTGATTTATATGTCAGGTGAAAGAACTGCTTTTTTCTTTTTAAATTTATCAACTGTATTTATTATTATTTTAATTAAAAAATATCAAATATTTAGACTAGTTACATTTGTAATCGCAATTTTTTGTATTGTTATTGTAAGTCACAATTCTTCAAATCTAACTGAGAGAATGTTTTTGAAGCCTGCTAAAGATATGGGTATTATAAAGACCTCAGAAATACGAACTATTTTTACTCCAATTCATGATAGTCATTTACGTACAGCATTCAGCATGTTTAAAGATAGAATAATTTTAGGACATGGACCCAAGATGTTTAGAGTAAAATGTTCTAACCCTAAATATGCAAATGGTATAAATCCGTGCAGTACTCACCCACATAACTTTTATGCACAATTGTTAGCTGAAACAGGAATTATAGGTTTTGGTTTTTTATTAAGTGGTTTTTGTTACGTTTTATATTGTGCTTTTAGGCAATTTAAATCTATTCTCCTCAGAGAAAAAAGATACTTAACTGACTATCAAGTGTGCTTATTAGCAGGAATATTAATAGGTGTATGGCCTTTTTCTCCAAATGGTAATTTTTTTAACAACTGGCTGGCAATTGTTTATATTTTACCGTTAGGTTTTTATCTTCAATCTATTTATTCCAAAAAATAATTAAAAAAGATTATCAACATATGATTTTAATCTATATCAATGGCATAAAGTAAGAATAAAATTGTAGCAGTAATATAATAATATTAAATATAAACTTTAAATCTTTCATTTACTAAAGTATTTGATAAAATATTATAAAAAAACTTTAAATTAATTAAATGGAAAAAAATTCCCCAGAACTAGAAAATGTCAGTGAGATTAACTTGAATGAATTATTTCAAGTTATTTGGAAGAGAAAGGCTGCAATTATTTTAATAGCACTTTTTTCAACCTTAGTAATTGCTGCTTACAATCACAACAATCAAAAACCAGATAAATTTGGAATATCATTAACTATTTCGCCAAGTAAATTAGTTGATTATAATGAACTTTCATTTTTAAACAGTGCTTTAGGCATGAAAGTAGACCCAAATCTCTTTATACAAAACTTAAAAAAAGAGTTAGAGGATTATCAGGAAGTGACATCTGTTTTAAAAAAAATCGATTCTGTTAAAGAAAAAATCTCTCAATTATCTGAAAATGAACAGGAAAGAAAATTATACGAGTATGCTAAATTATTTACTATAGATACTGAAATAGACAAGTTTTCTCTAAAACCTAGTGGTAATTATATTTTTAAATTTAATTGGAGCAATATTGGAGAAAGTAAAGAAATTTTAGATAAAGTAATGAAACTTGCAATAATGAATTTGAAAGAAGAAATTTTTCAAAATATGCTCCATAAAATAGAGGTAGATAAAAGAATTAATAATAGAAATGATAGAATAATAATAAAGAATTTACAAGAGCAAAGTTTAATTGCAAAGTCGCTTAATTTACCTGACGGTATATATGGTTTTGGAGAACGAAATAATACTGTAATTGATTATAGTGGAGGTAATGCATATTATTTAAGAGGATACAAAGCAATTGATAAAGAAATTAATTTAATCCAAAATCGTAAATATCAAAATCTGAGTGACCTAACTAAAGAAATAATTAGAGTGAAAAATAATAACACAATTAATAATTGGGTTGATTATAATATAGGTTTAATTAAGGTAGAATCTTTTCAAAAATATAATTTAAAAACAAATTTGATAACCTCAGTTATATATGGCCTAATAATTGGATTTTTTTATGTCTTTATCTCTAATTTCTATCGATCTAGAATAGTTACTAAAGATTAACCAGTTAATTAAACCCACCTTTAGTAGATAAATTTAGAGTCTCTTAGTTTTAAAAAATACAAATTAACCTTTACATTGTTGTTTAATTTTAGTATCAAACGTTGCCTGGTGATTATTGCGAAGGGGCAATACCCGATCCCATTCCGAACTCGGAAGTCAAGCCCTTCAGCGCCAATGGTACTTTGTCTTAAGACACGGAAGAGTAGGACATTGCCAGGCTATA
>Ga0129324_10000300_pt1 | contig 36256 bp, 37 predicted proteins | sample CPBDNA_7_FD_96879 | JGI IMG/M metagenome (GOLD analysis project Ga0129324, IMG submission 96879) | Freshwater to marine salinity gradient microbial communities from Chesapeake Bay, USA - CPBay_Spr_15_0.2_DNA | ecosystem: Environmental > Aquatic > Marine > Coastal | place: USA: Chesapeake Bay...
AGATCTAATGATTTGATTTTTTTTCATTATTAAGCCACGATCATCAATCCATTTCCAACCAGGATAATAATTTGAAACAGATGCCCATCGTCTTAGTTTGCTATTATGTCTTGCCCAATATCCAGGTGCAATTACATATGGACTGCTATTTTGCATATAAATTGGAAAATATGAAAAACTTGAATTTGAAACAATTAAATTTTTTGCTTTATATAAATACATAAAACATTTTTCTATCGATCCTGAAATAATTGGATAACCAGGTAAAAGTTTTTTGCAATAATTTGTATCGTCAGTAACAATCAAAAACTTTGTTATTTTCTTTTTTATCATTAATTGAATAGCATTTGTCCAATAGTTTTTAGGTAATATTAAATCTGAATGCCTCTTATACTCTCCTCCTCTAATATTTAAAATACATGTTTTATTATCTAGATATATTGTACTCAGCTTGTTTATATTTTTAAAAAATATATATCTATTAATATCTAATTTTTTTTTACCTAAATATCTTTCATCTTGAAAATATCCTTCTAATAAAGTATTTTTTTTAATAAAAAGGAATCTTTCATCAAAAAAATGTGATATATAGTTTAAATCTTGATCATAATAAAATCTTTCGTAAAAATAATGATCAATCTTATTTTTTTTTAATTTTGAAAATTTTAAAGTTAAAAAAGATTTCGCAACAAAATTTTTATAATTTAGGATGATTAGTTTCGTCTTATTCTTTTTTGCTACATTTAAAGCTGAAGCATATAACCAAAGTTGATTTCCTAGACCCTGTCCTTTTTTAAAATTTATATAAATCATCTAAACATTTTGGGATATTCAGAAATTATTGCGAGTAAATCTCTGGGAAATTCAGAAGCTGGGTCGATTTTCATTATTTTTCTATTCTTATCTAAAATATCTTTATTATTTTTTATTTTATTTTTTATACGATTTGGGAATAGATAATTTAATATTTTTAGTAAAAATGCAATTTTTGTTCCTGAGTAATTGTAACCACTTAATTTTTCTTTTACATGTTCTACTCCTCCAAAAAGATGGAAATGCCATCCAGCATCATCGTAAATTTTAAATTTTTGTAATGATTTATTCTCAGTATGGTATCTCATAAGATCTATACTTTTGTCTTCAAGGTATTGATACTCGCAAACTCTTATACCATACCATTCTTTTGGTAAATATGAGTTAATATAATATATGAACCATTTTAAACATAATGTGACATGTTCATTTTTAGTTATTAACTTTTGCATCTTTATTTTTGTTAATAAATCTAGGTTTGGTATTTCATCTACATCTCCTAAGATGATATAATCATTAGCATTTGCAACTTTTGATACTCCTAAAATTTGATAATCTCTTTGATAAATTTCTCTTTGATATTGAATGTCTATATGTATAGCTTTTTTGCCGTTATGTTTATGCTCGTAACTCTTGTGATAATCAGTAAATCTTTTGTCTGGTTTATTAAAATCCTTAAAGTTAGAAGGTTCAGTATCGATTATCTGATGTATAATTTTTTTTTTATACTTAGAAAATCTATCTTTGTTTTCTTGAAAGTATAGTCTTTTTTTATGACCTGCAAAGCTGAGTCTTGCCTCCGTTATGATAAAAAAATCCACAACTGGATACAAGTATTTAATTCTTATTTCTAGAAGATCAAGCTCATTAAAAAAAAGGAAGGTGTCAATAAGTTTCATTTTATTTGTTTTTAATGATATAACTATACAGTAATATAAACTATTTTTAATTTCAAATGTTATTTTCAAGCTTCAACTTATTAGGTAAAAAAGTAGGACCATTTGATAAATATAAAAAAATAATTTTTTCACAAGCTGGTGAAGAAGGAATTTTAGAATTTCTTATAAAAAAAATTAAAAATAATAAATTGAATAAATTAAATGTTGTTGAATTTGGTGCTTGGGATGGAATACATCTAAGTAATACTTTTTATTTTGTAAAAAAATATAATGCTAATGCAATTTATATCGAAAAGGATAAAAAAAAATTTCTTGATCTATTATTGACAGTGTCCAATTATCCTAAAATTAATCCAATAAATTGTGGAATAAGCTCAAATATCAAATCTAAGAACGCTTTAGATAATATTATAAAAAAACATTTTAATAAGAAAAACGATGTAGATATTTTGTCAATAGATATCGACTCTTATGATCTAAATATATGGAAATCATTGAAAAAATTTATTCCAAAAATAGTGGTAATTGAAATTAATAGTGAAATGGGAAAATATGATAAAATTATTCATTCTAAAAAAAATAAATTACCAGGTAGCAGTTTTGCAGCGACAGTCGAGGTTGGAATAAAAAAAGGCTATGTTTTAGTATCACATATTGGAAACTGTATTTTTATAAGAAAAGACTTATTAAAAAAATTTAATTTTCACAAAAAATTTGTGGATAACCCCAAACTATTATATAATGATTTCTGGTTGAATATATCGCCAATACTTTATTATTCTGAATATATAATTAATTTTTTTATAAAAAAACTTTACAAGTTTAAAAAGATTTACGATTAAATCTTTTATAATAATATATTTTAGTTTGTTTTTGCAGTGCATAAATAAATTTAAGAAATAAAAATATATTAAATTTGCGATAATATTTTAAGTCAATCAAATACCTCTCAAACAAAGATGGTAAAAATTGCTGAGATATTCCATTCACACCTAACCTTGCAGATAAAATTTTTGTTTTTTTGATAAAGATTTTATTTTTTACTTTACGTAAAAAATCATAATCTGAGGCTATTCTGAATTTTTCATCATAATATCCATATTTATTATGTAATTTTTTTTTTATTATCATTCCACCGCTATGATTTGAAAAAAAATAATTCATGTTTCTAAATAAAGCTTTTATAAGACTTTCTGTTTCATAAGATAAAGATTTTTTTTTATAAACAATATTAGAAATTACATCTAACGTAAAAATATCAGCTATCTTGTCGTTACTTATGTTAATTTCTTTTTCGACTTCTTGAATAAGAAATTTATTTATTAAAAAATCATCTTGTCCTAGTACCATATAAAAATCGTTACAGTACTTTGATTTAAGAGCTAAATTAAAAGCTGGGTAAACACCTTTTGAATAAACCTCACTAATTATATGAATAAAATTTTTTTTTTTAACCAACTTTTCTAAGTCCTTAATTAAATCGTATTTTGCAACAATTATAAAGTTAAAATTCCTTCCTTTTAATTTTAAAACTGATGTTAAAAGTTTTTTAAAATTTTGATCAATTTTTAATATTGGTGTAATTATCGATAATTTATTCATCAAGCTCTTCTATTTATTAATTTTAAATCTTAAATCTTAAAATAAATTATTTAAAATTTATGTATTATATTATATTTACTAAATTTTTTTAATATAGTTAATTAAACTATCAGCACAAAGATCTTTTAAATATTTATTTTATTTATCAAAAATTGAGCTGTAATATATTTAATATCATAACTAGCGCATAATTCACGATGAAAAGATTTGACCTTCAAATGTAGCAAGTTCTTTGGGCAAATACTTTTATTAGTAAAAATGTTTTTCTACTTTTTGTTTAAAATAGATTTCATCTACTTAAGATAAATGAGGCAAATGGATGGGAAAATTATTTTGAGTATATATACACTTAAAAAGACCATTTTAAAGAGCTATAAAAACACGCAGACGAATAATTCAGTATTTTCTTCAGTGTGTTGTATTAACTATGGAAATCACTATAAGACGCTTAGAATTCAGCTTATGGCTTTGTCGCCTCTACATACATCGACTCTGCACCTTTTCTTGGTTTGCCCTCATCATCTATATCCAGGGGATAAAAAGGGAAATCTTTAATTGTACTAGTGTTAGCCGAAACCCGTTTAACGTCAAGAAAGCCGACTTCTTCTAGTATTTTTTTTAGACTGTAAAAATCCCAAATCCAATGATGACGCTCACCCATACTTGCTAAGCTAATATTCTGATCTCGAAAGACAGGTGGTAAGGCTAATAGAACAATTTTAATCCAGTATTGTTGAATGCGCTGAATAATTGAAGCTAGAATTGATTTTAAATTTTTAGAAAAAAAATTATAGTTTTGCTTTTGCTGAAAACTACATGGTGTCAAATCATCGCCTGTTCGCTCCCTTACAAATTCGCTCATAAATTTATATTGATCTGGATTACTTTTTATTTTTGAAAAAAAAACTCCTAGTTCGCCTCCACCTTTATTTCGCACACATTGGTCAATCATTTCTAAAACTAAAAAATCTGCTTTTTGATGATCTCCTTGCTTTCGTAAATTGACATAACTGTTTGCCATATTTTCAAGATCAGGCAGCACAAATCTCACTACCCCGCCAGGTTTTAATATTCGTAAAATTTCACTTAAAAAATCATTTACTTTTGAACGAGGAATATGTTCTAAAAAATGAGATGAGTAAACTAAATCAGCTATTTCTTGTTTAATTGGCAATCTTTTAAGCAAGTTTGCTTTTTTTACTGATTCAGATGAATTGACATAATCGAAATTAATCCAGTTAGAATTTTCTATAAAAACTTGACCACAAGCAAGATTTATAAAACAGTATTTCATAAATATATTTTTACTCTAAATTAATAAAATATGTACTTTTATTTTACCAACTATTCATCACTTTGCAGACTTTTAGACAATCTTCTTTTGTGTGAAAATAGGATATTGGTAAACTTAAAGTCGTATTATGTATTTCCTCAGTTATCGGGTAGTCATCCCCTATTAAACCTTTCATCGCTTTTTGTTTGCTAGGAGGAATAGGATAATGTAATCCAGTTTTTATTCCATTTACTAACAAATAGTCCTTAAGTTTATCTCTTTTATCACATCTAATATTAAATATATGATACACATCATAAAAATCTTCATGCACAACCGGCTTGATAAATTTTTCATTTAAATTTTCAATATAAACTTTTGCTAATTTTCTTTTATGGTTATTAATATCATTCAATATTTTAAGCTTTGCTGACAAAAATCCTGCCTGAAGTTCATCTAACCTTGAATTATATCCTAAATCATTATTATAATACTTGGTAGATGAACCATAGTTTCTAAGAGATTTAAATTTTTTATCTAAATATTCATCGTCTGTCGTAATTGCCCCTGCGTCACCTAAAGCTCCAAGATTTTTAGTTGGATAGAAGCTGAAACAGCCAACTCCAAAACTTCCTGCCATTTTCTTTTTATATTTTGCACCATGTGCTTGTGAGGCGTCTTCAATAATTTTTAAATCAAATTTCTGTGCAATTTTCACTATGCTATCCATTTCACATACTTTTCCATACAAATGTACAACCAAAATTGCTTTTGTATTTTTGGTAATTTTTTCTTCTATTTTATTGATATCAATATTATATGTTGCAAGATTTGGTTCGACCAAAATAGGTTTAAATCCATTTCTCAAAATAGCTAAAATACTTGCAATATAAGTATTTGCTGGAACTATTATCTCGGTATCTTTAGGAAACTTAAAAGCATCCAAGGCCAATATTAGTGCGTCAAGGCCAGATGCCACACCTACGCAAAACTTTGTACGACAAAAATTAGCAAATTCTTTTTCAAAGTTATTTACCTGGCTTCCTAAAATATAACTACCATTTTTTAAAAAATTTTTAAAATTTTTTTTATAATTGTTAAATAGTTTTTTATTTACAAGAGCTAGATTTTCATACTCTATCATTCTGAATACTCTTCATCTATGTAATCATTTTTATCGTAATATTCTGATGCCATAACTACAAGGCTCGAACCTTTAGAAAACTTATCCATAGTATGCCAATCTTTTGATTCAACTATTAGGCATTTTTCAGGCTCGTTTAGAAGAAATGACGTATTTTTTATTCCATCATTAATATATATTTCGCACGAGCCTCCTAAACAAACTAAAGCTTGAATATTATTTTTATGTCGATGTCCTCCTCTTTTTTGAGTTACATCATAAATATAATAAATTCTTTTTATCTTAAAAGGAAGTAACTTTTCTATAACTGTCAGACTACCTTTGTTATTTTTGAATGATGGTAAATTGATTAAGTAAGCCATTTTATAATCCTAAAATATAACTTATATTGTAAATATTGTAGGGTTTATAAAAAAATCTACGTAAAATTTTTTTTTTTAAATCTTTTAAGTTAAATTTTTTTATTGTTGTCATATGATGAAAATCATTTCTATCATTAGAAAATAAAATATTTTTTTCAATTGTTTTTAAATGATTCAAATATGGTTTGTATAATATTTTTATATCCTCTTTTCTTAATTCATAACCACCAAGGTCCACTTGGTCTTTAAATAAAAATTTAAGATCATGAAAATGATAAAAGATTAATTCAAAAAATTTTTCTTCAAGTTTATATTGCTGAATATTCCACGGAGCCACTCCTCCTCCTAGATTTTTTAGTACATGCACACCTTCAAATCTAACAGTCCAATCATCAAGGTACTTTTGATCACCAAATTTATTGTTTTCGATTCTATTATAACACCAGGAGATACAACTGTTTCTCCAAAAATTTAAGGCTTTCATACCTTTTATATCATTCTTAAAAGTAACAAACTGAACATTATATACCCCTCTAGTTAAAGATTGATCATACTTAGAGGTATATCGGTGTTCTGTTATTAAAATTGATTTACTACCCATTTCCTCTATTAGAATTGTAGGATCTGAGAAAAAATATATATCAGCATCAAGATAAGTGCAGTTTTCAAGATTAAAATTTTCGATGCAGTATTTGACAATAGATGGAGTGCAAGTCCAGAAATACTCTACTTGGGTTCTATCTTTTTTTACCTTTAACAACTCCTCATCTTCAAATTCATTAAGAGAAATTATTGTTACTAATTCTAAATTTAATTTTTTTAATAAATTATGAGATATTCTATCAAAAGCAAATATATATAGATGAAAATTATTACTATGGTTTTTAAGAGACTCATACATAGCTAATCCTCTAGAAAGGTATTTGCTATCAAATAGAGTGCAATAATTATACATTTTAGGATTTATTCTACTATAAAAAGATTTAAAAAAATAATTAAATAATAAAAAAATTTTTATATCAAGTCTTTCTTGATGATTTAATGATATGGTTATTTTTTTTGCATTATAATACCTTTAAAAGTATATTCTTTATTTTCACCATCAAACGATTTAAAGATTTCTAAAATTTTGTAACCACTTTTCATAAAGTAATTAGTAAATTCTAATTCATCAAAAAACCAACAAGGGTAACTTGCTTTATATATTTTAGGATTGACGACTTGTAATTTTATTTTTTGTTTAGTCTTGCTAAATGGTGTTCTGTCTATCACAATAGTTTCAAAATTATTTTTCAAAAGCTCATCAAGTAACTCATAAGGTTTTTTGATATATTGCAATACACTTGAAAGCAACAAAACATTTGGTCTTTCTTGCTTAATGCAACTTTCTATATCATAATAAAATTTTAGTTTTTTATCTTCAAAATTAATTTTTCCAACATCTACAAATTGTTTTTGTTCAACAATATTCCATGAGACAAATTGAAGTTTATCTAAAAACTTTTTGTTTTGAAAATATGTGGTACCTAAACTTCCTCCAAAATCAAGTACTTTTAACTCCCCTCTATGAGAGGCACAAGCGAACATTAGTCCACTTAATAATGGCCATGAATATTGAATTTCATCGAAAATAACAGAATCACGTTCATAAACAGCTTCTCCATCTTTGACTTTAAATGCTGATTCTTTTATTTTTTGAATTATTTTAGGATCACTGTACCCAGAAGAAATATTTTCTGCCTCTTCCCAAGTTTTACAGTCAATCAGCCGATCAAATTTTTTCTTATTAAATATCTGATATATATCAATAAATACCTCGGGGACTATACTTTTTATTAATTTCTTCATTTTAAGTAGCTTATGATTTTTAATTTTATTTTTTGAATAAAACTCATCTTCATACTTCTGAAAAAGTTTTCTATTTTTTTTTGAGAAACAAAATCTTCATTAGCTGGTATTTTAGAAAATTTAAATTTTTTAACTAAATTTATTTTATACAAATTTAAATTAGTTGTAGTATGGGTGGCATCTTTACCAAATCCTATATTTTGGACGTAACTTTGTCCTGAATAAAGTGTGATCATATTTTTTAAATACGCACTCACATGCCATCTTATTGCCCAGGAATCAATTTTGCCCTCAACTTGATCTTTTAACATAGATGTATATTTAATATATCCATTAAAATCTATTTTTCTTTCTATATTTTTTTTTTTTACTTTATCTAATAATTTTTTTCCATCTCTTTCAAATATAGACCACTTATTATTCCATGTAGCCCATCCCCAACAATCAGCGCCTTTCATAAAAAAAGTTTCTGGCAAATTTTTTATTGGGTAAATATATCCGTGTATAGAGGCTACTTTTGGTTCATTTTTATACGCCTCTAAAGCCTCATTCATGAACCTCAAAAAATAACGGCTTGTTACTAAGTCATCTTCGAGAACAATTATTTTTCCATATTTATTAACAACATTTGTTACACCACTTATAATAGATTGAGCAAGTCCAGTATTCGCTTTGTTTTTGCGTATGGTAATTTTTTTAAATCCGTCTATGTTTTTAATATACTCTCGAACTTTAACTACTTTTTTCATATCATTTTTATTTTTAGCTCCGTCCGAATAAATAAAAAGTTCACTTTTGCTAGCCAGTTCATTTTTCTTTAAAGCTTCTAATGTTCGCTTAGTACAATTAAGACGATTATAAACAAATAACACTATTGGGGCTAATTTTTCTGTCAAAATTTTTTTTTAATTTAACTATGCTCTTATAAATATTATAATTAGCGATATAAACAATCCTAATATAAATCCAAATACCACAAAAAACAAAGTTGACTTTGAGATTTGTTCTGTAAAAGTTGCGTTTTTTATATAAAGACTATTTAATGTCAAATTGCTAGCATCATTTTTGAGCTCGTTAAAAATAATAATCATTTGGGATAATATTTTTGTTCCATGATAAAATAATTTAATAGGTTCATTTTCCTTAAATTTTTGGTCAAATATTCTTTCAGCTTCTTGTATCGTAAAAATAACATAGTTATTATTGGCTTCTAGTGTAGATTTTAAAACAGGATTTTGTAAATCTATATCTTCAGCAATTTTTAAATGTTGTTTATAAAGATTAATTCTATTATCGATGCTACTTACTAATTGTTCTATAAAAATTTTTTCTGTTTTTTGTTTGGTAAAAATAAAATAATCATTTAAGAAATCTTCTCCTGGAAAAGTTTTTTCATAAAGTAAGGTAAATTCATTTTTTTTCAGATTGAATTTTGATATATCAATATTATTTTCTTTTAATGTCGATTCTAGTTCATTGATTTTATTATTCTTTTCAACAAATTCTACTAAGTTACCAGAAGATAATAGGTTTTTTTCCAGATATTTATAAAAATTATTTAAATAGTCTGTTTGTAAATATGAATTATATTTATAAAATAAAGTTTCTGGTGCTTTTACTTTTTGAAGAGTAACAGTTGTTTTATAAATTTTAGGTTGATAAATACCATAAATAAAACCTGCGATTAAGAACGTCAAAGTAAAAGACAAAATTAAAAACTTTTGCTTCCAAAAATATAGAATAACTTCCAAAAAATTGATTTCATCAGCTTGAAGATTTTTTTTTTTTGTACTCATTACCTACATGGTATACTTAAATATGTAAAAAATAAATAGTTTAAGTAAAAACTGTGAAATTAAAATATTGTCATCTTGATATTATGCAAAAACTTTTTTGTAGCTATAAAATTTCAACCAGTAGCAAATTTTTAAAATAATAAAGAAACTAATATTTAGACTAAATTCAGAGATAATGTGATTTTAACGTGAGTTTTTTTTAATCATATTGTTTTTAATTTTTTAAAATAATTTCGTTATAATTGAGAGGTTACAAACCTAGAATTTTGTATACTAAAGTCTATAAATTAATGTATTAATTATAAACATGAATAAATTTAAAAAAGATAGTACTCTTTTAGTTACTGGTGGAACAGGATCATTTGGGAAATGTCTTGTCAAGAATGTACTTAACTCTAACTTAGGAGAGATAAGAATTTTTAGCAGAGATGAGGAAAAGCAAGATAAAATGAGGAGTGAATTTAATAACCCTAAACTCAAGTTTATTATAGGAGATATTCGAGACTTTGATTCGGTAAATTTAGCAACAAAAGGAGTAGACTATATTTTTCATGCGGCTGCTTTAAAGCAAGTTCCTTCATGCGAATTTTTTCCAATGGAAGCAATTAAAACGAATGTTTTGGGTATTAATAACCTTATTGAATCCTCCGTAAGGCATCAAGTAAAAAAACTAATAGCGTTAAGTACAGATAAATCTGTTTATCCAATCAACGTCATGGGTTTAACTAAAGCATTAATGGAAAAAATTGCTCTTTCAAGAACTATGCTTGATAGTAATTTAAAACCAATTATCTGCATTACTCGATATGGCAATGTGATGGGTTCAAGGGGATCTGTTATACCTGCATTTATCAAAAAAATTAAAAATAATGAAACACTTACAATAACAGATAAGAATATGACAAGGTTTATGATGACTTTAGATGAGGCAGTTAAACTGGTATTATTTGCATTTGAAAACGGTAACCAAGGAGATATTTTTGTTCAAAAATCTCCCGCAACTAATATTTTTACACTTGCTCAAGCATTATGCAAAATTCATAACATTAAATTAGACTATAAATTAATTGGACCAAGACATGGTGAAAAAAAACATGAAGTTCTGATTAATAGAGAGGAGATGTCTAAAACAATTGATATTGACAATTATTATAAAATTCCAAAAGATCAAAGAAATATCTATTATGAGAAATATCTATTTGAAGGCATAAAAAAAATTGACAAAGTTATGGAATATACTTCTGAAAATACTAATCAGTTAAGTATAGATGAAATGATAAAAAAAATTAATGAAATGAAAATTTATAGCTAATTACTATGAAATCACTATTTATAATCGGAACAAAAGGCATGCTTGGCAGTTGTGCCTACAATTTTTTTAAAAAAAAAATTAAAGTTTATTTTACAAATCAAAATGTCAATAAATATAATTATAACTTCTTAATTAAAAAGATTAACAAATGTAATCCTGACTTTGTTTTGAATTGCATTGGTAGAATTAAACAAAAAAAATATAATATTCATGATCTTTATTTTATAAATTCTTTTTTCCCCATAGCGCTAGCATATAAATTAAATCAAAAAATTATTTTAATAAACCCTAGTACCGATTGTGTTTTTAATGGCAAAAATAAAATTGGCTACTACACAACTTATAAATTAGATGCATTTGATGATTATGGAAAATCAAAAATAATTGCAGAACAATCACAATACTTAAGAAAAAAGATATTGATTCCTAGAACATCGATCATAGGTTTTGAAAAAGCTAAAATTAAACATAGCTTACTTGAATGGGCATTATCAAAAAAGGGAAAAAAGATTTACGGATATAAAAATCATTTTTGGAATGGCATAACTACTTTAGAGTGGTGTAAAATAATATACCAAGTAATTAACAAGAAAGTTATAACTAAAAATAAAGTATTTCAAATAGGTCAAAAAAATAAGATTTCAAAATTTCATCTACTAAAAAAAATAAATCATATTTACTTAAATGATGAGAAAATCATCTCTCCTATTAATACAAGTTATATTAATAGATATTTAAAGCCTGATATTTTTTCAACAAATATTGATAAACAACTCTTAAATTTAAAAGATTTTTATGAAAAAAAAAATTATAATTAGTGATTATGGTTGGTTTAAAACACCAATTGAGAAAAGTTGGATAAAAAAATTATCAATAAGCTACTTAATTCTTGATAAAAAACACAGACTACCGACGAGCTCTAAAGTAATCCATCAAAAAAATGTTGGTCAGAACATTTATGATATTTTTGATTATATATATCAAAACTATAATAACCTTGAGGAAATTCTTATATTTTGTAGGGCTTGTATTATGTTTCCTAAAAATAGACCGAGACCAAATTCAAATGGAAATTGTTCAGAGGATAAATTTTTTAATCTTATAGAAAATGAAAATTTAACAGAAATACACGACTATGAAACGCAATATCATAATGGATACTCATCTTACATAGGTGAGTATGGTGAATTTAACGAAATTAATACATCTTGGTATTTAAAAAAACACCGGGCTAGATATTTTTATAGCTTTAATCATTTTATGAATTTTATATTTTCAAATTATTCAAATCTTAAATATGTTAGGTTTTCCCCAGGCGGAGCCTATGTTGTTCCCAAAAAAAATATTCTTTTTTATAGTCGTACTTTCTATAAAAATATAAGACGTTTCCTTTCTTGGTCCATAGTGGTTGGTGATGCGCATATTTTAGAAAGAGCTTTATATTATATTTTTTCTAATAAATATCATGAAAGAAAAAAATATCCTGAATATAAAATATTTTTTAATCAAATTTTATCTTTTTTAATTTATCATATTATTTACAAACCCTATGATTTGATCAAAAATGCATTTAGATCTCAAAGATAAATTTCACTTTTCTATAGATGATGTTTTTCATTCTTTCATGGACTTGGAATTTCAAAAAATAAAAATTCATGACCACTTTATATTAGGAAAATTATTTAAGAACTATGAAACAAAAGGTTTGGTATCTTCACTTTATTGTTTTAATCAAAAAAAAATTGGCACTAAATTGCTGAATTTAAATAACATTTTGAATCCAAACATTTTACAAAAGGAACATAAATGGATTAAGTTTGGATATCATGCTAAAAATTTTGATATAGCGCCATATAATATGAAAATAAATCAGTTAAAGAGGGACTTTAATAAGTTTTATAAATTCCTTAATTACAAAAAAATATTTAGTCAATATTTACGTTTTCATTACTATTCAGAAATGTTTGAACTTCATCAAGAGTTAACAAATCAAAATATAAAAGGTCTATTAATTACTGATAAAAGCAAGACAGCGTATAGAATTGATAAACAAGGAAAAAAAAATATTAAAGATTTTGGATACTGTAATTATAATAAAGTTTTATTCATTAGGACCCAATTCAGGATCGAAAACTTCAGTAAATCAAATTTAAATAGAAAACAAATTATTGAATTATTCGAAACCCAATTAAAAAAATTTGGTTTTATTGTTGTTTATGTACACGAATATGATTTGTATAGTAAAAAAACGCTTTATTATTTAGATTTAACTTTGAACATATTATTTAATGATCTCAAAATCTCATCATTTGATAAATGAAATATTTATTTCTTGCGTATAGATCTTGGGCAATAAAAGCTATCTCTAAATTTATTGATCATAATAATTTTAATTACAAAATCATAACCACAACAGGACACGAAGTTAATTTATCAAGATTTTCAAGAAAAAAACTATGTATAGTTAACTATCAAAATAAAGACAAGATAGATAAAATTATAAATGAAACTAACCCTGACTACATTTTTCTTATTGGCTGGTCTTGGATAATTTCTCAAAAATTAATTGATAAATTTTCTATTTTTTGTTTTCATCCATCTGATCTTCCAGCTTATAGAGGTGGAAGCCCCATTCAGCATCAGATATTAGACAATGTACTAAAATCAAAAATGACTATGTTTCAATTAAATAGTAAACTAGATGGAGGGCCAATTTATAAAAAAAAAAATTTAAACTTAAATAATTCAATGCAAAATATTTTTTTTAATTTAGAAAAAACTACATTTTTACTTTTAAAAGATTTTCATAAAAATATTATGAAAAAGAAAAAAATTATTTTATATAAGCAAATATTAAAAAATGGATTTGTGAGAAAAAGAATTAAAATCGAAAATAGTTTCTTAACTTTTCAGAAATTAATTAAATATGATTATAAATCTTTTAGAAATTTAATTAGATCTTTAGAGTCTCCCTACCCCAATCTTAAACTTAATACGAAACAAGGTTCTTACTTAATTAAAACTACTAATGATATAAGCACCAAACCAAAAAAAGGTTATTCAAAAATAAAAATTAAGGACAGAAAAATATATCTTAAATTATATCAAATGTAATCGTTTCTACTAATTTTGAAAATAAAAGATTTGAAATTAGATAACAAAGCGAGAGTGAGAGTGATTCAGCCTGAACCGTTAATGCTAAACCAAACCATTAATGATTTTTTGTTTTTCCCAGAAAAATATAATCAGTATGATGCAAAATGAATTTTAGATCTTGTTCATGAGGATCTTGATATAAATGATCAATTCGATCTGTATTAATTAAAGAGGATCTTCTTTTGATACCATGAACTTCATATAACCTTTATGAAGCAAAAATTCTGCAAGATAAGACCCATCTTGTCCTGTTACTCCTGTTATAATAGCTTTTTTCATTGTAATAATTTTTCAAAAATCATTATTTTTTAGTTTAATTTTTTTACCTTAGCAGTCATTTTTTGAAATATTTCATTATTTTTTTTTAATTCTTGGTAAGTTCCTTGTCCTTTCAATTCTCCTTTGTCTAACAAAAATATATTATCACATTTCTCTAATGTTGTTAAACGATGGGCAATTAAGATGATTGTAATTTTTTTTTGTAATTTACGCACTGCTTCCATTACTGTTCGTTCTGTCAAAATATCTAAGGCACTTGTTGCTTCATCTAAAACTAGCAGTTTAGGCTTATTATACAGTGATCTAGCAATACCGATACGTTGACGCTGTCCACCAGATAATCTCACTCCTCTTTCACCAATTTTAGTCTCATATTTCTGTGGTAATTCATTCATAATGAAATCATGTAAGTTGGCAATTTTTGAAGCTCTCTCTACAGCTTCTTGATTAAAATTTGTAGCAGTTGAACCAAAAGCAATATTTGCTGCCACGGTATCATCTGCTAAATAAATATGCTGAGGCACATAACCAATTGAGCGCTGCCAGGATCTTGCGTTTTGTTTCGTGATAATTTTTCCATCAACTTCTAGAAAGCCTTTCTGTGGCTCAAGTAGTCCTAAGAGAATATCAACTGTTGTAGTTTTCCCGCTCCCAGTAACACCCACTAATCCTACAGTTGTATTAACAGAGATATTGATGCTAACATTTTTTAACGCAGTTTTTGATGCATTGGGATAATTGTAATAAATATTTTTTAAAGTAATATTTTTATTAAGTGATAAAATCTCAGAATCTCTATTTTTATTAAATGGTTCAAGGCTTTTAATATCATCAGTCAACTTGTCAATTGATGGGCCAACAAAAGTAAGTTGTGTAAAAGAGCTGTATATTTGTTGTAGTGCTGGCATCAAGCGATAACCAGCAAATACATACAAGCTAATAATAGGTAAAGAACTATTAAAATTACCTGTTATAGAAAGTTTATAAATTACTATTAATAAAATACCACCAAAAGCAATGGCCTCTAAAATAAAACGAGGTAAATGACCTATAACACTGTAGGAAGCGTTAACCGAGGCTAGGATTTTTGAAGGATTTGAAAAATTTTTTATATAAATTTCTTCTAATCCTCCCAATTTAACTTCCTTTGCAGCCCCAAATACTTCAGCAACTGCCTTAAAGCACAACCGATTATTATTAAATCGCTCTTCTCCAATTCGTTTTAGATAATTTCGTATAAAATAAAATATTAGAATATAAGCTCCACCAAGTGTAACACCAATTATTAGCGCTAGTTTTGGATCAGCTATAAATAATAATATTATGATTGCAATTGCAGCTGTAATTTTTGCAATCAATTCCATTAAAGGGCCTATACCACTTCCGATTATTGTTCCTACTTCTGATAAAATATTTTTTCCAAGATCGGCACTATTGCGGTTTAAGAACCAACTATAAGGTTGGTGCAAATATCCTTCCACTAAACGTTTGCTAATGCTAAATTGGAGCATTTGTACAAATCGAACTTGCATATAAATTGTAAGTACTTTTATGATAAGTGAGATTATTAATATTACAAATGCAAGTATACCCAGGACAAGAATAAAATCTTGAATATTTTCAACTCCGAACATTTTTGAGATTTGAAACATCATATTTAAAATGAAGTTTGTTTCAACAAGACCAGGATTAGCCAATACTGCTATAAAAGGCAAAATAGATGCAACGCCTAACATATCCAACAATGCCATTATCAGAATCATGAACAGTATAATCATTGAAAACTTACGTTCATTTGTGGTGAGTAAAAATAATAATTTTTTAAAAATTTTCATTATACTTTACAAACTTCTTTTCAGTGCTCCTAAGAACCTCTTTACCTTAAATAAGGCTACCAAACCGAATGTTATGAAATTGAGAAAGATATTTGATGTTAATATTTTTCGATTTTTTTGGCGAGTTGCAAAATCACCCTCAATTTCATAATCGATAGATTTTGTATTGCTTGTCAATTTTCGAATTGTATTAACTTTGGTTGAGCTAAATTCATTTTGAAAATTTAAAAAATTATCTGTAGAATGATCTTGAATTATACATATACTTTTTAATTTATTAATAGATTTTAGAATGTCTTCTTTGAATTCTAAAACTTTCAGATGTCCATAATAATTAGGGTTTATGCGTAGCATAGTGTATGTTAGATTAGTACGAAAATTAATTATGCTCATGGAATTATTTGTTATTGGATTCATAAGTATAATAAACTTTAAATCTTGAAAAGTTCTTGCAAGACAGTTTATGAAGCGAGCAGCTTGTGTTTCATCAAGAATGATTATTTTTAATTTTTTTTTCTTGATAGTTGTTTTCATGTTTAAAATAAACTGAATATCTTTGCCTATCAAGCTCATTGTCTGTAAATTTATAAGTGAAATACAATCAAATATGGTTTGTATAATTTCTTTAAAAGTTATGGGCTCTTTACTTTCAAAAGAAGATTTTTTTATATTGAGACCATTTTTTTTTTTTGGAAGATTTGTACTTTTAATTATGTTTATTTTATTTTGATTTATAATATTTTCATTTTTATCAAAGGTTAAATTTTTATTATGAATAATTCCTTTTTCAATCTGGATCTTGCGTGATCCAAACTTGGTTCTGGGCAACTTTAGGAGATAAAAACCAAAAGTAGAAGTATCAATATGTGAACAAATTTTTGAAGTATTATGCAGATTTATAAGGTCTTGACCCCTATTATATTTTACGGTTTTTTTTATCCCACCAATCTGAAGCCATTGTTTTTTTTTAAGTAAATTTCCTCCAGTGCCGCCTCCACTATTTATAGGAAATTTGGGATACTGAAATGCAGAATGATTTAGGCTACACAAATATTGGTCTACCAACTTCATGTCACTTTCATAAATAATGAAATCGTCATCAAGGAATTTTCTAGGCACTAACTTATATTCATTTCCTTTAATTCCATATAATTCAGGACTTTCCAGAAAATTTATCAAATTATTAAAAACTGAAAGAGGAAAAAATGAGTCAGGTGTTGAAACCATTATATGTTTACCTAAACTATTTTTAATACCCACGTTAAGAGCTTCTGATATATCAAAATCTAATTCACATTTTTTAACTTCATTTTTAGGAATATTAATAAATTTAAATGCAGGACACATTGATATTTCTTTATAAAAATAGTCTGAAAAAAAATTATCAGAGCCCCAATCAACAATTATATACTCAATCTTACTGACAGCATTTATTTTTTTAAGTAAAAATGAATAATAATTTAAAATGAATTTCGTGCGCTGTAGTTGATCTTCATAATATTCATCATTTTTGTTAGCAGTAACTATAGATAGTAAAATATTTTTATTCATGGGAATAATATATTATCTGCGATCCAGTTTTCTCAAATCTAAAAGGAACAATTAGTTTGTCTTTGAGACTTTTTATAACATTTTGATGATTCTCTTTTTTAGCATAAAAAAGAAAAAAACCACCGCCTCCTGCACCAAGAAGTTTTCCACCTATTGCTCCTGAATTTATTGCAGTATCATAAATTTTATCAATCTTTTCATTAGAAATATGTTTTGTTAAACTTTTTTTTAAAAACCATTGTTCATTTAATAGTTTTCCAAATTCATCAATTGATGTCTTTTCGTCAAGGATAATTTCTTTCGCTTTGTTTGTAATTTCATTCATTTTAATTAATTCTTTTTCTTTAAAAGGAGTAGATTCAATTTGTGATTTAGCAATATCTTCAGCAGTTCTTGCAAATCCTGTAAAACATAATATAAGATTTTCTTGAAGAGACTTAAGTCTGCTTTCTGATGCTGGTATTTCTTGAACTTGAAAAGTTTTGGTTTTATTAAACTCAATTAAATTAAATCCTCCAAATGCAGCTACGGTTTGATCTTGAGAGCCGACTGCCTCACTTATAATATTTTGTTCCAGGTTTATTGCATTTAATGCAAGCTCTCTCTTTGTTACCATCTGATTCTTCATGGCATATAAAGCATGTAGAAGCCCTACTGTAAAAGTAGAGCTTGAACCCATTCCAGATCTTGCAGGTAAATCTGCATTATAAACCATTTCAATACCCTTTTTAATATCTAATAATTTAGTAGCCTCTCTAATAACTGGATGCTTGATTTCCTCAAAAGAGTTTACTTCTTCCTTTAAATAATATTGAAATTTATGTTTATAATTAAAAAAAGGTGGCAATTCTCGGACTGTAATATAAACATATTTATTTATTGTTGTGCTTAGAGTTTTTCCGCCATTTTTTTCATACCAAACAGGATAGTCAGTTCCTCCTCCAAAAAAAGAAATTCTTAATGGCGTTCTAGATATTATCATGTTTATTTTCTGGCGTGGTGTCTTTGTAAAATTCTTTATACCATTTTATTGTCAATTTTATCCCTTTAATTAAAGAAGTTTTTGGTTTCCAATCACATTTTTTTCGAATTTTATCAGTATTTATCAATCTTTTAGGCAACATTGTTGGCATTGAGGCGTCGTATTTTACATTAGCTGACTGATAATTATCTACCTTTAGAATTACGTCTAGAACGTCTTTTATTGTAACAGGAATACTTGATGCAATATTGATTGCCTCAAAATCATCGTTAATCTCAAATGACTTTAACAAACCTAAAATAAAATCATCAATATATAAAAAATCTTTTAGATCATTTCCATCACCCCAGACTAAAAATGGATCGTGCCTTTCAATACTTTTTCTAATTAGTGCTGCAATAACTTTGGATTCTTTCCATGTAAACTTATCATTGGGCCCATAAAGATTTCCTGGTCTAACAACCAAAGTTCTCATTGGATTATTAATATGGCTCGCATACATTTGACTCATCCTCTCTGAAAATAACTTCATCCAGCCAACAACAAAATATTTTGAAAAGAATTCATAATTAACATCATCTTCTTTAACGGGAAAGTCTGTGACTGGATAAACAGTATTGCTACTTATGAAACAAAATTTAGAAATGTTATTTTCGTAAGCGGCAGCTAATATCTGAGAATTCATAACAACATTTGGCGTTAAGTGAGCTAATGGAGTTTTTTCCATTACAGCAGCACCAGAGGTATTGGCAGCAGCCATAAAAATGAAATCAATATTTTTTGTAGCCATTAGACAGTCTTGATAATTAGTATAATCAGCCCTAATAAATTTTACATTTGGTAGTTCTTGATTGGGCATTCGATTTAAATATGAGCCAACTATATTTGCTCCAAGATCACTTAATTTCTTAGTAAGATGTGTACCAACAAATCCTGAAGCCCCAGCAACAAGAATATTCTTACCTTTATAAAAGTTTTTATCTATCATTAACCACCATCTCTCTTAGAAAGAATTGGATTTTTTACAGGCCACTTTATGTCATATTCTGGATCATTCCACATTATTGTAAATTGACCTTCTCTGTTGTATTCAGTTGTTTGTTTGTAGTGATAAATGGTTACATCTGAGAGCACTAAGTGACCATTTCCATACATTGGAGGAATTAAAACTTGTTTCCTATTTTTATCAGATAAATTAAAAGATTGCCATTGTTTATATTGCGATGAATCTGGATTATTGTTAACTACTACTAAATAAAATTCACCATACAAACATGAAACAAGTTTGCAAGTTGATGCGTCGCCATGAATACCCCGAAGTACATTATGTCCTGAGGTTGAAATATCATCTTGAATAAAGTTTTGTGTAATTCCATGTCTTTTATATAAATTTTCATTATAGAGTTCTACATAACTCCCTCTAAAATCCTTAAAATTCGTAGGTGGATCTATAATCAATACCCCTTCTAAATCAGTTTTTTCAACTTTCATTATTATGATTAGCTTTAAATTTTTTTAAGATTGTTTCCATTGACTCACTCATAATATTTAATCCCAAATAGGTGGATGCTAATTGAATAATACCAAGGCCTGCCAATTGCTTATAGCCTCCTGAAATAGATAATTCTGTTAAGTCCTGTCTCTTTACCAAATGAACTTCGATCCCTTTTTCAGGAATAGATTGATTAATATTTTTTGGATTAATACCAAAAAATATATGTTCTTTTATATTTGTTCTATTCATCATCAATCTAAAATCACCAAGATAAATAAAATCTAAAGAAAAAGTTGTCTCTTCTAAAAACTCTCTTTTTGCTGCCTCTATTGGTTTTTCATTTTTAAGTAAACCGCCTGCGGGAAATTCTAATGAATATTCATCAATATTAGGTCTAAATTGCTTTACCATGACAAATTCTCCTTTCATAGTCATTGCACAACAAATTACAGAGTCAAAGCCTGTTAACCTATAATAAGGTTGGCTATCAGGATAGTTTGGATCTAGACCTTTTTCGATGTCAAAGAATGGTGTGGAATAGGTTTTTTTAAAATTAAAAGACATTGTTATTATCTTAAAAGAAATTTATTGCCCTCATTTTTTATTTTTTTACGCCAATAATTTAGGAGATCTGACATGGTTTTTTCAAATGATATTTCTGGCTTCCAACCCGTATGATCTTGAAACTTCTTCGTATTGGGTATTTGAAGATCTGCATCAATTGGTCTTAATCTTGATTTATCTAATTCAATTTTTAAATCTGATTTGATAGAAGAGATAGATATAAGGTGATTTAAAACCTCACCTACTTCTAAACTATATGTTCCACCAATATTATAATATTCTCCACTTATAGGATTTATGGTCAATAACATAAAATATGCTCTAACAGCATCTCTTACATCTGCAATTGTTCTTAAACTTTTTAAATTGCCAACTTTTATAATTGGCTTAGTGTATCCAAGCTCGGCTAAAGCTATTTGTTTTGCAAATGACGATTCGGCAAAAACATCCCCTCTTCTTGGTCCAGTGTGGGTAAACATTCTAGTTGTCATAACCTTCATGTTGTAGGCTTCAGCATAAAAACGACCCACAAGATCTGTTCCCACTTTGGATACCGCATATGGCGAAGCTGGATGAAAAGTACATTCTTCATCAATTGGTAGTTTATTTTTTTGAACTCGTCCAAAAACTTCTGAGGATGAGCATATATGTATAAAAGCTTCGGGTGCATACTTTTTTAAAGACTCTAAAATTCTATTGGTTCCCTGAATATTAGTATCCATTGTGTCTAGCGGAGCATCAAAACTTGTTTTAGGAAAAGACTGAGCTGCAAGATGAAAAACATAATCAGGCTTAACTTCCTGTACAGCTTTATCAATAGATATGCTATCCCTTAAGTCTCCATAAACTAATTTAATTTTTCCATTTTCATTAATATCCTTAAGTAAGTGTGAAATATTATCCAAAGGGCTTCTCCATCTTATTAGCCCTACTATATTCCAGTCAGTATTCTTAATGATATAATCAGCTAAATGAGAGCCAACCATGCCAGTTATTCCTGTTATAAAAGCTACTTTATTTTTTTTCATTCTTTAAAATAATTTTTCTTAAATTTATGCTCATCTCTATTATTTAAAAACCATTCCCATGTTTCCTTAAGCCCCTCTTCTAGTGAAGTGCCAGGATTATAGCCAATCATTTCTCTAGCTAGAGAGATATCCATAAGTCTTTTAGGCCAACCAGATGATTTAGATATATCAAATTCATACTTGAACTCTAAAAATGAACTTAGTGTTTCTACTAGCTCTTTAATAGTTACCGCTTTTCCACTACCAAGATTTAAGTATTTACCTTTAGTGCCATAAAATAAGGCTTGAATAGTTCCCTCAGCAACATCCCTTGCAAAAGCAAAATCTCTTATAGCAGAACCATCTCCCCATATACGCATAGGATCTTCCCCTGACCTTATTCTAGACATTAAACTGGGTATGACCATTGCATTTTTAGGATCAAAATTGTCACCAGGACCATATACATTACAGGGTCTTACTATAGAATAATCCTCTAAATCATATTGAATTTGATAAGCTTTAATTTGCATTTCTGCCATTCTTTTAGCCCAGCCTGGATACATATCCATAGGTGGACCTTGATCCTCGTCATCACTTTCAACAAATATCTCGTTACTAGAATATGCTCCAATAGAGCTAGTATAAACTAATTTTTTAACATTATTAATTCTCGATGCTTCTAAAACATTTGTGTTAAACATTAATAAAGGTACAAAAAAACTAGCTGGCTTTTCTAGGGTTACTTTCACAGAACCTTTAATGCCAGCAACATGAAAAACACAATCCATATCTTTTGTTTGCTCTTTACAAAACTCAAAATTAGTTAAGTCACCATAGATATGATCGACTTTGTTATGAATTTTTAGTTTATCTAAGGATATTACTCTAACATTCGCTTCTGCATTAACTAAGATTTTAGCTATTTCTCTACCTATCATTCCAGTCCCACCAGTAATAAGACAGTTTTTAGCCTTAAAAAAATTTAATACTTTATCATTTATCATTACAACAACTTAAATATGACTTTTATTCAACAACAAAATATGAGCATCTCGATGTATGTGGAAATCTTTTTAATCTAATATTATTTAATCCTAAAACTTCCATAACAGCTCTAGTTTCACCAGGAGAATCGGGATCATTAAGTTCGTCAAATCCTATAACACTTCCTTTGACAAGCCTATTTTTAATTGCTTCTAAACAAACTTTAGTAGGCTCATAAATATCAAAATCAAAATAAGCAAGAGCAATTATTGTATGTTTATTTTTTTTTAAGTATTTATGAATAGTTTTTGTAGCATCACCCTTAACTAGTTCAAATTTTTTTATATGATTTAATGGATTATCATTTTCTTGAAACTTCATTACCTTTTCAAAATATTCTTCATAATTGTCAGAACATGCAAGATGCCCTTTTTTCATCAAATTAAAATCTTTATTTGCATCTGCAGACATTTTATCCTCAGGTTTTATAGAGGGAAATCCTGTAAACGTATCAAAAGCAATTATTTTTCTATGTCTATTAAACGGTTCGTATATTCCTCTTAAAGCTGCAAATTGTGCTGCATTGGGTCCCCATCTGGTTCCAAAGTCAAATACAGAACCCATTACATCAATAATTTGTTTGTATAAATGATCCATAAATAGCATTCTTGATAATGTTTTTGAATTGATAAATAATGGAAGGTTACTAAGAATTTGATCTTCAGGAATTGGTGAGTTTAAAAAATGCCTAACGAAGTTTGATCTGGTTTCTAGCTCTTTTGAACTTGAGTAAGTTGGAATATTGTATTTATCATTATTCTTTTTCATTTATTTCTCCTGAAAAATTTATTTACTTAATCTTAGTATCACAAACCACATAAAACTAAACATACTAATATAATTAATAATCATTATAATTTTGTTTACTATTTTTTCTAATAAGACAGGGTATATCTTTTAAACCTTTATAGGCAATATTCCATGCCCAAAACCTTAAATGTCCTTCAACTAATCTAAATTCATAATTTTTTTTTAAATTACAAGGTGTAACTCTTACTGGTTTTATTGGTTCACCAGCTAAAATTGATTTAGCTAAATCAGACGGGTTTGGTTTCATATTAAATTTATTTTCTATTGCTTCCTCAATATTTTTATACGTTTTTCTGTATTCTCCTCTTTTAAAGTCAACTTTAATTTTATTTGATGATATAAATTTTGGATTTGAAGAAAAAATTTTACTTATTTTTTGTATATCATCTAGATCCATTTTAAAATCAGAGGAAGTAGAATTTTTTTCTAAATGATTTTTGTTTATAGATTTTGGTATTACAATCACATTATCATGTGACAAAAGCCAGTTTAGTGATATCTGAGATATTGTTTTATTATATTTTTGACATAATATTTTCATTAGTTGATTTTTTTTGATATCATTATGCATCATCCCCTTGTCTAGTGGACTATAAGCAATAATAGATGACTTATTTTTGAACATAAATGGCATAACTGACTTTTCTATATAACGATCAAATAAATTATATTCTAATTGATTAGAAACAATTTTAAGTGGATTTATACAATTTTGAGCTTCTTGCATTTCTTTACATGAAAAATTGCTCAATCCAATAAATCTTATCTTGCCATCTTTTAACAATTTTTCTAAAGCCATCATTGTTTCAGCTATCGGTATGCTTGGATTAGGCCAATGTATCTGGTAAAGATCAATATAATTTGTATTAAGCCTTCTTAAAGAACTTTCTGCGGAAGATAAAACTTTATTATAACCATTATTCTCAGGTGAAAATTTAGTAGCTATAAATACCTTGTCTCTTTTGTTTTTAGCAGCCTTTCCAACAAGTATTTCAGAATGACCATTAGCATATATTTCAGCAGTATCTAAAAACGTCATACCTAAATCAATTCCATATTCCAATGCCCAAAGAGATTGATTATCTAAATTTTTATTTTTTACAAAATTGCCCCCAATACCCATGCAACCTTGACCTATGGATGACACCATTTGTCCAGTATTACCAATTTCGATTATTTTCATTGATCTTCCTTATTCTTAAATGGAATTTGTTTATACTAATTTCTAATAATATTAATACAAATTAACTTTTTTTAAAGAAATAATATTTTTATAGAAATATTTATTTGCTGATTAAAAAAAGTTTTTCTTTTATGAAAGAAAATTAAAAATTTTTTATCTTTAAATTTTATTTATTTATTTTTTAATTAAAATGGTCCTTTAAACTTTATTTCATGTGAATATAGCTTAAATTTTTTCAAAGAAGATTTTTTAAGATTAAGCATATCTTCAACCACTCTTACGATATCAAACGCATTTGGATAAAAATAATCTTCTAAATTTCTAGCTGTTGGACAAGGCATGTTTTTGAAACCTACTCTTTTTATTGGGGATTTAAGTGATTTAATACAATTTTCTTGAATTCTAAATGCAATTTCACCACTTAATCCTGAAGATAACCAGTCATTATCAGCTATTATACATCTTCCTGTTCTGCTTACAGACTCAAATATATTAGATAAGTTGTTTAAAGATTCAGAGGATCTTAGGTCATATAAATCTAAAGAAATATTATGTTTTTTTTTAAGTATTTTACTAGCCATCGAAGCTTCTACATTCATCCAGGAAGTTGAAATAATTGTTACATCATTACCAGATTTTATATTGGACGGAATATCATAATTCTCTATATCATAATTTTCTCTCAACTCTTCCTCTTGCCAGTATAGCCATCTATGTTCAAAAGAAATTACAGGAGAATCATTTTTTATTGCTTGTTTTATCATGCCTTTAGCATCACTGGGTGTTGAAGGCATGATAATTTTTAATCCAGGAATTTGGGAAAATAAACCGTGCAAAGACTTTGAATGCTGATATCCCTGGCCCCAGCCTCTTCCGACAACAGATCTAATAAGTAAAGGACATTTTGCTTTGCCATCAGAACTAAAAGTAGCAGAAGAAATCATATTTATGATTTGATTAACTGCAAGTAACATAAAATCTACTCTTATATGAACTTGTATTGGTCTCATTCCTGATAGTGCCGCACCTAGCACAAAACCTGTTGTAGCTTCTTCACTTATTGGTGTCGTTATGACTCTATTTGCACCATATTCTTTTTCCAAACCATCTAACGAACCAAACATTTTTGTTTCACCACCAATAACAAAAACAGTTTTGTTTTCTTTCATCTCTTCATCTATTGCTTGATTGATAGCTGCAGAATAGGAAATTTTTTTACTCATTTTTTATTATAAAAAACTTTATTATTAAGATCATAAACATTATTGAATTCATCATTTTTTGCTTTTTGAAAAGCTTTATTAATTAAAGTTAAAATTTTCTTTTTTATCGCTTTTAATTCTCTTTCATTTAAGCCATTGATTAACATTTTGTTAAAAGTTTTTTGTAGAGGCGTTTGCTTTAAAAATTTTTTATGAATTTTATTTGATCTATAATTTTTTTTTTCAAATTTATTTACACTAATCTTTTCAAAATCACTTCTGATACCAATGTGTTGTAAGTACCTATAATATTTCATATGAATAAATACAGGACAATTTTTTTCTTTTATAATATTTTTTGCCTTCTCTGCAATATTATAAGAATCTATTGCATCAGGATAATTTATATTTAAATATTCGCATCTATAAGATTTGACCAATTCTTTAATTGATCTAAACCCTTGTCTGGCTTTTTTTTTTATGTCAACTGCAAGATCATTATCAAGACACACGAACAAAATAGGCAATTTTAATAAACATGCCATATTTATTGTTTCATGGAAGACTCCCTCCTCAATTGCACCATCACCAAAAAAAATTGTGGTAAAATTTTTTTTCTTTATGGTTTTACTCGAAAATCCAGCACCTAAAGAAAGAGGTAATGTGCTTGCTACAATTGCGCTTGAATTTAGTAAACCATTTTCAATTGAAGACATGTGCATTGATCCTGCTATTCCACCATTAGATCCAGTTTCTTTTCCAAGCATTTCAGCAAAAAAAGAATGTGGATCCCGAGATACAGCTAGATAAAGAGAGTGCGATCTATAATAACCTAAGAAAAAACAGTCATTTCTTAAAGATTCTACTATACCCGCAACACAATTTTCATCACCAAATGACATGTGCATTGGTGTTTTCATTTCATCTTCATCATAAAATTTAATTATAGTTTTTTCACAACTTGAGATGAGAGTTACTATTTCAAAAAGATTTTTATAAATATCTTTTTTTTTATTATTAAATTTTTTAAGCTTGATAGATTTCACTAAAAAGGACCTTTAAAATGTTTATAAAAATCTGTCATAGACTCTTTTTTTGGAAGATCTATTGGTGAGTTATCTCCATTAACCATTTTATTTACAGTTTTACATATATCATGAACATCAGGGTAATACATGTCTTCTAAAGCTTTGGCAGTTGGACAAGGTGTGGACACCATTCCCATCGATTTTGTTGGAGCCTTAATTGCTGACGGATTGTACTCATTGATAATTCTATTCATTTCGGCAGCAACCCCATATTCTGGCCAGGAAGTATCAACAACTAACATTCTTCCTGTTTTTTCAATACTTTTGCAAATCATTTCTTTATCAGGGTGTGAGATAGAGTGAAGATTAATTAACTCAACTGATATACCATTCTTCTCAAGATGAAAAGCTGCTCTCTTAGATTCAAGAACCATAACTGAAGTAGCTATAATAGTTATATCTGAACCTTTTTTTTCTAATTTAGATCCAAAAATGGGATGTGATAATTCTGAATCATCATCTTCAAAACTTAAATCATAAAGCAACCTATGTTCCAACATTACTATTGGTCCTTTGTGTTCTTGAACTGCATATCTGTAACTTTCAATAATAGATTTTGGATCTGATGGCATCACTACTACCAATCCAGGAATATGAGCCATCAAAGATTGAAGGCTCTGAGAATGTTGAGCACCTTGACCCCAACTTCTCCCTATAATCATTCGATACATACTTGGAACTTCAAACAAACCACCAAACATATATTTATATTTTGCAGCCAAATTAATTAATTGATTAAAAATTAGTAACCCAAAATCAGCTCTAATATGAGTATTTATCGGATAAGCTCCATTTAACGCAGCCCCAATACAAATTCCTGCAATGGAGTCTTCTGCTAAGGGTGTTTCAATAATTCTATTTGGATATTTATCTTTAAAACCAATCATTGTACCAAAAATACCCTTAAAATCTGTAACCCCTTGACCAATAATCAAAGTATTTGGATTTAAATCCATTGCTTCTTGCATTGAATCTGCAATAGCAGCTTTATAAGTTTTAGACATCAGACATCAAATCCTCTCTATCTGGTAGTGGAGAATTAATACCAAACCTTACCGCGTCCTCAATTTCATTATTTATTGTTTCTAAAAATTCAGTAAAAAGTTTTTTATTTGTAATGAGTGGATCGAGTGATTTCCATTTTTCAATATCACTTTTCTTTCTATAACCAGCAGAAAAATCCTCACCTGGTCCAACATGCTCTCTATATCTGGCGGTACGAATTTTTAAAAAAACTGCTTGCCTTGAATTTCTTACTAGATCAATTGCAATTTTTGATTGCTCTTGAACTTTAAGAAAATCATAACCCTCTTCAATTTCATAATAAGGAATGCCATATGAACCAACTAGTGACTTTAAAGAAAAAGATTGTCTTTCAGATTTAGGTGAATGAACAGCAAGATTGTTATCCTCACATAAAAATAAAACTGGAATTTTATGAATAGAGGCAAAATTTAGTGACTCATGAAATACACCTTGCTCTAAAGCTCCATCGCCAAAATTAGTCACAAAAATTTTTTTTTCCTTTTTAATATTAGCTACCAGTGCAGCTCCAACAGCATGAGAAATTGTGGAACCAACAACTGCCGAAGCTCCCATTATACCTTGATTTGGAGATGCCAAATGCATTGAACCAGCTTTACCCTTGCTTTGACCATACTTTTTACCCATTAACTCTGCAAAAAATTGAGGCATCGGCCCGCCTTTTGCTAAATAAAAAGCATGTCCTCTATAATTGATAAAAACCCAATCATCTACTTTCAAATTAGCACAAATACCGACCGCAACTGCTTCTTGCCCAATAGATAAATGAACTGGGCTTTGAATTAAATCGCTCGGATATAATTCAATTATTTTCTCTTCTACTAATCTAATTCTCATCGCTTGATAAAATAAATATTTAAAGGTTTTTAATTTTTCCATGTAATGTGTTTTTAATTATATAATCAATTTCAAAAATTTTAGATAAAATATATTAATTTTCAAGATTTAGCTTTAATTTATTCATACATTCTCGGTATATTATCAAATAAATCACTTGCAGATCTAATTTATATTTATTATTTATCATTAAAAAAAAAATTAGCAGCCCATAAAGATTCTGGAGTTCCAATATCAATAAATTTATTTTCTTTAAGAATAAATGCTCTTATATTCTTGTCTAAAATCTTTGGAAAAAAATCTCTCTCTAATGAAGTTGGCTTAATTTTTTCTATTTTTTTTATTAACTCTTTTTTAATTATGTATACTCCAGCATTAATGTAGTTTGTTTTATTTTTATAATTTCTAGTTTTCTCAATAAATTTAATAATTTTCATTTTTTTATTAAATATGATTAAACCATATCTTTCAGGTTTTGTAATTTTTAATACTGATAAAGTAGCATCAGCATTATTTAAACAATGATTTTTCAAAAGTTTTGGAATATCAAAATAACAAAATGAGTCTCCATTTAGAACTATTACACTAGACGATGAAATTTGTTTATATACAGCTCTAATTGCACCAGCTGTGCCCATTGGTTTTTCTTCTATAACATATGAAATATTGATTCCCCAATTAGTTCCATCTCCAAAATATTCCATAATTTTTTTAGGCTTGTAACATAAACAAAATATAATCTTTGTTACTTTTTGTTTAATTAATCTCTCAACTATTTTCAAAATAAAAGGATTCCCATCAACTTCTAAAAATGGCTTCGGGGTATCTTTAACTATCCTTCCTAGCCTACTTCCTGTTCCACCTGCTAAAATTATTGCTTGCACAACTTAATTTTTTTATGGTTAAATAAAGCTTTAAATTTCATATTACAGATATTTTAAAGCTTTAGTCAGTTCATTAATTTCTATAAATTTAAATTTTTTGTTGTTAATTTTTATCTTATTTTTATTAAAAAGTATGTTAGTTTTAATAAAAGAATTAATTCCCGCTTGAATATCAGACATTTTATCACCAACTAAAATAGATTTACTCATATCTAAATTAAATTTTTTTTTAGCTTTTAAAAACATTCCTGGATTAGGTTTTCGGTCAAAAGAATTTTTTAAAAATTTACCAATACCTTTTGATGGATGAAAGGGGCAATAATAGATCGCATCAATATGACAATCATCTTTCAAAAGTAAATTTTTCATATACTTCATCAGTTTTTGAAAATCATAAACTGAAAAATATCCCTTTCCTATTCCAGCTTGATTAGTAACAATTATAATTTTATAGTTTTTAGATTGTGCGGTATTGATTAAAACTTTTATGTTTTTTATTAAATGAAAATCTTTTTTTTTACTTACATATCCGTAATCTTCATTTACCACTCCATCTCTATCTAAAAATAATGCTTTATTTTTTGATTTTAATTTTTTTGTAGTTTTATTCATATATTAAAACAAAAATATACAATCTATTGATTTATACCATAAAAGTTTTTGACTATGTACAACAATTATAAGTTTGAATACAAAATACTGTTAAAATTTATTTTAAAAAAAATTTTTTAATTTTTTAAAATAAAAACTCTAACTTTTTTAAATTCAGAATTTTTGAGAGTCAGTTTTTTGTACTATCCATTTTTTTTTCAAAATTAAATCATTAAAATCCTTATAACCAAATATATGTCTAGAATTAATATTTTTAAATCCACAATTTTTTAAAAAAAAAATAAAATTTTTGTCTTCTATTGGCCACAAATTAACAATTGATGATTTATAACATTCTTTTATGTAGTTTAAAAATGAAATAATTATTTTTTTATACTTTTGAGAATTTTTAAGATTAAAACTAATTTCTAAAATATCAATATAAATTTTTTTATTAATAAATTTTTTAAAAATTAAGAACTCAGTTTTTGAAACAAAAAAAATATAATATTTGTATGTAGGATGTTTTTTGTATCTCCACTTTCTGTAATTATAATTATAATCAAAACTTTTAAATTCTTTTTTAATACTATTGTTAGTATGAACTCTACTAAAATCTTTTAGTATTTTATATTTAATTTTATTGGGTCGCTGATCATAATTTTTTATTTCTATCTGAAATTCTTTTATTTTCTTTGATTTTAAAGATAGTATTTTTTTTATAGAGCTAAAATTAGTTTTTGGAAAAAAATTATATAAAAAATCAATTTTTTTTTTCTTTAAAGCTAACGATACAAGTTTGCTAAATACTCCTTTTGAATGATATTTTTTATCTACTGCTGGCCAATGAGCCATATATATATTTTTAAACTTATTATCATTTTTTTTTTGCAATCCAAAAGTGCCTATTAGATTTTTATTTTTAAATGCACCTAAAATAAAAAAATCTTTTAAATAATAGTTAAAACTTTGCCATAAAAAAAAATTATTTTTTTTTTGGATTATGAAAAGACTATTAAATAAATTTCTAAGTCTAGAGATATCTTTTCGTTTTAATTTTTTAAATTTTAAATTCATTAAAATTAAAATTTATAATTTTCTAAATAAATTTTATATGTATTGATGAGGCCTTCTTTAAGACTAATCTCAGGTTTAAAATTAAGAGTATTTATAAGTTCACTGTCTAGGAATTTTCTTGGAATGCCATCAGGCTTTGTTGTATCATAAAAAATCTTACCTTTAAAACCTACAACTTCTTTTATAATCTCTACAAGTTCTTTGATGGTAAGATCTACTCCACTTCCAACATGGATATGACTACATGATGGATTTATATAGTTGTTATAAAGTTTTTCTTCTAAGTTCATTATATAAATTCAAGCTTTTACCATATCATTTACATGTAAAAATTCCCGTTTTAAAGACCTGTTCCCCAGACTGTAACACTTGCTAATTTGTTAATTTTTGCTCGATGAAATCGATAGATAAGCCCCGGTATTACATGGCTATTTTCTGGATGATAGTTGTCTCCTGGGCCATATAAATTTGTAGGCATTAAAGATCTATAATCGATACCGTGGCTTTCCTTATATTGTCGATTATAACTTTCACATAATTTAATTCCTGCAATCTTAGCAATAGCATAAGGCTCATTAGTTGGCTCTAGCTTTCCAGATAATAGCTCTTCTTCTTTTATAGGCTGATTAGCATTTTTTGGATAAATGCAGCTTGATCCTAAAAATAATAATTTCTTAACTCCACTTAAAAAAGCATTGTGGATAATATTATTTTGTATCATCAAATTTTCATATATAAATTCTGCGGGATAAGTACTGTTTGCATGAATGCCTCCAACTTTTGCTGCTGCTAAATATACTTGATCTATTTTTTCATTTTTAAAGAATTTTTGAACTTCATTTTGATTTAATAAATCAAGGTTTTTCCTATCTTTAGTAATTAATTCGACATTATGACCCTTCAAGGCGAGAAATAGGGCAAACCCAAGCATACCCTTGTGGCCGGCAATAAATATTTTTAATTTATCCACTTGCAAACTTTAAATCTCTTTCCATTTTATGCAATATCAAAAATTTATAACTTATGAAGAATAGGTTAATAAAATTTAGAGAATTTTTATAAAATGGAGCAGTCTTTAAAATATTTTGTATAAAGTTTAACATTAAAAAAATCTTTGAGTATTATGGAGTTATTAAATTACGCTCAAATTATACAAAATATCAAAAAAAAATTAATCAAAAAAAATAAAATAAGAAATAAAGAAAAGATTATTTAGGAATTAGTAAAAAATAAACTACTTACAAAGTGAATTTATTTATTTTCATCTAAATTAATAAAATTTAAACCTATATCAGTACAATTTTTTTTTATTAAATCAAATGTAAATTTTTTAGTTTCACAAAAACTTTGAAATTTATTTTTTACTTTACTGGAGAAAAATAAGTAAGATTTAATTTTATTATTAATGAAATAGGGTGAACTAAACAGTATAGTAGAAATACCAGAATAAATTTCTTTTACTTTAAAAAATTTTATAATAATTTCTGCTGGAATTTTGGAGTATTTATCACCCAATATTAAATAATTGATTTTATTTTTTTTACAAAGATACTTAAAGTAGACGAGTAAAATATTTTTTTTTACAGTATGATTAGGTTTGACTTTTAATATAAAACAAATGTTTTTTATATTTTTATATTTCTTTAATACATAATTAAAATATTTTTTACATGAAACAAATTGAAAAAAATGAGGTGGATGCAAAAATATGTAATTAACACCTTTCTTTTTTTTTAATCCATGTAGTTGGGGTTTGTAAAAAAAAAATAACTTATTAAAACCTGTTTTATAGTTTAGATTTAGAAATGAGAATCTTCGATTTTCAAATTCTAATTTGTTAACATTAAATATAATTCCACTAATTCCAAAATAAAATTCATTATTTATTATGTGAACCCCTTTGATTTTAAAAATTACGAAAATGATTAAATCTGTAAGATGCTGTTTGATATTTTTATTATTTTTACTATATAAATATAAAATAAAATTTCCTATTCCATGTTCTAAAAAATACAAATTTATATTTTTAAATTTTTTACACAAATTACTAAAATAAAGAGTATTTGCACCATGGTAAATATTTATTAATTTATAATGATAAAAATTAATGCTATTAAATTCTTCATATTCAGCTTTAATTATTCCTTCAGATATTTTGTTTAAACTTTTAAAATAATTAATTTTAAAAATTTTATTCATTAGTTTTTTTTTTGAAAGTTCCTTTGATTGAATAGATTGAATGGAGTAATCTTTATCAGTGATGATAATTTTAAATTTTTTTTTTTTCAAAAAATCAATGATATTTCGATAAAATCTTTGAGAATATTTTTGATGCTTGTTTATCAGCACATAATTATCATCTTGACCAATATCTTTTTTTGATAAAATTAAAAATACGGAAAATACATTCCTTGGAATAAAAATATTGCAGTTTTTTTTATATTTTTGTTCCAATTTTAAATACTATCTACTCTAAGTGTTCACAAAGATAATGCAAAATTGTGATATGGGCTTCTTGAATATGAGATGTCTTATTTGAGTCAATTATAAGTGATATATCAGAAATTTTTTTAAGATCTCCTCCTTTATTCCCTAATAGAGATATAGTTTTAATCCCCATTTTTTTTGCTCTGTGCGCTACATTAATTAAGTTAATTGATTGATTTTTTTTTTTATTTCCTCCGCTTGTAGATAACAAAATAAGTAAATCACCTTTTATTCCAAGTGATGAAAGTTGCCTTTCGAAAACAGTAGAAAAATCAAAATCATTTGCCCAAGCTGTAATAATTGCAGAATTAGAAGTTAATGAAATTGCTGGAACAGAACTCCTATTTCTATTTTTATAAGTGCAGACAAGTTCACCTACAAAATGATCTGCATCCGAACTCGAACCACCATTTCCTGCAACTAAAATCTTTTTATTTTTACCAATACAATCTTTTATAGTTTTTATTATGGATATAATTTTTTTTTCGTGCGATAGAAGACTTTTAATAACCCTTGCACTATCTTCGAAATAATTCTTATTGATATTCATAATTTAAGTTTCAATTTTTGGTTTTAAAAGAAAAGTTGAATAAGTAGGAGAATCATAGCCACTTTTTTTTATTTGACTATAATTAATTTCTTCGCTTACAAAATAATTTGATTTTTTAAAAATTTTTTTAAGTTGATTGTAGTAAAAAAGTTTTTGATTTGAAAGTTGATGAAAAAATATAAATTCTGGCAAAATTGATTGGGCACTACTTTTTGATAGAACTTTAGGTGGAAAATTAAATACTTCTGTAATTATTAATTTGGCTTTTGGGTATGTATAATTTAAATTATTTAAAAAATCTATCACTTTGCCATCCTCATCAAAATTATTTTCATGTAAAGTAAACATAAAATTAATACATAATTTATTTTCATCTTTAAATTGTGTTTTGGGTATTTTATTTGACCACTTCTTAATCTTAAAAATATCTTCACAAATCATATTTTTTGGATGTTTCATCTTTTTTTTCAATGCTTTAATAACTTTTGATGATAAGTCTACACCAGCATAACTAATTTTAACATTTTCCTTTAATAAATAGTTTATTAAACCTGCATCACCTAATCCTAAATCTATTAAATTTGAGATATTGTTTTTACTAATAATTTTTTTTATATTTTTAAAAAATTTCCTAGTATGTGATTTTCCACTACCATAAACATTTTCAACTCTATCACAAATAATAGTTTTCTTTTTACCCATCAAAATATCTTCAAAATTTAAAACAATGTCTTTATAAGAATAAATAATATTCATTGCTCCATGTCTTTTAAAAATAAAATTTCCTTCTTTTGTAATTTGATATTTTTCTTCATTTAATTTTCTTATCAAACCAAGGCTTTCAAAGTAATTCAAAATTATATCTACTATTTTTTTATTAAAATTTTGATTTAATTCTTTTTTTAATAAAAATTTTTTTTTATGCGTGCTTTTCTTTTCTAATAATCTACTAAAAATAGAAATTGCAGGTAAAGAAAAAAATCCCCTGGTTAGTTCTATGTACTTTGATTTATTTTTGTTTAGATATTTATTCATATTGTATTAGATTTAAATATATGTAGTATAATAATTTTAAAGAAATATCACTAATGAATAAAATTAATCCAAAGATGGTTTATTTAGAAAAAATTTCTACTAAACACATTGATTTAGGTTGGCTAGATTGGGTAAATACATCTGAAAACACCAGAGTTCTAAATAAACCTCCTTATAGATATAATAAAAATCAACTAAGGGATTATTTGAAAAAAACTAGGCTAAAAGGGGATATCATGTTTGCTGTTAGGGAAAAAAAAACAAATGAATACATCGGAAATATAAAAATTAATGATATTGATTCTTTTCATAAACACTGTGGTTATGGTCGATTAATTGGTTATAAAAAAAACAAAGGGACCGGATACGGTCAAATAATGTTGTACAAAATTTGCGAATATGCTTTTGATAAATTAAAAATGAATAAAATTTTTTCACCATGCTATAGCGATAATCTTACTTCGTTATATAGTAATTTAAAATTTGGAATGAGAATTTCTGGA
>Ga0129324_10000303_pt1 | contig 35961 bp, 36 predicted proteins | sample CPBDNA_7_FD_96879 | JGI IMG/M metagenome (GOLD analysis project Ga0129324, IMG submission 96879) | Freshwater to marine salinity gradient microbial communities from Chesapeake Bay, USA - CPBay_Spr_15_0.2_DNA | ecosystem: Environmental > Aquatic > Marine > Coastal | place: USA: Chesapeake Bay...
AATTATTGTTTTTTGTTTTTTTTCCTGGTTTTACTCTTATTATCTTTATTATTTTTCGAAGTACTATTGTGTTTAGTGTTATTTAATAATAACATATTATACACAATATCAAAGTCATCATTTTCGATGATTTTATGATTGTCAGTGTTTGGTTTACGCATAGGATTGCGAATTCTATTAGATACTACTAATCCACTCGGGAAACTGTACTTTTCCAAACATTTCCAATCATCATTTTCCAAATTACACAATGATTGCATAGATGTACACACACCATTTTCACATAGAGTTTGTGAATCGTTATATGTTTTTTCAATATATGAAGGTAAATATGTAACAGACATTTATATATTTACTAGACATTTATTTTGCGTCAGTTCTCCGTATATCTGGAACATTACGGATTTCCCGATGATCTTTCAAATATTGTATAATAAATTTCACATCTTCTGTATTAGTGATCACTTTTTGTAAGCATTCTTCTACATAATTGAACGTCAATGGCGCGTACTCCTTTTTGATAGCATACTTCAATGTTCCATTGCTTATAGATATAGTTTTATCTTTCAATGTATTTTCTTCCATATATGAGCAAATATCATGTGTCATAGTTGTCTTGTTATGACGCAATGTTTTTAATTCTTCATTATATTTCTTTATATCATTATCGGCTTGTACCCATTGACGAACTTTTTCTACAAATTCAGTTGACATTAGTTAAAATAAGACCATATATTTATTTTCTTTTTCTAAATCTAGTTTTGTTTTTAATAGACTTGCGTTTCCCATTCTTGGTTGTTCGGGACTTTTTAGATGTTTTCACCGTATTATTTGCGTAAACAAATACAGCAGGTACAATCAAGTCAGCTAAAATACTACCACCTCGGTTCTTTTGACTCTTTACCATTATATAATCACAATATATTTTTTTCCATTAAAGGTTTAGTATAACGCAATAAAATGTAAAAAATACACAATATAATACAAAAAACAATTATGTTGTAAAGGCATATGATCCAAATATAAATATACAGTTCATTATACAGCATTTTAAACATTGGATCCAATAAATATTGTTTTATATCTTCATTTTTAATAAAGCTAGAGAAAGATTTCATTTAATAGTATTAGATAATTTAATAAAAATAAAAATACGCATTGCGTAATAAAAATAATAGAAATATGTATTTTAGAGTATGGAGTCGTTACTAGAACCGAATGAAAAATTCGATTTTACAAAATTGGTATTATCATCACCAATAAATATAAATGGTGGGAATCACTTCATTAAATATAATTATGACGGGTGTCCATTATATATAAAGTTGCCATTATGTTCGATTAAGCAGGGTATAGTATCTACTTCGAAACGTATATTTTGCGACTTGATGTTTACCAATGAGAATACTGAATTTATTGAGTATATAGAAAATTTAGAACAGTATAGTCAAAAGTATATTTTTGACAATCGTCAAAAGTGGTTTGAGACTGAATTGGAGGAAAATGACATTGAGAATTCTTTCAATTCATGTATGAAAATTTACAAGTCTGGCAAATATTATTGTTTAAGGGTTTCGGTGCCGAGAATTTTAGGAAAATCGAATTTGAAGATTTATGATGAAAATGAGCAATTGGTCGAAATAGAAAATATCAAGGAGGATGACAAGGTTATATGTGCTTTAGAAGTACAAGGTATAAAATGTTCGGCACGTAGTTTTCAAATAGAAATGGAAGTAAAACAAATGGTGCTTATAAAGCAGAAGAATATATTTGAAAAATGTGTATTATTGAAAAAGGAGCAACGTCAAATATTACAAAACCAAGAATCTGTCATTGAAAAGGAATCGAAAGATTTAAGCACCGAACATATAAATGAAATAATTGTGGATGATACAGAGGAAGTGAACCAAGTTGATATGGAGAAACACGAAGAGGAAGTGAACCAAGTCGATATGGAGAAACACGAAGAGGAGGTGAACCAAGTTGATATGGAGAAACACGAAGAGGAAGTGAACCCAGTTGATATGGAGAAAAAGGTTTTGGAGGAGGATCCAGTTGATATGGAGAAACACGTAGAGGTAGATAATCAAGAAAGTGAACCTACCGAAATAAACATTGAAGAAATAATATCTTCACAAGAAATAAAAGAATGTCAGGAGCCACATGAATGTGAGATACCTTTAGAACAATTCAATTCGGATATATTGTCTTTGAAAAAGAAGAATGATGTTTATTATGAAATGTATAGGAAAGCTTTAAGCAAAGCGAAAATGGCAAAAGAAATGGCATTAAATTCTTTTTTAGAAGCGAAGAATATCAAAAATACATATATGTTGGACGATATTGATGATAGTGATTTAGATGATTCCATTTCAATAGAAAGCGAATAAAAACTTTTTAAAAAAAAAATAATGTCCACCGATTATATATTAGATATGGCGTCTAGTTTGATGAAGAATTTACAAAAGTTGGATATAACTACTATTTTAATCGTTCTTGCTTTAATTGGTGTATTATACTACGCATGGGTTATGTACACAGATGTCAAGCTACCAAAACCTGAAAATATGGTTGCTCAACAACAAATGTCTATGAAGGCCGAACCTGCACCTGTAGCTCAAACATCTATGACTTCAAACTCTGATTATAGCGAAAAGGGTACATTAAGTGGTGCGGATTTGCTTCCTAAGGACAGCAACAGCGAATGGAATAACTTGAACCTCGAGAAGAATTCCAATGGTGTAGTCATGCCTGATATGCTTCAAGCTGGTGTTCACCAAGGTTTAGATACAGTTGGTTCCGTATTGAGAAACGCCAATCAGCAATTAAGACCAGACCCTCCAATTCCTAAGTCCAACACAGGATTATGTAATGTAAATCTGAGCACAATTGAAGCCGATTCTATTCGTGGTGACTTGAAGATCGGGTGTGGATGTTAAATATTTAATGGATAATTATCAATAAGTAAAAAATTTATTGATAAAATTAGTGTTATCAAAAATGAAGGCATATTATATAAATGGAAAAAATCGATATTTTTGGAACAATGGTAATTGTATTTATTGTAATGATGATGTTGTATATTTATTATGATAGTGACAGCTTCCAGTTGAAATGTATTGTATCTACGGTAGATGGTAACAAATATTGCGTACGAGAAAGAGAGAAAATCCAGGAAGCAGCCGACCTTTTGGCATCGGCTACCGAAAAGTGTAAAACTTTAGTAACATTCGTTGGGGATAAATATCCTGATAATGAGGCCGTACAGAGATTGATAAAGGGATACAATCCGCAAAAAATTGTGGAAACATTACCGACCAGTCAATATACTGCGTATAGTGAAAATAAGGGTGAAAAATTGGCATTTTGTTTGAATAAAAAGAAAGGTGGTGGGAGCGATGATCTCATTGATGAGCATACATTAATGTTCGTCACAATACATGAGTTGGCACATGTTATGACAAAATCGGTTGGACATAAGACCGAGTTCTGGGATAATTTCAAATTTTTATTGAAAGAGGCAAAAGATTGTGGCATTCACGACCCAAAGGATTACAAAAAAGAACCACGTGAATATTGTAGTATGAAAATCTCGGATAATCCGTATTTCGACGCATGAATATAAAAAATATAGCCATATTTAGTATATGAGTATATTCAAAGTAATATTAAAAAGAGAAGAGTCCAAATTATTATTTTTCGGTAATAAAGAGAATTACTCGGAACATTTAACTGATAAGCAGAGACAAGAGTTCAGTGAAGAAGACATCATTTTTTCTCAATATAGAATTTATCCCGATGATACAATTCAAACGATAAAAAATAAAATATTGCTCACGTTGGATTTCGAATATTGTTACGAAGAATTATATTTGTTTGGTACACAAGATACATTCATTGAACCAGATGTAGTGCGAAATCATGAAGACAAACGGGAATTTAAAAAAAACGCCAAGAAGATGGAGGGAAATATATACGGTCTGAAAACTTTTATTGGATACAAATATGATGGTCCATATGATTATTTATTTCCAGTTGAACCATATAATTATGTAGATCAGGAAAAGACATTGTTTGATTTAGATAATTCGGTCTTAATTAGTTTTCTTCAAGGAAGTAATAGTATATATGTGTGCACATGTGAAGATGTAGTAATAAATTTAGAAAATGACGCAATTATACCTATATATTATCCTCTTTTGAAAAAGAATAAAATAGATTCTTTGTCCAAGTTACGCAACGAACGAAATAAATTAATAGCGGCGAACAAGAAAAAAATACCAGGGGATTTATTAAAACTCTATGAATGTATCGATATTATACATAATGTCAATCTAGCATTACCTTCTAGACCAAAATACATAGAAAATGGAATAAAGTCGTTTAGTATCAGTGTCAAGACTCATTATAAAACTTTACCTCTGGATGCGATTTTTAAGTGTATACACGCAACCAAAGATTATCAATATATAAAATATAATCCAGGTTTCAGTCGGGATACTTTTTATCGGTTGTATAGTGAAAAAATTGCCAAAAATGGTCGGAAAATCCCGTATTTGAAAATATCCGAAATATTGAAATATTCCCGTGAGATTGGTAAGAAAGAGCAAATTGCTATAGTGATTCAAAAACAATTCAACAATCATCAGAAACAGGTTCATATACTTTTATCGAAAAATGGTAATATAACAATAAATGGTACATTTAAACAAGCAATTGAGGTGAATATTTTAGAATCTTTGTTAAAGTCTATTTTCGAAAGCATAATTGAAAATATAAATGATGCGATCGAGCGGTTGGGATATGAGATTGGACAGTTTATATCTTTGGTTCATCATGATGTTGTCATACATAATCTTCAATATGTATATTCATTGGAAGTAGTGAAACAAATAGATTTATCGAAATATAGGAATTTATTTTATTCTTTGTTCCTATTGAAAAAAATGGATCTGACAGGAGATGGAGCATTGCTTATGTTTAAACGAGTTGATAATTATATATCTATGAATGAAGTAGATGAATTTATTACTATTATGCGTAAAGAAACAGAGGACGTTCAAGAGATAATGGCAGGGTTGATGAAAGAATTACATATGGATGAAGAAACTGCTCGTAAAAATGTAATCGAGTTTTTCAGTGAACATAGGACGTTAAACGGGGAATTAATCGAGAGTATTGGGTTCCCGATTGAAATGAAGTTACATAAATCGAAAAAACAACTTGATATAGTGTCGTCAAATATCGATAATGTATATTATATTCAAATATTACAAGATTATTATGACGCGATGGTTAAGATTTATCAAAATTCGGATCAGATCGAAGAAATAGTGGATAATATACAAAGATTGACAAAAAAGAAATTAGACGAGAAAGTCATAGAAAAAGTCAAAATTGTACCAGTTATCAAAGCCGTGGAGGCGGAAAAGGTAATAGACAGTGATTTTTTTACAATGGACGGGACCGAGGAAATACAAGGGGTCACAGAAGAGGACGATGATGTATTTGGTATGATGGACGAAGAAGGGGACGATGATGTATTTGGAATGATGGACGAAGAAGAGGACGACGAAGACGAAACGTCAGGCGGTGGAGGCGATGATCTAGAAATAAACGTTACTGGTATGAAATTAAATAATCCCAATCCATTTTATTCGCGAATTGAAAATCGCGATCCAGATTTCATATTGAAAAGAGATTCGGGCAAATATAATTCTTATTCGAGAACGTGTCCGCCTGCGGAAAAACGCCAGCCAATCATTCTTAATAAAAAGGAAATGGAAAATGTAGAAAAAAATCATCGTGATTCTTATAATGAAGCATTGAAATATAGTACAAAGGATGAAGAATTCTGGTACATTTGTCCTCGTTATTGGTCATTGAAGGACAATACGAGTTTGGATGAGAAAGAAGTTGAGGCGATATTAAAGAAGACTCCGAATGCTATTATTCCACAAGGCGCAAAGACTATACCCGAAGGATCATATATTTATGAATTTAAGCACCCAAAACAGCATATTAACTCCAAAGGTCAATATATATATCAATATCCAGGATTAATTCATGATGCTCATCCAGATGGATATAGTATTCCATGTTGTTTCAAAAAACCGAAGAAGAATGATGTGGTACCAAATAGACAAGAAAAGGTGTACAATTATATTGTAGATTCTATTAAGTATCCTGTTCCAAACACACGTCATGGATTTTTACCATTACCTGCCCAGATATTTTTCAAAAATGATGTAAAAACATGTGTGTCGAAAACAAATAATACACTATTAAATGGTGACGTCAAATGTTTATTGCGCATTGGTAGTGAACAAAACATATTGAGCTCATTTATCGGTGCGATTGCGAGCGTATATGCCGAGGAACATAAAAAAGAACGATCTGGATTGGCCATTCCTTCAATTGAGCAAATGATGACCATTTTATGTGAATCATTGACACTTGATGATTTCGTTAATTATCATAATTCTTCTTTGGTTAGTGTATTTGCTTCCAGAAAAAAATTACATGTTGATATTACCCAGCATAAATTTAACAAGCTCTATAAAATGATTTATGATAAAAAAGAAGTTCCAAAAGAAGAAGCCGATTTTTTCATGCATACAGTAAAGGCATTTGAGAATTTTAAGGCATATTTAAGTGATAATTCGGCTTTTATCGATCATACATTTCTTTGGGAAATAATTAGTGAACCTAATTTGAAATTGTTTAAAAATGGTGTTAATTTAACTATATTAGAAATATCCAAATCCAACCTACGTATTTTATGTCCAACGAATTCATATAGTAACACTTTTTTCGATCCGTCAAAGAAATCAATAATACTTTTGAAACAAGACGATTTTTATGAAGTAATTTGCGTTCAGAGTGGTAAAAAGATGATGAAATTATTACCAAATGACGAACCTCTGGTTAGCGATGCGTTGAAGTTCATAGCAGAGAATATGGAAACATATTGTCGACCGAAAAAGAGTTTATTAAATTATCCATACATCTCACCTCTATCTGCTACAGACACTGAATCGATATTAAGAAAATATAATGTCTCGATAAAAAATAAAGTGCTTAATTTTCAATCTAAAATCGTAGGGTTTTTTACTTCAATCTTTGTGCCATGTTCACCTTCGTCGTTATTTGGAAAACATAGCAAGTTGGATAAATTTGTGAATAGTAATTCATTGTATAAAAGCTATGAATCCACGAAAGAGAAATTAAATGCTCTATATGAAAAATGTAAAGGTGAAATCGATTGTCAACCAATGAAAAAGGTGTCGTATAATGGTATGGTTCATGGGATTCGTACAAGTAACAATTTATATGTTAAAATAAAACCATCCATTACGCTTACTAAGATAGATGACAATTTACCGATTGAACATAGTAATGATTACATGGAAGCGGATATAGAAGCGACAACAAATACAAAGAGTGATAAAGAGTTGGAAATCGTTGAACATGTTCATTTAGAGACGCAATATTATGAAGTTTTTAGAACAATAGTGCGAATATTATTGAACAGACATGAATCTCAATCACAAAAGAATGAGATTAAGGAAATAAATGACGATACGGATGTGACATATCAGAATAAGATAAAAAAACTTGTTGTGATATTAACTGAATTGACACAGAGTTACATAGAATTTGGAGATGTGGATTTAAAGAAGATCAAAGAGGTGAATAGTTGCTTCCGTAATTGTAAATCAAAAAGTACATGTAAACCCAATGGCGACATATGTGTATTTGAAGTACCAAAGCAGAATATACTACAACCAGAAATAGAAAATAATATATTTTATTTTGTCAAACTTGCGGATGAGTTATTGCGAGTGCATAGCATTTATGCCTTTATCATGGAACCTAATAAATTCTTGAATTATAATAATATGAAATATAATGTAAATGATGATGAAATATTATTAGTTGACGCGTTAGTTAATCATGATTATTTCAATGAAATGGAAATATTGGACAATAAATTCATTGGTCAAATAACGCACGATATAGCTATACCAAACAAATCCCAAGAATATTCAAATAGAGTGGAAAAAATGTGATTGTCGCACAATTTATTTACATAACTAAATATTTATTTATGTAAAATGTCTAGCCCCCACAGGGGTTAAAACCCCCGTAAACCCCCACAGGGGTTAAAACCCCCGTCAGCCCCCATTTTGGCTCAACCTTTCTTAAAGGTTGTTTTGGCTCAACCTTTCTTAAAGGTTGTCTTTCTTAAAGGTTGTCTTTCTTAAAGGTTGATAAGGTTGATTAGAAACCCATATTATAATCGTCATCACAAACATTGGTATTTGTCGGTTTAATATTAAATAGATTGTTCTTGATTTCAATATTGGCACGATCGCATTCCAATGTATCCGTTTTCAAGTCGAACATTTCGTCGATGGTTTTGCCCTTTGTTTCTATGAACTCAGACAATGTCTTCATTTCATTCATATCCAATAAGACATTGAAAGCGCCTGTACCGTAATTGCCAAATTGTCCACACATGACATTCGAACTTACGCCACGCATGTGATCAATGTCGGCATGTCTCGAAGCAGTAAGAAGTACTTCAGTTTGAACTTCAAATGTAGCTTTGGCGATGGGACCAATATCATCATTCAATAACCCTGATCTAAATATTGGCGTCATATCCTTATTCATCGTCATTCTATTACATAGTAAATTCAAATGATGATAATTCACCGACAATCCAGCGAAACTCATAACTTCCGAGAATTCATTGAATAATACTTGTCGCGCGGCCTCCATACCTAGAACATTACATATCTCACGTACATCATTACTGTATGTACGATTACTATCGATATATGACAAAGCAAGAGTGTCAATCATATTGGTTCCTACAGTATCCAATACATACACATCATTTTTAACATATTTGCCGTCTTGTAGAGACACCATATTTGGCAATTTTCGCGGCATAACATTTGTGATACCATTAACCCCGCGTAAGATGATATTATTCAGTAGTAAATCTTGGAAATCCTTTATAATATAAATTTCATCGGATTGATCTAGAGATTTTTTCTTACTGTTCATATTGCTCATAGTACGCACTCTAAATACCAATTTATCACTGTTATAATCGGAATATATACAATGAACTTTTCCACCGAAAGGACTATTTTTAATCGCAAAATTAATATCATCCATGGTAATATTCTTGTGTAAAAGCACTTCGGGGTCGATTTCAATACGTGTGATCCATTTGCTGTACTCGGGCTTTTCCTCAACAATTTGTAAACATTCCTTCACCATATCTTCATATTCATAATATTCTTCCAATAATAATTTGTCATCCTCAATAAATGTTGAGCGTTCATTTGGATCAAAGTATGTTTGAATACTTTTCACTAGATCATATAATTTGGTATATTCAATCATATTCGAATACTTAGTCGCTTTTTCCTTGTTATCCTCATCGTGATTTTTCAAATGAATGGTCAACGATGGATTCTTTGGATTCTTGGTTAAACGCAATAATTCTTCGATTCGAGGTACACCACGTGTTACATTAGATTTACTTCCTACACCCGCATGATGGAAAGTATTGAGAGTCATCTGCGTAGCTGGTTCACCAATTGATTGACCCGCAATTATACCGACCATTTCGCCTGGATGGACAATCGACGTCTTATATTTGCGTACGATGTTTTCCAATACCATAATAAGCGCATCTTTATGAAAACGTTTAACGACCAATAAATCCTTAGGGCTTAAGCAATAATAGTACATAATTTCAAATAACTTCGACGGTTTAACACCCATGTATTTCGTCATTTTCTCGTAATACTTTTCAATAATTTCGAAGGCTTCATATGGTGTAATATTGACAATAGAATTCCCATTCAAATTCATTTGTCCTTGAACGTTCGCAATAATATGACCAAATGAAACGGGCAATTTAATTCGATTATCGTCTTTTTTCTGGAATACTTTTTCCACTAATCCATTGCGATGCTCTATCATATAATCAATATATTTTTTACACTTATCCCTTGTTACAGTTCGTTCCTTTTTCATTCGCTTCAATGTACTATCTTCATATATAGATAACAAATCCTTATCCTTATCTTGTAAGCCAGGAATATCATAATGCATGTATATATCTTCAATTGACATAGAAACCAGCGCAACGAACTGCGTTTCCAGTCGACATGTGTTCATATTATCATCGCCGTAGGCAAATTCCACTATTTTACCTTTATTATTACGTACGGTCATATCGTATTCAACTTTCAAATCTTCCAAGCCCTTGATTAATCTACGTTGAATATAACCAGTTTGCGATGTTTTCACAGCGGTATCAATAAGACCAACACGACCACCCATTGCGTGGAAAAACAACTCAGGCGCAGTCAAACCTGAAATGTATGAATTCTCAACAAAACCACGGGCGCTGGGTCCATCGTCGAATTTATTATAATGAGGAAGTGTTCTATTGTCAAAACCGTATGGTATACGACGACCATCCACATTTTGTTGACCCAAACCAGTGATCATTTGTGTAATATTTGTCATACTACCTTTCGAACCAGATTTCACAATCATCAAGAAGCGATTGTCCTTGCTCAAACTGTTACGAGCAACTTTACCAGATTCGTTCATGGCCTTGTCCAATATCTGGTTCACCTGCATTTCGAATTCTTCTTTATTGGTCTTCGACGTTTTATTGTCAAACACGCCCAAGTGTACCTTCTCAATAATAGATTGTACTTCCATTTTCTGTTTGGTAATCGCCTGAATGACACGTTGCTTTGTCGTTTCGTCTGCGATCAGATCGCTGATGCCAACGCTATACGCACTCGTTTTCATATATTCAGTAACAATGTTTTGTAAATTATCGATGAAATCGGAACAAGCCATATTTCCAAAATCATTGAATGATCGATGTAATATACCCTTTGTTCCGCCCATTACAACCGATTTGTCGATTTGGCCACGGATATACTTACCATTGCGAACTTCCAAAACATTATTAGATGTATTGAAATCTTCACCGTCTTCAAATAGCTCGTTTTTATATTGTAGTGTCAAAGGGCTCATGATCTGTGATAATATATCAAAACTCGATATCTTTGGACCTTCACGTAAAGCCTTGGTATTTACATATTTATAACACATTAGCAAATTCATTGCTTCTCTTTGAGTGAATTTTACATTGGGTCTCGTGAATCTATACGAACCCAAAAGTGAGTCTTGGAAAATACCCACAATTGGCGAACTAGATCCTGGACTTATTATTTGATATGGTATTGCTGCCAAATGACGCAGCTCTGTTTCTGCCAATACATTTTGTGGCATGTGCATATTCATTTCCATGAAACCTCTTATGTTTCCATAAGAGACGGACTATACCTTGTGCCTTATCAGGTTGATTAAACCATCATTTAAGACCCGTAACCGTCTAGTCTCTGAACCTTCTTCATATCCTATCATAACGGACTTAGAAGCTTGGCTGCGGATTGTCCAATTCCAAGACATTTTTACCATTGGGTTCGGCTATTAACCGAGTTCCCTCATAATGTTTCCACTATAAGGTGGTAGTCTCGAACTCTAAGGAGTTTCCCGCAATTTGATTACGTTGCCGTTCTATCAAACTATTTATAAAAGTTTGAAAGAACGACTAGATGATTATATCAGAGCTATACATCAGCACAAATGTATATTCTGGTAGATATTCCATTGTTTTTCCCAGTAAGTATTATCTACAACTTATTGGGCAATCACCTGTTTGGGACAAAATCTATCCCCATCGAAGTCAGCATTGTATGGTTTGGTATCTGCCACATTCATGCGAAATGTGTCACCATTTTTCATCACTTTAACGATGTGACCCATCATCGACATTCTATGTAGAGATGGCTGTCTATTGAATAGTACAACATCGCCGTCCATCATATGACGATGAACAATGTCGCCATTATGTAGAACAATCGAATCGCGGTCAACGTATCGCAGTGAAATATTCTGTCCATTTTTACGTTCCAATATTTTGGCTCCTGGTTCATCATTAGGTCCACCATCGGGACCATTTTGAACAAGTTTCATTAAATAATTACGATTACGTTCATTCACTTTAATAGGCTTTGTAATGTTTCGCGCAATTTTCATTGGAACGCCCAATTGTGTAATAGACAAATTCGGATCACCAGTAATCACCGAACGCGCACTAAAATCGACACGTTTACCCATAAGATTACCACGAATACGACCATTTTTACTGTTTATACGACCCATGATACACTGAAATGGACGACCAGAACGTTGTGCTAAAGGTGCGGCACCTTTGGTTTTGTTATTGGCAATCATGGCCACAAAGTATTGTAACAGTTTGGTCAGGCCATCTATTACATTCGCGCTAGCATTGCTCTCTATTTTCTCCTGTAAATCTTTATTTGTGCGTATGATATTGCTATAAATATGCGTCAAATCATCTTCACTGCGCTGTTGAGCATCATGTTTAACAGATGGACGGACCGAAGGAGGCGCAACTGGCAATACACTACAAATCATCCACTCTGGTCGCGACCATACTGGACTAAATCCCATGAAATTTATATCTTCATCGCTAATGCGCTTGAAAATCTTCGTTATCCATTCAGGTGTCAAATGAACACTCACTTTGCTGTCGTCTTCGCCCATTTTCTTCCATTCCGCATATATGGACGCCATTTCGAATAATACGATTTTATCAGGCTGTTTACAACCACAACCATCATTGGTTGCATTGCCACATCTATCGATTTTCTCGCCCATTTTAGAAACCACATCCCAACGTTTTTCACCATTTAGATCCAATAAATAAGAATGACTTTCTTTATTAATTTTCAGCTTGCTACATTTGAAACAAACACACTTTAATATTTTCATGATATCTTTTAAATGTTGTATGAAGAGAACTGGACGAGCTAGTTCAATGTGACCAAAGTAACCAGGTGTATGAATGTATGTATATCCGTCCGTCGGACATATAGAACCAGGTTCTAATACACCCATACGAGAATCGAATAGACCACCTGTTACTGGTTTATTATTTATATATGTTTCTCTATTGGTAACTTCAACAACCGAATTTCTACGGATCTCATCTGGAGACAAGATACTAAATTGAATACCAATGATCTTTGACGGATTCATAACAGACATTACTATGTATTATATTATGTATTTATATTATATTATTTCGGTTTCAATTTTTTTATGTAAGTTGAATATATATGTATGGAGGGGCAATGATAGATAGTGGAGGCTTTGGTTGTATATATAAACCCGCCCTTCGCTGTAAAAACAATAATGAAAGATTTGATGGCATTTCAAAATTACAAATAAAAAAGTATGGTTTACGAGAATACAAAACGATCAAATCTATCGAAAAGGAACTGAAACAAATACCAGATTATGCCAATCATTATATCGTGAAAATAACTAAATGTACCCCCAATACTTTAACACGCGAAGACAAGAAAGAAATGGATTGTTACGCATTAAATAAGCGAAATATTACCAAAAAAAATATTAATCGCAACTTATCGAAACTGGTTTCCATACAAATGGAATATGGTGGACAGACATTGAAATCCGCTATTAAAAATATACGGACATTGGACGAATTTATGATAGTATATCAAAAAATGATGATATTTTATAGCGAAGGTTTACTTCCAATGAATGATATTGGAATTATTCACAGTGACATGAAATTGTCAAATTTAGTTTATGGCGAACATATAAAATTAATAGATTGGGGGTTCACAATAAATTTGAATTCCAAATTTGAGATTCAGGAAAAAAAATTTCATTTTAATTTGCCCTTTTCAGTGATACTATTGGAAAAAGGTTCGTATGTACAGATGTATTTCAAAAATAAAAGTGTAACAAAAAACAATGTCAACAATTTTGTCGAGTTGTTTATGGAGCAAAATAAACATGATTCACATTTAGATTTTTTGAAAGAACTCTATGAAAATTTAGATATAGAACATATTCAAGTATACATTTATAAGTATTTAGCAGAAGTGATCTATAAATATACGGATAAAAAAAGTAAAATCTTTGACGTCGATACTTATTTTAAAGAAGTATACGTTCATAATTGCGACATTTGGGGGTTCATGATTATGTTTGTCGAAATGATAGATAATTTACATAAAGATATAATTTCTCATGAGAATTTCCATCCATTTTTAAATATGATATATACACTCGTGGAAAAATACTTGTTGAATATTAAATATGCCACTGAAAAATATGACACTGTTCAAATATATAAAGAAATGGAATTATTATCAATTCGATAATTTGTAAAAAAAATTGATTCTGAAAATGAGTTTATAGAAATAGGTATAAACTCATTGCGTATTTATATTTAACATGGCACGTGGAAAGACTGATAAGAAGACTGAAAATCGTTCTATTCGTAGAAGAAAGTGTGAACCTGATTCTGATAGCGAGGAATCGCTAGGAAGCAGCGATACTTATAGCGAAGACGACGAATGGAGCACTGAAGATGAAGAAGATGAAGAATCTTCCGAAACTGAATCGTCTGAAGAAGATGACAGTGAAGAAGATGATAGCGAAGAAGATGAACCAAAAAAAGATATTAGTGAAAAAAAAATCAGAAAAATTGTCGCGGAAATGTTCCCGAGTAAGTATTCGAAGAATCGCGCACAAGAATCGAAAAAATCAAAGAATGAAAAGAAACGCAAATCCAAGCGTATACGCAAAAAAAAGAAGAGTTCATATAAGGATGAAATAGAAAGTACTGATAGTGACGAAGAATATGAGGAATATATGCGCGGCGAAGAAAAAGATGGGAAGATCAATATCATATTCGGTTTTGGCGGCGAGGAAGATGAAGAGGAGGAGCTCATTGAAGATGAGAATGAAGAATGTGACAGTGACGACGAGAAAATGTTCATGAAGGAATCATATGAAGCAGTTGACCTACCAGAAGAAACGAAGAAGAGCGAAGATTCGAATAAGAAGAACAAGAAGAAGACGACTAAAAATAAGTCAACTGATAGTCATGAAAGTGAGGAGCCATTAAATAGTAAATTCGAAAGCGAATATAATGATTTGGTAGGTATGAAGAAATACTTTTCGAAGAAACTCCATGATAAACCAGATAGTAAAACATTACTACGTTCGTTAGATGAGACCAATGATGCGATTAAGAAACTAGTAAAAAAGGCTCGAAATTATAATACTAAGCATTACCATAAGTTGATCTCATCTCATAAGCAAAAGATGACGAATGAAATGGAATATTTCAAGAAGAAGTTGTCAAATAAGGAACAGATGAAAATCATGAAGGACTTGAAAGAGGTAAATGAACAGATTCAGGTAAATGTTCCTTATCGCGTTTCTCTATTGGAGTCACAAGTGCCGAATAAATATAAGGCAGCGGTTATGCAGAAACTGAATATCTTGAAATCGATGGAACCTAGCGATAATGAATATTATAAAATCAAGAATTGGGTCGATGCGTTTATGCGCATACCATTTGGTAGATATAGGGAACTTGATATTAAGATGGATAATGGGCTTGATCAATGTTCGAATTTTATGAGTACGGCGGTAGAGAAATTGGATAGCTGCGTTTATGGATTAAATGATGCGAAAATGCAGATCCTTCAAATGATTGGTCAATGGATTTCGAACCCACAAGCAATGGGTACAGCAATCGCTGTTCAAGGCCCACCTGGAACGGGAAAGACATCATTGATTAAGGACGGAATTAGTAAAATATTAGGTCGCGAGTTCTCATTTCTAGCATTAGGTGGCGCAAGTGACAGTAGCTTTCTAGAGGGTCATTCGTATACATATGAAGGTAGTACATGGGGAAAGATTGTACAAATATTGATGGAATCAAAATCAATGAACCCTGTGATTTATTTCGACGAATTGGATAAAGTCAGTGATACTGCCAAGGGTGAAGAAATCATCGGCATTCTTACTCATTTGACAGATACAACTCAAAATTCTGCGTTTCATGATAAATATTTCGCAGATATCGATTTTGATTTGAGTAAATGCCTATTTATCTTCAGTTACAATGATGAAAGTAAGGTGAATTCTATATTGAAAGATCGTATGTATCGAATTCAGACAAAGGGTTATAGTAGTAAAGAAAAGGTGATCATCGCCACGAAATACTTACTTCCGAAAATTCGCGAACAAGTCAATTTCAAAGAAGAAGATGTTATCATTCCGAATGAAACAATCGAATATATCATCTCTAGTAGTGGTATGACTATGAACGAAGAAGGCGTTCGAAATTTAAAGAGATGTTTGGAAATTATACACACAAAGTTGAATTTGTTCCGCCTTGTGAAAAAAGATGAAACTAATATGATTGCTAAGGAAATCAAATTGGATGTGTCGTTCCCGTTCACGGTGAAAAAAAGCGATGTCGATATATTGATTAAAAAGGAAGAGGGAATGAGTCAGAGTATGATGGCTCTATATGTGTAAATAATCAGTTTGTATAATTTGTAAATATCGGTAAAAAATATGGTAATCATATATTTTTTACTCTAACTACCTAGCTAATCAAGATTATTACTTGGTCACAACGCGCTTTGCTCCTGGACATTCCAATAAATTGCCCTGTATTCCTCTCTCTTTACATAAAACTTTCCATAAATCTGGTTTGTCCATACAATCATTAATAACGGACTGCGGTAAATTGTAGTGCTCATGCGTACAACAATTACGATAGTGCTCATATAATATTCGACCGATGGAAGTTTCTTGTGAATAATGGCGCATTTTGGCTACGGTTACATCATAAACTAGAGTCCTCTCCTTTATTATATACCGACGCATTTCTGATGTCAGATCAATCAACTGGTTGTGCATTTCATGAATGACTATATCAAGTGCTGTACCCGACATTTCTCCGCCACGTCCCAATTCCATTTTTATCAATTGGCTTTTAGTGTAACTGATCTGTCCTGCCAGATTGTTTATATACGAACAAATCGCACTAAGCATCTGATTTTTATGGTTTGTACAGTCCCTCCAATTTTTCATAAAATCGATCACTAATCCAATCGATGGCATGTCAGGCGGCGGTGCGTTTGTTTGTCTTTCCATTGGCTCCATAACATATATTTCGGGTTCATCGGTAAAAGAGTATGAAAATATTTCTGGATACTTCTTGAAAATATCCCTTTTCACCTCTTGCCACTCGCGTTCAATTGAGTCACAGTGCTCACTATACTCCATGAAGAACCGAACGAGCGGGGATGTGTCTACAACATTTATCATCAACTTGTCAAAGTAATAACAAACGTCGTATATATTGTGTTTCATTTTTATAATTCCTCCCTCGTATATGTAGGTGTATATAGACTCCTTCATCCATTCAATATCGATCCTCATTCCAGGAACAACCTGTCGAGATTTGTTGTAAATCTTGCGGTTCAGCATTTGCGTCGTAAAATTCATTACAGATAATAGTGGTAATATTGTACATTCGACATCTTTATGAAAAATAAAATCAATTTTTTTTCATATTCATATTGTATATGACTCAATCGCGTATAGAAATAAGTAAAAATGACAAGGTTCCATTACTATACGTTCCTAAGAATTTAAGTAAGACGGATACTAAGAAACAAAAAAGGAATCTCAATAAATCTAGGAAAATGTATAAAAGGGGGATATATTATGTCCGACCAAAAGTGAAATCATTTAAGTCTAAGAAATCGAATCATCTAGCGAACTTACAAAATAAATATGGTGTAGAAAATGCGAATCCCACGCAAGAACTGGCTTCCAAATCCAAATGTAATTTAGAAACTTTAGAAAAAATAGTAAATAAGGGAGAAGGCGCATATTACAGTTCGGGTTCGCGTCCTAATCAAACCGCGCGTTCTTGGGGACTAGCACGTTTGGCGAGCACACTTACTGGAGGTAATGCTTCTGTCATTGATTATCATTTATTAAAGGAAGGATGTGCGCCAAAAAGTCCTGCTTTAACGGCAGCGAAAAAACAATGTAAAATAGTAAATCGAAAATGTGAATAGGAAGGTGCGTTTATATTTACATGAAAATGAATATAAACGAAAAAACTATATATTTAGTATTATGAATGACCGCGTGTTAGAAATTAAAAGTGTTCAAGTATCGCCAATACGTAATATGATTACTGCATTGAAAGACGTACTGACTGACGCTACTATCACTTTTACAAAACATCATATGAAGATCATAAATTTTGACAAAACTCATACTATTTTAGTAAATGTACTATTACATGAAAATAAATTCGAGTCTTACCGATGTGATCCCGATAAGATAGTCGTTTGTGCCAATACACTTCATTTGTTCAAGGTGATTTCGACAATGTCAAATGATGATACTTTATCCATTTACATAGATAAAAGTGATTATCATGATGGCGTAGTTTCACATTTAGGATTACAATATGAAAACGGAAACATAAAACAGTATTATAATCAAAAACTCAGGTTGATTGAACCAGATACTGAAGAATTGGTTATTCCAGATGTAGAATACAGTACGGTGATCAATATCCCCACAACTGATTTCCAAAAAATTGTGCGTGATATGAATGGAATATCTGATCGAATTGAAATAAAATCCGTTGGGAATGATTTGATTTTTTCATGTGAAGGAAACTTTGCCTCGTCGCGAATATTTAGGACCGAAAGTGATGGGAATATGGAATTTGTGAATAAACCAGACGCAAGTGTGGTCGTTCAAGGCGAATATAGTTTGAAGAGTTTGAGTCATTTTATCAAATGTACCCCTCTATGTTCGAATTTGGAAATATATATTGGTAATGATTTACCCCTTATTGTGAAATACGACGTTGCTAGCCTGGGTTCAATTAAGCTATGCTTAGCAAGCTTACCTAGCGCATAATTCGATACATAAACGTTCATGATAATAATTTATTTTATATTTTGTAATATATAAAATGGATTGGGAAGAATACACAGTATATATTGTATCATTTTCGTTGATTGGAGTTTTAGTAGGATATTCGGTTCGTGGATATTTTTGTTCAGAAGAGTCACTGGTAAATCATGATATAGTAACACAATCGAATGTATTACCGTCTGCGCCTCCTGCGCGTTTTTCCATCTAATTTACACCCTTTATATGGCGCACACGAAGAACGCATGGTAAATCCTTTTGGATTCTTACATTGTTTTTTCAAGAATTTACGTGGAAGCGAAAATAGTTTTTTATCTTTTTTGCGTATACATGTTTTAGCATTTACATCATGTTTACAACAATTCATTATATATATTATTCGTCATATTATTTCAGTGAACAAAAAGTGATTCTCTACTAACACTTTATTTTATCATTATTAAATATAAGTAATAACATGAATGCGGATAAACTGCTAAAAAAAACAGTTGATATTTCGCTCATAGCTCAATTAGTAACGGGACTAATAGATTTATATGCTATGACATTCCATTATGGCGGGGATAAACTATTATTAAAAGGGCTCATAGGTATCGAAGTTTTCGTTCAGTTCATTGAACTCATTTTTTACGCATGGTTAGCAATGTCTATAACAACAGAGAAAAACATTACACCTAAAAGATATTATGACTGGTTCATTACAACACCAAGTATGTTGTTCATTTTCATAGTTTATTTAGAATATTTACGAAATGGAAATAGAGTCATTAAACCCGACGAAGAAACAACAAACTGGACAACCATCGATTATTTATGGCACAGTTTGGAAAAACATAGTACTAATCTCTATTTCATTATATTGCTCAACTTTTTCATGCTCCTATTTGGGTATTTGGGTGAAATAAAACTAATGAGTAAAATAAATTCCGTAGCATCTGGGTTTATTCCATTTGTTTTGTATTTCTATTTCATTTATGAAAAATATGCCAAATATTCATCGCGCGGAATCATATTATTCAGTATATTCGCGTTTTTATGGGCATTATATGGTGTTGCCGCATTATTGCCATACACACTCAAGAACATCGGGTATAATATATTGGACATTTTCTCCAAGAATTTCTTCGGATTATTTTTAGTATATATTGCACTCTTCGAATAATACATATAATAATATATAATTATATGTAAAATGATAACAATAATTAATATTTTACATAAATATGTACTATTATCATCAGTTTCCATCTATTTTTACAGCAGGGTTTTTGACAAAAATTTAATTCATGATTGGTATAAGCCATCCTTCATTTTTTGGATTTCTTTGACGAATTTATACTTATTTGAACTATTGCGCAAAGATATCAAAAATATATATCAATGAGAAGTAGCCGTTATTACATAGTTAATAATCAACAGCGATATATATAACATATTGTACATTATTAATATTGTATTCTTGTTAATCTTGTATGGCCAATATGGTAAATATACGATGATCAAATTTGCCAATAATAGTAATAATAACGAATATATATTATATCCATATTTATCAAAGTCGCATAATACAAACAATAATGCCAAATGAAAAATAATACTTAGCACCGTTGTAATATATCCATTATATGTACCCATTTTATATAATGTGTCAATTGTGCCTACTGTACCTATAATTATCATATGATATATAAATATTGGTCTCGTTGCATGGATAAAATAATATGCCATCGCCATTAGTGGAACCAGTATATAACTCAATTCATATTGGAAATATAATTGGAATGGAGTATTTTTGAAATATATACTCGTGTTTAACTTCATATATAATATTGAATAGAATAAAATATTATATCAGCGAATATGAAAGATTCAAAATTCGGGTTCATGTTTTTTGAATATACATCCAACTTTCGATAAATTCGGTATATCGATCATTGTGGCTGGATCCTGAATGTCACAGCAATCCATCCATACTTTCACAATACAGAAATTCTTTTTCGGTGAAATCGTAATTCCGTTGATATGCTGACTATTAGATTTGTCAACACATAGAGTTTCGCCACATAATGCGCATAGCAAAAGTTTCCATATATCACTGACTTGTCGGTTAAGAACTTTAAATGAGAAACACCCACCTTTACGATTATTGGGATCTTCCCATAATGGCGTAATGTGTGATCGCATGACAAAAAGCATATTATTCTTTATTATTCCATTCTTTATTATTCCATTCAATGATTTTACTGCTTCTGCGCTGTCAATATCTCCCATGATAAGTTTATAACTCGACAAAGACCAATTCTTGTCGCCTGGTAAATGGTAATAATAATTCCATTTATCATTCAAAATATGGAGTGGCGTGGACATTCTCCTTAATATAACAATATAATAAAATCTTTATATACTTATACGCAAGCGATTTCATAACCATTGTCTTTCAATATCACGTATTTTTCATGGTTGATATCTATTGTATTCAAATCCTTGTCAATAATATATATTACATATTCATCGTCGATTACAAAATCGCTGTGATTATACAGTAAATATTTATAAATAAACGCATATGATAGAATTTCATTATTCATCAAGAGATCGCTTTTATGTAAGAGTATTTCTATTTTATCCTCCATCTTTTTATGAGTATATTCAATGGTTAAAAACATATTTTTTACGAAATCTAAATCGTCGCCAATTCCCGTAGTCGAACTCGCCAAACGATATAATTTAAAATCCTGGCTTTTTAATATTATCAAGTCGTTTTTATCCTTACGCATAGACTTCAACATATCTAGTACTTTATTTGTATCTTGAGTCATGTTATTTATATATTCAGTAATAAATGTATTTTCATCGAACCATTCATTATATTGAGGAACAATTCTAAATATACCACAATAATTGTTCGGGTTTTCCATTGGACTTTGAAACCAGTCATGACAAAGGATATATTTCGCACTATTTACATTTGAGTATATTGCTTTCCCGATAGGTGTATCATATATTTTAGTTCCAAACGCCGTACATGAGTGATGTATCAATGTCAAACAATACATTATATTATACAATGAAGTAAAACAAAAAGATTTTAGAGTGTCAAACATTGTTTATAATATTTTATCTACATAAATTCGTTTATATGAGTTTTATTTTATGTTTTAAATATTATATGTTTTATTATGTATTCATATGTTTGTTCATAACAAATGTGTTATCATACAATCATTTCCCGAGAATTAATTTCAATATTAATCATTTAGATAAAGACAATATTGAACGTTTGGAACGTATGTTTTATTTGAAAAATAGTCGTTACAACCCTATGCGTAATCGTATTTATATGCGGTATTTAAATAACGAAACAAATTCAGATAACAATGGTAACAATGTAAATATAACTAGTGTATTAGAAGATATAAATGAACAGTTTGTAAAATCGTATAAGGAGTCAATCGAAGAATCCGAGAGGGAAGAAGTAGAATTAGAAGATGATTTTGAACATGTCAACCAAACAGATCACTATGATCAACATGAAAATCAACGTAAACAAGGTAATTCGAATGGATACTTCGATGAACAAGGTGTGTTTAGATATAATGGTCCTCGTATTATTATTACGAGTCATCAACAATTGCCAAATATGTTACCTTCTACGAACGAACAAAATAATCATGAGGGTCAGTTTCAAATTGTACGATCAGTTGAAACAACATTCAAAGATGTGGGCGGATATGATAAAATTAAGGAGGAATTAATGCAAACATCTGATATTTTATTGAACTATAGCAAATATAAAAGATTCAATGTTCGCACACCCAAGGGAATTATATTCGAAGGACCACCAGGTAATGGTAAAACGCTGTTGGCAAAAGCATATTGCGGTGAGCTGAATATTTCATTCATTCCTGTTTCAGGGAGCGAATTCGCCGAAAAATATGTAGGTGTAGGTGCTAGCCGAGTACGCGAATTATTTGATCTAGCAAACGAAAATAAGCCATGTATTGTATTTATTGACGAAATGGACGCATTGGGACGCGCACGAGGAGGTCAAGATAATTCCAATTCCGAAAAGGACCAAACATTGAATCAGTTATTAATATGTTTAGACGGATTCAAAGAAAGTGATGGCGTTTTTGTTATTGGGGCAACAAATCGAGTGGATTTATTGGATAGCGCACTCACGCGACCTGGACGTATTGATAAAAATATATATTTCGGAAACCCAGATAGCGAAACGCGAAAAGCCATCATTGATATTCATTCATCTGGTAAGCCAATGGAACTGTCAATAAAACACGACGATTTAATCGAAACCACTGGTGGGTTCTCATGTGCTCAAATTGAAAATCTATTGAATGAAGCCATGTTAAAAGCATTGCGCGATAATAGGGAAATTATCCAGACTACGGATATAGAATATGTTTTGAATCGCATTTATGCAGGTTGGCAAACCAAGGAAAGTAAGTTCAGTGATGATATTATTGAACGCATTGTCATACATGAAATGGGACACGCCATGGTCGGATTTCTATCACAAGAACATTCTCGACTATCGAAGATAGTTTTGAATTTATGGTCACCCAAGAGTCCAGGATACACAATATTCGAACAAGCAGATGAAGATTCTAGTATTTATACCAAAGATGGTTTATTTACTCATTTAATGGTACTATTAAGCGGTCGTATTGCGGAAGAAGTTTTTTATGGTTATAGTGTAACAACTGGTGCCAGACAGGATTTGGAACAAGCGTTTTCACTTGCTAAAAATATGATTATTAATTATGGTATGGGAGAACAAAATATATACCCAGATATGAGTGATCAATCCAAATATTTAATCGATCAAGAAGTGAATAAATTATTAATGATGGCAAATGATCATGCTCGTATTATCATATTGAACACAAAAAATTTAATGGGCGATTGTGCTTCAAAACTGAAAGAAGATAAAATTTTGAAGCCAGAACAAATAGTTGAAATAATTGATAAAAAATATCCTGAAATATGGAATTCATATGATGTAAAAAATAGATATACTGAATGATAATATTTGGAAATACAATTAACTAGGTAGATTAAGTAGTTTTTTATTAATCGCGCTTTCGCGCGCCAGATTGTGTACTACTTTGGGGTAATACACGCTTGTTTTTTCACCCGCGATAGATTGTTGATGCATCGCGATACATCTATTGGAAAACTCCGAGTCCAAGTTCTGATAATCGGGATTGTTATGCTTCCAATCTATCAACGATCTCAAACTTTTGCGACTTACTTCCTGTATGCCACTATTTATTATCTCATTTTGATCATCTTTCGACCATGTGTCATTTTCTCTAATATACATGGTTTCTCGCTTTACATCCGTACAATGAATAGGACGTTCGCAAATATTCAGCTGCCGTAAATTATCCATAAATATCTTGGTTATACCTTGAACAAAACCCAAGTGCGCATTGTTTTCCAAATCGTCGTGGGTTATTTCGATTTGTTCAATAAAGTCTGAAAAGTTAATCGCATTCTTACATTGTTCGTTCAAAAACATATTGATATTGAAACTAGGATTGATCTCATTGTGAATATTATTCTGTATATTATTAGTTGTATTCGTACTTACTACTAAATTCTCGTGCTTTTGTGACAGCATTACCAGGCTATGCTGTAATTCGGTATTTTGATGAATCAATTGCTTTATCGAGTCAGTATCCAATACAGAGGTCCCTTTACATTTCCTTTTGTGACGATATAAGCCTGAACGATCTTTGTAAGTTTTATCACACAATTCACATTTCAGTGCGATGTAATTTGATGTAAAAATGATGCCAAATGATGCCATTTTGTGTTTAGCAGTCATTAGGTGTCTATTATAGTCACCCTTTTTAGAGCATTTAAAGTCACAAACGTCGCATGAAAAAATCTGGATGTTTTTTGATGTAAAAAATGATGCCATTTGATGCTAAAATAGCAACAGAAATTACATCAGCGATAATTACGCAAATTTTTTTTCAGTCACAAATTAATAATTATTTTTTCTGTGCTCAAACCATATTCGAGTGATGGTGATTTTTCGAGGGATCCTTCGGCCCTTTTTTCAAAATTGGACATTTATAAATGTCCAAAAATGAAATTTTCAAAAATTAATCTCAGGGGTTTTTTTCAAAGATTGTAATTATTCGATAAAAAATACAAGATTTTATTTATGCTTTATTATAATAATTTTAGATTTACATGTTATTACTGTAACCGTATTTGTGAGAAACAACGATTTTTTATTATGACAATTCGCGAAGTACCCCCCCATGTGACAAACGCAGGAAATGACTGATATTTCTATAACGATTTCATATTACGTTTTCTGATTTTTCTCAGATATTCTATTACTTCCGTTTCGCATGGGAATCGTCTTTTTACTTTGAGGTTCACCGTCATGTTACCATCATCGTTTGATATTTCATATTCTAGTTGCTGAGCTAAGAAAGCAGCCAGACATTGACTTTTTGTTATTTCGAAGATAATGGGCTTTTTACATAATTTGTAAGTTTTTGTAAATTCCACGTCCTCATCTTCGCTGTCACTTTCATGTGAAACGTCATAACCATGTGTCAGTAGTGTGTATAGTGATGCATTTTCATGACAAGTGATTCTTCTCTTCTTAGAACGTTTGTATATCAATGGCATGATTTTATGTAGTTCGACAATATTATGGATATTATCGATTACATATTTCTCGAATAAATCAGTAATATTTGGTAATGATTTATACATAGTATATTTGGGAAAACAATCATAATACATGTGTATTTTCATTTGATCTGTCACTTTACTACTGTGTACCAAATTGATGTAAACATACATATGATGTGCGAAGCCAAGGTATTTGCTTATAACAAAATGTATGTCAAGTGGCAAGGCATCTAGGCACGGAATTATCGTAGAGGCGTATATTCGAGATAGCATTGTATGATTTTGAAGTAATTATTTATATAAAACACTAGATATGTAAAAAAAATAATCAATTTTTTAGAAAATATGCCTAGCTAATATATTTTATGTTTTTTACTGGATTTTGTTATTTAAACCAACTTGAAAACATTATCCTCAGTCTTTCTCAAGTCATCGATTACAATCCGTTTCGATTTTGTGGATTTACAGTATGTTACATTTATGTCTTCCAAAATCTCATTACAGTAGCGGACGATGTTATCCAACTCTTCGAAATAAGATAGGAATACCTGAAAATGCTGATCCACTTCTTCATATGATAGTTCACCATCTTTTCTAAATTCTCTCCACTCATCTCGAAAACGATACATGATGTCGGTATACGTGCGAACCAACAAGTCGCCTACATTATAAATCTCGCGATTTTTTGCTATTTTTTCTTCTCTCGCTAAGACTGTCCGTTTGAGGCGCTTTTCCGCATCTTCTAACGGTTCTTTTGATGGGTCTCTTGTCAAAAACTTTTTCCGTAAGGCTTCGTTGTTTGCTACATGGTCAGTGGTATATCGCGGAAGCTCGTCCATTTGTAAATGGATCATACGATGGAAAATCTTAGTACTACTTCTAATGAATCTCAGCTTTTCCAAGTCTTTTTTCGTCACTCTCTGAGTTTCTGGGTTATTTTGAACACATTTAGTCGCCGCCAATTTGCCCAAATAATCACATTGTTCTCTCATATACACGTAAAGTTCGCGACCATCCCGACATTCGATTGTTCGCCCACATTCCATGTCCCCGTGATTTCTGGGTGCTTGCCCATTGTTACGCTCTCGTTGATATTCATAAAAGTGTGGATTGTGAATGCGGGTTTCGATGTTACCCGTTCGCCATGAAAATCCTGTGTGGCATTCGGTACACCACATTTGGTCGCATCCCATAATTTTATAGATAGGAACGCGACATTTAGGGCACGGTTTCGTGTCGCTCGCCAACAACTTTGCTGTTTCGACGTCTTCCATTTTACACACATGGCCATTGTCTTCTCGTGTATCTTTTAACACAAGACATTCTTTACATGTATATTTTTCACACGTGGCACATTTCCATTGAGTACTGAGGAGTCCTCTACAATTAGAATCGCTACATGTACGTCCATTGTAAGTATTTGAAGCCACCACATCGCCACCGTTGGCTTGTATATCGCGGAGATTTCGCTTTATTCTACGTATATCGAGGTATCGAATCCACACCGCCGTATGTTCGCTGTGAATAGCCTGGATTTCTTCGTCAGTATAAGAATCCCCACGCAATTTAAATTCTAGACTTTTGATTGTTGTGCGAGTTTCGATTTCTTCGTTACACAACAGATTTATTTCGGCGCGTGCTTTCTCTCTTCTTTTTTCTCTTTCAATCTTGGCCATAGTTGCGGGAAAGAGAGCCCGTTCTTTATCTAAACATTTTTTTTCTTGTACGGTTCTCCATTCCGTCTTTAAAAAGTTTTTTGTGAAATTTGCTTTCAAAAATCTACGCGACCACTCCTTTTTACACGCATTGTTCATACAATTTGCTTCTTGGCGGTCGATAATGTATCGTGAGCAGCACTGACGACACGCATCGAAATCGCAATATACGCAAGTTACTTTTGCTCGGTTATTCTTGGTGTAATTTTCGGTACAAATATTACAAGTCATCGTTTAATTTATATGCATTAATTGGAAGGATTTATGCGGATATATTCTTTTATTAAATTAAAATCAATTTTTTCATTTACTATATATTTTGTCTAATAATATACAAGAATAATGAACGAATTTGTTATGATCTTGAATCTAGAACGTCAAATTTATATGTAATAAGAATATATATGACAACACGAAAGAATTATAAATCGAAAAATAAAACCGTTAAAAATCGAAATTCTGCGATTCATTTCAAAGATCACCCAGAATTCACACCTAATTTAACACCAAGACGGATGTTCCAACTAGGTTCATTTGGTGGAACATATTGGCGTCCGATATACAGTAAGACAAATAAACGTGACTATAAAAATGTACATCATAGTTACCCCAAATCATGGTGGCAAGGAATACCAGAAGAAAATTTATCGTCACCTGATTACGATGTGACAAAGAATAAGTATGGTGTCAAAGTTGGCTTGGATCTAGATTACTGGGAAGCCAAGAAGTGGATGCATCCGCGTAATCCATATGGATGGGTTCATTGGTATTGTGATTTTTATCACGGGAAGCGAGGTGAAGATGACGAGCGTCAAATCAAGAGGTGGCAGGGTTTAGCAGGCCCTAGAGGTCGATTTATGCGTTTTTTGGTAACGAAAATATTACAAAAAAAAGGTAAATATGACGATGAAACTGTTAGTCCTAAGATTCGACAAGTTCTTCAACACTGGGGATATGTTTTGACAAAGAAAGATTATGAATATGAAATTAAACGTCGCGAAAAGAAATAGAAAAAATTGATTATTATTTTACACACTTATACATTGTATAATATATCTCAAAAATGATTAAGGAATTGGAATTAAGTAACGAAGACCGCTTCATCAAATGTTTCGATGATTTGTATGAGGACATAACTAGCGAATATAATTTCGATTATACAACAAAAAAAATAAATGTTCAACGAGAGGCAACGCAAGTGGGTAATTTATTCTCATGTTGTTCAAATGATTCGAATTTTGTTTATTTAAATTATGCGCTTCTAGAAAATGCGATATATGACATATTATGTACGAATGGTATAGAAATAAGTGAAACGAAAGATACAAATATAGAATTCATGCTTGCGAAGTCAAGAGATGAAGACATTGTTCAAAACGGCTTTGGAATACATCAAGACACGGGTAGTAAGGTTCAAGGCAATAGTTACACAATGATTATATATTTACATACAGACTGTCAAGGGGGGGAATTGATATTTTATGAAAAAAGACCATCAGGAGATTTCGAAAAAACAGTAACGGTTGATCCAAATACAAGATTATCTTCAACTACCAAAGTCGTTATATTCGATGGTGAAATATTTCATAAACCTGAGCCTTTCTATAATGGACAAAGATGTGCGATTGTATGTCAAGTAAGTAAATAGAAATCTTTACTATATTATTAAGTTGTAGCGTATGGTACAATTCTCGGGGGGTTTAATTATACGTAAAATATGTATAATTAACTAATCTTTTTTTCATGGGTGGCTTAATATTCACGTATAAATTACTCAATTGCTTGCGTTGAAATAGCAGTATTATTTTTTGTATATAGTTCTTCATAAATGATATGACTAATGATCAGAGCCTGTGACAATACGAACAGATTTTCATTTTGCATAATATTCGGATCGGAATAAAAATAAAAAGTCGACACAATCGCACATAATCCAATATATAATCCCGATTTCAGCATATTTTCCCTTATCATTGGTTCATAAGTTTTGTAATGATTCGGTACGTGAATAACGCACATGTAACACATAAATAGTTCTGCGCCAATCTGTTGTGAATTCAAAACCAGTGTACTACTGGCGCACATCTTCAAGAATTCATTTTTAATAGGGAAGTCATGGCGAAAATGAATCGCGCTACTGGTCATGAACGCTACATTCGTCATAAGATCCATATTCATCATATGTATCAACATGGCTCCTGCTACGCAAAGTAAATTAATGCGAAAAAGAGGTAGAATTTTATCATTTATTTCCGCGTGAATTAGGTCCGTCATACCATGAGGCCCGACAACTGCGGTGGCAAGGAGCGGTACAATGTTTGTCAAAGAGGTTTGTATCGCAGGAGGCAATATCATCTGTATTAAAATGTAATAATATATTTATTATATTTTAATTATATCGAGTTTACCATATATATTCTTATATATCTAAACTCACGATCTTTTTATCGGAAATGTTACGTCTCTTTGCCTTTTTTGGCAATATATTTTTGTCCATATCACTTAAACTATTAACACTCACTATGGAATCACTATCTTTATGAATTGCTATATTTTCCACATGATCATTCTTTTTCAGACCAGACAAAATATTATCTATATCTGTGTTGCGGGGTCCCTTCATCTCAGGACGACTAGTAGGTTGAGGCGGGGGTATCACATTCACTGGAGCAGCACTATTTAATTCCACACCCTTTTCCTCAAACATCATTCCGCGACTAGCATTAATGTCGGGTCTATTGCTAGTACTTTGCGTGAAGTTCATCGATCCTGGACGCTGCAGTGGTTCTTGTTCACGAGTTCTCATAGGACCAGGAGGAGGTCCATTGGACATATTTGGCTTGGTATTCAATAGTTCCTCGGCAAATGCCATACCAGGCGATTGTTGTTTCATGGTATCCACGGTGGCATTAGTAAACATACGCATAAGTTCAGGCGATTGTTTAATTACGTCATTGAAACCAGGAGCAGCCGAGGAGAGAGCCTTGTTACTAAAATGTACTACACTGGCACTGAACCCAAGACGGAGCAACAAACTCAACTCGGGACTCATTTTACCGCCCTTATATTTTTCATGTAGTTCTTCAAAAATTTCATTGTAACTATCTACATCTTCACTTACCGATTCTCCCCAACCGTCGAGTGAAATTCCTAGGGGGTCAAACATTGAATTACCATATTCAATTGTATTCACCATTGTAATCATCCAATTCTGTTGAATTTTCACACTATCTCGTTTGCGCTTATCGTCGATTGCGCTTTCATATTCATCTTCGATTTCATCAAATGGCGTATCAATGGTCAAATGCGCAATATCCTTAATAATCCCCTTTTCTGACCATTGTTGGAGATTTTTCAACATTTGACGTTTCTTGCGACGTTTTTCACGTTCATTGATAGGCATTTGTCTTTCGTTCGCTAATGGAACTTCATTGAGCTTAGAAAATCCATCCCATGTAGATTGATTACCAATGCTTTCTACGGTTGAAGCACCAATTCTAGAATCGTTAATTTTATCGGCATATAATGGATCACTATTGAGTTTCAGAGTTATCGGTGGAGCATTGCTAACAGAACCACTGAATGTCTCTACTGGCTTTGGAGCAAAATTATGATCGGTTAATTTAATAGAAGATAAATCATTTAGTTCGTTCTCAAGGTTATCTAAATCGGCTAAATTAACACTTGAGTTATTACCACTCTTATTTTTATCATTCATCAAGAGTTCGATACCACCACCGAAATTATTAGAACTTCCACTTCCACCTCCTAAATTAATATTAATCGGTTCTAATTCAGATAGTGTGATTTCCTCCATAATATACTACACAAATTTAATGTTTAAGTTTATACGAATAAATAATATTTAATAAAATAATTGTAATTTATATATGAATATTGGCATTTTTATATCTTTGATAATTGGATTTACAGTAGCGTATTTTTTCAATTATAAACCAAATCGTACGGGATATAAATTACAAGAATTAGTATTATTGATGAAAGGGTATTGTTATCATATTCACCATTTTATGTTTTTAGGCGTTATCATATTAGCAATACTATATGGACGATTTATGAAACCCGTCTACATAACAATTACTATTGCGTTTTTAATAGGGTTATCTTTGGAAGATTTACTATTCAAAGATTGGTATTTGATAAAAAATAATTGTCATAAATCAAAACTCATGAAATTCATGATGAATACCGTGGATGTTCAAGAATAGAACAAAGAAATTATAAAATATAAAATAATCCTTGTAAAAAACAGTCGGCTAGATCATCTTTCTTTGTAGTTTTCAATACACTACACCAACCCGAATATTGTTTTTCACATATTTTATTACAATAATATACTGCATCCTTTTTATGTTGTCGATATTTGGAACCCATATCTGTCGTGTCTTTGTGATTCACTGTATCATTTATTCCGTATTTCTCAAAGATTTTGTCAATATGCTTCAGTTTATTGCTCGATGAACAAAACTCAATCTTTATTTCATCGTACTTCATTATGAAATATTGACTTAACATCCCTTGAATCGTCTTCATTCGCGAAGCAATCGGGGATATCTGGTTTTCTATGTATACGCAATCCAATCCTTCCATACATGATAATTCATCGAAATTCGTTTTCATACTCTTACCAATCTTAACCAGGTCGACAAAATTAGCATTTGACTTCATTATTTTCCTCAACAATTTTTTTTCACATAATTCCAGGGATTTGTCCAAAAGTTGTTGTTTATTAAATCCATCACAATTAATCAAATGTGTTTTCAGAAGAGTAATCAATTCATCTTTTTTCATTTTTTTTACAAATGACAAAGATTGTAAATAATCCCCTGCTTTTGCGTGTTTTTCACATAGAAACTGTTCATTATTTTGATATTTCGCCTTACTTTTACATGGCTTTCCATTTTTGAGCAAACAACTACATCCATGTACTGGATCTTGTGTCAAATTTATGACATTCCAATCCACAATCACTGGTAAACTATCTCCACTCATATCGAAAACGCAATATGCCATATTTTTTATGCCAATGTCAAAACTAGCAATTTTCATATTCATATAAATGAGTCATCTATTTATATGAATTATGCGTTTTTATACAATTCTTTGTTCTTTTGAATTATTTTTTTCCCGTTATCTGTCAAATATTCTCTGTATGTAAAATTAGTATGTACATCATTTCTCGATAATATACTGTTGTTCTGTTTTTCACTAGGCGGAACAAATCGTTTTTTTTCTTCATTCTTTGTTTCTATGAAAGTATATGTGGGTTCAAACATTATATATATGAATCATATTTTTATTGAGATAAAAGAGTGATTAATTCCCCCTTCTTTAGTTTACTCACGCTATTACTTAATCCTTTAGATAATACTAATTCACGAAGTTGTGGGACGCTCAGTTTTTTAAAGTCTGTATCGCTTTCCATGGTTGGAACATTTATCCTTTCAATGGTTGTTCCATCATCGCTTTCTTCTTCTTCTTCGTCATCATCTCTGTCCTCTTCATTGTCGACATCGTCCTCTTCTTCTTCATCGCCACTGTCCTCTTCATCGTCATTCATTTCCTCTTCATCGCTGTCCTCTTCATCGCTGTCCTCTTCTAATGATAAATCAATGTGTTCGATTTTTCTTATATCGAACTCTTCGATGTCAATTGAATCATTTTGGGGAATATTATATGGATCTAATGATGGTCCTAAAATAATACTATTGTTCCCCCCTCCTACATTAGTTCCAGTAGATTTTAGATTTGCCAATTCTTCGCTAAACGTCCCATGTAGATTTTGAATTATTTCGAACATTGAATCGCTTTTTTGTTCTAGTTTCGATAAACGGTCTTTAAAATGATAGACTAATAATAAAATTAAAATAAATGTGATTGCTAAAGTTAAGAAGAAAAACGTTTCAAATAAAGAGAAATTTGCCATGAATTTATATAAAGTAATAAAAAAATACATTACAATAAACGAAAAGAAATCTTATATAATTATATATATGTCTTCTATTAATCCAAATATGCAATATGTTCAACCAGTAAGTATGGGATCTATGAATATGATACCGATGGATGTAAATAGTCCAAACCAATTACAACCACCTTCAACTTTATTTAGTGTACAAAATACGATTATTTTGACATTAAGCGTTTTACTTATTTTGACGTTTTTAGGAATAAATCTATTGGATGTATTGAACAACATACTTAAAAACATAGTCGAACTATTCAGACCATTAGTATCCCGATTTTTGTCATTAATTGGTTATACCACTGGTACAGTCATCAACGCTTCAGCCGATGTTGTTTCCGATACATCTAAACTAGCAATAGACATTGCTGAAGGCAGTATTCAAGATATTGGAAATTTATTGATAAAGGCCAGTAAACAAGGAAAGGCAGCGTCGCAATTAAATCAATCTTTGTCAATACCTGTGATAACAGAAATTCCTAAACAAGATATACCTGAGAACCCGATTCAAAAACCATTAAGTTCAGTTAAGCAACAATGGTGTTTAATAGGTGAATTCGATAATCAACGCAAATGTGTACAAATGAATGAATATGGAAAATGTATGTCGGGTAAGATTTTTGAGAATGAACAATCTTGTGTGAGAATGTAAATTATATAATGTAAAAATATTTACAGTATATATATGAATAATTTTATATTGTGTTGCGGTAATGTTTTGAAAAGTGTTATTGATAATTCCAATATTGTAATTGAACTGGATCTGTCAGATAATGCTATGAATATAAATGAGTTGGTTTCTAATACTATGGACGATATACAAGAGAAAGTAGCAGATGTCAAGGAACAAGTACAAGATAAGGTAGAAGATATTAAGGAACAAGTACAAGATAAGGTAGAAGATATTAAGGAACAAGTACAAGATAAGGTAGAAGATGTCAAGGAACAAGTACAAGATAAGGTAGAAGATGTTAAGGAACAAGTACAAGAGAAAGTAGAAGATGTTAAGGAACAAGTACAAGAGAAAGTAGAAGATGTTAAGGAACAAGTACAAGATAAGGTAGAAGATGTTAAGGAACAAGTACAAGACAAAGTAGCAGATGTCAAGGAACAAGTACAAGATAAGGTAGCAGATGTCAAGGAAAAGGTCGAACTAGCAGAAAAAGTTGTTCAAGTGACCAATGAATTAACAAAAGAAGAGAAGGTTTAATCTAGACTAATATTAAACTCATCAACATTATCATCATGGTTAGCGGTTATAATATTAGTCAATAATAATACATTACTAGATTCTAAAATAGTCTTAATTTTTACAGTATAAGTGATCATTGGTCCAATTGATAATGGAATTTGAATATTGGCTAAAAAATTCTCTGTTGTTTCAAATTTACCATCTTCACTTGGAAAAATATCAAACCGTGTTTTATCAAATGTAGTAATAATATCGCCGAATGAATATTCAATTTCTTGTATTCCATGAAAAACCATAACTGTAAATTCGCCGATTCCTACGCTTACATTTGGTCCTGTAGTGATCCCCGAAATCGTGATTTGAATTGGCAGAACAATACTAAGAATTTGTTCACCTAAACTACTGTTTTCTGTAAAAATTAAAGTTAGTATATCAGTCAATTCGGTGCCAGAAAGTACGATATTTGTATCACTCACAATCTGGGCATTTTGGTTGATATCGACTGTTTTAGGTAATATTGCGTAATCGCGTACTTTATATCCAAAATTATACAAAGGCACATCAGGATCGTAGTATATATCTTCTCTGGGTCCAGGAACATCTGATGATGTAGTCGGAACCACGATTGTTTCATCATCTGGGCAGGCATTTGATGAATAAACAACAACCTCATCGTTTTGTTGTACACTGATAGTATATCTATTTCGATTAGACATTAAACTAGCATAGCCAGCGGCTTTAGTACGATTTCCATTAACCGCACCATTATTTTTATGTTGTAGAATTTCATATTTGCGTCGCATGTCCAATTGTTTTTTAGTATATTTTGGCACTATATTGGATGCATCTTCACTTGGTGTGGTATCTGTATATGGTGAAATAATTTCAAGTCTAGGCGGTCGCGTAGATTCACGTAAAAGTATACTACGCATGGATTGAAGTAATACACAATTTGGCGTGGTCATTATAATAATTAAACATATTTGATTATTATATTTTTTGCTTATTTATCTTCGATGTCTTAATTGTTCATATACCAAGAATTTGCTAAATATTTATATTTAGTATTATTATCATCATCTGCCGATCTCAAATTGGGCCCAGCTTCGACAATATTCATAATTTGAAAAACAGACATGGCTTGATCAAAATATCGTAAATCTGATAAATTACCATCGAACCCGCCATTTTGACAAACAAGTACATTTCTGTAATTTTGAAATGGTACATTTTCGAAAGCGAGACGTTTCGCTATAACGCCATTCACATAGACATCCATAATTTTATTTTCCATGCGAATAGCCAAATGGAACCATCTAGCAATAGGCAAATTATTTAGTTCTACTTCTTCCTTAATAGATGAAGTAGTATTTGCCGCAACAGTATCCATTACAATCTTTATATTGTTCATATCGTCATTTTTATTATAAAAATAC
>Ga0129324_10000304_pt1 | contig 35959 bp, 33 predicted proteins | sample CPBDNA_7_FD_96879 | JGI IMG/M metagenome (GOLD analysis project Ga0129324, IMG submission 96879) | Freshwater to marine salinity gradient microbial communities from Chesapeake Bay, USA - CPBay_Spr_15_0.2_DNA | ecosystem: Environmental > Aquatic > Marine > Coastal | place: USA: Chesapeake Bay...
AACTCTTTATCTAAAACCCTAAATTTTTCATATAGATATTTAAACTTATCAATAAATTCTTTTTCAAGCACTTTGTGCATTGGTATTGAAAAGCCCCATTTTTTATGAGATATCACATCTGCAGGTAGATATTTTTTTGCTACATCTTTTAATATTTTTTTTTTAATACCATCTTTGTATAAAAAATCTAAAGGTAAAGATAAAGCAAAATCAATCACTCTATTATCTAACAAGGGGACTCTTACTTCAATAGAATTGGCCATCGTCATACCATCAACTTTTCTTAACATGTCACCAGAAAGGCTTACTTTAATCAAAAATTTTTGCATTATGCTAAAAGAATCATTTTTATTAGCGTTTAATTTTTTTTTTAATTCTTTTAACCAGTAAAATGACGTTTGATTAGTAACCTTTTTTAAATCTTTTAAATCTAAAATACTATTTAATGAAAATATCAAATCTGCTTTATCCATTAAAGAATATTTTAATGCTTTATTTATCTGTCTATTCAAATCTTTGCTGATCAATATATCGATAGGTAATTTATTCATTAAAAAAGAAATAAATCCTCTTAAAAATACTGGTACTGCATCTATTTTATCTAACCAAGAAAAAGTTTCATATCCCATAAAAAGTTCATCTCCCCCATCACCAGATAAAATTACTTTTTCATTTTTTTTTACTTCATTAGCTATAAGATAGGTTGGAATGCATGAGGAATCTGCAAAAGGTTGTCCAATATGCTTTAAAATTAAATCTACAAAGTTTGTATCTAGGTTAAAATTTGAAGAGTAATAAACTATATGATTTATATTACTATATTTGCCTGCAACCATCTTTGCATAAGGTAATTCATCATACTTTTTGTCATCAAAGGAAACTGTATATGAATTAAATTTACTATTTTTAACTTTACTTACCATAGAGGTTATTAAGCTTGAATCAATACCCCCACTTAAAAATGTTCCATATCCTACATCACTTATAACTTGGTCATTAATTACTGTTTGAAGTAACCTATCTAGCTCATCTACTGCTTCCTCATAAGTACCCTTATAATCTCTTTCATAGTTATCTACACTCCAGTATCTGCTTTCTATAATATGTCGATCTAATAAACTATACTCTAAAATTGTACCTGGTCTTTGCTCATATATATCTTCATACATCGTATTTGGTACAACTGGATATCCAAAATAAAAATATTGTTCTAAAGCTTCTTGATTTAGTTTTTTATTAACATCATCAAAAGATGTTAAGCTATCTAATTCGCTAGAAAAAAATAATCCATTTTGATTGTGTGTGTAATATAATGGTTTTATTCCCATTCTATCTCTTAATAGGTACAGTTTTTTGTCTTCATGGCAATATAAAGCTATAGCAAACATGCCGTTTAAATCTTTTATTCCATTAGAAATACCTTTGAAAACAAGCCATTTAAGCACTACTTCTGTATCTGAGTCAGTGTCTATTTTAATATCATTTTTCACTAATTCTTTGGCTAATTGTTTATAGTTATAGACTTCTCCGTTATAAATAATGCTATAATTTTTTCCACTATAACTAAAATGCATAGGCTGTTTACCATGTGTTATATCAATAATTGATAATCTACTATGTCCAAATACCATGTCATCAGTGAAATGCACATTTTGCTCATCTGGACCTCTATGATAAATTAGCTCCAGTGGGATATTAATTTGATCTTGTTTACAGTTTGCTAAAGAAACTTTTCCAACTATTCCACACATATTTATATTTTTTAAAAACTTCTAATCATTATGAGATACAGCCATCACAATAACTATCATAATTTATTGTTGATAATTAATTTAATATGAAGCATCACTTTTGCATAAAAACCATAAACATTACGCCATAATGGTCTAAAAAAATAAGGTAATCTTATTTTTACACTACGGTTTGCAATCCTACCATCCTCAAGATTGCTTGCCATATTATTATAATCTTCCAAAAAACATAAAGGGCTAGTATGCAATATCAGTAATTTAAGTCTTTTCTCTAAGAAGAGCCATTCATCAGCTACATAATAAGGCTTTTTAATTGAGGTAGTTATGTTTTCTAAAAAACTTCTACTCACAACATAAGCAACAGCTCCACATGATGACTGTTTATAACGAATACCAATATTAAATTTTCCACTTGAGTACAACTTTTTAAATGGATTCATTTTATTAATAATCTTATACTGGGTATCATCAGTCTTACTATATCCTAGTAGCAAAATATCAAATGAAGATTCTAAAGCTGCATCAATTATATTCTCTAGATCATTTGAGGTAGCAAGTGGAATACAATCATCTTCAACAATTATATAATATCCAGAATTGTTTTTATATTCCAACAAGGTTTTATAAAGATTATAATGGCTTAACACGCAACCAACAATTCCAGTGTTTATTTTATAATTAAAAGACTTTCTAAAGAGATCGAAATCAAATAAATCTTCTAATTGATTTTCTTTTAAATTACGAGAGTCAAAAGCATCATGAAAAATAGGATTATATCCTTTAGAAACTAATCTGTTTCTACAAATTTTTTTACGAAGAGAGTCTTTTAAAGAAATAACATGAACATCCATTTTAAATATCACTAATATTAATTTAATTTTTACTAGAAACTGTGGCCTTTCACAAATTAAGTTTTTTGCAATTACCTTATGATACTTTATAACTAATAGCTTTTAATTTAATAGTGCCACCTCATTTTTGAGCAATACAAAATAAGCGCTCACCATTGCCTGGCTCAGACCATTTGTCATACAATCGATATCCCTTTAAACCAGTTTCATCATTTGTATACTGTCTTCTTATATAATCTTTCTCCCAATCAAGTGTAGTTGTTTCGCACCTTAAAAATTTTAATCCAGCTCTCTCACAAAGAAACTTAATACTGCTATAAGTAAAGTAGTTTAAATGATCGGGGTATACAAAATAAGGATGTTTAGAAATATTAATTTTATTAAAATATGACGAAAAATTAGGAACAGAAATAAATATCAAACCATTACTGTTTAAATTTTTAGTTAATATTGAAAGTTCTTTAACTGGATCTTTAAGATGCTCAAATACATCATATGATAAAATTAAATCAAACTCTGGTTCATTTCGTAATGATTTAAGTGGTAAGCAATTAATTTTTTTGTTTACTAGTGGAATAATTTGCATAACTTTTGAAGAAATATCTGTAGCAGTAACGTTTAATTTTAAATCACTTAAAAATAATGAAAGCCACCCTGTTCCAGCTCCATAATCCAAAACATTTTTAATATCATGATTAATTGTTTTGGATGTCTCTTCAATAAATTGCCAAATTAGATGTCCACCTAAATTTCTAGATTTAGATTTTGCATTTAAAATTTCATTATCTATATCTAGTATTTCATATGCAGAGTTTTTTTTGTCCCGATAAAGTTTATCCATAATTATGTCTGCTGGTCTTGGAAAAAAAGCAAAATCGATTTTATGATTGTAATATAGTGATGGTATTTTTGTATGATAATTTATCAAGCGTTTTACTTTATCCTTTAAATTTAAAAATAACTTATTTGGTTTGTAATATTTATATGCTACACTTAATCTTATCACTTCATCAGTTAAAGGGCATTTTAAACCCTTCTTATTTATTTCTGTCATTTTTTTGTTTGAATAAAAAGAATTCATTTATCTAAAACTGAGTAATTATATTTAGGATGATTAAAACTATGAAAAACATATGCTTTTTCATTCCAGGATGATGGGATACTTCTCAGATGAGACACCCCCTCTTTCTTAAATATTTTTTTTTCTTCTCCGATACCTTGATTAAAATCACTAATCGCTTTCAAAACACCGGTGCCTTCCGATGCAACTAATAACTCTGTAGAACTAATATCATCCATATAACATTCAACTCTAGGCAACAATAAATTTTCACTAACTTTAAAAATTTTAAAACTCTCTAACGTAGAACTGTAATAATCTAAATCAAATGAAATAAAACCAATTGGAAAAGTTAGCCTATCATTTATAAAAGTGTCAATTGTAGATTTTATATCACCAATCACCAAATTTGAAAAAGATAGATTATTCTCTAATTTTTTTTGATCCATTACAAAATCAGATTCGTTCCAAAAGTAACCTTGATCTCTATAATCAGTTGGTTTTGGTAACCCTTTGCCTGAGTCAAATCCATAAATTTCAAACTCCACACCTGTTAAATTATAAATTTCAACAGCATGTTTCTCCATAGCAATTAAACCATTTCCTGTTCCAACTCCAAACTCTATGGACGATATTTTTTTTAACCCTAACGATTTTGCTTGTAAGGCAGCACAATACATGCCGTAAGCATAAGCAGGATACAAAATTGCATCATATTTAAGTCTTTGCTTAAATGTTCCAAACTTTCTCATTAAAATTTGAAAAAAATATATTCTTATTGGAAGTGGCGATATAAATGATGTTTTAATATGATAATAAATCGCCTTAATAATATTCAGTCCATATATTCTCATAACTCAAAAATCCTTTTTTTAAATTTCTGTGACTCAGCAATAGAAAAGTTGATATCTGCCAAATTGATCTCATTTATAAAATCCAAGTAATCTTTTGCAAGACTAGTAAATACTTCATTCCCACTTAAAATGTATTCGCTTCTTTTATCAATTTCTCTCATTCTTTGTGCATTAGACATTGAACAGTAGTCATTTAATTTTACGTAACACTTTGGAATTAAAATATTCTTTAAAATATACTTCGAGGCCTTAATAATCGGAACAGTTCCAGATAAAAGTGAAAATAAAAAATTTCCCTGTATATAACCTACCTCCTCTGAGTTCTCTAAACAAATTGCACTCTTGTGTTGTCCTATTAAGTTTTGCGCATCTAAATGAAAATTATCTTCAATGTTATCAACATTATTGTTAAACGCACCATAAAAACTTAAATTTGAAAACTCACCTCCCAATAAACTTTGAACATAATTTATTTTTGAGTAATTGGATGCAATAAATATGGGATTTTGATATTTTTTTTTTAAAATAAAATTTTTTTTTAAAAAACCATTTAAATAATCTTCAGCAAATAAATTATAGTAAATAGAATTTTTTACATCCTTGTGAGTAATATTAAATTCAGATAAATTATATGGTCTCCAATATTTATAGCTATGAACACCGCTCTCTAAAGAAAGAAAAATTACACGGTCTTTAACCAATGATTTTATCATTTTAACATGTTCAGTCATAGTAACATGATCAGTGAACATTTTATAATTCCAATAAATATTTTGATTGTTTAGTTTTTTAACTATAAATGAGTTCTTATAATACTTTTGATGTGTTCCATATATAATCATTATTCTTGCGTGTTATTAATCATAAAATTCCACTCCTAATAATTCAACATTAATTACTTATTAAATAACTGTTTTATTCTATTAATGCTGTAAATATTAAATTCTGATTCACGCTCTGGGTGCCACATCCAAGCTTCCCATGGTAATTTCTTATGTGATATTGCCTCAATATTTCCATCATTTGCTTTTGCAATTATTTTAAATCCATCTGGACAATCTTTTAAAGCTTGATTGTGATAACTATTCACAACATTTGGAAACATTTTTTTAATACTATCGTTCATCTGTAATTGGTGTTCTGTGCGCTCATGTCCTTTTACATCAGTAAGTTCACTTCCAAAATAAACACCCATCATTTGCATACCACGACATAGGCCCAATACTGGTTTTTTATACTTTTCAGCCCAAAATAATAGGCTTTTTTCTAATAAATCTCTCTTTGGGACTGTGCCAATATCATTGCCACCAGAAAGCAACAATACATCAATCCTCATTTTTGTTAACCACTCAAATATAAGCGATTGATTACTCTCTAAACTTTCCATATTTACCAAGCCGTTAGGTATGGGAACTGGTATAAATCCTGCTTTCAAAATCCACTCCATTAATCTTTGGTCTAAAGCATCTCTAACCTCATTGTAAGATTCTATTTTATCAATTCGCTGGGTAACTCCAACTATCATAAATTTTCAGTAATTTTTTTTGCCATATATTCAACTGTATATTGTTTATCAAAGTTAAAATCAAACAACCAGTCAGATGTTTTTGGCTCATCTACTAATAAATCTAATCCAGCTACATACTTTAATTTACCCGCATCATAACGTTTATAAATATCTTTTGGATCACGCCTTCTTAATTCTCTTAATGGTACCTTTAAAAACACTTCAAGGTAATTTGTCAAATTTTCTCTATTCCAACGATGCACTTCGTTAAACATAGAAATTGTTGCAATAACCACTGTCATACCTTGACTTGAAATTAATTGACATAGCTGAGCGTACTGCATAGCAAGAGAAATACGTGACTCTCTACTATGATTTTTTTTTGAATTAAGTGTTGATCCAAACACACCTCTTAACTGATCGCCATCTAAAGAAATAACTGGCAAGCCTTTATTTCGCAATATATGTACAACTTCAGCCGCCAGAGATGATTTCCCTGAGCCAGATAAACCAGTAATCCAAATTGTTCGTGAAGTGCTAATGTTATTACCTCAATGTATTGGTTCAATCAAACCAGACGAGCAATCAAGATTCACATGATTTGATTTTAATAATTGTTCAAATTTCTGCTCTCCACACCCAATTGCAGCTGGTAAACCAAACTCAGCACAACGAATTGCCATATGCGAATTAGCACCACCATATTTTGTAATCAATCCTGAAATTTTTTGCGCAAAAATCCAATCAAATCCTGGATCTGCTCCTTCAATAATTACAATTTTTCCAGCCATTGAGACTCCTTCAATATTGGAATAAAGCACAAGAGAGGGTGCTCTAATTTTTTTTGTTGTAATAAAATTTGCATAACTTACTTGAAACGGAACGATATGTGCGACAGCTTGGTCAGATATTATTTGAGGAAGTCGAACTGCGATATTTACATTATGTTTATCGGCCTCTTGCTCTGCGTACTTTCGTAATCTCTGCTCAATGTTTTGTTCATTGCTACTTGTTTTGGTATTTAAAATTAGACTAATCGGAATATGTGAAATCTCATCTATACTTAATTTATTCTCTAATGCAAATTCTCTTATAAATTCTATTATATTGCTCACAGAATGTGTAAATATAAATTTACTATACTCTCTAGCAATTGTTGCTTTTTTAATATAATTAATTAAGTCATCAGTTGTAAAATTTTTAAAACCATGCTCTTCTAACAAGATATTAATTTTATTTCGTTGTAATTCTGTAAGCTCAAATTTTTGTGATTTTTGTCGAGACTTATATGAAGTCGCGCTAAAGATTTGATTATAGATCTGATCATAGCGTAAAGATCTTATGTCATATGTTCCTGGTCTCAAATGTCCAAATTTTTCTAAAAAATTTTTAATCGTTATTTTATTTTCTTGCATAAGATACAAATCATCAACTAGCTCACTAGCAACTGTCTGAATGCTTCCCAGTATTTGATTTATTTCATCATGAGTAACAATATTTAATTCTTTCAATGATAATAGAATTGTTTTTGCAATAAAACCATGTCTTGCAAGTATTGAAAAGGGAATTGTACCTAGCTGTATACAGTCATCAATCATGGCAAAGATAGATGGGGTATTTTTTTGTTTTTGGGTAAGCTGCTCTATCTTATCTAATGAAGTGCTTATGGATCCTTTGTTCTCCCCTTTGATTAATGCTATTGTATGTTGTTGATGTATTTTTTTAAATAATAGTTTTTCTTCTTTGGTAAGAATATCTCCTATTAAAGTTTCAACTTTTTTATCAAAATCAAAACTGTAACAAGTAATAGCTATATCAAACTCTATTTTATCGTGACACTCTGGTTTTTTAATAAGTTCTTTTACCCAATGATTTACAAGTTTTTCACCAATATTTGGTGGTATTTTTTTTGGGATAAAAGAGTGGAAGCTAAGTCGGGTATCAATAAATGGCTGTCCCGCCAACATAACCATTAATGGTTCTCCTGCTGGAATAGAGTACCCCATTTCTGCTCTTGCAATTCGCCATGCATCATCAGTAATTAATTTTTTATACAATGATGATGCTAAATTTCGAGGCACTCTACCAATTATTTCTGCAGGGTTCCAATCTGGCATTTGTCCTAAAGCAGTTGTCTTGCCGTAAACGCCATCAGCTCTTTGAAACCTTTTAGAGATAAGTGACTGTACACCTTGCAGAGTTATATCAACTTTTTTTGATATTCCACGATTCCAATTAATTTGAGTAGTTATTTTTCTCACTTGGAGTAAGTGTGTATTTAATTCATTATCTAATGAAAACTCTATATCTAAGAATTGGTTACCTAAAACATGTTCCAATTCTTGAATTGCCTTAAGTAGTTTTTTAAAACGATCTGAGCGAAGCTTGTCTACTGAATGACGATGAACATAAAGTGTCTTATTGGCAAACTCTCCACTTCCAGACGTGACAGTGTCGGTTGTTCCTGATTGATCATCATAATTAATTACATAGTATGGCGCACCTGTATTTAAATCATAGGTAAAAACAACTCCACTCATACTTGAGTTTAACACCATCTCTTGAACAATTATTTCATCACCTAAAAGTAATGGTCGTTTTTTTTTATAACTGTCTATTACTTCATTGACTGCTTCAATTATTTTTTTTTCATTATTTGCTGGAACGTTTAAAACTGAAGAATAACCACCTGCTAAAGAACTTTTTTCAGAATCCTCATCAGCAGCAGAAGATCGAATAGCCAAGATGTTATCATTAAAAGTCTTTTTAATTTCATCTAGGACAAATTTAAAATTGTCTTTTATCAAAACATTTGAAAAACTAAGCATATTTGGAACTTTAAATAAAGTTACATTTAAGGAATTAATATATTTAAGTAAATTAGCCTTTGAGATATTTTTAGTATTCATTATTATTTATCTTATGCCTCACAAAGAATCTTCTTAAAATTTAAAAAGTTTGTCACATTTTTTTATTTTATTAATTACAATTTTTTTAATCTGTTCTTCTGTAAAATAATTTTTTGCATTAGTATTCTTGTTAATAACAATAGTAGGATTTTTATGATCAATAACACTATTTTTTCCGACTGGAGTTTCAGTTTCATAAGTATATCTACCATGATCACTGTTTATCACAGCTTTATAAGTTTGACCCTCGTATAAACTTTGCGAAAAAGAAAAATCTCTTTTTATTTTTCCCCCACATGCAATTGGTAGATTTCCATCAATATTATCATTAAAATCTATACCTGAGTCTGAAAGAACTGTGTTAAATATATCAACACCTTCTGTAAATTCATTCACATGAACACCTTTTTTGTCTCCTGACTTAAGAAGCCAAATAGCTTTTGATCTTGCTAGTGATAAGGGATGCGCATCATCACTCAAATATGAGTGACCATGATCAGCTGCTAAACAAACAGTAATATCAGAAGTCTCGTAATTATCGTTAAGATATTGGTAAATAATATTTAAATAGTTGTCTAATCTTTTAACTTTTTTTAAGTAAAGAATTTTTTTATCATCATCTTTAGTATTCCAAATACTTTTAATATCCTTATTCTTAATTCCTGAGTTAAAAATATTTTTAACAGTATCTGGGCTTAAAGCACTCATAACACTAAAATCTGGGACTATAGATAAATCGTGGTGTAAATCATTAAACTGCAAGAAATGAAACTGGTCTCGCTGGTTAAAAACAAAATTATGTTCTAAAAAATTACCAATGACCTCAGATGCTGGCATAAAACTATTATAGATGGTGCGGTCAAATCCTTTTACATAGCCATGTGATGGTGATATTCGTGGATTTCCACCTGTACTAAATGTTGAGTATCCCTCTTTCTTAAAATATTGGCTTAAAATTTTAAAAGTTTTGCCTATCTCTTCTGTTTTGTTTGGATTATAAAGATTATGTGATTGTAGGTATCTTCCACTAAAAATTGATGCAAAACTTGGTAAAGTCCAATCAGAATTTACATGATGATTTCTAAAATCAAAAGCATTGCTAAAAAATTTAGCACTATAAGGCATATATTGTTTAAGGCTATTAATTTGTAAAATAGATCTGTCCACCAAGCCATCAACAAACAAAAAAAGTACCATTTTTTTTTTATTTTTAATTTTTTGGTTAGTCATAATTGGTGGCGATACAATAAAATCTTCTTTTGATTTTATCTCTAGTTTAGTGTTGTTTTCTTCCAAAAATGAAATGAACCGGTTATTAGTGCTGATTAAATCAAATGTTTTTTTATTATTTTTTTTTTCAACTTCAATATTAATTGGAGAAAGATTAATTCTTGAAATCATAAAAACAGACTTTTCTTCAATATTAAATTTATATTGATTAGTTTGCTTTCCAGGTACAATCTCTACTGCAGTATGGTAAACATCTTGATCTGTCAGATCAGTATTTATTTGTCTTGCATCTTTATATGTTTTTGAATAATAATCAAAATCATCATTTTCAAATTTCAAAGGTTTATCAAGAAACGAACTAATGGTTGAATAAAAAGTTTTTTTTCCGACTAATGGAAAGTTGGTATTTGATTTTCCATTTTCTCTGAAGAAGTATAGAATTAACATAATAAATTGTCTTAGTCTCCATGGAAGAAATTTATATATGATTAAAATTATTTTCATTAGTAAAATTTAAGATCTGACTCTGTATCAACCTCACCCCAGAAACCGTCGTAAGGTACTGTGAAAATTGGCATTGATGATTTGCTTAAAAATAATTGTAAAGTTTCTGTCATATCCATTGAATTTGCTTTTATTTGTGGAATTAAACTACGTACATTTTGAAATTCTTTCCATCCATCAGAAGTAAATCTCATCAACCCCATATATTGACCTTGTATTTCACTTATTAAATTAGGTTTATTGCCAATCTCTTTTAAAGTACTATCTGAGTTTATTCGAAAAGTCTCTGAATCTATTAATGGATCACCAAACCTGGTTTTCCATAGTTTCAACCAGTTTAAATCGTAAACTAAAGCTATGTTAGCTTTATAATTTAGTTGTAATAAAGATTGAATAGCACTTTCATCATAAAAGATATCTCCATAGCTTACAATACATTGATCATACTCTAACCAATCTGATGCTGAAGCTAACGACTCCACCATTTGAGTGTCGGCCCAATTAGAGTTATAAAATTCAGTTAAATCGTAATTAGAAAGCATATCTCTTTTATACCCGGTTACGATGGCAATTTCATTTATTCCAGATTTACGAAATGTTTGTAGTTGTAGTTCAAGTAAAGTTTTTCCTCGTACTTTAATTAAACATTTCGGTTTATCTTTCGTCATGTTTTTCATACGACTACCTCGACCAGCTGCCAGAATTATTGCTTTCAATGACATTTGAATTTGTTAGTTTGTTGTGTTAAAGACAAAAATAGGCCAATTAAAGTTGAAAGATAAGGATTAAGTAAATTCATTTGGATGAACATACCACAGACTAAAATAAATATTATCAATTTTAAAGTCATACTGTATGTAGTTAATACATAAGAATTAGTGACCATTTTATATAATTGTAAAAAAAAGAAAATCGAAAAAATTCCAAAAAAAGTTACAATTTCTAAAAATTCATTATGTATTGAACCAGCCAGGCCTGCCCTATATTCGTTTATAAATGGAAATAATAAATGGATCGGCTCTAAGGTAAAGAAATAAAATTGCCAAAGTTCAAATCTAGTAAACATGGATAATTCTGCTGTATATGGAAATATTGTTAAAATAACAGTAAAAGAAATAACTAAAAATAAACATATATTAAAAATTATTTTTCTACTAAATTTTGTAATTATAAAAAATAAAATCAAAAACGGGACCAGATAAAAGCCGAGTGTATATAATCTTGAGTGAGAATAGGTCAAGGCATACAGGCTTATAAAAAAAACTATGAATGATGTCACAAACATTTCTTTATACCAAATATTTCTTAATGATAAAATTCCAGCTAAAAAATAAACAAATGGAAAATAGGCATACCAATTATATATAGCTATAGATTTATTTATAAAATATGGACTAACAATAGAGTAAGCTAGAATGTTTGTCCGATACTCACCTTGAAGAACCATTAAAATATCAAAAAATAGTTTTAAAATCAAAACAAATGAAAGTGTTTTAAAAAAGATTTTTAATAAAATTTCTTTATCATAATTTTTATACATATTTTTAAAAATATAGAATGATATTAAAAAAAAATTCATCTGAATAAATGTAATGATAATTCGTGTAACTCCATTAATTAATGTACATATAATTACCATTAAAAGAGAGCTAAAAAAAAATAAAACATATAATTTATTTTTTAATAAAATCTTTAAATTAAAAAATACTGTCAGCAATATAACTAAAACTGATAATGGTAATGATGTCTTGTCTTTGTTAAAAGCATTAATATCAAATCGAAGTCCTTGTGAAATATCTAGGTTAATAAAAATAGGAACTATAATCAAAAAAAAAGTTAAACATATCTTTATATGGCTAAGTTTTATTTTTAAGGAATTAATCATAAATAAAAAATGAACAATGTTATAACTTAAAATCTACCATTTCACTTTTAAATAGATCTTTTAAGTCAAAGATAACATTTTTTTTTTTACAAAATTTTTTAATATTTTCTAAACCAATTATTTTAAATTTTTCATGAGCAACAGCTATTATAATTGCATCATATGTATTCTTTTTTAAGTTCGAATTAGGATAAATATCATAAATTTTCATAACATCCTCTTTATTTACGTAGGGGTCATGTAGATCTATATCACATTGGAATTTTTTTAATTTAGTTATGACACTTTCAACACCAGAATTTCGATAATCTGGACAATTCTCTTTAAATGTTAGTCCCATAATTAAAATTTTAGCTCCTTCAATTTGGATATTTTTTGTTTCCATTTTTTTTAATAACTCTGAAGCAACATAGTTTCCCATATTATCATTAAGTTCTCTACCTGCTAAAATAATTTTTGGATGATAACCAATTTTTTTTGCTTTATATGTGAGATAATATGGATCTACACCAATACAATGACCTCCTACTAAGCCTGGTTTAAAATGTAAAAAATTCCATTTGCTTGCTGCTGCCTCTAGCACAGCTTGTGTATCAATATTCATTTTACTAAATAGTATTGATAACTCATTTATCAAAGCTATGTTTAAATCTCTCTGAGTGTTTTCGATCACCTTAGCAGCTTCTGCAACTTTTATGCTAGGTGCTTTATGGGTACCTACAGTGATAATTTCATTATATAATTCATCAACTAAACCTGCAATTTCAAGTGTTGATCCTGATGTAATTTTTTTTATATTCGAAATAATATGATGCTTATCCCCAGGATTTATTCGTTCTGGGCTATAACCACAAAAAAAATCCTTATTAAACTTTAATGCTGAGAATTTTTCTAGCACTGGAACGCATTCTTCTTCGATACATCCGGGATAAACTGTAGACTCATAAATAATTAAATCACCTTTTTTAATAATTTTTCCAATCATTTCAGTAGATGTTAATAGAGGTGCTAAATCTGGTTGTTTAAATTTATCTATAGGTGTTGGAACAGTAACAATGAAACAATTTACAAATTTAAGATCTTCTTCAAGATGAGTAAATTTAAGCTCTTTAGTATCTTGTAAAGCTTTTTTATTAAACTCTAAATTTTTATCTATTCCACTATCTAATTCTTTAATTCTTATTTTATTAATATCAAAACCAATGACTTTTCTTTTTTTTGAAAATTCTATGGCAAGTGGTAAACCAACATATCCTAAGCCAATAACAGCTAATTTAAGATCTTTATTTTTTTTTATCATTTAAAACTATTAAAATAATTTTTATACCATTTAACAAAATTTGTAACTCCTTCAGCAACTGTTGTGGAGGGCTTATAGTCAAATTGTTTCTTTAAATTATCTACACTGGCATATGTGTCTGGAACATCGCCAGGCTGCAAAGGTAAAAAATTAATTTTAGCTTTTTTATTTAAGGTTTTTTCCAAAGCAGAAATATAATCTAAAAGCTTCACAGGCTTATTGTTGCCAATATTGTAAATACGCCAAGGTGCACTACTAAAAGCTGGATCTGGATGATTTTCATTCCAATGGGGGTTGCTAGTTATAGGATTGTCAAGAGTTTTTAGAATTCCCTCAACAATATCATCAATGTAAGTAAAATCTCTTGTATGTTTACCGTAGTTAAACACATCAATAGGTTTTTCCTCAAGAATATTTTTTGTAAATTTAAATAAAGCCATGTCGGGTCTTCCCCAAGGTCCATAAACAGTAAAAAATCTGAGACCTGTAGTTGGAAGCTGATAAAGATGACTATATGCATGTGCCATTAATTCATTAGATTTTTTTGAGGCTGCATAAACAGATAGTGGGTGGTTAGCACTATCATGCTCTGAAAAAGGCATTTTAGTATTGGCACCGTATACACTTGAAGTACTAGCATAAACCAAGTGTTCAACTTTGTGATAACGACAGTTTTCTAAAATATGAGCAAATCCTACAACATTGCTATTAATGTATGCGATCGGATTTTCCATAGAATAACGAACACCAGCTTGTGCAGCTAAATTAATTACTTTATGAATTGTATATTTTTTAAAAATTTCATCTAAACTCTTTCTATCACAAAGATCTATTTTGAAATGCTTATAGTTTTTATATTTTGTTAATCTTTCTAGTCTTGCGTCTTTAATTTTTGGGTCATAGTAATTGTTATGATTGTCAATACCTATTACACTGTCTCCTCTTTGTAGAAGTTTAAGAGAAACAGCTGAGCCAATAAAACCAGCCGATCCTGTTACGATCTTAAATTTCATAATACTGTTTATTATACATTTTTTTTAATTTATGATTAATTATATCACTTAAGTAGTGTGTTTAACTTTTTTTATTTTTTTGATTTTTTTTTCAAAAGATCCAGTAAAAGTGCGCTCTGGTATTATTTTTATTTCACCTAAAGTTTTAAAATAGTTCCACCAAAAGATGCTCTTTCTTTTAAAATATAATTCATTTTTTTTATATTGGTATAATGACAACTTAATTAAAATATCTTTTGTAAATGATTTAAAACAATTCCATAAAAAAATTGGTGCTGTTAAAATTGACTGTAAGGAAAACGGATTTGAATAAACAATAATAACTAAACCACCAGGTCTTACATATTTAATTAATTTTTTCACAAAATTTTTTTGCTCATCAATATCTACATGATATAAAGTATGTAATGATATAGCTGAGTCAAATGAATTCACTTTAAAATTACTTTTTAAAAAATCTATATTGTAAAAAAAACTTTTTTTTTGTCCAAGTCTAGTTAAGTTATGCTTAGCTTCTTTCAGGGCTATTTTACTAAAGTCAACACAATGTCTTGCAACAAAAGAATTTGAGTAATGCAAGAATTCTTTAATATGTAATGGACCAGAGGCTACATCTAGTAAATTTTTTTTAGGACCTTTTAATTTATTTAATTGGCTTAAAACTCTATTTCTAGTTAGTGTGTTATATAATTTGCAAGATTTATTGTTATTAACATTGATTTCTTCATCAAGTGTTAACCCTGATTTTGAATGTGACGCCCACCCTTGATTATTATAATAATCGTATACAACTTTAGTTTTTTTCACAATAGATAAATCATATCATAAAGTGAAATAAAAATGATAAAATTTCATTATCAATTTTAATTCAACCATTCGGCGCTCAGGGATTTAACATTAAATTCTAAAATCCTAGTTAATCCATTCTTTTGTAACTTGTTGCTTAAATGAATATCATTTATTAAAGCTGTTATTGTATTTGTTAAACTTTTCACATCATTAGTTTGTACAAGTAAACCATTATATCCATTGGTAATAATTTCTCTTGGACCATAATCACAGTCGAATGCAACTACAGGACAGCCTTGACTCATTGACTCTACTATTACATTTCCCCAGCCTTCGCTTAAAGAGCTTGATACAAAAAGTTTTGCGTGCCTATACCATGGCCATATATCTTTTACTAATCCCAATAAATGTACGCGCTCTGAAATACCCTTGCTCAATATAATGTTTTCAAGTGTTTCTCTTTCCTCTCCTTCGCCTAAAATCACTAGATGTGTATTGGGGCTTCTTATATTTGAAAAAGCCTCTATTAATAATTCAAAACCTTTATATTTATCTAAGCGACCCACACCAAGAATATAATTTACTGAATTGCTGAAAGGTCTAGGCAATTGTTTAGAAATAGATGGCGTAGAAGCTGGTAGAGGATTATTAATAACTTTTATTTTTTTTTTTGAAATACCTAAATTTATCAAAGCGTATGAAACACCTTTGGAAACTGCAATTATTTTTTTTGGCATACGATACAAATAAGGAATCAAAAAGCTATGAAATTTAGGCATAATTTTTGTGTCAGCGTGAACACTTACTGTTAATTTTTTTAATTTACCGGAAAAATATGCAGCAAAAATACATGGAAAATTTGCAGTTTCGGAAAAGCTTATAATATAATCAGGTCCATTTTGTTTGAATAATTTAATTAACCTTACAGTACGACGTATTAGCTGAACTAACTTAAAAAAAATTCCAACTTTAGATGGAAGTTTTAAATCAATTAAATCACCTCCATATGAATATGCTATATTATTTTGATCAAATACAGCTATTTGTACTTCATGATTATTTTTCCATTGTTTACTTAAAACTGATACAAGGCGTTCAACACCTCCCTTGCAAAGAGCTGGTACAACAATAAGTAATTTCATTTAATATCTATATATAATTATTTATTTGTGGAGATGAATTTATTAAACTCTATGCTATTTTTAGAAAGCTCATCATAATTACCTCTAGCTATTATTTTGCCATGATCCATTAAAAAAATCTGATTACAATTTTCAATTGTTTTTATACGATGTGATATTATAATGATAGTTACTTGACTACTTAAATTATTTAAGGCCTCTATAATTACTTGTTCAGTCAAATTATCTAATGAATTTGTGGATTCATCAAATATTAAAACATTTGGATTATTATATAATGCTCGAGCTATACCTATCCGCTGACGCTGACCACCTGACAACCGTACTCCTCTTTCGCCAATAATCGTATCATATTTTGCCGGTAACTCCTCTAATACAAAGTCATGCAAATTTGCGATTTTTGATGCACGCACAACGGCTGCATAATCGATTGAATTAGGTTCGACTCCAAAAGCTATATTAGATGATAAAGTATCATCTGTTAAAAAAATCTGTTGAGGAACATAGCCAATTTGATTTTGCCACAAAGCAAAGTTATCTTTGTCTATAATTGTATTATCTACTTTTAATATTCCCGACTGTGGTTGAATAAGTCCTGTAATAATATCTATAAAGGTAGTTTTGCCGCTTCCTGTTGGGCCAATTATTCCCGTTGTTGTATTTATAGGAATTTTAGCAGAAATACTTTTTATGTTAACTTTGAATGACTGAGGATACTGGTATACGACATCCTCTAAAGAAAATTCTTTTTTAAAATCTAATTTAGTTTTTTGATAATTGTTAAAATTTATTTCTAATTGTTCGTTCTCCTCATAAACTGCGTTAATTGATGCATTTGCAAAACGTAATGAGGTAAATGAAGCATATAGTTGTTGCAATGCCGGCATCAATCTATACCCAGCAAAAACATATAAAGAAATAATTGGAAGTATTGAGGAAAAATCAGCACTCTGTCTCATTAAATAGAGAATTATCAATAATAATCCTCCAAAAGCTATAGCTTCAAATAAATGGCGAGGTAATTGACTAATTATTAATGCATCAGATTGATTTTTTGCAAAATTTCTAGCAAACTTAGAAAAGCTATTTACAAAAAAATTTTCTAATTTTCCAATTTTTGTCTCTTTAATTGAACTTAATGCATTACTTAAGGTCGTATAACGTTTTGTATCATTTTTAGTCCGCTCTAAACCCTTCCTACTAAGTTGATTACTGAAAGATAAATAAACAATTCCGTAAATAATAGTAATTATTGAGCCTATGATAAATGTTAATTTGGGATCAATAAAAACCAAAAGAATAATTATTAATATCACTATTATGCCCTGTGATATAATTGTAAAAACTGGGATTAAAGCCTGATAAATAACTTGGTTCACTGAAGACAAAATATTCTTAGCTAAATTACTACTATGATGATCTATAAACCAAATATATGGTTTATTTAAATAATTTTGTAACAATCTTTTTCCAATAGTTGCTTCACACTTCAAACTGAAGTTAAATTGTAAATAAATAGAAAATGTTTTAACTAACATTGTTAGTATAAAAAATATAAAATAACTTACACCAGCAAAAAATAAAAATGTTTGTGGACTATTAAAATCAAAAAATTTGTAAATCTTATTAAATAATAGGTTAGTCTGAACAATATCAGGATTTGTTAATATGGCTACCAGAGGAATAATTGATGCAACACCTAACACATCCAGTAGTCCTGAAATTAATATAAATAATGTAACTAAAAAAGCTTTTTTTTGCTCATGATTAGAAAGTATCTTAAACAATTTTTTTAGATTTAACATTAATTTATTTTAATTATGAAATTAAAATCTTTTTAAGTCTATTACATATATAAATCAATTAAATTGAAATTTTTTATTAAACAGTAATAAATTTGTATTTCTTCTAAAAATTTTACTTTTATTTAATATTACTTAGAAACATTCGTCATATACTGACATTGAAACTTCTGCTTTTTCAATGCATTTAATTATTGGCGATAAATTTGTATAAAAACTTTGATGATCACCTTGTGCTAAAATTATATCTTTACCACAATAATTAACATGTAGTTTGCCATAATTTACCTCAATACGTACTCGAGGCAAACTTCTGATTCTATGTATTTGACTATAATAGGTGCAATTGTAAAAATCTTCTTTATTAAGTTCAAGAGTATAATTAATGAAATTTTTTATTTCATTATTAAGCTCTATTTTAGTATCAGGAGGATAAAGACCTCTCTTAACTAAACTTTCACCATATGCGTGATTATCATCATCAAAATTAGCAAAAAGTTCATTTTTAAGAACACCAAATTTTAATTTGCTTTTAAAATTTTTAAGCTCAAACGAGTTCATTTCTATATTAATTGTTTCCGTATTAAAAGGTGTATTAATTGAATTGAAACTTAACCTTGTATTAATTAATGAAAGAAAAAAATTAATATAATTAATAAAAATTAAATACTTTGGAAATGGAAAAATAATAGACAGAAGTGAAGAAAGTTTTTTTATATGAATTTTAAATTTTTTGTTTTCACGATGAAGTATTTCTTTGAAATATCTTTTTGAGCAAATGCTTGGAAGAGAAAAACTGAAATAAAGTGGGGAAATTTTTCTTATTAATTTAATATTTTTTTTATTTAAAAAAAATTCTGAAAAATTTTGACGATTTTTTGGATTCAAGGGTAGTAAATTGTTTATATCTAAATGTGATGCTCTAAAAAAAGAATAACTCAAATAATCCAACTGATATTCATCAAATTCTTTTAAAACTAAACTTAAATCATTTGAAGATGAGATTAATCTATGATCCTCTAAATATATAAAAATATTTTGTGATTTTATATTATCAATCATAAGTAAGCTTGCAGCAACCCAATCAGTTTCTTGAATATCTTGATAAAATTTAGCTCGATTAGGTAATAGCTCTTTAGCAAATATCATACAATTGTTTGCAAATTTGCCACGAAATTTAATATGATATTCGCTAAATAGGCTCTGGATATCTGATAATGTTACTTTGAAAAAATCAAATTTTGTTTGATTATCAATTTTTAAATTAATAAATAAAGCAGTCATTTTTAGTTTGAAAATTCTAAAATTTTAAAAATATTTTAAAAACGTTAGTATATTGAAAAATCATGTTGTATTAATTCTACATGAAAAAAAAATTTAATGAAAGTATTAAAAGTATTATAAAGCTCTTTAATGATATTAAGTTTGATAAAAATTTTGAATATCTTTGCAAAAAAAGTATTAGTGCAATAAATAAAAATCATAAAATTATTTTTTTAGGTAACGGTGGTAGTGCGTCTGATGCTCAGCATTTAGCAACTGAACTCACATGTAAATTTAAAAAAAAAAGAAGAGCACTACCTGCCATAGCTTTAACAACTGACACTTCTGCTTTAACAGCTATTGGAAATGATTATGGGTTTAAATATATCTTTTCAAGGCAAATAGAGGCTATAGGAAATAAAGGAGACATAATAATCGCTATAACAACCTCTGGGAATAGCCAAAATCTTATTGAAGCATTAAAAGTTGCCAAACAAAAAAAAATTATGACTTTTTGTTTTTCAGGAAATAAAGGTGGAAAATTAAAAAAATATACTCAATACCCTATTATTTTGAAATCAAAAGAAACAGATATTTTACAAGTTGCTGAAATTGCAATTGGTCAAATATATTGCTCTATTTTAGAAGATTATTTCTATAAACAAAGAAAAGATTAAAATAATTTAATATAGAAATTATACATTTCCATATTTTGAATTTGATAGCATTGTATAGCCTTTCTTTAATTCAAGAATACCATCATCCAAACTTATTTGTGGTTTCCATCCTGTAGACTCAATTTTTTTGTTCGATACAATATAGTTTCTTTGGTCAGGATCTACTGCCATTGGTGCTTCCATAATTACAAAGTTTTTAATTTGTAATTTAATTCTTTCACATAATTCAAATTTTGAAATATTAGCATCAGATAATCCAACATTGTAAATTTCTCCTCTCATTTTTTCAAAATTATTAATAGCATGAATAAAAACTGAAGTTACATCTCTTACATGAATATAATTTCTTTTAAAATGACCTTCATACAAAACAATAAAACCATCTTTTGTTGCCCTATAAACAAAATCATTTACTAAAAGATCAATTCGCATTTTGGGAGACATTCCAAAAACTGTAGCAAGTCTAAAACTTATAGAGTTTTTTCTCTCCATTAATTTTTGCTCTACAGCCACTTTATCAGAAGCGTATTTGGAAATTGGGTTAAGTGGTGAATTTTCATCACATAAGTTTTCATCTTGCCCCGAACCATATGCACTGTTTGTGGTTGGCATCAAAACTGTTTGGTCATCATTTAAAGAATTTAACATAAGCATTATAGCATCATGATTAACTGTTTGAGCACCAGTTAAATCTTTGTTACATAATGGGGCTCCGACATAACCTGCTAAAGGAATAATTATTTCAGCAGACTTGTAATATGGAATAATAAACTTTTCATGCCTAATATCACCATTGACAATATGAAAGTTTGGATCTGAACAACAATGATTTAAGCTAGATTGATCAAACATAAAATTATCAATAACTGTAACTTTATGACCCATATTTAAAAGTTCTGGAACAAGTATTGATCCTATGTAGCCAGCTCCACCTGTAATTAAAATATTTTTTTTCATAGTTTTACCTTTCAATGTTTAATGTTTATTAGTTTTTTTTCTCAAGTTTTAAAAATTTTTTTGCACGGTTATAATCGGCTGGTACACCAATGTCTAAAAACTTACCTTTCTGCTCAATACCTACAACATTTGATCCCTGATTAATTAGGGTAGGCAAAATATCATTTTCTAGAGAACATTTAATGTTAAATTTATAACTATTTTTATTCAATACAATAGGATCAATTAGATACACCCCTCCATTAGATAATTCTGAATAATCTTTATTAGATTTTAAAAATCCCTTTACCTGATTAATTTCATTTAACAAAACCTGTCCATATCTGTCTCTATCATTACTTTTAAATAAGGCAATTACCACTTCAGCTTGGGTTTTATTTTTAAACAATTTTAATTCATTTAATGATATTTCAAAAAAAGTATCTCCATTTATTACCACAAAAGTATTTGACAACTGATTTGCAATTTTAATTAATCCTCCACCTGTACCCAATGGATCTTTTTCTATAAAATACTCTATTTGTATTCCCTGATAATTATCACCAAAATAATTGATTATACTATCTCGCATATAGCTCACTGAAATTATAAATTTAGATATTCCTTGGGTGATCCAGAATTTAAGCAAGTACTCTAAAAAGGGCTGATCATCCACAGGTGCCATTGGCTTAGGAGCATTTGATATTACACTCCTTAATCTAGTTCCCAATCCTCCAGCAAGGACAAATGCTGTTGTCATATATATTTACTCAACACTATTAAGTATAGAACAAATTTTATCAATTTCTCTTTTTTTTATATCTGGAAAATTTCCTATATAAAACCCATAAAAGTGTACATGTTCAACTTCTGGAAACTTTTTATGATAGTTTTTAGGTACAATTCCTTTTAAGTATGGTTGTCGAAGTTGATTTCCACCACCAGCACTTCCACGCCTAAATTCTATTCCATGGTAGTTCATTTTTTTTATTAATTTTTCAATAATTTTATCATCTGGTTTTTTTAAAATTAAATTAAATGCATAATTACTTGAACCTTTTAATTTAAAATCTGTAAAATAAATCTTAGGGTTTATTTTATCTAAAAAATATAAAAAATTTTTTGTTCTTTTTTTTATATTTGAGTCTAATCTTTTAAGTTGATTTAAGCCCATAATTGCTCCAATTTCGGTATTTCGCACATTATAAGCTGGAAAGGCAAAAATAAAATCTGGGTTCAATTCTGGATTAGAATTCAAATAATCATTACGAAATCTTCTATCATTAGACTCTCTTACCATTCCATGTGAACGGAATAATCTTGCTTTTTGGTAAATATCTTTATTATTAGTGCAAATCATACCACCTTCTATTGTGCTCATATGATGGGCATAATAAAATGAAAAATTTGAAATCCATCCAATAGTTCCTAATTTTTTATTCTTATGAGTAGCTCCATGAGATTCACAAACATCTTCAATTATTGGTATATTTTTTTTTTTTGAAATTCTTATTAATTAGTCCGTAAGCCTATTAAAACCCTGAACATGTGTTAAAAAAATACATTTTGTATTTTTATTAATTTTAGAAAGCACCTGTTTAGTATCCATTGCTAAGGTATGAGGATCTATATCTACAAATACAGGTTTAAACCCATTTTGAATAACAGATGATATGTCTGAAACCCATGTTAAAGGAGGTACAATTACTTCCCCACCATCAGGAAATTTTGTTTTTAATATTGCTATTGATAATAAATTAGCAGAGGATCCAGAATTAACAAAAACACTGTATTTTACACCAAGCCACTTTGACCATTTTTCCTCAAATTCTCTTACTTTTTTCCCATTTGTTAAAATAGGATCTTTTTTTTTTAAATATTTAATAATTTGATCTAAATCACTTCTAAGAATATTATTTCTCATTAATGGAAATCTAATGTTTTTTTTTAATTTCATAAAAAGTAATTTAATTTAAACTATTTATATATTATTTATCTCTTTCACTCATTATAATTCCTTTAGTTTTGGGCCATTTGATTTTAAGTCTTTTATCGTTCCACTTTAAAGTTTTTTGATTTTTTACATCAGAATATTGTCCGTTATAAGCAAGTTTATAATGAAAAACACACTCTTTAGAAAGACATAAGTGACCATTGGCAAAATTTGGGGGAACCAAAATTTGAATATTATCTTTTGCTTTTAGTAAAAATGTATTTGGTTTGAGATAATTTTTTGAACTTATTCTGCAATCAACAACTACAAAAAAAACTTCTCCATAAACACAACTAATAAGTTTCCATGTCTTGTGATCATAATGTAAGCCTCTTAGTACTTTTTTTTTTGAAATTGCAAATTTATCATGATTGAATGATAGATTAATTTTTTCATTTTTTTTCCAAGATGTCCACAAAGTTCCTCTGTGATCTTTAAAAATAGAGCCTTTAATAACTTTTATTTCTTCTCTCATAATATATAAATGAATTTATCAAAAATATTATAGTAAATTATTTGATACTTACATTCTCTTAGTCAAAAAATTTATTTTTTTCATTAAAAATTATCGTAGACCCTTCTTGTTCAAATTTAAAGGGAATACATGTGAAATTTTTAAATGAATTCAAAAATATTTCCCTTTTATTTTTTGGCAAGTAAAATAGAAAAAAACCTGCTCCACCAGCTCCTAATAACTTACCACCCAACGCTCCATTTTTAATTCCAAGATTGTAAATATAATCTATCTTGTCACTAGAAACTGAATTACTTAGTTCTCTTTTAGCTCTCCATGTTTCATTTAGTAACATTCCAAAATCATCAAATTTTCTATCTTTTATTAATTTTTTCGCAATTTTAGCATGTTTTATTATTTCTAAAATATTGTTTTTTTTAATTCTATTTAACTTTTGGACATATGTTTTTGCTACATGATTTGCTGTACTTGATTTCTTTCTAACTCCTGCAAAAACAAGTATCATATTGTTCTCTAACTTTTTTAAAATATTTTTTTCTTTTATTAGGGGATTAACTTTAATTTTTCCATTCTTATTAAAAATTATTTCATTAAATCCACCATAAGTGGCCGACATCTGATCCTGTGATCCAACTGTTTCTTTTAAGATTTTTTGTTCAAGTAAAATACTTTGATTAGCCAGGAAGCTTTTTGATCTCTGAATATTGTAAAAGTTATTAAGTGTATTTAATAACCCTACGACAAAAGAAGAACTAGATCCGATTCCACTTCTTGAAGGAAAATCTCCATCATAATGAATCTCTAAACCTTTTTTATTATAATTCTTGTAAATTTTTTCTAGAGCTTTTTTTACGACTAAGTGTTTAATTTGTGATACATCCTTGATTAATTCAATTTTTGAATAAACTATTCTATGTTTGTGCCTAAAAAAGGGTGGTAGCTCTCTACATGAAATATAAATATATTTATTAATTGTTGAACTTAAAACAACACCTCCATTTTCTAAATACCATTCAGGATAATCAGATCCTCCTCCAAAAAAAGATATTCTATAAGGAGTTTTAGATATTATCACAAAAATTTTATGAGAATTTTTTACAAAAATTTAAAATGCTTGTTTCATCTAAATTATATTTTTTAAGCAAAAAATCCCTTCCACCATTCATGAATACATATTCATCTGGCAACGAAATATTTTTTAATATTGGGTATAAATCATATTTGGATAGCTCCGACTGAACAGCAGATGATAAATTTCCATATTGAGTTTGCTCATCAACGACAACTATCTTTTTTGTTTTTCTGAGTAATTCTATTAATTTTTTAGAAATTGGCTTAGATCTAAACAGGTCTACTAAATAGAAATCATCATTTAGCTCTTTAGCTGTTTTTACACAATTATGTAAAATTCTTCCATGAGATATTATAACATTTTTATTTTCAGAATATTTTCCCAAAATTCTAAATCCTTCTTGAAAATTAAACTCATTTTGTTCAAAATTTATATCTTCAGTAGGGTGTCTATCCAACCTTACATAATTTAAATCATCATTATCAATAATATTTTCCGCAATTGTTTTTGAAATAATATTATCTGAAGCTGTATATATGGTTGTCCCTCCGATAGCCCTAAGACATGCATAATCTTCTGTTGCATAATGAGTTGGCCCAGCATCGGCATATCCAAGCCCTATACCAACAGATAAAATAGTCATTGGTAAGTTCATCATTGCTGGTCCACATTTTATTTGCTCCAAAGCTCTTAAAGAAATAAATGGACCCATCGCATAAGTAATTATTTTTTTTTTCTCTAACGCCAAACCTGTTCCAATATCAAACATAGCCTGCTCAGATATTCCACAATGAATAAAATTTTCTTTAAATTTATCTCTTGTAATATCTAGAGATGCTGCACCAAAATCAGCACTCATTACATAAATATCTTTATCTGTTTCTAATTTTTTATTAACCTCATCAAGGAATATATCTCTTTGTAGTTTCATCAATTTAATTCCTTTCTACAGATTTCTATCTCATCAGAGTTTAAACTATTCCAATAATGCCAATGTGCTTTATTTTCCATTATAGAAAACCCTTTTCCTTTAATCGTTTTTGCTAAAATTATATTTGTTTGGTTTTTATTTTTATTAAAAGCATTTTCTAATTCATTTAGATTATGTCCGTCAACTTGCGAAACATCAAAGCCAAAACCTTTTATTTTATCAATTAAAGGATCTAGTCTTAAACAATCGTCAGTTTTGCCTAATATTATTAATGAGTTTTCATCAATTATTACAGTTAAATTATCAAGATTATGATGGGCGGCAAATAAAAGTGCTTCCCAGGTAGAACCCTCATAAAGCTCACCTTCGCTAATAACAACATAAACTTTCTTATCCAAGTTTTGTTTTTTATATAAATATGCCATTCCACAAGCTATACCTAAACCATGTCCTAATGATCCCGTGGTTGCATCTATTCCTGGTATTGATGTGTTGCCAAAAACTCTTAGATTGCTAGATTTGTCTTTCTTTCCCCAGTTCTCCCATTCTTCTTTCGGAATTACTCCATAATCTTTTAAAATAGGGTAAAGACTGACTGTTGCGTGACCTTTACTAATTATAATTTTATCTTTAAACAAATTTTTTGATTTATCGAATCTTACGAAAGATTTATGAAACAAAGTTGTAACAATTTCTATTAAAGAAAATACAGAACCTGGATGACCCTGGCCTACCTCTAAAAATTTTTCAAATAATTCTTTTCTATATTTTTTACAAATTGTTTCTAAATTATTAGGTATGTTCATTTTAATTTTCTGATTAAATAAATTTAACTTTTATTACTAAAATTTTTATTAATTATCCAACAAAATTTTAAATTATTTTATTTTCTTCAATTATTTTTCTTTTTAACTTAATTTTTGACATTTCCGTAATATTTTTAACTGCCTTTTCTCCAAATCTCATTTTTATTCTATCTAAAAATTTTGGATTCGTATGATATTCAGTAAAAGCCTCGTCTCTCAGCTCAAGAATTTTCCAAGGTTCCAACTCGTCTGTGGGTAAGCATACCGTATCATATGAGTGAAATGAGTACCCAGAATAATTTTCTGGAAGCTTAATGTTATTTTTCACTGCTTCTTTATATAACAAACTTCCAGGTAGAGCCATTGTTGCATATATATTCCAGCCAGATGTACATAGCTCTAAACTCAAGTCAAAAGTTTTTTGAATTGTTTCCTTTGTGTCTCCTGGAAGACCAAACATATAGTTTGCCATTATATCTATATCAGCTTCATGAACTTGTTTTACAACTTTTCTCACATCAACATCTTCAAATTTACCTTTTGAAACTTCTAATCGCACTTTTTTGTCTCCACTTTCAATCCCTAAACAAAGCCATTTTATTCCTGCTTTTCTAACTAATGTTAAAACTTCTGGATTCTTTACAGTATCAATTCTTGAATAAGCCCACATACTTAAGCTGTCATCAGTGTTTAATAATGATAGTTTTTCACATAATGGCTTATAATATTTGGGATTTAATAAAAACATTTCATCAGTTATTCTTATTGTTTTTACGCCCATTTTTATTAGTTTTTCAAATTCCTTTATTATAAAGCTTGGACTCCAAAATCGCATTTTACTATAATTTGAAGAAACTCCAATTTCGTCGTCATCATTCCTATTAATTAAATTAATCATACAAAAGCTACACTTGAATTGACACCCTAGAGAGGTTTGTAAAGCAGCATAAGGTGATCTTTTATTTTCATCATATTCAGCATGCCACATTGGAGATCTATATAAATCTAATGGTTTATTTTCAAAAGGTAATAGATCCCATGCATAACCAGGTAAATCTATATCCATTCTATCGTTTGGCACAACATTTTCTGACTGATTTATTTTTATGTCATCACCATCTCTAAATGCTATTCCTTTAATTTGATTAAGATGATTAGTGCTAAAATTTTCTAAATTTAAAATATTTTTTAGTGCATAAACTCCTTCATTTGTAAAAACAAAATCTATACTTTTTTCTTCATTTAAAGCTTTTTTTGGTAGTGCTTGCACGTATGAGCCAATAAATGAAATATATAAATTTTTATTTTTTGATTTAATAAAATTACTTAATTTAGTTGCACCTTCCATATTTGAAGTTCCTGCATTTACATTTTGTCCGTATACAACGAAACAAACTAATTTAGGATTTAATTTTTCTAATCTTTCATAAACTAGATTATGATTTAAACTTTCAGCATTAGCATCAATAATTGAAACATTAAAACCAAAATTTCTCATAGACTCTGCAAGTAATAATGACCAGGTTGGTGGTTCTATTGAAGTATATTTGTTTTTTAATGATTGATAATTTGAGCCTACTGAAGGATTAATAAAAACAACGTCTATTTTATTTGTATTGCTAGAATTTATTTCCATAATATTTTTTTCTTTTGTAAATAATAATTTTATTTAAATATTTAAAATATCTTTTTTTCAACAAATTCATATAAATTTTTTTGATTAAATAAATAACCTTTTATTTTTGCTCCTTTAGCAAATTCTATATCTGTTATCTGATCTCCAATCATAAATGATTTTTTTTTATCAATATTCCATACCTTGCTAGCTTTTAAAAACATTCCTATTCTTGGTTTTCTTAATATGGAGTTTTTTTTATATTTTTTTATAATTCCATCCTTATGATATGGACAAAAATATATTTTATCAACTGAAGTGCCAAATTTAATTAATTCATCATTCAAATATCTATGCAATTTGTAAACATCTTTAATAGAAAAATAACCCCTCGCAATACCTGATTGATTTGTGACAATTACGACTTTAAAACCACTTTTTTTTAATAATTTTACTGCTTTTTTTGCACCAGGTATCCATTTAAAATTCTTGATAAATCCAACATATCCATTTTTTATTTCACTAGCATTTAATACTCCGTCTCTATCAAGAAATGCTATCTTTGTTTTATTTTTTTTCATAAAATCTAAATATTTGTTTGATTTAAAATAGAAATATAGCTGATACAAATATAAAGGTTTTTCTTTAAAATGCTAAATAAATTTAGTTTTAGCTTTTTTTTTTTTTAAGATTTGCTTCTTTATTTCTGAATTATATTCTCCTGCCCTTAAAATAACAACCGGATGTGAAAATTTTTTAAGTATCAAGGGTGAAAAAACTTTTAATCTAGTCCCATATAAATATTCATTTTGTTTATTTTTATCATTATCCAAAATACCAAAAATATTATTTAAATTTAAACCATTTTTAATTAAATTTTGAGAAAAAATGTGAGCTCCAAAAATGAATATCATTTCATCATTAAATTTTTTTGTTTGATTATTTATTTTTGCAACATCTAAATTCCAATCATCAATAAGTTTTTTAAATAAAGAAAGGTTTTTTTTATATAAATTTTTTATTTTCTGATTATTAATTTTTTTTTGTTTTATGGTTTTGTAAAAAATTGAGTGATGTTTGCCGTAATATTTTTTCTCTAAAATTTTAAAACCTGTTTTTTTTAAAAGAATTTCTATGCTGTACTCATTTAAAAAAAAGGGGTGCTCAAAATTCATGGCACTTGCTATACCTTTTTTTATCATTGGTTCCATATTAGGCACAGCAAATATGTGTAATCCATTATCCTTAAGTGAATTATAAATTGAATTTAAAAAATCTTGAGGTTGATATATATGTTCAAATAAATGAGAATGCACTACAACATCAAATTCATTATGTAATTTGTATTTTTTAATGGTTTGATTTGAAAAAAACTCATTATATAGAATATGACCTTTATTTAATCTTTTTCCATTAATATCAAACGATGTTACCTTACTTAATATTTTTTTTGATCTTACAGAAATTGAGTTATGTCCCCCTCCAATTTCTAATATCTTTCTCTTAGCTTTTAAATTAATAAAATTAAAAAATTTATCATGGTGTGTCTCCCAAGTTTTTCCTATTTTGCCTGACCCATGTGATTTAAAATATAACCCACTTAAATTAACACGTGGAAAAATTTGTACAGATCCTGTTATCTTGTTAATAAAAAAATTCATATCTTTTGATAACGTTTTGAAATTTTTAGGTACAGTACCCATATAAATAGGAAATTTTTTAATCGTAAAAATTTTTTTAAACTTCTTATTGAAGCTTAAAGGGCAAATTAAATTTTTATGATCTTTAAAAAAATTTTTATTACTCATTTCTAAATTTTATTTAAAATTTTTTTTGATAACTTTATATTATTATAAATCTCAAATTGTCTTATACCTTGTAAATAACTAGAGTAAACGCCAGAAAAATAATCTATTTTATATTTTTCACATAGTTTCTGAAGAGTATTTTTATTTGGATTTACTGTTAAATCATAAACTACATTTATGTATTTTAAAAAAAATTCCTTTACAGGGGTTTTTTTTTCATTATTACCAAACATTCCTAATGGAGTACCATTAATTAATAAATAAGGTTTTAGTTTATCTTTATCTTTCCATTTACAAAATTTTACATTTTTACAAATTTTTAATTGATTAAAATTTTTTTTTTTTCTAGCTGAAACAGTAATATCTTTAAATTTTAAATCCTTTAATGCCTTTAAGATTGCTTTTGCCACACCACCAAACCCAAGTAATAAAACTTTAGAGTTTTTATTCACTTTTGATTCTTTTAATATTTTTAATGCAGCATAGTAATCTGTATTATAGCCAATAAGCTTGTTATTCTTACGTAGTATTGTATTTATTGATCTTATCTCAGATGCACTCTTGTCTAATTTATCTACAATAGATATTAGGCTTTCTTTAAAGGGCATAGATAGTGAACATCCTGAAAAATTAAAATTTTTAATAATATTTTTTGCATTTTCTTTTTTTTTAACTTTTAAAGGTATGTAAATTTTATTTAGTTTTAATATTTTAAATAAGGAATTATGTAATTTCGCACCTGTATTACCAGGATTAACAGCCATCGAAAAAAAAATTTTTGTATCTTTATTTGGCCAAATATTTTTTTGCATTAATTATTTTTGCTATATTTTTGGGGTCAAATCCATTTGCCTTCTCAAGATCAGCCGGAGAACCACTTTCAGAAAATTTTTCATCAAGATTTAATGAGTTTACGTTACACTTTGACTTTCCATACTTAGCCAATGTCTCATAAACAAGGCTACTTAAACCACCATGTGAAACATGATCTTCCACTATAAGTATGTTATTTTTTGTTTTTATTAAATTAAATAAAAGTTTATGATTAAAAGGCTTGTATGAATTAATGTTTATTAACGCAGGATATTTTTTTTTTTTATTTAAAATCTCAATTGCTTTTAAGCAATTATGAATTAAAGGTCCAGAAGATAAGATCACAGAATTTTTTCCTTTTACAATTTCTACAGGCTTACCAGGAGTAAACTTAAATTTTGGAGTATAGATTTCATCTACTTCATTTCTACAAATCCTAACATATGAGGGTTTATTTGATTTAATAACATGGCTTAATATTTTTTTCATTTCAATAGGTGAGCAGGGTTGAAAGATCTCAAAATTCGGCAACGACATCATCAAAGCTAAATCTTGGGTGCCTGACTGAGTTGCTCCATCTTTTCCAATAAACCCTCCGTGTGTTCCTATAATTTTTACTGGAGCATTATTGTAAGAAATTGAAGTTCTAATTTCTAAAAATTTTCCTGTTATGAATGATGCAAAGCTAGAGATAATAGGTATAAATCCTTTTAAAGAAAGTCCTGTTGCGACCCCTAAGCCATTCGCTTCTGCTATACCGACTTCGAATGATCTTTTAGGAAATATTTTGAAAAAGTTAGATGTTTTAGTGGCAGATTTTAAGTCACAACTAATGACAACTATTTTTTTATTTTTTTTTCCAAACTTAACTAATTCATCTCCAAAAACGTTTCTTAGTGCTTTTTTTTTCATTTATTCTAATTCTTTCTTCGCTTTAGAATAACTAACTTCATCTAAAACTTTAGAATGCCATTCCGGAGAGTTTTCCATAAAAGAAATTCCTTTTCCCTTAATTGTATTTGCAATTATGACTGTTGGCTTTTTCAATTCGGAATAAAAATTATTAAACGCTTTATCTATTTCTTCAAAAGAATGCCCGTTAATATTTATAACATTCCATTTAAATGCTTTCCATTTTTCTCTTAAAGGCATGATATCTAATGTTTTATTAGTATATGTTTCGTTTTGCATTTTATTATTATCTATTATTACACATAAATTGTTTAAATTGTGACTTCCCGCATACATAGCTGCCTCCCAGATTTGACCTTCTTGTAATTCACCATCACCTACCAAGCAGAAAGATTTTTTATTTTTTTTTAGCATTAGATTACCTAATGCAAAACCAATTGACACGGATAATCCCTGTCCTAAAGCTCCAGTTCCTAATTCAATATATTTTAATTTTGTTCTGTCAGGGTGTCCTTGCAACTTTGTTCCTAAATCTCTAAAGGACAAAAGGTCTTTTTTATTAATCTTATCTAAATTATATAATACTGAATAAAGTGCTGGAACAGCATGACCTTTTGATAATATAAAATGATCTCTATCATTAAAATTCTTATAGATTTTCTTTTCGAAAAAAAGATAATTTAAAATTTCTACAATACTTAAAGAGGGTCCTGAATGGCCAGACTGAGCTTTAAATAGCATGTCAATAATATTTTCTCTTATTTTAACAGATTTAGAGTGGAATTTTTTTATTTTATTTTTTTTGGACATATTCTTTTAATAATCCTACTAGAACATGTGATAGTGAGTTTTGTATATCCTCAATATGAAAATTGTTATCATTTTTTCCTGTTTGTCCGGGAAATTTAGAGGAGCCAGGTATAATTAGTGGATAATCGACTATTTTAGAGGCCTTTCCACCTCCACGACCTGAAACACAAAAAGATTTAACACCAAATTTCTTTGTAAAATTAATTGCATTTATAATATTCGCAGAATTTCCTGAACCTGAAAAGGCTATTAGTAGATCATTTTTATTTTTAGCTTTAGATCTCATATAATTCTTTAACTGTTCCTGAAAAATAAAATCAAAACCAATATCATTAGAAATACCCGTTAAGCATCCACTGGACTCTGTTAAGCACTCAACTTTAATTCTTCGTTTGCTTGTAGTAACTGATTTATCATCATTTACAAATGGATGGGTTCTTAAATCTACAGCAAAACCCTCTGCTATGGCTGAGGCACCTCCATTAGCCATTAAAAATACCTGTCCATCATTATTATATGTTTTTTTAATTTGTTCAAAAACTTTAAAAATTACTTTTGTATTAATTTTTTTATAGATTTGAGATTTTTCTTTAAAATACAAATTTATTTTTGGAATGGACATGCTTAAAATTTCCTATTCTACTCAGTTAATAAATGAAGCTGTTTTTTTCCATGATAAAATAACAATTCACTATAGGGATTATCATAAAATTTTGATATGTTCAAGTAGATTAAAGCTGTCAATATTTTTACTTTTTTTAAATCAAAATTATTTTTTTTAATAAACCGATATAAGATTTTCTGAAATTTTAATAGTATTTTTCTTGTTTCAAAACTATAGTGAACTTCATTATTGCTTTTATAATTAACTTTAATTTTACCTTTTAATACTTTTCTTGTATTAATTGTAAGCATATGATTTAGTTTGGAAAATTCATAGTATATATCTCCATATGACAATCCAGAAAAATCTGTTCTCCAATCAATTAATTTAAACTTATTATTTTTTGTTACAATTATGTTTTCTGGCTGCAAGTCTCCATGAAAATTAACAGCAACTCCGTCTGATAAAAATTCCCATTTTACTTTACGTAAAATCTTATAAATACTTGGAATTTTCTGTCCATTTATATTTCTAATTCTATCTATATTTGGATTTTGATTTATTGTTAGAGCAACTCTTTCATAAGTCTTATCTTTATAAAATTTTTTGCACTCTATTTTAAATTTTTTATTATTAACTTTTTTTTCTGTCCAAAAATTTTTATTTAGACTTTCTAAAAATTTAGAAAATAACTTTTCATTTACCTCGGTTAAATGTTTACCATCAACATACTCATAAACTAAAAAATTGTCTGTAGAACTAATGGTTTTTGGACAATTGGATTTAAAATTTTTACTTCTTTCTTTTAACTTCTTACACTTTTTTTTATCACTAAAGTATTTAATTACTCTATTTTTGATTATGTAAACAACCTCTCCTGGTTTTCTTTGTGTTTTATCTTTAAAGTAATTTAAAGTATCAATATAACTCTCATTGGTACCTGTGTCTAACCATTTGAATTTTTTTAATTTAATTTTATCACTTAAAAGATGCAATCCATTTGAAAATTGTAATTCGTTATCTGATAATCGATTATTAACCTCAAAACCTTTCCAAAATAATTTATAATCATAAATATTTGCCAAACCTATAAATGCATCAAAAAATTTTTTTTTATTAGATATTTCAAAATGTCTTTTTTTATTAAAAAAACTATATCCAGAAAATTTTGATTTTTTTTCAAAAATTAAGAATCTTTCACTAATCTTTGTTTTTGAAACTCCTACCCAGTTATATTTTTCAAATTTTGGCTTCTCGATAGTTATTGTGTCACAGGCTGTGTAAATAAACGGACATTGTAAATATTTTTTACAAAAATTTAGAGTATAACCAGCGCCTGATCCAGAGCCAGTGTACTTATTTACTTTTACAAATCTAAATTTTTTTTCTGGGTGGGCTAACTTTAAAAAATTTATTACCAAATCAGCATTATGACCAACGGCTACTACGACCTCTATATCATTATCAAATTTATCTAAAATTTTTGTTATTATTGCTTCATAATTAATTGGTAATAAACTTTTATTTGCTACAATGCCTAATCCAGCAACTCTACTGCCAATTCCAGCTGTAGAAATAAACAACTTTTTTTTCATTAAAATCTATTTATGTTCTGATACAATAAGGCCTGATTGTCTTTTGCTGTCATCTTGAACTCTAACTACGTCATCCAATTGAGGCGTTGAGACTTCATAAGCTATATAGTCCTCTTCAGAATAAACTCTATGAACCTCTCCAGGTACATTTGTAAAAACATATGGGGCACTTGATACTGTCGAATAATCTTTATGCAAATCCTTACTTAAAATTGTTTCAAAGATTTTATTTTTTTCTTCTTTTAAATCAATATGTAGCCCTTTTATAATCTTAGCCTTTCCATCTATTAAGTAATTGGTTTCATATTTTTCATCATGATACTGCAAACTACATTTATTACCTTTTTTCATAAATATTCTTTTAAGAACATGATAATCTTTTAACCAAATAAACCAAACTTCATGACCCCATGGCTTACTTACTTTTTTGAAGTCTTTTATAATTTTAAAATTACTTATAATATTTTCAGATCTCATCCCATCATTATCAATAATTTCAATGACATCCTTGGTTGTTTTTATTGATGATATTTCAAAAACTTTTGTATTGGAGGATATTTGAAAATTACTTAAATCATTAGCAGAAGATAAAATTATAACTTGATCTTCAAAAATTTTAATATTCTTATCTTGATATTTAAATGTTAGCTCTCCGTTACAAACATAATAAGATACAACTAAATCATTTTGTTTTGTTTTTTCTTGTAAAAAATCTGAGGAATTATCTATAACTTTAAAATTATAAAATGGGTTTTTGGTGCTTAACAGCTTGCTCATCAAAAACTTTTATAGGAAATTTATTTAATATCAATAATTATTTAGGAATGCTTACTAATATTTTAGAATTGCTTAATAATATTTATAAGTAAAAAAAACCCTAACTTTTTAAGGTTAGGGTTATAGAATAAAATATCAGTTATCTTTAATGTTATTAAAAATTTTTTTCAGTGCATAAATCAAGCCAATTGAGCTATTAGTACTGGTCAGCTACACGCATTACTGCGCTTCCACATCCAGCCTATCAACGTGGTGGTCTACCACGGCTCTATAGG
>Ga0129324_10000305_pt1 | contig 35874 bp, 32 predicted proteins | sample CPBDNA_7_FD_96879 | JGI IMG/M metagenome (GOLD analysis project Ga0129324, IMG submission 96879) | Freshwater to marine salinity gradient microbial communities from Chesapeake Bay, USA - CPBay_Spr_15_0.2_DNA | ecosystem: Environmental > Aquatic > Marine > Coastal | place: USA: Chesapeake Bay...
CCGGCATGACGGCGTGGGCGCATACGTATGGATACTGCGATGGCCCGGGTGCGGACGAGATTGGAGACAACAAACTCATCGTGTTGTGGGGAACAAACACCCTGACCTCCAACCCGCACCTATGGCCGAAGATTCGACAAGCACGAGACCACGGCGCACGTTTGGTATGTGTCGACCCGATCCGAACGCGCACCGCCCAGGCGAGCGATGAACACATCGCGCTCAGGCCAGGCACCGATGCCGCCTTGGCACTGGGCATGATGCACGTGTTGTTCCGCGACAACCTTGCGGATTTGGCCTTCCTCGCTGAACGCACATACGGCTGGGAAGCCATGCGTGACAATGTTTTGTCTAAGTGGCCAACTAGCCGTTCCGCGGAGATCTGTGATGTGAGCGAACAGGTCATTGAAGATCTCGCCACTCAATATGGCACGACGCAACAGTCCTTCATTCGACTCAATTTCGGCATGCAGAGGCATCGTGGGGGAGGGTCTGCGGTGCGTGCCGTGGCGTTGCTCCCAGCGGTCACTGGTGCGTGGCGGCAGACGGGCTCTGGTGCCACACTGTCCACTTCGGGCGCCTACCACTACGACAAGGTCACGCTGCAAAGAGCTAGCTGGCCGCCATCCTCGACACGCACCATCAACATGAACCAACTCGCCGATGCCTTAACCGAGCCCGATGCGGGCGTCGGTGGACCACCTGTGAAGGCCCTGATTGTGTACAACGCAAATCCGGCAACGGTTGCACCGGATGCTCAACGTGTGCATTCCGGCTTAGCACGAGACGACCTGTTCACGGTGGTGCTCGAGCATTTCCTCACCGACACCGCGAGGTACGCCGACTGGATTCTGCCGGCCACCACTCAGCTGGAGCACCTCGATGTGCATGCGGCATACGGACATCACTTTGCGAGCATCAACGAGCCGGCTATTGCGCCGGTGGGTGACTCCCAATCCAACTCGCAGATTTTTCGCATGCTGGCGGCCGCCATGGGTTACACCGACACGGAATTTGCAGACACCGACGAAGATCTCCTCAGGCAGGCCCTGGGCGAGCAGAATCCCCTCATGCCTGGCATCACCGTTGAGTCATTGCTCGAGCATGGATGGCAACGCGTGGCACCAGCTGGTCGTACCCACTACACACACGGGCGACTGCCCACCCTTAGCGGGCTCATTCAATGCCAGGCCGATGAACTCACCGAATTGGGTCTGCCCAGCCTTCCTGACTTCGTGCCGCCAGCGACCTTTGGCATCGCGACGAATCAAGAGAAAAATCTCGCAGATCGCCAATTCGTTTTGCTGACCCCGCCCGAGCATGAATTTCTTAACTCAACCTTCGTCAACATCCCTCGATTGGCCAAGGCAGCCGGTCGCCAAACGCTGCTGATGCACACCGCGGATGCGCAGGCCTTGGGAGTCACCGACGGTAAAGCCGTCCGAGTCTGGAACGACCGAGGAGATTTCCTGGCCATGGCCTGCATCAGCGACGACACCAGACCTGGCACTGTGTGCGCCCACGGTTTGCGGTGGGCTACCGGGAGCGGACCCGGGGTTAATTCGGTAACCGACGGGGCACTCACCGATCTGGGACGCGGAGCGACCTTCTATGACACGGTCGTCGCAGTGACACCGCTGTAGGAAAAGCGTAAATGTCATAATGTAGATTATCGGCGTCAGTCCAATGAGGAGATATTCGATGCTCAGGGGTGAACTCCGACCCACCTTTCGCGCCTTTGCTCACCGTGGCGGTGCTCAGGAAAGGCCCGAGAACAGTCTGGCTGCGTTTCAGCACGCGGTTGATTTGGGCTTTGTCGATCTTGAATTGGATGTGCGGGGCACGAAGGACGGTGTGGCTGTGGTCCATCATGACGCGACACTCAACCGCACAACAGACCGCGTGGGCCGGCTAAATGACCTGACATGGCCACACGTGGCTCGTGCGCGTATTCACGGACGGTTTCCGATCATGCGGCTTGAGGAGCTGCTTGCCCGGTTGCCCACCACTCACCTCACTGTTGATGCGAAAGACGCCATGGCGGTGTCGGCAATCACGGCTGCCCTTGCCTCCCTATCAGACCCCGGCCGGGTGACGGTCACCTCCTTTAGCGCCCGACGCCTCAAGGCCCTGCGTCGCGATCTGCCGGTTTCATCAGCGGCTCATCCTGGCGAGGTTTGGCGGGTGTGGCGCAGCAGTCGTCGCGGCACAATCCCCCAAATTGAGGGTCAATCGCTCGCTGTTCCCAAACGTATTGGTCGACGCACGCTCCTCACGCCACAGTTCATTCACCATGCTCACAGTATGGGTTTACCGGTGTATGCCTGGACCATCAATAGCGAGACCGACATGCAAGCCCTCATCGAACTGGGGATCGACGGCATCATGACAGATCGACCAACGTTGTTGCGTCATGTGCTGCGACGCAATGATTTATGGTCCAACGAGTGATCGGTCACGAGGAGCGTGTGAGACGTGCAGTTGCTAATTCGCTGATGGCACCGGAGGCAGCAAAAGCCGCCAATCCATAGCCCCGCACGGCCCCGACATCACCCCGGAACGCTGTGACGGCGAAAGCGACGGCATCAACGCCATCGCAAAATGCCTGTGCCGCGATCCACGCATCAACCGGCTGCCCCCGCCGTAGAGCGTGGATTGTGCCGGCACCGATGGCGATTTCTCTCGCACCAGCCACTCGGGCCAACCAGCCGACCCGCTTGGCTGTGGGTGCATCGATACCTAACCCACGGGCCAACCCCACCGGAGAAATCAACAGTCCGGTGCCGATTACGATCCTGGTGATGCCCAAACCCCACACGACGACGTCAGGGAGGTCGCGTTGCCCGGGCGTGGGTAATTCCGGTGCTGGGGTGGATTCGTGGACGGCTGACGTGGGGTTTGCGGCCATTCGCACACCTTATCCGTGTTCGGAGGCAGTCAATGACTGGTCACAGGGCCGTTAGCGGGAACCGTTGCCTCGCATCAGGCGTCACACTCATACGGATCATGCGCGAGGCGTGATCCACCGGTAAGGAGGGACGACATGACCGAAGGCGCCCTACGCGGGACCCGTCTGGGAGCAACCAGTTACGAGAACGACACTCATGTGGAGTTTGCTGAGCGCGAATGGGTTTCCTATGACTGTCCTCGCGGGCACGTCACCACGGTTCCGTTCTCCACTGAGGCCGAGGAGATTCCGGTTCTTTGGGAGTGCCATTGTGGAGCGGAGGCTCTCCGGCGCGAATACGCCCGTCCAGAGCCCGTAGCCACACGGCACATTCGCACTCACTGGGACATGTTGCTTGAGCGACGGACGATCGCCGACCTTGAAGTCCTCCTCGATGAACGCCTGGCTCTGTTGCGCAACACGGCCAAAAAGTCCGCCTAAGAGGCTTCTTCACCCGCTCGCACCACAGCGTGAACCCCTGAGGAGTATCCGACCTCAGGGGTTCACTTTTTGTCACGGACGAAGACGCGCAGCCCACCGGGTCGCGATTCGACGGCGAACGGGCGGCAGCAAAAGGACAATCCCGGCCAGATCGCTGAGGAATCCAGGTATCGCTATCAATATCCCGGCAGGGACCAACAGCAGTGTCTGGGCCGGTGGCGCGGGCAAGGCCGCAGGCACGGTGGCCTCGGAAGGGGCCGATTCGGTCAAAGCGAGGTCGCCCTGTCCCTGCTGCTGCATCAGGCGCACGGCCTGCGCCCAGGATCTGCCGGTACGTGCCGCAGCCACTCGCACAACGATCCAGCCGATGATGAAACTTCCGATAATCCACAGCAACACCGGCCACCAGCCGAAAGTCGAGGCGGCTACCAAAAGGACAACCAACTCCAGGAACGGAACCACAAAGGCGAGCAGGCAACCTAGGCGCAACGGAATCATGTATCCAGATCCCCTGGTTGATCGCTGCCCAAACGTCTCGCCGAACGTGACTTGCGCGCCCAGGCGCGTACCTGTGCGGTCCGATTGACCGCCCCCCACACGGTGACCCGCCACAGCGCCTCGGCAACTATGCGTTGGCTCATCTTTGACGTCCCCAGTTCTCTCTCAACGAAAGTAATCGGCACCTCACGCACTACCAGGCCCTGTTCGAGTGTGCGGTAGGCCAGGTCTACTTGAAAGCAGTAGCCCTGTGACGAGACTTCATCGAGCCTCAAAGCGCGTAGCGTCGCTGCCCGGAAAGCTCGAAACCCTCCGGTGGCATCGCGCAGCGAGATGCCCAGAGCGAGACGTGTGTACAAATTGCCACCGCGGGACAAAATCTCGCGCGATCTAGGCCAGTTGACGACACTCCCCCCCTCAACCCATCGGGATCCCAGTACCAAATCGGCTCCCGGCAGCGCAGCGAGCAATACCGGTAGGTCGGCGGCGCGATGTGAACCATCGGCGTCCATTTCGACGATGATGTCGAATCCATGGGAAAGGGCCCAGTCGAAGCCGGCGAGATAGGCGGCGCCGAGTCCCTCCTTTCCCGCCCGATGCAGCACGTGTACAGCGGGATCGGCTGCCGCAAGGGTGTCGGCTAATTGTCCGGTGCCATCGGGTGAGGAATCATCCGCAATCAAAAGTTCGGCCGTCGGTACAGCCTCCCGTACCCCAGCCACGATGATCGGCAGGTTCTCCCGCTCGTTATACGTCGGGATGATCACCAGGATGCGTTCAGTCGTCACTTGATGAGCCTATGTCCCGGGCAGAGACGCTGTTGCCATTGGGTTTTGACTTGCCGAGCAGGCGTCGCCAGATCGACCACCCGAGGGCGAGCATGGTCGCTAACGAAGCTAGGATCTCAGGCCAAGGGCCTACTCGCGCTGCGATGGTCAAACTGTCTCGCAGTTGTATGGTTTCAACCATACTTCCGCTTTGAAATTCACCAATCTCAGAGACGACAGCGCCCGTCGGATCAATCACGGCGCTGATGCCGGTGGTTGCGGCAACAAGAACTGTCCGACCAAACTCCACCGCGCGTAACCGAGACATAGCCACCTGTTGTTCGGGTTGACCCAAACCGGCAAACGTCGCATTATTTGTCTGGATGACGATGACTCGCCCACCATCAAGCACCGCACCGCGCACGACATCGTCGTAGGCCACCTCGAAGCAAATGACATCCGCGATGACCACGTCACCCATGCTGAGTACACCGCTGGACTCACCGGCGATGAAGTCCCGGGGCACCTGGTCGAACCGGCCGATCAGGGCGGTAAGCAGTGGCCGAAAGGGCACATATTCACCGAAAGGCACCGGACGTTGTTTGACGTAATACTCCCCCGGGCCCGTCACCGGGTCCCACACGATGCCAACGTTGGCCACGGTCATGTCGTCGATGCCTAGCACTGCACCGACGAGAATGGGTGCGTTGACCGCAGCCGCAGCCGCTGATATCGCAGCAGCACTTGCCTCATCGCGAAGCGGATCGATATCAGCAGCATTCTCTGGCCAGATCACAATATTTGGCTCTCGCGTAAGCCCTTCGTCGGCCGCTTCACCCACCGCCACTGTTTCGGCAACATGTCGAGTTAGGACATCGCGCGGGGCATCTGGCGCTTCACCGGAGGGCAACCCGCCCTGGATGACTGCTGCGACAGTCTGACTCGGTCCGCCATCGGTCTGCCCGACTGCTGGGCGCGGAATGATGACCGAACTCACACCAATCACGATGATGCCTGCAACCAGTAGGCCGCCACGTAGCCGATTTCTGGACCTTAGGTTCAAAAAAGCCGCGGCCATAATCGCACCAACGAGGGCGGTCATGAACGTGACGGCCGCTGCGCCGGCGATAGCCGCCCATGGTGTCAGTGTCGTTGCGGTTTGAGCGAAAGCCAATCGGCCCCAGGGGAAACCGCCAAGTGGAATGCGATCTCGAAGAGCCTCCTGCAATAACCAGGCGCCGGCGATCCATAGCGGCCACCAGCGAAGGAAACTCAGGTAAGCGATAGCGACGCCCATAAGCCCGAACCAAGCTGCACAAAACAGCGACAGTGCGAGCCAAGCATCGGCTCCGATGAGGCTCAACCAACGCAGCAGCATCAGAAAAAATGCCAACCCCGCGACCAGACCGCACAGGCCACCTAGCCATGGGCGTTGGCGAAACATCACCAATGTCAAGACAGCGACCGCTACCGGCGCAAGTAGCGATGCACCAAACGGCGGGAAGGCGAGTGCCAGTACCACCCCGGCCACAGCCGCCACGACCACCCGAAGATAGGCAGGCATATCGAGCGGCGAGGTGACGTGCGCTGCGATCACGTGGATACCTGGATGGCTCCGGTCGCATGAATGACCGCACCGTCTCGCATCGTGACCAGGCATTCGGGTAAGTCCCGATCGAGGGAAAGATCGGGCAAACCCGGTGTGCCTGATCGATCATCAGTGCTCCATGCCGCGATGCGTGTATCCGGCGCCTGCACCACAAGGTCCGTTGATTCCCATATTTCGATAGTGGCTGGCGCATCCTCCCGCAATACCCCAGGTTGGAGATGCTCCTGGTGCGCAGACCGCCGTCCCCCTCGCGTGTGTGCCGCAAAGGCGGCACGCACACTCACTCTCTGCTCTGCATTGTGATGAAATGCTGCCGCCCGCACACTTCCCCAGGGGTCCAGGGCGGTGACCGGTGCATCAGAACCGAAAGCCACACAGACACCTGCCTGGCTCAACGCTGCGAAGGGATTTAGCGACATGGCACGTGTTGCCCCCAGACGTTGCGCGTACATCTGATGCTCACCACCCCACGCCGCATCAAAAGCCGGCTGCATGCTGGCAGCCACGCCCCATGTCGCCATGGCGTTAATCTGGTGCGCATCGAGCATCTCCGCATGCTCAAGTCGATGCCGACATTGCCGCAGTTCTGTTATGCCACAACGCTTTTCCGCCTCGACGAAGCCTGCCATCACGGTGTCGAGGGCAGCATCACCGATAACGTGGAACCCGGCCTGCAGTCCAGCCTGAGTACACAAGACGATGTGTTCGGCGATCTGCTCAGCGGTTAAGTACAACGTGCCTGTTTCGCCTGCAGCATCGGAGTAGGGAGCCCGTAGAGCCGCGGTGTGGGATCCCAAAGAGCCGTCGACGAACAGGTCCCCGGCGCATCCGCGGGCACCGAGCGACTGGGCGGTCTCAATGCCGTTGAGTTCACCCCAATAGGCAACTACCTCCACGCCAGAGGCGGAGGTGGCGAGATCATTCAAGGCGCGCAAGTCTTGACTGCTACTGATGGATGGTCCGGCCATCTCATGCATGCTCACGATGCCGCACCGGGCAGCTTGGGAAAGCGTCCAACGTTGTGCAACCTCACGTTGAGCGTCCGTGATGGAGGCGAACGCGACGGAGCGGGCGATGGCATGTGCCGAACGCGTGAGTGGGCCAACTGGATCGAAGCCCGGCCACGAGACCACCGGCCCGTTCGTTGGCTCCTGTCCCACATCAGTTGATCCAGACATTTGATCGACCAGCGCGCTGCTTACCAACGCCGAATGGACGTCGATTCTGCTGAGATACACCACATGCGAGCCAGCAACGGCGTCAATGGCCTCGCGCGATGGAAGTCGGTTGTCGCTCCATGTTGTCTCATCCCAACCGTGTCCCCACACGACACCATCCGCCGGGACGGCACGTGAAAGCAGTGCCAATAGATCATCGGCACTGCGGCAGGTGGACAGATCAAGCCCGGTGCTCAGTAGACCCGTTGCTGTGGCGTGCACGTGGGCGTCTACGAAACCCGGGGTGACCAACGCTCCTTGAAGTTCCCATACGTCATCGACAGTGTCTCGATGCGTGTCTGCTCCTGTGTCGCTACCTATCCATCGAATCACGCCGTCGATCATCAACAAGGCGGTTGCGAATGGGTCGACCGGAGAGTAGATATGACCGCCTCGCAGCATGATCGCACTCATGGGCTGATGACTCCTAGGAGGGTGAATCGGTGTGGGTGAGCGCACGACCAATAACCATGCGTTGCACCTGATTTGTACCCTCAACGATCTGCAGGACCTTCGCCTCGCGAAAATACCGTTCGATCGGAAAGTCCTTCGTGTAGCCGTAGCCGCCCAGCACAGATACCGCGTTGTCGGTAACCATCATTGCCGTATCGGTGGCGAAAAGTTTCGCCTTCGCGGCCAACACGCCAAAAGGTAGTCCGGCATCTTTGTGCCGAGCCGCATCCAGATACAAAGATCGAGCAGCGCTGATGGCTGTGTCCATGTCAGCGAGCATGAAGGACAGTCCTTGGAAATCCGCGATCGGCTTACCGAACTGTCGCCTTTGTTGCGCGTAGGCAACTGCTGCGTCAAGGGCTCCTTGGGCAAGTCCGACCGCGCATGCCGCGATACCAAGTCGCCCGGCATCAAGGGCCGACATTGCGATCTTGAAGCCATGGTTCATGTCGCCGATGAGGTGATCAGTGGGAACCTCGACGTCTTCCAATAGGACACCCGCGGTAGGTGAAGCCCAGGCTCCCATTTTGCGCTCACGGGGTGCGGCCGATAGTCCAGGTGTGGGCGACTGCACTAGAAGACAACTGATGCCTCCGGCACCAGCCTGGCCGGTTCGAACCATTACATTGAAGAAGTCGGCGATATCGCCGTGCGTAATCCAAGCCTTACGCCCATTGATGCGATAACCCTCTTCGGTGAGGTCCGCTCGAGTAGTCAAGGCGGCTGCATCTGATCCCGACTGCGGCTCAGATAGGCAGTATGCGCCGATGGTGTCCCCCGACAGCATCATCGGCAGCCACCGATCGCGCTGGTCCTGGGTACCGAATTCGGCAGTGGGAAAGCAAGCCAGGCTGTGCACACTGACCGAGATACCCACGCTGAGCCATACACTCGATAGTTCCTCTAGGACCTGCAGGTACACCTCGTATGGCTGATCACCGCCGCCGTATTCGGTGGGGAAAGGCAGAGAGAGCAGGCCGGCTTGTCCCAGTGTTTTCATCACCGCCGCTGGGAATTCTCCGTGTTCCTCCGCTGCATCAACGCCGGGGCCTAGCGTGTTGAGCGCGATGTCACGGGTCAGCTCCAGTAGCGCGACGGCTTCTGACGTGGGCAGTTGTCGGTCAATCATGGATGCTGAATCGCTTTTCATGGCACCTCCACGACGGTCAACTCGTGTGGTTGATTATTAAGTGATCGCACTCCCTCAGGGGTACACACGACTATGTCTTCGATGCGTGCGCCGTACCTGCCAGCCAGGTAGAAACCAGGCTCAATACTAAACGCCATACCGGGTTCGACGACGAGTTCGCTGCCTGCCATCAGGTAGGGGTCCTCGTGCGTCTCCAGACCAATTCCGTGGCCGGTCCGGTGAATGAAATAGTCCGACAGCCCGTGCTCGGCCAGTATCTCGCGAGGAATCACATCGAGTCGACCTGTCGTGACGCCCGGCTTCACGGCTCGCACGGTCGCGGCCTGGGCTTCAAGCAGCGCGGCATAGGAGCGTCGAAAATCTTGATCGGGTTCGCCCAAGCTGTACATGCGTGTGCAGTCACTTCGGTAGCCACTGGGCATTGTTCCACCGATATCGATCACGATTGGTTCGCCAACGGCCAGATGATAATCACTGGGTTCATGATGAGGGCTGGCACCATTTGGTCCCGCCGCAACGATGACGAAGTCCACTCGCACATGTCCCTCGGCCAAGATCTGTGCACCGATCGCAGCAGCTGCTTCCTTCTCGGTCATGCCGATCTTCAACAGGTGCGGAATAGCTGCATGAACTCGGTCAATTGCGGAACCCGCCTCGATCAGAGCTTCAATCTCGGCAGCATCCTTGGTCATTCGTAGCGGCTGCAGCACCGGACCAGCGAGCGTCTGATCGCGATCGGGTATCGCTGCGCGTAATTGCAGCACCTTTGATGCCCACATGTGATCATCGATCCCGTAGGCCCGGCTGTCGTCGCGGGGCAACTGGTCCCCAATGAGTGCGTAGGGATCATCGGACTCATCCCAGGTCACAATGTTGATACCCAATGAACCGGCTGGACTGGCCTGGGCTGCCAGAAACTCCAATCGAGGGACCACGAGGACCGTGCTGCCGTTGGCGCAGATCACCAAACAGGTAATGCGCTCAAGGGGAACCGCGTCGTACCCGATCAGGTACTGCAAATCGGGACCAGGGCTAATGAGAAGGCCAGAAAGTCCTGATTTGACGGTGGCGCTGACGGCGCGAGTGAGGCGGGATCCGAAGTCGCCCGGCGTTGAGTTCACCCGCCCACGGTATCCCGCATTCGCATGCCACGCGGACTGGACCGGCCCTGAGCACCCGGTAGTCCCCGGGAGGGGACAATCGGGCTCATGAGCCTTCTGCTGCTCGACAGCGCCTCGTTGTATTGGCGGGCCTTTCACGCCCTCCCCGACTCGATCACCGCCCCCAATGGCATGCCGATCAATGCTGTTCGCGGCTTGTTGGACACGATTGCAGTATTGGCGCACGATCGGCATCCGGATCGAGTGATCGCGTGTTGGGATAATGACTGGCGTCCGCAGTGGCGGGTTGAGGCGGTCGCTAGCTATAAAGCCAATCGATTGGCCGATGAGGATGGTCCGGCCACTTCTGGTCACGACGGAGCCGCCGAGGAGGTTCCTGACCTACTGGGACCACAGATTCCCGTCATTCGGGCCCTGTTGCCCACCTTGGGCATCTCGGTGCATGGTGCTGACGGGTGGGAGGCCGATGATGTGATCGCGCGCCTTGCCATGGCTGAATCGAGCAACGGGCTCTTGGCAGATGTCGCCTCTGGTGACCGCGACCTAGTTCAGTTGGTGGACCCGCAGACCACACTGCTTTACACCGGCGGAACAGCCAAGTCGCGGGGAGGTGCGCCCTGGCTGACGTACACGCCAGAGGCAGTCATTGAGCGATTCGGCGTTCGCCCCGATCAGTACGCCCTGATGGCCTCGTTGCGAGGGGATCCTTCGGATGGACTACCGGGTATCAAGGGCATCGGTGAGAGGACCGCGGTGGTGCTGGTCACCGCCTTCAACGATCTCACCGGGTTGCTTCACGCAGCACAGCACGCACCAACGGCCAAACCCATGACCCCGCGGCTCGCCCAAGCACTGCTCGACGACTGGCCCGCCCTGCAAGCTGCGTATTCCGTGACATATCTGCGCGGGGATACGCCTATTGCAGACCCGCCCCCCGTCGGTACGCCAGACCTCGTAGCGGCACGCCAACTGGCCCAGCAGTGGGGCCTTGAACGTTCGGTGGAACGGGTGATCGCCGCTATGGCGCAGACGAGTACCGGATAACCCCGCGATCAATTGCTGCAGCGGCACGGTGGGCGCGTTCGGCCATCGTTGGGTCATGCCCAGACAGCGCATCTGCGATTTGACCCAGGAGATCAATGACCTGTTTGCACCAGCGGACGAAGTCACCCGCGCTGAGGTCGGATTCATGCAGGACGGAATTCAGATTCGCGCCGCGTGCCCAGCGGTGAACCGTGGCCACCAAACCCCAGTCCGGCTCCTTGAGAAAGTCGACTCCAACAGCGCGTTCTTGTGCGTGCAGGTCACTCCAGATGGCGTTCGTAGCCTCGACGGTGGCTCGAAGGATGCCGCCAGGTACACCGGGGGCATCCTGCCGGTGCCGTGCCTCAAAGACCATCCCGCTGACAACTGCGGCTAACGCGGCCTCATCGAGATCAGCCCACGTGCCGAGTCTGAGACACTCGGATACCAGCAGGTCCTTTTCCGTGTATAGGCCAGCGAGCACCTGCCCCGATTCAGTCACCGATATGGCATGCGCCCCCTGATCGAGGTAGCCCAACTCCAGCAATACGGTGCACACCCGATCGAATTGTCGAGCTACCGAGTGCGTGCGGTCCTTGATCTGCGACTCCAGGTCCTCAATATGTCGTGACAAGCGGGCATAACGTTCGCCCCAGCGAGCGTGCACTTCACGATCTGAACACCCATGGCACGGGTGCTGTTTCAATTGACCACGAAGCCGCGTGATCGCTGATTCGCGATCTGCCGATCTACGCACCTTGGTGTGCGGCGTCGCTCGTGTCGGTAGCGAGCGCGCCCGCAGTGCCTTCACCAGATCTTGCCGCGCATGGGCCGACCGGGTACTGAAACCTTTTGGGACAGAGAGGCGATCAAGGGCAGTTACGGGTCCGGTGAAGTCCGGCACAGACAATCGGCGAACTCGTCGATCAACGGTCACGACGGTGATCCGGGCCGTGGTGTCGTCCGACTGAGTGTCGATCACGACCGCGATGCCGCCTCGTCGACCGGTGGTGATCGAAATGATGTCACCGCGCCGAAGTGCCTTGAGGCTTTCGTCGATAGTGTGCCGCTTTTGCGCCGACACCTCCCTGCTGGCAGCCCGTTCCGCGGCTTGTAGTGAGGATCGCAGTAGCGCGTATTCGGAGAAATCACCGAGGTGACACTTCATCGATTGTCGATACTGTTCAGCTGTCTCTTGCTCACGTTTAATCGTCGCCGCCAAGCCGACGACAGATCGGTCTGCTTGAAACTGCGCGAAGGAGGTCTCCAACAGGTCTCGTGCCGCCTGTGTGCCGAGTCGACCCACTAACCCAACCGCCATCGTGTACGACGGACGAAAACTCGACCGCAATGGATAGGTGCGCGTCGAGGCAAGACCGGCCAGCAGCGATGGATTCAGTTCGCGATGCCAAGCCACTACCGCGTGACCCTCCACATCGATGCCGCGACGCCCAGCCCGACCGGTCAGTTGTGTGTACTCCCCCGCCGAGATGTCGACGTGCGCCTCGCCGTTGTACTTCACCAGGCGCTCCAAAACGACCGTCCGTGCGGGCATGTTGATACCCAGGGCGAGTGTCTCGGTCGCAAACACCATGCGCACCAGTCCCTGTTGAAACAACTCTTCGACGATCTCCTTGAACCGCGGAATCAACCCGGCATGATGGGCCGCAACTCCGCGCAGTAATCCATCGAACCACTCGTTGAAGCCCAGAACGCCAAGATCCTCGTGTGGCAAATCGATTGTTCGCCCCTCCACGGTCTGGCGGATGCGTTCTCGCTGCTGCGACGTGGTCAGGGTGATGCCCGCGTCCAGACACTGCCGCACTGCAGCGTCGCAGCCGGCGCGACTGAAGATAAAGGTGATACCAGGCAACAATCCGGCATCGTCGAGGGTCTGCACCACCTCACTACGCCAAGGTGTGTTCTTGTCGTGATGACGACGACGATGATGTGGCCGATCTTGCCCACGATTCTCAGCCTCGCGCGATAGGCGCACCAGGTGCGGGTTGATGACCGTCTGATCGTCATCAACGAACAGGTCGTGGAGTTTGCTGCCCACCATCACTTGCTGCCACAGGGGGACGGGTCGAATCTCGTCAACAACTACCGTGGTGTCGCCACGAACGGTCCGGATCCATTCGCCGAACTCTTCGGCATTACTGACTGTTGCCGACAGGGCGATGACGGAGATAGTTAGCGGCAATTGAATGATCACCTCCTCCCAGACCCCACCGCGGAACCGGTCGGCCAGATAGTGCACTTCATCCATGACCACGTATCCGAGTTGATTAATCGTTGATGAGCCCGAATAGAGCATGTTTCGAAGCACCTCAGTCGTCATCACCACCACAGGCGCTTCACCATTAATACTGTTATCTCCGGTCAGTAGGCCCACTTGGTCGACACCGTGTGTGCGTACTAGGTCGTGATACTTCTGATTCGACAGTGCCTTGATCGGCGTGGTGTAGAAGCACTTCGTGCCCTCAATCAGGGCTCGGTACACGGCGTACTCCCCCACCACCGTTTTTCCCGCCCCGGTCGGTGCTGCAACGAGGACACTTCGGCCCTCACCCAATGCCGCACAAGCGTCAAGTTGAAAATCATCGAGCGGAAAATCGTAAAGTGCCTCGAACTGCCCCAGGCCTTGAGCCGAACGCTCGCGCCTTGCCCGTCGTTGAGCCTCGGCGTACCGCTGGGCAGGAGTGCTCATGACCTCACTCTACGAATGATCAAGGCTGTGCGCCTCATCACCTGTCCCGGTTGAAAAGACCCGCAGAGCGTCGGGTTCGGTTGTAACGCTCACCGGAGTTGATCCAAGGTGCTCCCCATCGGCGAAGACCTGGTGGCCTGGCGCCTCGATGGACACTTCGACACCAGACATGATGTGCACATGGGGGCGATTGACGTGGGTACCGCGGTAAAGGGAGGGAAAAGCCTTGGCGAACGTGACTAACGGCACGTATTCGACGATGGTTACCGCGAGGTAAGGCTTAAAGATGTTGGCGTGCGGACACATTTTCATCCCACCGCCGTAGTAGGCGCTGTTACCCACCGATGCGATCACCGCATCGCCCTCCCAAATCGAGCCGTCGACGTCAATGCGGTAGTGAGAGGGTCCATATCGCGGTAATTCGGCCAGAAGCGCAGCAACATATCGCGTCGTTGCACCGGGAACGTTCAGTTCATTAGCTCGCGCGTTCACGGCGCTATCAAAGCCCGCCGTAAGAATGCCGCTAAACCATTCGGTCCGCCCATCGCTGAGCGTTGCGCGCCCGAGTGAGATCGTGCGCGCTTGATCGTGAGCGATTGCTCGGGCCAGTTCTTCAGGTGCTCCGCGTGCCTGACCTAACGAGCGTGCGTTGTCGTTACCCGTGCCCACCGGGAGGAGCGCGGCGCTTTGATCGGACCCGGCGAGGCCTTGGATCGCCGCGTGCCAGGTGCCATCGCCGCCGACCACCACCACCGCCTTCATCCCACGAGCCTCGCGCACACATTGGATGAGATGTTCAGGTGAAGACGCCACCTGAAGCTGCGGCTGAATGCCGTACCCGACCAAGGCCCGACACAAGGCCGGGACCTGCCTGCGGAACCGATGTCGACCGGTTCGTGGATTGATGACGACCAGCACCTGGTCGGTCACGCGTTGCTCTCAGGCCCCGATATATCCAGGTCAAGTGGGGAGATTTCGTCGTCGTCCCATTCGTCATAGTGCGCTTCGGCACCCCGGCGCTTCGCCCGTCGTCGATCATTGAGCAAACAAACCCCGATCGCCAGGACGATGAGGATCAACATTGGTCCGGCTAGTAATACCAGGTTGATCGGGTCACCGGTGGGCGTGGCCACGGCCGCGAAAATGAAGACGATGAAAATGATCCAACGCCACCAGCTGATGAGACGCTGCCCTGTCAGTACTCCGGCAAAGTTCAACAGCACCAGCATGAGTGGCATCAAAAAGCCAACGCCAAACACAAGCACGGTGCGGATGAAGAAGGACAGATATCGATCAACCGAGACGATATTTTCAACGTTGTCGGGTGTGAAACCGAACAGGATCTCCAGGCCGTAGGGCAACACGAGGTACGCAAGGGCAACACCAGCGGCGAACAATGGCACGGCCACCACGACGAACGCGATACCCCATCGACGTTCGTGCTTGTGGAGCCCCGGTGTGATGAATCTCCACAGTTGATAAAGCCAGATAGGCGATGCCAGCAAGATCCCTGCCAGCGCGGACACCTGCACCTGCAGGACGAACGGATCGGCCACTCCGGTCAGCGCCAGCGTGACATCGCGCCCCTCTGCCTGAGCAGCAGCAACCACACCCTCGAAGGGTTGGGACAAAATTTTGAAGAGTTCGGCATAGTAGATCCAGCCCACGACCATGCCAATAACGATCGCCAGACTCGCCTTGACGACGCGAGTGCGCAGTTCACGCAGATGCTCAACGAGGGGCATCGATGAAGATCGCGGGCCAGATTGCGACTTTCCCCGACGTCCTCGGCCCCTGGAGTCAGCCTCAGGTGGCGCGGCCACCGGCTAGGACTCGGTGCGCTCCGGCCGCGGCGAAGGCGCGGACGCGGAAGAAGATGCTGGTGAGGGCTCAATGGGAGCCGGGGGAAGTGGGGCCTGCGCAGTCGAACTGCCTGCGGAGTCTGTACCCGCGGCTTCGGCATCGGGCCCATCATCGTCATGGAGGGCCTTCGTCTCGGCTTTGAAAATCCGTAGCGAACGTCCTAGACCGCGTGCGGCATCAGGTAACCGCTTGGCGCCAAACAGGAGCAGAATCAGCGCCACAATGATCAGGAACTCCCAGGGCTTCATGTTGAACGGCATGGGAGGGATCCTTTCGTTGATACGGACGGCGGGGCTGACACAAGAACATGTCACCCGGTCACCGGCTTATGGCTTCATGCTAACCCCCCAAGCCTCCTGATGCGAGCCACACGCGCCTATTGGGCGACCGAAAGCGCCCGCCGAGCGGCCTCAGCGACTAGATCGCGCCAGGGCTGGGGCTCGAGAATCTGCAGATCTCCACCCATTTCCAACGCCAGGCGGATCAGCCAGGCGGGTTCCCAGATCGGCCAGGCGACCACGATCTCACCCGCACCGGGCGGATCGACGGTGGCGGGGTTGGTGCCAGATTCACCCTCGGGTCGCAGGTCGTAGGCATCTAGAAGCCAGCGCGCGCTGCCGACCAACCGCACCCGAGCAACCGTGAGTTCGCGCTCACCCTCATTCTGCGTCGAATCAGGGTGTGCGGTTCGTGCCGACCCACCCAATCGTTCACGGTCCATACCGGGCAGATCTGGTCGAACCCGCGCTGCGATAACACGGTCTAATCGAAACTGACGCATTCCTGCTGCGCGCGTGCAGTAAGCCTCAACGTAGGTATGGCCGCCCACCATGCTGATTGCGGTCACGTGCACGATGCGCGAGGTCACCTCATCCCGAGAGGCCGAGAGGTAGTCAAGTTCCAGGGGTGTCTTGCCCTCGAGTGCACCATTGATACTCGACAACACTTCGTCGGTGGTGGGTGCCTCGACGATAAGGGCTCGGCTGGGAGCTGCCTGGTCGGTCATGATCCCTTCGAGCAAGGCGATCGTTTCATCGATCAGCACCTGGTCATGGCTGCCCGGCAAAGTGGCCAACTGCTTGAGCCCGAACAACATGGCGACGGACTCCTGCAATGTGAAACGCACCGGGTGTTCGAGCGTCTGCGGATCCAGGACGTGAATGCGGCTATCTGCGCGAAACTCACCCTCATCATCCATGAATTGGATATCGATGAGATGTTCTGGGCCGTACCCGGGTAGACCCGAACACATCAAGACGCATAGGTCATCCCCGAGTTGCTCATTACTCACTCCGAAACGCTCAGCCGCCTCAGAAAGGGTCACTCCGTCATGAGCGCTCAACCAAGGCACCAGCGCCAGCATGCGCGCCAGCCGTTCTGTCGCTTCAGTGCTCATGATGGCCCGATGATGACCCGATGGTGGGTTCGTGCGCCTCTAGTACCCGCTGCCACCGATGCACAACGACCTGTCTGAGGACATCTGGCTCAATGACCTGGACGTCGGTGCCCAATGCCGCGACCTGACCTGCGATCGCTTCGGGGTCGTCGTAGCGCACATGTAGCTCATCCCACGCAGAGTTGGCGTCTTGGTTCTGCTCGACGACGGTTGATGCCAATCGCAAGCGTGCGCCCGTCCCCGGTCGCACTCGCACGGTTGCGACCGAATCCCCTCGGGTTGGCGCATAGGCAGCCACCAGGTCGGCAATGGACACCTCAGGGATCGTGTAGGTGCCGGACTCCGGCTCGAGCGTCGGTACAGAAGTGATGCGCGAGGTGCGAAACACACGCACATCGTCACGCTCACGGTCGTGACCGACGACATACCAGGCTCCTGCGCGACCCAGGACCCCCCAAGGTTCGATCGTGCGCCGGTGCGGCACCGCATCGCGCAAGCCTGCGTACTCAAAAGACACCGCCGAGCGGCTGCCGATGGCTTGCCACATGATCGGAATAGCCTCATCCCCGCGGGAGGGACCGGATTGGAGATCTAGGTGGAATCTAGAATTCAGCGCCGGTTGCGGGTCGGCAAATGCACCCTGAGCCTGGGCCTCAATCTTGCGTAGCGCGGTTTGCGCATCGCGACCTAGCGAAGCGCGCGACCACATTCGGGCTGCTAGACCCAAAAGCAGCACCTGCTCGGTGGTCACGTGTGCCGGCGGCAGCCGATAGTCATCTCTAGGGATGAGGTAGCCGATGACTTCTCCAGACGCAGAGGTCACCGTTTCGATAGGGATACCCATGGCTCGCAGTTCATCCTTGTCGCGCTCGAACATGCGCTGGAATGCCGCATCACTGGTCGCCTCGGGGTACCCCTGCACCGAGCGCAACGCCTCCCGCGGAACGGCGCGGTTGGTGCCCATGAGGCACATCACGAGGTTGAGCAGTCGTTCAGACTTGCTGATCGCCATCTTGCCCTCCCCCTGTTCTTATCGCCGCCCCGTGCAGCAGGTCAGCCAACTGCGAGCAGGTCGATGATGAACACCAACGTGCAACCGGACAACCGATGACCGCCTGATTCTCCGTAGGCCAGGGCCGGCGGGATCACCAATTGACGACGGCCACCCACTCGCATGCCCGGGATGCCCTCTTGCCAACCGGCAATGAGACCGGCGAGTGGGAACGTGATCGACTCACCCCTATCCCAGGATGCATCGAATTGCTCGCCCGAAGAGAAGTCGACGCCAACATAATGCACGGTCACCTGGGCTCCAGCGACAGCTTCGGCGCCATCACCCACCTGTAGATCGGTGATCACCAATTCGGTTGGCGGCGGACCCTCGATGAAATCGATAACGGGCTTGGTTTGTCCGGTCGCATCAGGCATGGCGGGTGGTTCCTCTCGATTGGGGGCTCAGGTGCGAGGGCGGTTAGTCGTCAATTGAGATGACGTCGACGACGAAAATCAGCGTCTCGTTCTCTAGAATTTCCGGACCCGGCGGCGTGGGACCGTAAGCCTTGTCACCGGGAATCACCAGCACACGTCGTCCGCCGGCCTTCATACCCGGGATGCCTTCCTGCCAACCTGCGATCACACCCGTGAGCGGGAAACTCACCGGCTCCCCGCGCGCCCACGATGAATCGAATACTCGACGCGTCGTCAGGCCCAGGCCGCAATACTGCACGGTGATGGTGGCGCCCTCGGTCACGGCTGGCCCGCTGCCTTGTTGTAGGTCGAAGGTTTGCAGCGTCGTTGCCGGTGCCGCATCGGCCTCGATCGAGACCGTCGGCGCTGCGCCCTCGGCCCCGGCCACTGCAACGGCGCCCTCGGTCACCGAATCGGCAGGCGGCTGGGCCGCCCCGACCGCCTGGCCAACCTCGGTGCAGTCGCTCACGGCCCACTTTTCGGTAATCGGCTGGGGGCTGTCGTCGGAGATGAGCGTGACGACAAACACCAAAGTCTCATCGGGAAGTATCTCTGCCGACGGCGGGTTCGGGCCATAGGCCAACGCGCCGGGAATAATGAGGAGTCGCTCCCCGCCTGGCTTCATACCAGGGATGCCCTCTTGCCATCCTTCGATAACGCCGCTCAACGAGAAGCTGGCTGGTTGACCACGCGACCACGACGAATCGAAGATCTTGCGCGTGGCTAGTCCAACCCCGCAGTACTCGACCGTGATCGGTGCGCCCTTAGCTACGGGATCACCGGTGCCTTCAACCAGGTCGATCTTCTGCAAGCTCGTTGCGGGTGGGGCATCGACCTCAATGGACACCAGCGGCGCGGTGTCAGTGACGCTCAAAACGGCAACGGTGGTCTCCACCGTCGAGCCGGCCGGAGGCTCAGCCTCACCGACGTAAGGGCCGATGACGGCGCAGTCGTTCACCGCCCACGGAACGGCGTCGATAACGTCCGCGTTCTGTGTTGAATCGCCGCATGCGGAAAGCAATAGGGCGGTGGCTGCCACGGGTGCCAGGAGATAGCGTCTATTCACTCCAGCACCCTAAACGACCGAGGAATATCTCGTCGCATGGGCCGCGCCGGTGGTTGCCACACTTCACATGGAGGCAATCAACTTGTCCACGCGTTCGTCATGGCTCACGAAAGGGTCCTTGCACAGCACGGTGCGCTGGGCCTGGTCATTCAGCTTGAGGTGCACCCAGTCGACCGTGAAGTCGCGCCGGCGCTCCTGGGCGCGCTTGATGAAGTCACCGCGCAACCTGGCCCTGGTGGTCTGTGGCGCAAGGTTCATCGCCTCGAACACCTCTGGCTCATGGGTGACCCGGCTGACGACCCCTCGACGCTGAAGTAGGTAAAATAGCCCGCGAGATCTGGTGATGTCGTGGTAGCTCAGATCCAGCTGGGCAATGCGTGCATCAGCTAATGTGTTGCCGTTACGATTCATATACTGCTGCAACATTTTTTGCTTAATGACCCAGTCGATGTCTCGATCAATCGATGACAGGTCTTGTCGATCGATAGCGGTGAGAACCCGCTCCCACAGTTCCATCACGCGTGCCACCACTGAGCGTGTATCAGTCGCCAGCTCAGATCGGTCGACGAAATCGCGAGCTTTTTCAAAATACTCAGACTGCAACTGAAGCGCGGTGAGTTCACGGCCGTTGTGCAGTCGCACGGTGCGCTGGCAAGTGGGGTCATGGCTGACCTCGCGGATGGCTCGGATCGAGTTTTCCAGGGTGAGGTCTCTCATCACCACGCCGGCTTCGAGCATGCGCAGGATGATGTCGGTGGTGCCCACCTTCAGCATTGTGGTGGTCTCACTCATATTTGAGTCACCAACAATCACATGCAGGCGCCGGTAACGATCGGCATCGGCATGCGGCTCATCACGGGTATTGATGATGGGACGTGACCGTGTCGTGGCGCTCGACACGCCTTCCCAGATGTGATCGGCACGTTGACTGATGCAATACGTCGCGCCCCTGGGTGTCTGTTGAACTTTGCCCGCCCCACAAATAATCTGGCGCGACACTAGGAACGGCAGAATCGCCTCTGCGGTCCGTGCGAACTCACCCTGTCGACCGATGAGGTAATTCTCATGACAGCCATATGAATTGCCGGCGCTATCGGTGTTGTTCTTGAACAGGTAGACATCGCCTTCGATACCTTCTTCGCGCAGTCGTCGTTGAGCATCAACAACGAGGCCCTCCAAGATGCGTTCACCGGCCCGGTCATGAGTGACCAGTTGATCAACATCATCACATTCCGCTGTGGCGTATTCAGGGTGACTACCCACATCGAGATAGAGACGTGAACCGTTGCGCAAGAACACATTGCTACTGCGCCCCCACGACACGACGCGTCGAAACAGATATCGAGCGACCTCATCTGGGCTCAGTCGGCGCTGACCTTTGAATGAACAGGTCAGTCCGTACTCGGTCTCGATGCCGAATATGCGCCGATCCACTACGAACTATTTCCGCCGGAACTTGCATGATTCGCCCCGTTGGCGGGCTCTCCGAGGATCTCCACGAGGCGATCGACACTCAGCCGCTGGAAGAGTCGGCGTGAGCGTCGTCGATCCAACACGGCGGCCTCGAGGCTCTTGGGGCCGATGGGTTCTGGGGCTGAAGCCGAATCTGCCTGCCCCGAGATCGGACGCAGGGCATCGACGGCTATCTGCAACGCCTCCCCCAAGGTGAGGTTTGGTCGCCACGTCTGCTCTAGGGCGATCTGAATCTGCTCGGTGTCACCACCCATGACTACGAAATCATGCTCATCTGCCACGGAACCATCGAAGGTGAGTCGATACATCTGGTCATCTGCAGGTGTCTCACCCACCTCAGCCACGACGATTTCAACCTCATACGGCTTCGAGGTTTCGGTAAAAATGGTTCCGAGGGTTTGTGCATAAGCGTTGGCGAGGCTGCGAACGGTCACATCGCGCCGGTCATAGGAGTACCCACGCAGGTCAGCAAGGCGCACTCCGGCCACGCGCAGATTCTCGAACTCGTTGTATTTACCGACGGCCGCGAAACCGATGCGGTCATAGATTTCGGAGATCTTGTGCAGCGCACGCGAGACGTTTTCGGCCACGAACAAGATTCCGTCCTCGTACTGCATGACGACGACTGAACGGCCACGCGCGATACCTTTGCGCGCATAATCGGCCTTGTCCTTGATGACCTGTTCTGGGGAAACATAGAACGGCATAGTCATGGACTATTCACCTCCACCCGAAGTGGCGGGAGGTAAGGCGGCTCTGGGGCCATCGGGCGCCGACCGTCGAGCACCCACAACCTGTTCGACGAGTTGGGCAACTCGATCTTCCTCCCACATTTGGACGCCGTGAATATCGACAGTGCCAACTACCGGGTAAATGCGTCGATACATGTCTGGGCCGCCGGTTGCTGAATCATCATCGGCCGCGTCGTACAGGGCTTCAATCGCCGCCATCGCAGCCGCCTCGACACTCATGCCGGTGAAGAACAACTTCTTGAGAGATCCACGTGCGTATGAGGCACCTGAACCCACCGCGTGATGGTCGCGCTCTTCGTAGCGACCGCCAGTAATGTCATAGGAGAAAATGCGCCCACGGCCATGATCGAGGTCGAATCCAGCCAACATCGGCACCACCGCCAGACCCTGCATGGCCAATCCGAGGTTGTTGCGCAGCATGCTGGATAAACGATTTGCCTTACCGTCCAGCGACAGGGGTGTCCCTTCGATCTTCTCGTAGTGTTCGAGCTCGACGCAGAACAGTCGCACCAGTTCAATAGCCAGTCCCGCCGCACCGGCAATTCCGATTACGGAGTGCTCATCGGCCTGGAAGACCTTTTCAATGTCGCGCTGGGCGATCACGTTGCCCATGGTGGCGCGCCGATCGCCCGCCATCACGACTCCATCGGCGCACACGAGCGCAACGATCGTCGTGCCGTGCGGCACCGTCGACGTGCTGGTTGTTCCGCTCACTGTTCGCATGGGGTGATGACCGACCTGTTCGAGAAAGTCAGAAAACGAAGACCCAACCGCCAGGTACGCCTCGGATAATCCATCGCCTCGGGTCATTCCCCCTGATTGACCCGGGCTGCTCACTGACCGCCCTTTTGCACGAACGACTTCACAAAGTCTTCCGCATTGGCTTCGAGGACTTCATCAATTTCGTCCAAGATGGCATCGACATCGGCATCAATGTCATCGCGATGCGCCTGCTGGGCGGTCGACGCCTCTACCTCGACACTTTCGGTGTCTCGAGCAGAGGGCCGCGATTGGCTCGAGTCTTGTACTGACATGACCCCACCCTAGCCCGGCTGGTCGTAGTGAGCCCGGTTTAGCGGCCGCGAAGCGCCTCCAGCAAGTCTGCAGCCGTAGCCGAAGCATCCAAAAGCGCCTCCAGATGAGCGCGCGTGCCTCGCACTGGTTCGAGAGTCGGCACGCGCTGGAGCGCCTCATAGCCGGGTACGTCGAAGATGACCGAATCCCACGAGGCCGCGGCCACAGCCTGGGGGTAGCGCCGCAGGCACTCACCGCGGAAATACGCCCGGGTGTCCTCAGGCGGATGCTCCATCGCTCGAGCGACACGGTCTGGCTCGCATAATCGGTCGAGACGCCCGGCGGCCTCGAGCCGAAGGGCCAAGCCCCGAGACGGGTTGATATCGGAGTACTGCAAATCAATGAGACCTAATCGAGCCGCGTCCCAGTCAAGATTATCTCGGCGCCGGTAACCATTGAGCAGTCTCAATTTCGCGACCCAGTCCAATAGGTGTGCCAGGGATTGTGGATCGGCCTCAAGGTGATCCAATACGAAGTCCCATCGATCCAGGACATCTTTGGTCTGACTATCAGCAGCCGCCGAATCACCTGTACCCACAAACGCCCTTGCCCTGTCGGCGAAGCGGCGCTGAATCTCAATCGCCGACATCTCTCGACCATCAGCCAACTGCAATCTGTGTGCCAGGGTCCAATCGTGGGACACCGCATGCATCTCACGAACCGGATCGGCAAGGCTCAGGTCGTCACCGATCTCGCCGTTTTCAATCAGGCTGAGCACCAAGGCTGTGGTACCCATTTTGAGATAGGTCGCAACCTCAGACATATTGGCATCGCCCACGATTACGTGGAGGCGCCGATAGCGTTCAGGATCGGCGTGTGGCTCATCACGCGTGTTGATGATGGGGCGCTTCAATGTGGTCTCCAGGCCAACCTCCACCTCGAAGAAGTCGGCGCGCTGGGATAGCTGAAAGCCGTGTGTGCGCCCGTCTTGGCCAAGGCCCACTCTGCCGGCACCCGTGAAAATCTGGCGGGTCACGAAAAAGGTCGTCAAGTGCTGGATGATGTCGGAAAACGGGGTGCTGCGGCGCATCAAGTAGTTTTCATGACATCCGTAGGACGCACCTTTGTTGTCGGTGTTGTTCTTGTACAGGCGGATCGGGAATGGGCCCGTCTGTGTCGCGGCCTCGCCAGCCAGCGCCATCACTTCCTGACCCGCACGATCCCAGCACACTGCATCGAGGGGGTTGGTGACCTCCGGACTGGAATATTCCGGATGCGCATGGTCGACATAGAGACGAGCGCCATTCGTCAAGATCAAATTAGCGAGCCCGAACTCCTCATCGGTCAACTGTGACGGGTCGGCCTCAGCCCGACTCATGTCATAGCCGCGCGCGTCACGTAGCGGTGACTCCTGGTCGAAATCCCATCGAGATGCACCACGATCGCCCACACTGACTCCGCGGTGAGCGGTCACGACGGCGGTTGACGTCATCATCGCGTTCACATGTGGTTGGCCGGGCACTGAAACCCCGTACTCGGTTTCGATTCCCATCACACGATGGACGCTCACAGGTACTGACCGGTGTTGGCCACGGTGTCGATCGATCGGCCAGCCTCGGTGCCTTGCTTGCCACTGATGAGCGTGCGAATGAACACGATGCGCTCCCCTTTTTTGCCCGAGATGCGAGCCCAGTCATCAGGGTTGGTCGTGTTGGGAAGGTCCTCATTTTCTCGGAATTCGTCAACGCAGGAATCCAGCAGATGTGTCATCTGGATTCCTTTCACACCGCTGTCGAGGAAATCCTTGATCGCCATTTTCTTGGCTCGCGCAACAATGTTTTCGATCATCGCACCGGAGTTGAAGTCCTTGAAGTACAGCACCTCTTTATCGCCATCGGCGTAGGTGACCTCGAGGAACTGATTTTCCTCGGCATCGGAGTACATGCGTTCCACGGTACGTTGGATCATCGCAGCACACGCCGCGGCAGCAGACCCATCATGCTCGGCAAGATCGTCAGGGTGCAGTGGCAGATTCGGCGTGAGGTACTTGCTCATGATGTCCCGCGCTGATTCAGCATCCGGGCGCTCAATCTTGATCTTTACGTCAAGTCGACCTGGGCGCAGGATTGCTGGATCGATCATGTCCTCCCGGTTGGAGGCGCCGATCACAATGACATTCTCCAAGCTTTCGACACCGTCGATTTCACTCAGTAACTGCGGCACGATGGTATTTTCAACATCGCTGGAGACACCTGAACCGCGGGTTCGGAAAAGGGAATCCATCTCGTCGAAGAACACGATCACCGGCGTTCCCTCAGATGCCTTTTCGCGGGCCCGCTGAAAAACCAAACGAATATGGCGTTCTGTTTCACCGACATACTTATTGAGCAATTCGGGGCCCTTGATGTTCAAAAAGTACGATCGACCCTCCTCGCTCCCGGTACGCTCGGCCACTTTTTTAGCCAGTGAATTTGCGACTGCCTTAGCGATGAGCGTCTTGCCACAACCGGGCGGACCGTAAAGCAAGATGCCTTTAGGCGCGGCTAGTTCGTGTTCGCGGAAGAGGTCGGGGTGCAGGTACGGCAACTCCACGGCATCGCGGATCAGGTCAATCTGCGAACCAAGTCCTCCGATATCGGCGTAATCAATATCGGGTACTTCTTCCAAGACGAGTTCTTCGACCTCCGACTTGGGGATCACTTCATAGACGTAGCCAGACTTGGGTTCAAGCAGCAAAGAGTCGCCGGCCCGAAGATTCTTGTCACGAAGCGGCTCAGCCAGCATGACGACGCGTTCCTCATCGGCTCGACCCAGAACCAGGGCCCGCTCGCGGTCGTCCAATATCTCCTTGAACATCACGATTTCGCCGAGCCGCTCAAACTCCCGGACACCCACGACATTCATCGCTTCGTTCAGCATCACCTCTTGACCGGCCACAAGATCATCGAGGGTGACGTCAGGGCTGGTCGCCACTCGCATCTTGCGTCCGGAAACGGCGATATCAGCAACGCCGTCGTCAAGTTTCTCCAAAAAAACGCCATACCCACCGGGTGGTTGGGCCAACCGATCAATCTCGGCCTTCAGCGACACAATTTGCTCACGAGCATCGCGTAAGGTGCCCGACAGCCGCTCATTGTGCTGTTGGAGTGACTCAAGATCTCGGCGCAACTGCGCCAGGCGTTCTGAGGCCGGGTCAGGGTGGGCCGAATCTGTCAGCGAGGTGTTGTCTCCGGCAGGCATATCTTGACTCTACTTCCCCGGTGGCAAATAGTCTTCCCCGTAAGCGCCCTTGGCTGGTCGGGTTCGCCGCGGAGGCAGCACGGCCCCAGGGGCCAGCCGCCTGGTGATGAGGAGAAAGCCAGTGTGGGCCACCATCCGATGATCTGGTCGCACCGACAGCCCCTCCAGGTGCCAGGTGCGGACCATTGATTCCTCGGCGCGGGGCTCAGTCCAACCTCCGTGTTCACGCAGTGATTCACCTATTCTCGACAGTTGAGTGGTGGTGGCCACGTATACAACCAACACGCCACCTGGTCTCAGACAGGCCGAAACGGTCTCGACACACTCCCACGGGGCAAGCATGTCCAATATGCAAGCGTCATAGAACTGGGGTTCTAGGGCCGCGTCGACAAAGTCTCCGACGATCAGCTCCCAGGTAGGGGGCCGATGGCCGAACCAAGCGGTGACGTTGTCGGTGGCAATGTCGGCGAAGTCAGCCCGCCGCTCGACCGAGGTGACACGACCATCCGGGCCGACAGCGGTAAGCAAATGCGCCGTCAAGGCCCCCGAGCCTGCGCCGGCCTCAAGCACTCGTGCGCCATTTGCCAGGTTGGTTGTCGCCACGATCCGCGCGGCATCCTTGGGATAGATCACCGCGGCCCCTCGCGGCATGCCCAGGGTGAAATCCTCTAGCCGGGATCGCAACACGACGTAGCCGGTTCCGTTACTCGACATCACGACGGCTCCCTCGCCCGCGCTCATGAGGTCATTGTGCGCGAGTGCACCCTTATGCGTGTGGAAGACCTTTCCTTCGGTGAGCGTGATCGTATGTGGGCGTCCCTTCGGGTCGGTCAACTGCACGATGTCGCCCGGACGCAACTCTCCCGGTGCGCGGTGTGATGTCTCGTACGGTCGATCAGTGGTCACGCTTGCCGTCCGTTCCTTCGTGTCGCATCAGTGAATTCAACCAATCAACGCTTATCTCGCACACACTCGACACTATGTGTCGTCTGGGCCCGGGACTTATGTCCGCCATGTGCGGAATAGCCACCACCATCGCACCACTAGCTTGAGCTGCGGCGACTCCGGTGGGTGAGTCTTCGAGCACCACGCAGTCTTTGATGTTCACCCCTAGTCGTCTAGCCGCCTCGAGATATGGCATCGGATCGGGCTTAGTGCGCTCTACTTCGTCGCCGGCGATCGTCGTCGTGAAGGCGTGCAGGTCGACCGAATGCGCGAGGGCGTCTAGTAGCTGCCGGTGCGATGCGGTCACTAGGGCCATGGGAATTCCGTGCTGCGTCAATGCCGCCAATAGTGATTTTGCACCCGGGCTAAACGACGGCGGTGAATTGATGAGTTCATCTGACATCCGGGTTAGTAGCTCATCGGCAAGCACGCCAGAGGCGACCGTTTTGCCGGTGGTAGCTGCGATCTGCTCACCCATGTACTGCGTAACGCGCTCCATTGGCCCACCCAGACAATGCTGCTGATCTTCTTTCGTCCAATCGAGACCGTGGGCGGCCATCGTTGCTTCCTCAGCGGCAAGCCAGTGACCTTCTGAATCGATCAGGGTGCCATCCAGATCCCATAACACTGCGTGCACGTTAGGCGAGCCAGAATCGTCAACCGGTTCAGGTGGCATTGAAATACTTTGCCTCCGGGTGATGCACGATGATCGCCGTGGTGGACTGCTCGGGTTGCAGTTGGAACTCCTCTGATAGATCCACGTTGAGGCGATCGGCCTGCAACAAATCCATGATGACCGTTTGCTGAGACAGGTCAGGGCAGGCCGGATACCCAAACGAATACCGAGACCCGCGATATCCCTGTTTGGCGATGAGATGGCCAAGATCTGAACTGTCCTCGGCTGCAAATCCCAATTCCTCACGGATCCGGGCATGCCACATCTCAGCCAGTGCCTCCGTTAGTTGCACGGTGAGCCCGTGCAACTCCAGATACTCGCGGTAGGAGTTCGCGTCAAAGAGCTCAGACGTCGATCGGGTGGCCGCATCCCCCATCGTCACCAGATGAAAAGCCACCACATCCATGTCGCCGCTTTCCTTCGGGCGGAAAAAGTCTGATAAGCACAGGCCACGTCCACGCGTTTGACGGGGGAATGTAAGTCGAGCGCGCTCCTGGCCGGCTTGTTCGCCATCGGCCCAGGTGATGATCAGGTCATTACCTTCACTGAACGCCGGAAAGTACCCGTAGGCGACAGCTGGCTCAACCAGCGCCTCGGTGTGCACGCGCTGGAGCCAATCGCGTAATCGCGGTTGGCCCTGAGTTTCTATGAGTTCCTCATAGCTCACGCCATCGCGAACACCCTTGAGCCCCCACTGGCCCATGAACAATGCACGATGGTCCAAATAGGGCACATAATCGGCGAGGGCTATCCCACGGACGATTCGCGTTCCCCAAAATGGTGGCTGCGGAACGGAGTTGACAACCGATACCTCTGACCGTTTTGTGCTTTGTTGCGCGGGCGGTGTGTCGCGACGGCCGGCAGTGGCTCGTGCCGGCACCCGCCGTTCCCGGGGGGCGGGAAGCGCAGCCGTGTTATCGCCGCCTTTGATCGCCATCATGGTGTCCATGAGGCTGAGACCCTCGAACGCATCGCGCGCGTACCGCACTTCACCGTCGTAGATCGCAGCGAGATCTTGTTCTACGTATGACCTGGTCAACGCGGCACCACCAAGAATCACCGGAAAGTGAGATAGCCCCCGATCATTCAACTCCTGGAGATTCTCTCGCATGATGACCGTGCTTTTGACCAACAAGCCCGACAGCCCAATGACATCGACCTGGTTTTCCTCGGCCGCCTCAATGATGGCGCTGATGGGCTGCTTGATGCCGAGATTAACCACCTCGTAGCCGTTGTTACTCAGGATGATGTCGACGAGGTTTTTGCCGATGTCGTGCACGTCTCCCTTAACGGTGGCAAGGAGTAGTCGACCCTTGCCAGAATCATCACTTCGTTCGATATGGGGTTCGAGATATGCGACCGCCAGCTTCATCACTTCAGCGCTTTGCAAGACGAACGGCAATTGCATCTGGCCAGCACCGAATCGCTCGCCCACGATTTTCATGCCATCGAGCAACGTCTCATTGACGATGTCGAGGGCCGATGTGGTCTGCAGGGCCTGGTCTAGGTCACTTTGAATGCCCTGCCGTTCACCGTCGACGATGCGCCGTTGGAGTCGTTCGAAAAGTGGAAGGGCCGCCAGTTCCTGTGCCCGAGTCGCTGATGCCGTTGCTGCATCCACCCCTTCGAACAGTTCCAGGTAACGAGTGAGCGGATCAAACGTGACCGCACCATCAGCATCGAAGGTACGACGGTCGTAGATCAAATCCAAAGCCGCTTCGTACTGTTCGGCCGGAATTCGAGCTATCGGCAAGATCTTGGACGTGTGCACGATCGCCGAGGTGAGGCCGGCCTGGTAGGCCTCATGCAAGAAGGCAGAGTTCAACACCTGACGTGCCGCCGGATTCAACCCGAACGAAATATTTGATAATCCCAGTACGGTGTTCACACGTGGATGAGCCTGCGCCAGGTACGTGATCGCCGCTAGCGTCTCGATACCATCGCGACGAGTTTCTTCCTGACCTGTCGCGATGGGAAAGGTCAACACGTCGAGCAGGATGTCTTCCTCGGTGAGACCCCAGTGGCCCACCAGGTCAGCGATCAAGCGCTCGGCTACCTCAATCTTCCACTGTGATGTTCGCGCCTGTCCCCGTTCGTCAATGGTCAGTGCAATCACAGCGGCTCCGTGCTCCACCACCAACGGCATGATGCGCGCAAAGCGCGAGTCGGGACCATCACCATCCTCGTAGTTCACCGAATTGATAACCGACCGTCCACCGATGCACTCAAGGCCAGCCTGCAACACTGCCGGTTCAGTCGAGTCCAGCACCAATGGCAGAGTTGATGCGGTGGCGAGTTGACGGGCGAAAACTGTCATGTCCGCTACACCATCACGCCCGACATAATCGATACACAGATCGAGTAGGTGCGCACCATCGCGCACCTGATCGCGTGCGATTTGTACGCACAGTTCGATATCATCATCAAGCATCGCTTCACGAAATGCTTTGCTGCCGTTAGCATTCGTACGCTCACCGATTGACAGATAAGTGTTGTCTTGTCGTAGCGGTACCGCTTGGTACAACGAAGCGACCGACGCCTCTGCTTCCACGCGACGCGGCCCAATAGCCTGACCACCCACCCGCTCCACCACCTGCCGAAGGTGTTCTGGAGTCGTCCCGCAGCAGCCGCCTACCAGGCTTACGCCAAATTCCGCTGCGAAACCAAGGTGCGCATCGGCTAACTCCTCGGGGGTCAACGGATAGTAGGCCCCATCAGCGGTCAGCGTCGGGAGTCCTGCATTCGGCATGCATGTCAGTACGAGATCACTCGATCGAGCGAGAGTGCGCAGGTGTTCACTCATCTCGTTGGGGCCGGTAGCGCAATTGAGGCCGATCGCATCGATACCCAATGGAGCTAGAGCGGTCAATGCCGCCCCGATCTCGGTTCCCAACAGCATGGTGCCGGTGGTTTCGACGGTGACCTGGACGATGATGAGGGCGTCGCTGGCCGTCTCGGTGAGGGCTCGACGACTACCCACGATTGCTGCCTTAGCCTGAAGTAGGTCCTGTGCGGTCTCGATTAGTACGGCGTCCGCACCACCGTCGATCAATCCACGAGCCTGGTCACGATAGGCATCGCGAAGTTCGGCATAGGTGGTGTGACCAAGGGTGGGCAATCGGGTTCCCGGGCCCATCGACCCCAGCACCCAGCGCGGCTTTTCCGCCGTTGCCCAATGGTCGGCGCGCGAGCGGGCAATCTTGGCTCCGGCTAACGCGAGTTCATAGATCCGTTCCGGAATGTCGTACTCGGCGAGATTAGCCAAATTAGCGCCGAAGGTGTTGGTCTCGATGCAATCGACCCCCACAGCCAGATAGGCATCATGAATCGCCGCCACAATGTCGGGGCGCGTGACGTTGAGAATCTCGTTGCACCCCTCGAGACCGAGGAAGTCCTCAAGTGGCGCATCGGCCTCCTGCAGCATGGTGCCCATGGCGCCGTCAGCTACAACAACGCGACTAGTCAATGCATGACGAAGCTGATGTGCCCGATGGGCGGCGTCTGTCGCATTCATGATCGGCACATCGTAGTCTGCGCCGCAGGCATTGGCGTGCTGTCGTAGGCTCGGCGTCGTGTCAATGTCCACGCCCGTCGTGCCCGATACCTTGATGACTGGGCCAGCGTGATCGAGTTCGAGAGCCTGCCTGAGCTCACTGACCCCGTCGTCATCTGTGCGTTCGAGGGTTGGAATGACGCCGGTGAAGCCGCCTCGGGTGCCATCGCGCATCTGATTGACGTGTGGGAGGCCACGCCTTTGGCCGAGGTGGATGCCGAGGACTTCTATGACTATCAGGCGGCGCGACCCATGATCGAGGTCGACAGCCATGGCGTCCGCAGCCTGACGTGGCCCACGACTCGAATCTATGTCGCTACGCCACCACTAGCCCCACGAGACGTAATTTTGGTTCACGGAACCGAACCCAACATGCGCTGGCGACGCTTCACCGACGAACTCGTCGGACTCACCGTAGAGCTAGGTGCGGATTTTGTCGTCACACTTGGTGCCCTGCTATCAGACAGTCCGCACACGCGACCGGTTCCGGTCAGTGCGTCGACCGGTGACAGCGGCACGGCACGAAGTTTGGCCATTGAGCCCTCCCAATACGAGGGCCCGACCGGCATTGTGGGTGTCATTGCTCACCACTGTGTTCAGCGCGGAATCACGTCTGTGTCACTGTGGGCAGCCGTTCCGCACTATGTCGCCCAAGCACCATCACCGAAGGCATCATTGGCTTTGGTCCATCGCATTGAGGATTTACTCGACATTGTTGTGCCCCTGGGTGATCTCATCGAACAAGCCCATGCCTGGGAGGTGGGTGTTGATGAACTCGCTGCCGAGGACGAGGATGTTGCTGACTATGTGCGCCATCTCGAACAGGCACGAGACACCGCTGACCTGCCTGAGGCAAGCGGAGAAGCCATTGCCCGGGAGTTTGAGCGCTATCTACGACGTCGCGGCCCCGACTCGGGTGGTTAGTCGGCGCGGCTGAGGTGGACGCCGAGCAATGCGTCGATGGCTGCACGCATCAGTTCACCGTCACCCCTTGGGCCAGGTGATCGCTCTTCGTATCCGCGAGCCCAAGCATCAATCGCGCTGATTGCCGACGTGGTGTCCAAATCATCGGCCAGGGAACTCCTGATGGCATCGATGACCTCGCCAGCGCCGCGCGTGAAGCCCGAATTGGCGGCAATACTCCACATGTCGCGCCGCTGTCGGGCTCCTGCAAGATCCGCCTCAGTCCACTCCCAGTCCTCGCGGTAGTGGTGGCTCACCAAAGCAAGGCGAAGGTCATTGGGATCCACGCCATCGGCCAGTAGCCGCGATACGAACACCAGGTTGCCGCGTGACTTGCTCATTTTGTGGCCTTCATAGCCCACCATGCCCACGTGCACGTAATGACGGGCGTAGGGCCAGCTACCAGTTATCGCTTCGGCGTGAGCGGCACCCATCTCATGATGCGGGAATATCAAGTCGTTGCCGCCACCTTGCACGTCAAAACTCATGCCGAGATCATCCAGGGCGATGGCCACACATTCGATGTGCCAGCCAGGACGGCCATGGCCCAGAAGCGTGTCCCAAGCGGGCTCATCGGGACGTTTGGCCCGCCACATCAGCGGATCCAGCGGATGACGTTTCCCCGGTCGCTCAGGGTCGCCCCCGCGCTCGGCGAACACCTTGAGCATGTGTTCCTCCGACCACCGCGAGACCTCGCCAAAGCGTGGGGCTTGCGAGATATCAAAATAGAGATCTTCATCGACCTGATAGACCACGCCGTTCACCCGCAGCTGTTCGACGTAGACGGCGATCGATGGGATGGCTTCAACCGCCCCGCGATAGTTCGCAGGCGGAAGAACCGCCAGTGCCGTCATATCGTGGCGAAAGAGCTCCGTTTCCCGCTCAGCAATGACGCGCCAATCCTCACCTCGGGCAACTGCACGCTCCAGGAGCGGGTCATCGATATCGGTGACATTTTGTACGTAGTGCACATCATGTCCGGCATCAAGCCAGCTGCGCTGCAACAGATCGAAGGTGAGGTAAGTGAAGGCGTGACCCAAGTGCGTAGCGTCGTATGGGGTGATTCCGCACACGTACAGCGACGCGGTGGGGCCAGGCGTGATGGGTCGAATTTGTCCGGTCGCGGTGTCAAACATGCGAAGTGCCGGTCCGGCACCAGCAACAGCGGGCACGTTCGGACTCGGCCATGACTCCACCGCGCGAGCCTATCCGGCCGCTTGCGTCCTACACCGGCGGCCAAGGCAGGGCCGGGTAGTCGTCGCTTGGTGAGGGGAAAACACCGGAGCTGATGACCGACCCCAGTCGCCGCGTCAAGGCTGTCATCTCCGATAGCCGCAGATGCTCTGACAATGTATTCGGCAACGTATTCGTCAAACTATTCGGCAACGCGCCCCCGGGCGGTGGCGCGCCTAAGGCCATCATTTGCTGTAGCGCCCTGAGATCGTCAAGTAGGTTCGGCGGAATCACCTGCCCCTCCCATCCCCACAGAACCGAACGCAACTTCGAGTCTTCGTGGAAGGTCAATCCGTGATCAATGCCCACGAGGTCACCACTCTCGCGGCGCAATATGTGTCCACCCTTACGGTCGGCGTTGTTGGCCACGAAATCAAACAGCGCCATCCGTTGCAGTTCAACGGAATCTTCGTGGACCAACGACACCGGGGCGCCCTCGTAGGTTTCCGCGTCTAAGACCACATGCCAGCCCTCGGGCGCCTGTCCTTGGCTCACAACATCGCAGGCAGGCTGCTCACTATGGTCAACCACCCACTCTTGGCACATACCGGGTCCGTACGGCCCCTCCTCTCGCCACACCGTCGTTGGCACGAGATTCCAGCCGACAGCTCGAGATAACTCATACGCCGCGACTTCACGGTGGGACAGAGTGCCCGAAGGAAAGTCCCACAGTGGACGCTCACCGCGGCGCGGCTTGTACACGCATTGGATCTCGATACCTGCGGCGTCTATCCGAGAGAGCAACGTGGCATTGGATGCACCGGATAGCTGCCCGATGATCTCCAGGGGCGCCGACGTTAGCGCTGCGCTCAACGTTCGAGGATCCACGTGATGCGGCGAAGACATGATGGTTGAGTACGCCTAGCGTCGGCGATAGCCATTGGCGCGTGGGCATATGTGTCCGGTGGGCTCAAGCACCAGTCCGCACAGTGGGCATGGTGGGCGACCCGCCGCGACGACTGATTTCGTGCGTGCGCAAAACGCGGCCGCTTGATCAACAGATAAAAAGACGCGGACCGTGTCGCCGGCCTCGTCATCGTCATCACCTAGCTCTGCTGCCTCGGCTGCCTGCTCATCATGGGCCTCGATGATCACCGACTGAGACTGCGGGTCCCAGGCCAGCCCGATGGCGCCAACGCTGAAATCCTCCTCAACCGGGGTCGTCAGGGGGCCCGCATCGGCGTCTGAGGCAGTTGATGTGCTGGTGGGTAGGCCGACCTCAGCAAGGATCTCCAGGATCCGTGACGCCAACAAATCAGCCTGCTGCTTCTCGATCCGCAAAGACACGATCGCCGTCTCGTCGCTGACCTGGAGGTAGAACGTCCGTTCACCGGGCAGACCAACGGTGCCAATCACACATCTGGTGGGCGGGCTGAAGGTCCAGATGCGGCGACTCACGACGTGACCTTACCGGCGACCGACGAAGCCTTGCGTTTACCGCCTCCGGTCTCTTCCCGATTCGTACCAGCCCCTCCACCAATAGCACCATCGGACGATGACCCTGCATTACGTGGTGGCTGCGTGAAACTCAAATCAGCGCCCGAGTCGTTCATGCGCAGTACGAAAGGCCGCAACTGGCTGTAACGAATCACCGACAGCGAACACGGATCAACCTGAATGCGCTGAAACTGATCAAGATGCATCCCCAGGGCGTCAGCCAGGATCGCCTTGATCACATCCCCATGACTGATCATTGCGTAGACGGCGTTGCGCCGCAGGCTGCGATTCCAATCACGCACGGCGTCAACCGCCCGGGCCTGCATCTGGACCATGGCCTCACCGTCGTCACCAGGAAAGGTCACGGCGCTGGGGTGGGCCTGGATCGTCGGCCACAGCGGTTTTTTCACAAGTTTGGTCAGCGATTGGCCGGTCCAGTCCCCGTAGTGACATTCGCCGATACGTGCATCCGTGTCGATGTCGAGCACACGCTTTTGGTCCTCGGCGATGTATTCAGCGGTCTCAATGGTGCGCTCTAGCGGGCTCGCCACGATGCGCGTCAGTCGAATCTCCCGCAGCCTCGACGCCAAGGTCGCGGCCTGTCGTTGCCCGACCTCGTCTAGATGTACTCCAGGAGTCCACCCGGCAAGGATTCCGGCCGTATTGGCGGAAGAACGTCCGTGGCGAATCAGAAGCAATGTGGTCACGTCGTCAACCCTACGGTCGCGTCGGGCTTCCTGCTCGCAGTGGTCATGCGCTCAACACCCCTGCGGTTAACAAAATAGCGAGAACGGCCGCAAAGCCAAGTCGGTACAGCACGAAGGGTAGGTAGGAGTTCGAAGCGATGTAACGCAATAACC